>Ga0169931_10000110_pt1 | contig 123182 bp, 103 predicted proteins | sample Kivu_15m_20L_FD_129675 | JGI IMG/M metagenome (GOLD analysis project Ga0169931, IMG submission 129675) | Freshwater microbial communities from Lake Kivu, Western Province, Rwanda to study Microbial Dark Matter (Phase II) - Kivu_15m_20L... | ecosystem: Environmental > Aquatic > Freshwater >... | reverse complement strand
GTTTGCGCCATGCGCTATGTAGCACCTGATTTACCCATTCACACCTTTAGTTATATTGCTGCAAATAAAAATATTAGTGAGGAATATTGGGTCGATAAGGTGAATGAAAATGTAAAGGCAATCCCTCATAAAGTTAGCATCGATGAGCCTGATATTTTAAAGGACATGGAAAATATCATTTCATTGCAAGGGGAACCTTTTGGAAGTACCAGTATTTATGCTCAATATCGCATTTATCAAGAAGCAAAAAAGGAGGGCATTAAGGTTATTCTGGACGGTCAGGGAGCCGATGAGTTATTGGCAGGGTATTCTGGTTATCCGGCTGAAAGACTAAAAAGTCTTTGGGAGACGGGAAAATTAATGGAAATTTTAGTGTTTCTGTTTTATTGGTCGAAATGGCCGGGAAGGGGTTTTAAAGCGGCTCTAACCCAGTTATTGGGTCTTTTAGTTCCTCCAAGATTAAAAAAATTAGCACATAAATGGAACGGTAAAAATACCAGACCGACGTGGTTAAATACTGATTTTCTTACCAGGGAAGGAGTGCATTTTGCTATACCTGGGATAGCTAATCGCAGTCCTGAAAACAGTGGGCGTCGGGTGCCGGAAACGTTAAGGCATCTTTTTCTATATGGAAATTTGATTTCTTTACTCAGGCATGCCGATAGAAATAGTATGTATTGGTCTGTGGAAAGCAGAGTACCTTTTCTTACCATACCGATGGCGGAATTTTTGCTTTCTCTGCCTGAATCCTTCCTCATTGATCAAAAAGGAAGAACTAAAAGTGTTTTCAGAGAGGCTATGCGGGGTATAGTGCCGGATGAAATTTTAGATAGAAAGGATAAAATTGGCTTCGCTACGCCTGAAAAAGATTGGCTTCTTTCGGAGGAGTTTAATCTGCGTGCCAGGTTAAGTTGTTTATTTGATTTGCCGTTTATTCATAAGGCGGGCGTTGGAAAATTTATAGTTGATTTGAAAAATGGTAAAAGGAAGTTTGATTTTACCTGCTGGAGATTATTGAATTTAAGCAATTGGACAGAAAAGAATATGAGTGTAAATCAAGTGAATCAAAAAGGATAAATTAAATGTGCGGAATAGGGGGAATATTTATTCCATCAGGTAAGGCTATAAAGGCAGATTTATTATTGAAAATGAATCAACAAATCAGACATCGGGGACCCGATGATGAGGGTTTATTAATGATTAATACGACCGATGGAAGATTGAGAAATGCTTATGGGCCGGATACCGATCCTAAATTGATAGATTCTCTGGCTCCTCCTGAAAATGATATTTCGGCAAACCTTGGTTTTGCCTTCAGGCGTTTATCCATCCTCGACCTCTCGCCCAATGGCCATCAACCCATGGCATCGGCAGATGGGTCTTGCTGGATTGTATTCAATGGTGAAATCTACAATTATCTTGAGTTGCGCAAAGAACTTGAGGATAGGGGGCATAAGTTTAACACTCAAACGGATACAGAGGTCATACTCCACGCCTATGGCGAGTGGGGGATCGCCTGTCAGGACAGATTCCTGGGTATGTGGGCCTTTGCCATCTGGGATGCGCGTAAACAACGCTTGTTTTGCTCCCGGGATCGCTTTGGCATTAAGCCGTTCTACTATTTCTTCGACGGAGAATCCTTCCTCTTCGGGTCGGAGGTAAAACAGTTGCTTGCCTATCCCATCAGCCGAAAACTTCGGACAGATGTCATTTACAAAAGTCTCAAGATTGGGGCTTTTTTAATTAATTCTAATAATACCTTCTATGAGTCGGTGCATATCTTGCCCCATGGCCACTACCTGACGCTTGAGAAGGGTGCAATGCACTGTGCGCCCTACTATCAACTAAATCCGGCCACCTTTGCTTCCTTCCGCGGAAGCTTTCCAGAAGCTGTGGAAAGGTATCGGGCGCTTTTTCGACAGACTATCCATATGCATATGCGCTCCGATGTAGAGGTAGGAATTACGCTGAGTGGGGGACTCGACTCCACAGGAATTCTGGCTTCAGCACATAGCCTGACAGACAAAACCATCAAAACATTTTCCTCGTACTTTACGCATGATCCGCGCTACGATGAGCGGCAGTGGATTCAGGTGATGACCAGCGCTTTCCGAGTGGAGCCATTCTATTACTCCGCTACTGCCGGCGAATTCATGGATCATTTTCATGAAATGACCTGGCATCACGACTACCCCATCTATGGTTCTAGCCCCGCCGTGAATTATCTTTTAATGAAGAAAATAAAACAATCGGGGGTAGGGGTGGTCCTTTGTGGGCAAGGGAACGACGAACTGGCTGGCGGGTACCGGCATGCATTTTACCGATATTATGCCTACCTGCTAAGGGATGGGAAATGGGAACGTTTTGCCGATGAGTTTCCGGATTACCTAAGAGACAGGCGCTTGGGAAGTCCTGCCGGGAAAGTTTCCAAAATACTGGCTTCCTTACTGCTAAAGGAATCCCTGCTCTATCGCCTCGAAGCCGCAAGCGAGGAGAACTTGTTGTCGCAATCATTCAACGATTTCAAATTATTTGACCAAATCCAGGATTTACCCACAGACAAATTATCCAATTTCCTCTACAATAACATGATGTCCACATCGGTGCAAACTTTATTGCATTTTGAGGACAGGAATTCGATGGCCAGTTCACTGGAAAGTAGGGTCCCGTTCCTGGATCATCGGTTAGCGGAATTTCTGTTTTCCCTACCTCCCTGCATGAAGTTGCACGGCAATCTGGGGAAATATATTCATCGGAAGGCGATGAAAGGGCTGGTTCCCGACGCCGTTAGGAAACGGAAGGACAAGGTGGGCTATCTGGCCCCTGGTGAATTCTTTTGGCTAAAAAAGGAAATGCGGGAATTTGTGGAATCGCTCCTCGCTAGTCCTGATTTCAGAAATCGTTCCCTGTATCGGCACCGGAAAATTGGTCAAATGTATGCCGATTTACTGGCTGGCAAAACAGGTGACGAAAAGCGGCTTTGGAATGTGGTGGCTCTGGAAATGTGGTTCAGAAACCAAAACAGCTGACGATGCCACTGGTCCAAATCTTCTGTAATCCGGGATATTTCCTATCCCTTTACCCCAAAGCACCCAAAGCAAACAACCGTCATCTAATACAATATCGCATGGATGAATAGCTGATTCCAATCGGTGTCTTAAAACAAAAAAGGGGAAGCCAACTGGCTTTCCCTTTTTGTTTCTACCTAAAGCAGTATAATCTGGCGAAAACGGTCTAAAGTCTACCTCGCATAAGACACCGCGCGTTTTTCCCTAATCACCGTTACCTTGATCTGGCCAGGATACTGCATGCCTTCTTGTATCTTCTGGGATATCGTCAAGGCTAAATCATCCGCGTTGCTGTCACTCACTTTCTCACTCTCCACAATTACCCGTAACTCTCGTCCGGCTTGCATGGCATAAGCTTTCTGCACCCCTTCGTGGGACATGGCCAGTTCCTCAAGTTCGCCGATGCGCTTCAGATAACTTTCCAGGATTTCCCGACGCGCCCCGGGGCGAGCTCCCGATATGGCGTCACAAGCCTGTATCAGGGGCGAGATGATGTTGTTCATCTCCACCTCGTCGTGGTGAGCCCCTACGGCGTTGCAAATGACTGCGTGCTCCTTGTATTTCTCACAGATCTTCATGCCCAATATGGCGTGAGACAATTCGCTCTCCTCCTCAGCTACTTTGCCGATATCGTGAAGCAGTCCGGCCCGCTTGGCCATCTTTACCTGATTCGGATTAAATCCGAGTTCAGCGGCCATAATGGCACACAGATGTGCTGTCTCGATGGAGTGCTTCAGCAGATTTTGGCCATAAGATGAGCGATAGCGCATCCGGCCTACCTGTCGAACCAAATACGGGTCCAAGCCATGGATATCCAGTTCAATAATCGTCCGCTCTCCTATCTCCGCAATTTGCTCGTCGAGCTGCTTGCGGGTCTTAGCCACCACCTCTTCAATTCGGGCAGGATGGATGCGCCCGTCAGCGACGAGCTTCTTCAGGGATAAGCGAGCCACCTCCCTGCGGATGGGATCGAAACTAGAGATGACTATGGCTTCCGGGGTGTCGTCCACCACAAATTCTGCACCGGTCGCCGCCTCCAGGGCCCGGATATTCCTGCCCTCCCGACCAATAATCTGGCCCTTTAAATCGTCCGACTCCAGATTGAAAACAGACACCGTATTCTCGATGGTGAATTCTGAGCACATGCGCTGGATAGTCTGTACCACAATCTTTTTGGCCTCTTTGCTGGCATTGGCCTGAGCCCGCTCGACAGCCTCTCGGACTATGACCAGCGATTCATTTTCTGCCTTCGCTTTCACCGCCTCCAGCAGCATATCTTTGGCCTCCTGCTCACTGAGGTGGGAAACCTTTTCCAGTTCCTTGATGCGAATCTCATTGGCCGCGTCCAACTCTTCTTTCTTTTTGGCAATGACCTTTAGCTGTTTCTCCAGATTCTCCCGGATGATGGCCAGATCGGTTTCTTTTTGCTCCATATCGGCCTTTAGCGTATCTATCTGCCGCGCCCGCTGATCCAGCTTTTCCTCGGTCTGCTTGAAAGTCCCCTCTAGAGTCTTCACCTCCATTTCCTTTTCTTTCAATTCGATGAGCTGATTCGCCTTGTAACTTTCGAACTGACTCTTTAGTGAATTGAAATTCTCCTTTGCTTCCTGGATTTTCTGTTGCTTGATGCGCTCGTTGCGGGCCTCCGACTGCCCAAACAGCTTCTCTGCCTTCAGTTCCGCATCGTCCAGGATTTTCTTGGCATTGAGTCGGGCTTCCTTTATTTCAAGATCTGCCTCGGCCCGCAGTTCGGACAACTTATTTTTCCGCTGCATATTAAAGATTGCGCGGGCCCCGAAAAATCCCAAAACCGATCCCAGCAATCCAAGTATCAAACTCCCCATTCCAAAATCAATCATAACGGCAATTACTTAATGCATGAATAATCATCCGAGACCATTGCCCCGAACCTGAATAATTTGCCGGAAATGCTGTTTTGAGTGGAAATACCCGCTGCCCCGTTCAAATGCCGCTTAAGCCGCAACGGCCATGCCTGCAAGGTACGGCACAGGCACGTCTTTTAGAAGGTTTCAGGTCTGCAGGGCCGGCTGCGATGGTCGCCAACCCAATTATATCTAATTCCACAATGGACAGTAAATCCGGGGTGTCTATAAAACACCTCACTTTTGCTTACCCGTCAACCCGGGGACCCACTGCGGCTAATTACGCAGACTGGCACCCAGTTTAGCTTGGTAGGCTATTAACAATTGGTCAATCATTGCATCCACCTCCTTATCCTGAAGCGTGCGCTCCTGATTTTCGAAGATGTAACTCACGGCATAAGATCGTTTTCCCTTGCCGAGTTGTTTCTCATTCGAATAGACATCAAACAGATTGATTCGTGCAATCTGCTTTTTGCCAATCGACTTTGCAACGTCTGCAATGTCGGAAAATTTCACCGAATTATCAACAATGAGGGCCAAATCTCTCCGGACGACCGGAAAGCGATTGACTTCCTTGAATTTAATCTTCTGATTAACAGATTTCTGTAAAATGAGGTCCCAGGCGAGGCAGGCATGAAAAATGTCCTCACGAAGCCCAAAGGCCTGGGTGAGCTTGCTATCCAGTTTGCCGAAGCGGGCGAATTCCCGAGATCCCTGCTGGAGGCTGATGCCGTACTCAAAGGGCATTTCGTCCTGAAAAACCTTTTCCTCGAACCCGGACCATCCCAACTGGGTGCATATAGGCAGAACCATACCCTTCATGGAATAAAAGCTGGTCCGCCCCGCGCCTTGCACCTGCCAACTCTCCGGATGGCGGTTACCCGCCATGAAAAGACTGAGATGCTCGCTTTCCTTTATACCCTCCGGCGTATTGCGATAGGATTTTCCCCATTCGAAGAGCTTGATATTGGGTTGTTGGCGATTCTGATTATGCAATAGCACCTCTAGACCGCTCATTACCATCTCTGGCCGCATGATGTCCAGCAGGGCATGCGAGGTGTTATGAATGTATACCAATTCTTCCTCCCTTAGTGGCCAACCCGAGTTTCGATAATACCCCGACTGGGAGAGGGAGACGCCCATCATCTCGCTGAACCCCTGGCTGCACAGGTAGGAACCGATTTCGCCAGATAGCAGGTTCCGGTCCGGAACCGGGGCATCGCTAAGGGTCGTGCGAAAGATTTCTGGTAGCGGCACCCGATTGAATCCGTATATCCTCAAGATTTCCTCCACCACATCGACAGGCCTGCGCACGTCACTCTTGTTGGAGGGTATCTGCACCCGACAAATTCCTTCTGGCATCACCATGGGGGTCATGTCTAACAAGGTCAATATCTGCATAATTTCCTCATCGGAAATGGGGGCTCCGGTGAGGCCGCGAACGTAGGAAAAGGCAACATCTATAGCTACCGGTTCGTGTTCCCTTGCTATGACATCTACCACCGGAGAAGCCGGTATGGCCCCTGCGAGTTCTTCAAGAAGCTTAACAGCACGGGTTAGCGCAAATACAGGGATGGTCGGATCGCTTCCCTTCTCGTAAATCCGCGCTGCGTCGGTGCGCAACTGATGGTGCATGCTGGTTCGCCGGATGGACTGAGCCTGGAAATGGGCAGATTCCAGAAATATGGATTCAGTATCTGCCTGCACACCTGAATGCATACCGCCAAAGACCCCAGCAATGCACATCGGATGGTCCTCCCCGTCGCAGATAATCAGGTCCCCGGCCGTAAGCCGCCTTTCCTGCTGATCCAGGGTGTGCATGGGTGTTCCTTCTGCCAGCGTTTTTACCCGTATTTCCCCTTTATGAAGGGCCCGGGCGTCAAAGGCATGCAGCGGCTGTCCCAGTTCGTGGAGTACGAAGTTGGTTACATCAACGACATTGTTGATGGGCCGCACACCCACGGATTTAAGCCTGCGCTTCAGCCAGTCGGGTGATTCCCCGATGCGAATTCCTCTCAACAAAATGCCGGCATATCGGGGGCATAGCTTGGGCTCTGCAATAGTTACCTTTATTTGCTTAGCGCCACCAACAGGGATCAAATCCTTTCCCTCCGCGACTTCGGGAAGCCTGAGTTTCCCTTGGAATCCGTGGTGTACCTCTAAGGCAGCATATAAATCGCGAGCGACTCCCAGATGACAGGTAGCGTCGGAGCGATTAGGCGTAAGATTCACATCAAACACGGTATCCAACTCCAACTGAAAATACAACGCAGCAGGTTGACCAATAGGGGTGTCCGGAGGCAGGACCAGAATGCCACTGTGGTCATTGCCCAATCCCAATTCATCGGCTGCACATAGCATGCCCTGGGAAATGGCTCCCCGAATGCGGGTTTCCTTTAGCATGATGGGGTTGCCCTCAGTAGGATGCAGCGTGCAGCCTACTTGAGCTACCATCACCCGTTGGCCCTTGGCCACATTAGGTGCTCCGCAAACAATGTCCAGCGGGCTACCCTGCCCGATATTTACTGTGGTCAGGCTCAGCCGGTCAGCATCCGGATGTTTACTGCAGGTGAGAACCTCCCCGACGATGACCCCGGCAAGGCTGCCGGGAATAGTTTCCACCTGTTCCATTCCTTCTACCTCCAGGCCAATGTCTGTCAGCAGGCCTGCTGCAGCAGTGGCATCCAGGGGAATATCCAGGTAGGATTTTAGCCAATTAAATGAAATTTTCATGGCGCCAAATATAGCAAAATCAGGCCAGCAGATGCGCTCCGGCTGAAGCCTCCACAGGATAAGCGGGAGGTAACATGCCAAAATGTCCAAAAAATGCCTCTTGGATTCGGGCCAAATACCCCTCTTTGCTATTCTTTTCAACAAGATGGAGGGTACAACCGCCAAATCCGCCCCCCATCATGCGGGCACCAAGGGCCTCGGGCGAGCGTGCGGCGAAACCCACAAGAAAATCCAATTCCGGACAGCTTACCGCGTAGTCGTCCCGAAGCCCTGTATGGGTATCCAGTAAGCATTTTCCCAGGCCGGCCATGTCACCTTTCTCCAGGCATTGCACGGCCTGGAAGACCCGTGCATTTTCCTCAATGACGTATTTCGCACGATGAACCAGGTTCTCCGGAAGGGAATTCCGACACTGGGCGAGCATTTCCAAGGTGACATCGCGCAGGGTGCAGATCTCGGGAAACGCAGTGCGAATCACCGCCAAAGCCTCCTCGCATTCCCGCCGGCGTGTATTGTACTCCGATCCTGCCAACTGATGGCTTACGCGGGTGTCTACCAGCAAGAGTTGATAGTTTCCAAGGTGAAGGGGGATATATTTATGGGAAATGTTCCGGCAATCGAACCACATTACATGGTTTGGCCTGCCAAAAAGACTGGCGAACATATCCATAAGCCCGCACTGGGTACCCACATAGCGATGTTCGGTGGCTTGGGTCAGGGTCATCCACTTTTCGCGGGGGAAATCCAGCCCGAAACAGTGGTCGATGGCCAGCGCTGACGCACACAAGAGGGCTGCGGAAGAACTAAGTCCGGCTCCTATGGGGACGGTTCCGCTGAAATGCGCGTGAAATCCGCCCACCGTTCCTCCATGCATTCGAATTTCCCGGCAAAGGCCTAACACATAATTTTCCCAGGAACCTGGCTTTGGGGTCCAACTGGATAAATCGAAAAAGATGGTCTCTCCGAGGTCATCTGCCCGAATCCATCCGGAGTCTACCTTGCCGTTGGGTTCCACGCTGAAGGTAATCCCCTGGCGGATAGCGGCAGGCAAAACCCATCCCTCATTGTAATCGGTATGTTCTCCGATGAGGTTTATCCGGCCCGGAGCAAAGGCCGTCACCGGGCCGGACGAAACCTGGGTCATCTATTCTTCTTACCTGGCTTACGGGTTGGTTGTGAGGCCGGTTTCGGGGAAGGCCGGGATTCCCTTGGCGCTGCACTGGCCTTTGGAGCTGAGGGAGTGTTCGGGAATGGTTTGGGTTCGCCTGGATTACGGACAAAGGTGTATCCCAGCCAGCCAATCATGCCCAAAAGGGCCAGGGACAGGAAACCAGAAGCTATGCGGGACATATCGATGTACCGCTGGATTTTAACCGGCTTAAAGCGGAAGCTGATGGTATGCTTGCCGGCGGGTACCCGCATGGCCCGAAGCAGGTAGTTGACCCGAACGTGTGGAACGGGCTTATCGTCGATATAAGCTTGCCAACCCTTATCGGGACCGTACCATATTTCGGAAAAAATGGCAAACTGTTCACTATCGGCCGAGGAGGTGTAGATCATATTTTGCGGATCATACGTCGTCAGGGAAATTTCTCCGCCTTTCTGCGGGTTAAAATCTCCGGCGTATCCAGCAAACTCCTTGTCGAGTAGGATGGCTTCCTCCTGGGGATTGAAATTGGTCAAGGCGGCTATCTCTGCATCGGGGGAATCCACCTTGCGGATGGTATCTACAAACCAGGCAGTTCCGCAGGCCAGAGGATTGACTGAGTAGGGCTGGTCCTTGCGGATGATGTATTTGGCATTAAGCATATTGAACACGTTCGAATTGTTGTTGCTCAGTTGCCTTTCGATGATATCATTGTAGCGCATCAATTTGGCGGCATGGTAGCCGCCGATGGTATTGTGGTAATAGCTTGTAGTCGCATTGCCAAAGGTGGACACCGATAGGTCGAGCACCCGGTAATCCCCACGGCTCTTTTCCAACGCAGCAATCTCTTTATCCACCGGCCGTTCCTGTAGGGGCGTCTGCATGGTTTCCGGTCTTTCGAAACTCGATTTACCGAGATAACGTCGGGCAATTTCCCAGTGGTCGAACAGCATTAGCCCACCAAGGGATAGCAGCAGGAGGGAGGGTTTCACCATATTCCTACTGAAAAGAAACAGCATAGTAGCTGTCGCAGCAATCAGATAAAAGGATCGGAAGGCATCCTGCCGAAAGAGGTCCATCCGGTCCTGGATTAGGTTGGTGACGATAATCTCCTGCATGCGGTCATCGTCCGGTGCCTTGAAATCAAACAGAGAGGTGCCGAATAAGGCAAGAAAAAGGGTAAGGCCTCCCAATACCGAGAAGGACCGGACCAAGGCCTTCCACACCGCTTCCCTTGAATGATTTCCGTAGACGACCTGGTTCAATGCAAACAATCCCAGCACAGGAAGGAAAAAAGGTGTGATGGTGAGAATGGAACTCGGCGCCCTGAACTTGTTGTAAAAAGGCACATATTCGAAGAAAAGCCTTTGCAATGGCTCAAAATGCTTTCCCATGGACAAAAAGAGCGTCAAGGCTACCGAAAGGAGCGCCCACCATCGCAGGCTGCTTTTGACCAGAAAAAATCCAAAGGTGAATAGGAACAATACCACAGCGCCCAGGTAGTTGGGACCGCTGGTGAAGGGCAATCCTCCCCAGTAGAATGGGAGACCTAATTTCCCCTCCGCATTGGTCTTTGCTCCATTGTTGACCAGCAACTTGTAGGTTGCCCCTTCCTTTGTGGTCTCTCCGGAACCGCCGCCGGCAGCAAAGGGTATAAGGGTGCTCAACAAATCCTGGGTCTTATTGCTCCACATCATGGCATAATCCCACTGAAGCCCGCCGCCCCCGGTACCATCGGGAGAAGTGGCTACACTACCCTCCGTGGAGGACTCCCCCGCAGCCGGCGCAGCTGCCGAAAGGATGGGGGTTCCCCGGAGAGTATCCCTCGAATAGTCCAGGGCCATAAGCCAGGTGGAAGAGGTGGCAGCCAGGGCAATGGCCGCACCTACTAACACACTCCCCGCCGTTTTGAGCAGGTGACCGTATTCTTTCTGCCGGACAGATTCCGTAAGCCAGACCAGTGCAAGAATCAGGCAGGTCATCACGAAATAGAAGGTCATCTGCGGATGATTGGCGTTCAAAGAACAGGCTGTAGCAACGGAAAACAGGACGCCACCCAAAAGGTATTTCCGGTAAGAATAGATCACGTAAAGGCCAGCCAGGACCAGGGGATTAAACACGATGGTACCTAGCTTGGAATTATGTCCTGCATCAAAGAGCACGAAGTTGTTGGTAGTAAATCCGAAGGCAATAGCGCCAATCGCACCTAGGACGGGATGGATGCCCATGATGGCCATCATGAGGTAAAAGGCGACCATCTGTGCCAGGAAAACCCCCATGGGATAGTTGAATCCGAATAGCAGCAGGCGCGGTAACCAGTCCAGGTAAAATGCCTTAAGGGTCACCCCAATCATGAAAGTGGGCATACCCCCGAACATGGCATTGGACCAAAAAAGCTGCTCCCCTTTCTCGGCCCAGTATTTACCAATTTCCACATAAGCGCCATCGTAGGACACGATATCGCCCTGCAGCACGGCCTTACCCTCGAATTGGGGAAGAAAATAAACGTAGTTGATTGCCAATAGGAGGAAAAGAGCCAACAGATGGGGTCCAATCCATTTTACGAGAGGATGGTTCATTGGGGTCGTTTGAATAAAGGTAAGAACTATTCCTGGAAAGACCCGAACCTTCGGGCAGGCGGCAATTAATCAGAATAGGGAAAGCTGCCCGTCCTGCGATGGTGAGTCATCGGGTTCCTCGGGTTCAAGAATCGTTATATCGGTTATTTTTTTGTCGCTTAGGCGATTGCCATTGGCCTTCCAGCCTTTCACATCCACAACATCGGGGAGGGCTACCTCATAGTCCACCTTTTTGGTGCCGTTGAGCACGCGGTAACGAATTCGGGGAACGGCATCTAGGCTGGCATAGAGCAACCTGGAATCGGGGTGATCGGACAGGAAACTGTACCGTTGATCAGGCTGATTGGTCTCGATGCGGAATCGCTTGACCAGGGTCCAACTCTTGTGGCCGTCGAAGTGAACCGCGGTCACGACGTCATTTTCCCGGTCCAACTGCCCGATGTATAGACATTCTTCGGCCATAAAGCGCTTAGAGGTATCGGGGGCGGTGGTAGCGTAGGTGCCATTCCGATAGAGAACGAGTAACTCGTCGCCTGTATCAAAATCGCCAATAAAACGGCCGCGCTGATCCGTGTTGAGTTTTCCAGTGGCTTCATCGAGCCACATTTTTCGCGTCCCGATGGTGGATTTCCCTGCCGCTTTTAGGCGGACGCTGCGAATGGGGTATTTGGTCAATAAATTACCCTGGGATGCCCTTCCTTTGATGGCGAGGTCGGCGAAGTTAAATTCGAAAAGTTTGATTTTAGCCTTGCAGCCCATACTCAGCTGGACTTGGATGATTTCGGCCTCCCCGTTGGGATTGACTGAAAAATACTGGAGTCGGCTCCCTTTGGTTTCTTGGGTAACCGGATATTCTTTGTCTCGGGTGATGCCGGTGACTTGGAATCTTTTAACAAAATTCTTGCCGCTCTCCCCGTCAGTGTAAACAGCGTGATAGGTTGTCCTTTCGTCGTTTTTCCGCCAGACGGCAAGATGGAGGATATCCTTTCCCACAAAGGTCTTTTCGCTGATTCGAGTCACCAAAAAATAGCCGTCCTTTCGAAACACGATGATGTCGTCTATATCTGAGCATTCGCAGATAAACTCATCCTTCTTCAGTCCATAGCCAACGAACCCGTCTGCGCGGTTGACATAAAGGCGGGCATTATTGGCCACGACCTCGGTGGCTGCGATGGTATCAAAAGTCATGATACGCGTCTTCCGGTCCCGGCCGGCGCCGTAGCGGGTGAGTAATCCTTCGTAATAGCGGATGGTGTAATCGGTCAGGTGGGCCAATTCGAAACGAACCTCCTCCAGGTCCTTCACGGTCTGGGCTATCTGCACATCGGCCTGAAAGCTATTATATTTTGAGATGCGCTTAATTTTAATTTCCGTCAGGCGGACGATATCCTCCGGGCGGATGGCCCGCATGAGTTTTAGCCGCGTATCGCCGGGAGCGAGGACCTCGCCAGGTTCTGAAACATACTTTCGTAATCCCTTTTCGATAGTCTCCAGCACCGCTTCCCAGGTTTCACATTCCTCGATGTCGCGGTAGATTCGTTTTTCAATGAAAATCTTTTCCAAACTGGCATTGTGCCATTTTTCCAAAAGTTCTCCCTCCCGAATGGCCAATTCCTGGCGTAGAAGCTCGCGGGTGTGCTCCACCGCGATATCCATCAGGTCAGTTACGGAAAGGAAAACAGGGGTGCCATCCTGGATGACACAGGCATTCGGGGAAATGGACACCTCGCAATCGGTAAAGGCGTAGAGGGCGTCGATGGTGACATCGGGTGAAACCCCAGGTGCCAGATCGATGACGATTTCTACCTCCTGGGCCGTGTTGTCCACCACCTGTTTAATCTTGATTTTCCCCTTATCGCTAGCCTTGAGGATGCTTTCGATGAGGGAGGTGGTGGTGACCCCATAGGGCAGTTCCCTGATAATTAGTATGCTCTTTTCCGACTTCTCGATTCGAGCCCGCACTTTGACCCGACCGCCTCGCCGGCCATCTTGATAATCGGTAATATCCACATAGCCGCCGGTCTGGAAGTCGGGAAACAGCTCAGCTTTTTTTCCTTTCAGCCGTTGAATGGCGGCTCGGATGAGTTCGACGAAATTATGAGGTAAAATGCGGGTGGAGAGTCCTACGGCGATACCTTCGCCGCCCTGGGCCAACAGCAAAGGGAACTTTACGGGAAGATGCACAGGCTCCCGCTTTCGGCCATCGTAAGATAGCTGCCACTCTGTGGTTTGCGGATTGAAAGCAATCTCCAGGGCAAATCGGGTGAGCCGGGCTTCGATGTATCGGGCGGCGGCAGCACCGTCCCCTGTGTAGATATTGCCCCAGTTGCCCTGGGTGTCGATTAGCAAATCTTTCTGGCCCAAATTGACCAAGGCATCCCCGATGGCCGCATCACCATGAGGATGGTACTGCATGGTCTGCCCGATGATGTTGGCTACCTTGTGGTATCGGCCGTCGTCCATCTCCCGCATGGCGTGCAGGATACGGCGTTGCACGGGCTTGAGGCCGTCCAGCACGGCGGGTACTGCCCTTTCGAGAATGACATAGGACGCATAATCCAGGAAATAGTCCTGGTACATGCCCTGCAGGCTAACGATTTCGTCGGTATTTTCCGTTGCTCCGGGCACTTGGTCGCTCATCCGGCTGCGGCCTGTTTTGGCGGTTTGCGCGCTAATATACGATTATCCCTCAGCTGTTTCTCGGCTCCTGCAACCCTGAGGCAGGGGGGCTTGTTGAGTGAAATAGTTTCTGCATCGCCATGAAAACCCCCATCCGGCATATAGTCCTTGAGCGCGACCACGGGTTCAGAGAGGTATACCAAACCTGGTTCGACGGTCCTCGTTCTGTCCAACGATGTGCCTGGTTAATGCAGCAGTTCCAACTTTCACGCCGTTTGCCTGGAGAGGTGCATTCTTCACTGGTTTTTCTGAATCAGGCAGGTAGCGCGGGGTTAAACTGGGAAACCCAGGATTTGGAAGAGGCCCGCTATTTGCTGGAATTTTTTCGGGACAAAATCCTGTCCATCGGCTACCGAATGCCATTGGCCGATGTTCAAGTTTTCGCCAACTCCGGGGCTGAGGAGCAGGTGGAGCGCTATTACCTCAAGCCGGCATTTCAGTTGCTGGAAGGAGACAAACGAAGTCAGGCATTTGGAAACATCACGCTCAGCGTCACCATGCTGGGGAAGGGGCCGGCTTCTTTCCGCTGCCTTTGCCATTATTACCAGGATAGCCAATATGCGCAGGTCCAGCCCTTTTCCCGCCTGATTGAGTTAATCCTGGAGCCCTAAATTGGGTCAGGTATCGGCCCAGTGGGCCTGCTCCAGGTGCTCTATCGTCACCTCCACCCCGTATTTCTCCTTAATATGTTGAGCCACCTGATCGGCCGCATACACCGAACGATGCCTGCCTCCAGTGCAACCAAAGTGGATTTCCAGGTGGGTAAAACTTCGTTCGATGTAGTTTTCCACCGCACCGTCGACAATGCGATAAACGTTGTGCAGAAATGCCTCCATCTCACTGAATTGCTTCAGAAAATTGATGACGGCCTCATCCTTGCCCGTCAGTTTTTTATAGGGTTCGTATCTGCCCGGATTGTGCAGAAATCGGCAATCGAATACAAAGCCCCCTCCTGTGCCCGGATCAGCCACGGGAATTTGTCGCCGGTGATAGCTGAAACTGTTTATCCTCACTTTCAACAAAGAAGACGCGCCGACACTGCGATCAAAAGGTTCAAATCGGCCGCCCTGGATGACAGCCTTCAGGCAGCGCGTCAGTTCGGGAAGGGGAAGGCTGATTTTACCCTCTTCGAGCAATTGTCCAATATTGCGCAGGGCATAGGGGATGCTTACAAGGAAATGCGGCTTGCGCTCATATAGGCCACGGAAGCCGTAGGCACCCAGCACCTGGATGTTGCGCATAAGGACATAACCATAAAAGTACATTCTGAAGGTATCCCTGTCAATAAGCGTCAATGATTCCGCAACGTCCAGATAGTAGTTGAGTAGAGATTCCCTAATCTCCGGAGGAATATTAGCCTTGGCCTGATAAAGGAGGGAGGCAAGATCGTATTGCAGGGCTCCGCGCCGCCCACCCTGGTAATCGATAAAATAGGGATTGCCATTGCGAATAAGAATATTCCGAGATTGGAAATCGCGGTACATGAAATATTGGCTATCTGCCTGAAGTAGGAAATCGGCCAGGGCATGGAAGTCACGTTCCAGAGCTACCTCGTCAAATCCCGAATTACTTGGCAATAAAAAGTGGTATTTGAAATAGTTGAAGTCCCAGAACATAGACTCCTTGTCGAAAGATTCCTTAGGGAAACAATAGGTATACTGGAGGTCTTTTCCCCCGCTAATCTGGAGTTGGGCCAGTTTTTCCACCACTTTGCGGTACAGGGGCACCAGGGTTTCCGGGAAACGGTCGGGGTGCTGCAACAGGTAGCTGTACAAGGTGGTTGAACCAAGGTCTTCCTGCAAATAAACCCGGGCATCGAGGTTTTCACCATAGATCGCTGGAACGGGAAGTTGTAGGGCGGAGAAATGGCGGCTGAAGTTGAGAAATGCCAGGCTTTCTGCCCGGTGGGGACTAAAGGTACCTATTGCCGCCCGGTCATTTTTTTGAAGGCGATAGTAAACGCGGTCTGATCCGGATGGTGCCAGGGGCAGGATAAGGTCAGGGGCTGTGCCTGACCAGGATTCGAATAGGTCGGCAAGGGCCCATTCCGTTTTAGGAGAAGCCATGGTAGCGATGGAAAGGTTCAAGGATATTCATCGTCAGGAAAATCGTCCGAGGGTGGCGTGACCGAATCGTCCCATTCGTTCCACACCAGGAAATCGTCCTCCCGATGTCCGCGAGCAGCAGCTGGACCCTGGTTCGGGGTGAATTCGCGGAATGGGATTAACAACGGTTGCTTTGCCATCTCCAGCGGTTCCCGGGCATCGCGGTCGCGGATAGAGGAACTAATCTGGTTCCAGATGATGTCTTTGAGCGCCTCAATGCCATATCCGGTAACGGCTGAAATAAAAAGGCATGGTATCTCGGCTGGAAGTTCAGCGGACAGCCATTTTTCGAGTTCGGCGTCCAGCAGGTCAGCCTTGGAAATAGCTAGAATTCTTGGTTTGTCCAGCAATTCAGGATTGTATTTCTCCAATTCTTCCAGCAAAATGCGGTATTGATTTCGAATGTCCTCCGCATCTCCTGGAACTAAGAAGAGGAGGGAGGCATTCCGCTCGATATGGCGAAGGAAGCGGGTACCAAGGCCTTTACCTCGATGTGCTCCCTCGATGATGCCGGGGATATCCGCCATGACAAAAGATTGATTGTCACGACCGGCTACGATACCCAGATTGGGTACCAGGGTAGTGAAAGGATAGTCGGCAATTTCGGGCCGGGCAGCAGAAAGCGCTGCCAGGAGGGTTGATTTTCCGGCATTGGGGAAACCAACCAGGCCCACGTCGGCCAAGACTTTCAGTTCAAGGACTTTCCATTCCTCAAGACCAGCGTCGCCTGGTTGTGCATATCTAGGCGACTGGTTTACTGCATTGCGGAAATGGAAGTTTCCCCGACCACCCCGGCCACCCGGGGTGATAACCAGGCGTTCCCCATGCTGGGTAATTTCGCCCTCTAGAGCCATAGCATTAGCATCTCGCACCACGGTTCCAAGGGGTACCTGCAGGGTGATGTCCTTGCCGTCGGCCCCATGACTTTTCTTACCAGACCCGGATTCCCCGTCCCCGGCGATGATATGCTTGCGAAACTTAAGAGAAAGTAGTGTCCAGACGTTGCGGTTGCCCTCCAAGATGATATGTCCGCCGCGGCCGCCGTCACCACCGTCCGGTCCCCCCTTGGCGTTGAGTTTGTCCCGGTAAAAATGTACTGAGCCACTGCCCCCTGAACCGGAGCGGCAGCAAATGCGCACAAAATCAACAAAGTTCTGTTCGGCCATGACCGGAAAACTAAATGCAGGGGGGTTAATTGTCGTCGATAGCGCTGCAAAGGGACTGGAAGATGTTATCCACCGTACCAACCCCAACGATTCGGAAGGCTTTACCCATCTGCTGGTAATGATCGAACACAGGAAGGGTTTCCGAGCGGTAAACCTCGATGCGCTTGCGAATGATGGCCGGATCACCGTCATCAGCCCGGCCGGAGGATTGCGCTCGGGAAAGAATACGGGCGATGATTTCCTCGTCGGGGACTTCCAGGAGTAACAGGCAGTGAATGCCCTGCCCCATCGAAGAGAGCAGATTGTCCAGAGCCAGACACTGGGGCAAATTGCGGGGAAATCCATCGAATATGAAACCCTTTGCTTCCGGATTGGCTAGGACGCGATTGCGCAACATCCCTATGGTCACTGAGTCCGGCACCAGTTGACCACGGGATATGAAATCCTTGGCCTCCCGGCCCAATGGCGTATCCTGACCCATTTCCGAGCGGAACAAATCGCCAGTCGAAATATGCTGCAAACCATAACGATCAGTCAGTCTGGCCGCCTGCGTGCCCTTTCCCGATCCTGGGGCTCCAAAGAGAATCAGATTTTTCATGAGCCTGGTTTTGGATAGTTGAGTCGGCGGCAAGGAGAATAGTCCGGCAGCCGGCACGTATTTTCAGTTAGGGTTTAGCGCCTGACTGACGGGACGTATCGTCAGGGCAGGCAAGGGAGGAAAACTTACAAATGGTTGTCGGAAGGAAAGGGGTTGCAAGTCATCCCTATCCTCCGCAGGGGCGGACGGGATTGCTGTCGAGCTTGTCAGGAGTATCGGTTGGTAGGTCCTGGATCCGGGTAAAACATTTCGGAACGATTTCACCTTTGTCCGCCAGAAGGGAGCTGTGACTAGATTGTCTTCCCGCACACCTCCATGGGTAGTACTATGGAGGACAAAGATTGAGTCGTTGACCACCCTACTCACGAGGGCCACGTGAAAAATGCGGCTTCGCGCACTGCGTCGAAAAAAAACCAGGTCGCCAGGTATCGCGGTATTACCCTCAATTTTCTCTCCCTGATTTGCCTGGGATACCGACGAATAACCCAATTGAAGGCCAAAATTCTGGTAGACTAGCCTGGTAAATCCAGAACAGTCAACACCCCTGCTAGTATCCCGGCTTCCATACCGGTAGGACAGGCCAAGGAACTTCCCTGCATAGGCTACTACACTGTCACGGGAGACCTGTAGGGTGTCCAATGCATGCCCTCGAAGGGGAAAAAACAGCAATACTATCCAGCCAACGCGCATAAGCTGCAAAAATAACTTTTTCCACACCGCTTTTTCCCGCCTATTGCATATCGGCCAAAAAGGGATAGGTGCGGCGGAAGTCAACCTGCGCTTGCCAGTCGAGCGATGCCCGCACAATTCCCCCTTCGCTGCCAGCATGCGTAAGGGTAATCCCCTGGTAATCGAGGATGACTGACCCTCCCCCATAGATTACCCCATTTCCATCCCGGCCAATCCGGTTTACCCCAAGGGTGAAGGCCTGATTTTCTATAGCTCGAGCAGTAAGCAATTGATCCCAGGCCCATTGCCTGCTGGCTGGAAAATTGGCTACGTACAACAAGAGATCATAAGGTTCTCCAGTGTTGCGGGCCGATTCTGGAAACCGGAGGTCGTAACATATTTGGGGTAAAATCCGCCAGCCCCGGAAGACCACGACCACCCGGTCCAACCCTGGAGCAAAACATCGATCTTCACCGGCAAATCGGAAAAGGTGTCGTTTGTCGTAATGCACCGGAGGTCCATCGGGCGGCACGAAGAGCAGGCGATTATACCATTTTCCGTTTTCTTGGTAAACGACGCTACCGCAAAGCGCCGCATTCCTTTCAGCAGCCTTGTTATGCATCCACTGCAGGGTTGTTCGCTGGTCCTCCATGGAAATACCATCCGGCTGCATGGTAAATCCGCTAGTGAACATTTCCGGGAGAACGACGAGGTCTTCCTCCAGGTCAACCTGAGACAATAGGGCATCAAAATGAGCCAGGTTGGCCTGAACGTCCTGCCAGACCAACGCTGATTGCACGAGACTTACGCGCAGGACCTCAGGGGCAAGCATACCGCCTTCCCGGAGGGAACCTTATTTCTTCTTCTTGGTGTCCTTATCGGCGGCAGCTGCAGCGGAACGCAGGGCGCGGGGAATCTCGATGGTCACCACCGGGATGCTTCCGTTGTTCATGATTTCCACGCCATCAGGCACCGGGACGTCGCGAACACGCAGGGATTGACCCAAGTCGAGTTCGGAGATGTCGATATGCAGTTCGTTGACTATTTTCTCAGCTTTTGCCTTGATTTTAATCTTGCGAAGCTTCTGAATCAGCTTACCTCCGCCCTTAACCCCAACAGAGGAACCCTGGCAGCGAAGGGGCACTTCAATTTTTACATTATTTCCATCAGCAATCTGCAGAAAATCGATATGTGTCACCGTGTCTTTGAGCGGACTTTGCTGAAACTCCTTGAGGATGGCATTGTAGTGGGAGCCCCCTAATTCAATGCGGGCGAGCCGGAACTCAGATGTGTAAATGATAGCGCGCATATCCAGCGGCTTCACCGAGAAATGGATGAGGTCACCTGCGCCGTAAAGAACACAGGGGATACGGCCATCATTGCGAAGCGCCTTTGTCGCTTTCTTTCCCAGGGCAGATCTTTTTTCGCCCTGTAATGCAATTACTTCCATGTTGAAAAGGGTTTTATTACAATCAAAAGAGCCGCAAAGGTAGGAAAATCTGCGCTGGAATCATCCAAAATTTTCGGCCTTTTTGTCGATATACAATGCGGCGATGGAGCGGTGCTCGTGGGTATTGCGGATGGCGCGCGAAAAAAGCCTGGCGGTGGACAGGACTTTTATCTTGGAACTCTTAAAGCGCAGGGGAATGGTATCGCTCACCAGCAACTCGTCGAGCCGGGAGTTTTCGATATGCTGGCGGGCATTCCCCGAAAGAACGGGGTGGGTACAGATAGCCCGCACCTTTTTCGCTCCGGCCTGCACCAAAGCATCAGCGGCCTTGCAGAGGGTGCCTGCGGTGTCCACCAGATCGTCCACGAGAATTACATCCCGCCCCTCCACGTTGCCGATAACCGTGATGCCGGAAATTTCATTAGCTTTTTCCCGGTACTTATCGCAAATCACCAAATCTCTGCCAAAATGCTTGGCATAGGCCCTTGCTCTTTTTACGCCGCCCACATCTGGACTGGCGAAGGTGACATTGGACAGGTCGGCAGACTCCTCCAGGTATGGAAAGAAAATGGCTTCGCTTCGCAAATGATCTACGGGAATATCAAAAAAACCCTGAATCTGATCGGCGTGCAAATCCATGGTCATGATGCGATCTACCCCGGCCGCTTGCAGCAAGTTGGCAATCAACTTGGCTGAAATAGGAACCCTCGGTTTATCCTTCCGATCCTGCCGAGCATAGCCAAAGTAGGGAATGACGGCGGAAATATAGCCAGCAGAGGCGCGCTTGGCTCCGTCTATCATAAGGAGCAGCTCCATGAGATTATCCATGGGCTGAAAGGTGGACTGAATCAGGAATACGTAGGCTCCGCGTATGGACTCGTTGAAAACTGGCTGCATTTCCCCATCACTGAATCGGTTGAATTTCATATCACCCAGCGCTTGACCGTAGTAATCGGAAATCTTTTCGGCCAAATACTCCGAATTGGTGCCAGAAAACAACTTTACTTCAACCATGGGTTGCAATTAAAAATGAAATCACCGCATCCTTTCCGTCACGAAATTAACCAATTCCTCCATAGAACGGCGTGCTTCGGTATCCGGAAAGGTGGCCAGCAGGTCGAAAGCCTGTTGCTGGTAGGTATGCATCCGGGCTTCAGCGTAGGGAAGGCCCCCGGAGTTCCGGACAAACTGGATAATTTGCCGGACGGCCGCAGCATCTTCACTGCGATTGCGGATATCGTTGAGGATGCGCTTTCGGGTGGCAGCATCACATTGGGTCAATGCATAGATAAGTGGGAGTGTCATCTTTTTTTCTTTGATATCGATTCCCACGGGTTTACCGATATCTCCGGCACTAAAATCCAACAGGTCATCTTTTATCTGAAAGGCCATCCCGATATTTTCTCCGAAAAGGCGCATTCGCTCCACTAATTCCTCCGAAGCACCTGTGGATGACGCCCCGGCTGCACAAGCTGAGGCAATAAGTGAGGCGGTTTTCTGCCGAATGACCTCCAAGTAAACTGTTTCGGCGATATCCAAACGGCGTGCCTTCTCCAACTGCAGTAATTCCCCTTCGCTCATAGATTTTACCGCCTGGGAAATGATTTCCAACAACCGGTATTCCTTGTTCCGGACGGCCATCAGCATGCCTTGGGAAAGGAGGTAATCGCCAACGAGCACGGCAATCTTATTTTTCCACAGCGCGTTAACGGAAAAAAAACCGCGACGTTGAAAAGAACCATCCACCACATCGTCATGGACCAGCGTAGCTGTGTGTAATAATTCTATCATGGAGGCAGCCCGAAAGGTAGCATCGCCAATTTGCCCGCAGACCCGTGCGGCAAGGAACACGAACATGGGGCGAACCTGCTTTCCCTTGCGCTTGACCAGAAAGAAAGTGATTTTGTCCAGGAGCGGAACCTTACTTTCCATGGATTTTCGGAAGTGCCCCTCAAAATCCTGTAAGGCCTTGGCAATAGGCATTTTGATTTCGTCCAGGGTCCGGCTCAAAAGGAAAGTTTTGGCGAATATAACATTATCTCCCGGTCAGGGGTTATAGCGCTTTGTTTCCTACATTTGGCCTGCATTTTGTTGTAACATATACCATCTTATGCCAACCCGGGATATCGTTTTCGATCTAATAACCAAGGAATACCAGCGTCAGCGGGAGGGAATAGAACTGATTGCCTCTGAAAATTTTACGAGTGCGGCGGTCATGGAAGCTGCGGGTTCCTGCCTCACCAATAAGTATGCGGAAGGATACCCCGGTAAACGGTATTACGGTGGCTGTGGGGTGGTGGACGAGGTAGAACAATTGGCCATAAGCCGGCTTTGTGACCTCTTCGGTGCCGCATACGCCAATGTGCAGCCTCATTCGGGTGCTCAGGCTAATGCAGCCGTTTTCCTCGCGGTTTTGAATCCGGGTGATTCCATCCTTGGATTCGATTTGGCTCATGGCGGGCATTTATCGCATGGCTCGCCGGTGAACTATTCCGGACGGGTCTATCGCCCCCATTTCTATGGGGTGGAACCGGATACGGGACGCATAGACATGGACAAGGTGGCAGCCAGGGCACGGGAAGTCAAACCCCGGCTAATCATCTGTGGTGCTTCGGCCTATTCGAGGGAATGGGATTACCAACGCTTTCGGGCCATAGCTGATGAGGTGGGTGCGCTTCTTTTGGCGGATATAGCCCATCCGGCAGGTCTCATCGCCGCCGGTATCCTGGACAATCCCCTGCCGCATTGCCATATTGTCACCTCCACGACCCACAAAACCTTGCGCGGCCCGCGTGGGGGTATCATCATGATGGGAAAGGACATGGACAATCCCTGGGGACGCAGCACCCGTAATGGCGCACCCATCCGAATGTCTCAGATTCTAAATAGTGGGGTCTTCCCGGGCATGCAGGGAGGTCCGCTAATGCATGTCATCGCTGCCAAAGCCGTGGCTTTTTGGGAGGCACAGCAACCCACTTTCCGCGAATACGGCAGGCAGGTCATAGCCAATGCCCAGACTATGGCAGCCGCATTTCAGGAGCTCGGGTACCATATCGTCTCTGGAGGGACGGACAATCACCTCATGCTACTGGATCTTTCCGGTAAGGGGCTAAGCGGAAAGGTGGCGGAGGAGGCCCTGGGGCGAGCGGAAATTACCGTCAATAAGAACATGGTGCCTTTCGACAAACAATCACCCATGGTGACATCCGGAATCCGCATCGGGACAGCTGCCGTGACCACGCGGGGGGTTCGGGAGGAAGATGCCCTTCGGGTAGTCGAATGGATAGACCGCGTACTGCAGCGTCCCGATGACGAGGCGCTGCAATACACGGTGAGGGAAGAGGTCCGTACATTCATGGACCGTTTCCCCCTGTAGGATTTACTTCAGGAATAGGGCAAATTCCACTCTCCGGTTCAGTCTCCGACCGGACTCCTCGGTATTAGCGGTGATGGGCGCTACTTCTCCAAATCCACGGGAAACCAAGCGCGCTGGATCAATGCCTTTTTCTACCAGATAGTTTAGGCAGGCAGCCGCGCGATTTTCCGAAAGGGTCTGATTGGAAGCCATGCTCCCAACGCTATCTGTAAAGCCACTGATGAGCATAGCGTAGTCCGGATAATCGTGAAGTACATCGATTACCTTGTTTAGAACAAGGAAAGACTCGTCAGTCAGGCGGGCGCTGTTGGTGTGGAACAGGACATTCTGGGTAACGAATCGCAGGGTTTCCTTGGTCTCACTTCGGATGACAGGGCAGCCCCTGTTATCCTTCGAACCCGGGGTGACCGGACAGCGATCTTCTTTGTCCATCACGCCGTCGCCGTCGGTATCCGGGCAACCTTTAAAGGTGGTCTTACCGGGAATATCTGGGCATTCATCCTGATTGTTGGGAACTCCATCGCCGTCGCGGTCTGTCTCGGAACCAGAAGGACAGCCCTGATTACTGGCCACGCCTGCCTTATCGGGGCATTGGTCATCGGCATCGGGAATGCCGTCACCATCAGCATCCGGACAACCTCCGAAGAGCACCAAGCCTGCGACATCCGGACACTTGTCCTCCAAATCAGAAACCCCGTCATCGTCAGCATCTGGACAGCCTCGGAGGATGCCCGGCACATCAGGACAACGATCGGCCACGTCGGGTATACCATCGCCATCACGGTCAGCAAAGGCAGGATCCTTGGTCGAATTACGGGCTGGCGTTTTAGCCGGTTTGGGCTTATAAGGGAAGCGGTAGATGAGTTGCGCATTGGCGAAGTGATACCAGTCCTTGTCGTCCTTATTGGCAGAAAGGCTTATCCCGTCGATGTAGTCGGAAAAAGTCGGTCGCATCCCCCACTCGAAACCGGCCATTAATCGTCGGGATAAATCGAGCTTGACTCCGAGGCCAAAGGGTACAGTGACGATGGAATTGGTCCGCTGTGCCTGCACGCTGTCCCTCGTGATATTGGCCGCATTTGACGCCACCGAGTTGGGGTATTGAGGCGAGGCCCAACTCGAGGCGACTCCGGCACCTACAAAGAGGTATGGGGAGAAGGTCTTGGAGAAGCCACCCCGGGAGGGGAAGCGGCGATTTCCCAGAAAATCCCACTCGAGGAGGATGGATCCTTCAAAAAGGGTTGATTTAAAGGAAAAAGCCGATACAGGCTCAACGGGTGTCTTTAGGTTGATCCCGTTCCCGGAGATTCCCATATAAAGGGTCTGGAAACGGATGGCAAACCGATTGCTCACATTGTTCCGAAAAAAGAGGGCAGTACCTGGCCTAAAGGTGCCCAATTTGAAGGCTCCGAAGGCCAGCAAATCCCCTGAATAATAACCACCGCCTAAAGCCAGACCAACTTCCCAGGGGTCTGGTTGCTTCGTGGAATCCTTCGGGGGCATGGCTTTCAATACCGGTCGGGTATTGAGGGAGACAGTCTCATTCTGGGCGGGGAGTACCAGGGGGAGAACCGTCAGGGCTAAGGGTAGGGTTAACAACTTGACCATGACATTTTTCTTGAAAACCTGAATTGTAAGGAATTTGCGTACGTAAAGATGTGAAAAATAATGCAAAACATGGAATCTGCCGTTCATTTTTTCCTCGCTTTCTATAGGTCGGTATGCCAAGGATTTGCTTATGAAAAAAAATCACTGAATCCGGGCAACACATTTGGGATTAAGAGAGTCTTAGGGACAAATGGGCTGCTATGTTTTTCACGAGTGTCTTCATCACCCTTCTCGCCTGCTTGCAATTGGTGAAAAGCCTTTATCCACATTCCCGCAGAAAGCACCAATTCTAAGCTGGCTTACCCCCTAAAGCTGCCAATTTCCATCTCAGATTTTACAACACATTTTTTTGCTAATCATGGCAGGGGTGTCCCATGTCGGTCTTATTAGGTTACATTAGCGAAGTAAAACTATTTACTCATCAACTCAACCCCATCATGGAAAGTATCCCAACCTTACTTTTCCTGTTTTGGTGGTACTTACCGGAGCGTATGCCCAGCGGACGATTCGGGGTAGCGTGTCGGGTTCCGGCCAAGAGCCGTTAGCGGGCGCCAATGTGCTGCTCAAAGGCACTACAACAGGCACAGTCACTGACCTTGACGGGACTTTTTCCCTGGAGGTAAGTGGCAACTCCTCGGTTTTGGTCATCAGCTACACGGGCTATGAAACCCGTGAAGTTGTTCTCACTGCCAGCAATCAGTACCCTGGTACCCTGGAAGAATCAGCGCTCGGCCTGGAGGAGGTCGTCGTGGTAGGCTATGGTACCCAGCAAAAACGCGACATCACCGGGACGGTAGCCTCCATCAAGCGCGAGGATATTTCCTCCCTTGCGGTGCAGAGTTTTGATCAGGCCATCCAGGGCCAGGCGGCAGGGGTAAACGTGAGCATCCCCAACGGGGTGCTGAACAATCCGCCAGTCTTCCGAATCCGTGGTATCAACTCGATTAATCTGAGTTCTTTCCCTCTGATTGTTATCGACGGCGTTCCGACCTATTCCGGGGATTTATCAGCCAATTCAGCAGCCAACAACATCCTCTCTAACCTGAATCCTTCCGACATTCAGTCGATAGAAATCCTTAAGGATGCCTCGGCAGCTGCGATTTATGGTTCGCGGGCAAGCGCAGGGGTTGTCCTGATTTCGACCAAGCGAGGAAAGCAGGGCCGCACGAAGGTGTCCTACGAATCCTGGGGAAGCTGGGCCAAGGTGAACCGCTTGCCCGAGCTACTCAATGCAGCCCAATATCTTGAGGTGAAAAACGAAGCGGCACGCAATGCCAATCTTCCTCAGCAATTCTTTCCACAGGTTATCAATGGGCAAACTGTGGATACGCGTTGGTACGATTACATTTATCAGACCGGTTTTTAACACAATCAAAACCTAAGCTTTTCAGGGGGTAGTGACAAGACTACCTATTTTCTTTCCATTGGTTTTACCGACCAGGAGGGCATGATTATCGCCAATCGATTCGATCGGAAATCGGCCCGCTTGAATCTTGACCATACCGTGAGCCGGGTGATTAGCCTGAGAGCCTCAGTCGGGTATTCAGACAATTTCAATGCGGCTCCCAACACAGGCTCCTTGCCGGGACAAGCCTTCAACACCTCCGGCTTAGGGCGGATTCCTCTGGTTACAGCGCCCATCGTGGGACCCTTTAACGCCGATGGTTCCTACAACATCAATTCCAGCAATCAGCCGGGACGTGGAGCAAATCTTCAGCAGGTGGGTTTTGTCAATCCGTTGCCCATCATCGACCTGAATAATTTTACCTCCGAGGCCAGTCAGATTCAAGCTTCGATATTTGCCAACATCACGCCATTTAAGGGCCTGACGCTCCGCACCCAGTACGGCATCGACAATGCGCTCACGGAGAATATCAGTTTTGCCAGTCCGGTGCACGGCGACGGATTCGGTTCCAACGGATCGGCATCGAATTCCATCTCCAATCGGCAGCGGTGGAACTGGCAGAATACAGCGCAATACGATTGGAGTCTGGCGGATAATCACAAGTTCTCTCCTTGTGGGCAATGAGCAGCAATAAACCGTTATCAACGGTTGGGGGGCCAATCGTACGGTTATCGCCGACCCATTCTTCACCACCTTCCAGGGCAACTTCACCACCATCGTGCCTTCAGGCAACTTTCAGGGTGGAAACTACCTGCTCTCTTATTTTGGACGATTGAACTACGATTTCAATAAGAAATATTTGCTAACCGTGAACCTTAGGCAGGATGAATACCCCGCCTTTGCGCCTGGAAAGAAGAGAGGTATCTTCTGGGGGGCTTCAGCTGGTTGGACACTCTCTGAAGAAACCTTTTGGAAAAATGCGCTTGGAGGTACCATCAACTATCTGCGGCTGCGAGGCAGCTACGGGGAGGTGGGTAATAACAACGGCATTGGAGATTTCGCGTCGCTCGGACTTTATGGATCGGGATTGTATGCTGCTGATCCCACCCTGGCCTTTTCCCAGGCAGGTAACCCTAATCTTTCCTGGGAGACTAGCAAAAAGACAGATTTGGGTATAAACTTTGGCCTTTTCAACGACCGCATTACCGGAGAAATCACCTATTTCCTCAACGCCATCGACGGCCTTATCCTCAATGCGCCACTTTCGCCTTCTAAAGGGGTTCCTGGTAACTCCATCGCCACGATTAAAGGTTCCATGCAAAACGTAGGATGGGAATTCAGCCTGACAGGTTCGGTCTTGCGTAAAGGCAAATTTTCTTGGAATACCAATTTCAACTTCACCCTCATGGAAAATGAGGTGACTTCCCTGGCGGCTGGTAATGCTGATATTCTCTCTTCTACCGCAGGTCTGGAGACCGCCAACATCATCCGGGTGGGCGAATCCATCGGAAGCCTTTTTGTCATTGAAACTCGGGGTGTGAATCCAGCAAATGGACGCAGGATGTTTGTCAATCAAAAGGGGGAAGAAATCCAATACCCCCATGTTGTAGGGGCCGGACAGTCCCGTTGGATCTATCTCGACGGACGGACTGCCACAGCGGTCAATCAGACGGTCGATGGAAAGATTTACGGGCCTACTTTGCCCAAGTGGTTCGGAGCCTGGGAGAATACGCTGCGTTATGGCAATCTAGATCTCAACTTTCAGGTCCAATACTCGGGGGGCAACTATATTTATAACGGCACAAAGGCGGGTCTTCGGGATGCTCGGTTTTGGAACAGCCATACCGATGTGCTGGATCGCTGGACAGAATCTAATACCAAAGGGACCATTCCGCGCGTGGTATTCGGAGACAATATTTCCAATGGATCGGCCATACCCCTTTCCGAGAACGTGGAAAAGGGCGATTTCCTCCGTCTGCGGAATATCACCCTGGGCTACAATATTCCAGCCTCCGTTTTCGGCAGTAAGGTTAAAATCAATAGCCTGCGCATCTATGGAAATATCAACAACGCCTTCCTGTTGACCGGATACACCGGAACAGACCCGGAGGTTTCCACCAATGGCAACTCCAATGGTTCGCTAGGTGTGGACCGGAATTCGGTGCCCATGGCACGAACCTTCCTGGTCGGATTAAATGTAGGCTTCTGATTAATCCAAAACCGAATCATCATGAAAAGGATAAATGCTATGTATAAAAAGGCCCTGTTAGCCGGTCTGGTAATCACCGGTCTTTTTTCCCATTCCTGTAACGAGGAACTTCTCAATCCGGTGCCGCTGACTACGTTCTCTGAGGCATCCGTTTTAAATACCCCGGACCGGATTCTCCAGCAGGTTCGCGGCGTTTACAGCGCTATCAAGAGCGGATCGTTTTATGGCGGCCGTTTCTTGGTTTACCACGATATTCGCGGGGAGGGATTTCTCAACGAAACAACCAATGGAGTGACGGGCTTTTCCACCTGGACTCATACCATTGTCGCCTCTACCGGTGATGTAAACACCGTTTGGAATGCCGCCTACTACGCCATCAACAGTGCTAATCTTCTCATCGATGGCATAGAGAAGAATCGGTCTGTGCTGAACAACGAGGCCCTGGCTAATAATTACCTGGGGGAGGCCCGTCTTCTGCGTGCTCTTTGCTATCACAGCCTGCTGAGCCTTTATGCCAGGCCTTTCAATGACGGAAATGGCTCCCGATTGGGCGTACCACTCCGCCTACTTCTTGAAAAAGATGGGGAGAACAACGATTTAGCCCGTGCTACGGTGGCTGAGGTGTACACCCAGATACTGGCAGATTTGAACTTCGCCGAACAGAATCTGCCGCTGAACTACTCCACACCGTATCTCAACACTACGAGAGCCCACCGCAATACGGCCATTGCCCTCAAAACAAGGGTATACCTGGGGATGGGTCGTTTTAAGGATGTCATTACGGAGGCCAACAAGATTGTCCCACCAAGTGCTCCATTTCGCGCAGGATCCGGAGTGGCGCACGCACTCCAGGACGATGTGAACAATACCTTCCGTACGCCCTACACCACGACAGAGAGTATCTTCTCCATGCCCATGACGGAACTCAATTTGCCGGGGACCCAAAATGGCTTGGGCAGCTATTACAATCCTGGTCCGCGGGGCATCGGGGATTTCTCCCTGAATCCTGCAGGCATCATCGGGAACACCACCGATTTCCCGTCTACCGATAAGCGTCGTTCCTGGGTTTTCCGGGCTACCACCAACAAGCCCTATCTGAATAAATTTCCGACAGGGCCCCAACATCTGGACTATGTGCCGGTCATTCGTTATGTCGAGGTATTGTTAAATCTCTCTGAGGCCATTGCCCGCACTACCGGGGTGGATGCCCGGGCTATTGCGCTGCTGAATGCGGTGCACGGCCGTTCGGACGCGACGAAGGTTTATGCGCCTGCCGATTTTGCCAATGGAACTGCCCTGGCGAATCAATTACTTACAGAGCGCAGGATTGAATTCTTGGGGGAAGGCTTCCGCACCCGAGACCTGATGCGCCTCCTCCAGCAAATTCCCGGAAAGGCCAATGTGGCAGCTGTCAATACTACCCAATCGGAGTATATCTGGCCAATTCCCCAGGGAGAACTCAACGTCAATAAACTGATTGTCCAAAATCCCTGACAACAGGGCTACCAAAACCAATCTGGCGATAGCAATGCTGTGGCCAGGAGCTGGGGGTGGCGCTCATTCGATGGCAAACATCGGGGGCGCCGCTTCCCTTTTTAGGATAAAGCCATCGGACAGCTGACGGAGAGGTCCGTCCGGATAAGTAAGGAAAAAGATACCAATAAATAGATTTATATAAATGAATATCAATTATTTAGAAAGATAAATACCTGGACTGTTACGCATTGTTCAGGAAAAGGACTAGGTAGGACTGTCCTTGCATGGTCGGGATAAAGGGGGGTAATTGCCAGTAAAACCGGGCCGGTTATTCATTCACCATTTAAATCTTGTCAACCATGAAACACCTTGTTTTCACTTTGCTGTTGATGGCTGCGGCCGTCCAGGGGTACAGCCGATCAGCTGCTCAGGAAGCGGAATCCAACCGGATGATGGAACTTGCTGTCGCGCCCCAATTAACCATCCTAGAAGATTGTCGTATCACCCTTCGGGCGAGTGTTGGCTTTCTGACGGTGGAAATTTCTGTGACAGCCTCTACCTGTGGGGGAGCGTACCGGGAAGCCGTTGCGGCCTTGCGCGAGGCAGTAGATGCTGCCCGGGAAGCTATCCGGTAGTTTAAAACCGCCTTATTACACCGGGAGGGGGTCTGCACCGATTTCCCCTGATGTCGTGCAGCTTTACTTGTGGGCTTTCGAGGGAAAACACAGGTACCCCTCCCGCTTTAATGCAAAATCATGAAACGGAACACCATACTAATGATAAGCTGGATTCTTCCGGTGCTACTGGTATCCCAGGCCTATGATGTGCAATACGTTCAACCGGCCAAGGCCCGAGAGGCTAATCAGGAAGCCTATGCCCGGTATGCCTCCCTACGCATCCAGGGGGATAAATCGCTGTGCATCCTGCACGGTACAGCGGGATTTGATCTCATGGACGAAGAGCGTCAAGAATTGACACTGATCACTCCCCAGGCCGACCGTTGGTATTATGCAGACCGGGAAGGGATGCAACTGCTCGGATTCGAAGAGACGATGCTAGGCCATGCCTACCTGGTGAAGGAAGATATCCCTCGCATGGACTGGCAATTTGGGAAAGGGGAAAAAATCATTGCAGGCTTCCCCTGCCGGCAGGCATTCACAGCCTTCCGGGGGCGGGAATATGAGGCCTGGTATGCCCCATCGTTGCCCTTACCTTTTGGGCCTTGGAAGCTAAACGGATTGCCGGGTCTAATTTTGGAGGCTCAGGACAAAGACCAGGAGGTGGTCTTTCAGTTTCATGCATTCCAGACGATTCGGGACAGCACCTTCCGCCTCGAGCAACCGCCCGCTGAGGCCAGGCAGGTGAAATGGGAGGAATTCTTTGAGGCGCAATATCGCGACGGGGAAAAGTTTTACCGATTTCTGGCTGACCGGGTTCAGCGCAACGTAGAGCGGGTCGGGCAGGTTAGTCTGGAGATGAAACAGGTGGGTGAGCCTGCCTTTTGGGAGAGAAGAACCCAACACCGATGAAGGGGATTAGTCCTATCCTGCTTTTTCTTCTCCATTGCTGTGCCGGGGTAGCGCTCGCTCAGCATACCCAGACTTTGCAGCGGGTGGTCCGGGATTCCTCAGGTGCAGGTATTCCGTACGTTTTGGTTGAAGGTTTTTGCGATTCAGCAGGAAAACTGAAGCCATGGGGATATATCTGGACAGATTCTCTCGGCCGATATGCTCTTCCCCCGGCCTGGCTTGAGGACCAACTCGTTTTAGCCTTCCGGGCCATGGGCTGGCAGTCGGATACCCTCCGAATATTGGAGCAAGAGACAGATCCTATCGGAAAGTTTGAGGGTGCCATCATCCAGCAGCCAGTTAAAATGCCTGACCTGGTACTTAAACCGGCCTCGGAGGAACTGGCTTCAGTGACCATTGTAGATACAGCGATTCCTTACTTTCAGCGGGGAGACACCACGGTATTCAAGCCCGAATTCTTTCGGGATGGAACCGAGCGGGTTCTGGAGGACCTCTTGGCAAAGCTTCCTGGCGTGCGGGTTTCGCAAGAAGGTGCCGTTTATTTTCGAGGGAAGCACGTTAGCCGTATTCTTTGGGAGGGTGACGACCTCCTGGGAGCCGATTATGCCCTGGCGACGCGTCGCTTGCCGCCGGGCATGGCGGCGGCGTTTCGCTTTGTTGATCGCTATGAGGACAATCCCCTTCTGAAATCCCTGGGCATAAGCGACGAATTAATTCTGGATATCGACATTCGCAATAGCTTTCGGGGGAAATGGTTAGGGGATGACTACCTGGGTGTTGGCATTGCTCCTATGGCGCTGGCTGGAGTCCATGCTTACCGAATCCGAAAAAAGGGCAAGGCTATGGTTTTGGCAGATGCTACCAGTTTCCGCGATGCGTCCGGCAGTAGCCCGGTGCCCCTTTTCATTGATCAGGATGAAGACCACTTTTTGCCTGAACTTCCCTTTAGCTGGCACCATCGACCGCGCCTCCAACCCGATTTCCTGACCCTCCCCCTCATTCAAAGTGGTCGGGGAGCTTCGTTTTCCGGAGGCCCGCATCTGCGGTTTGGCCGCGGTAGCCATTTGAATGCTCGCCTTGAGGGGTATTTAGAAGAAGCCCGATTTCGGGAGGAGATGCGGGTGTTGCACCTGACCCGACCGAGGGAGTGGTATCAGGGAGGTGTATTTCGGGATGCCATTGGAAGCGGCTCCGGGAGGCTGGAAGGGCTTTTGCGCCTATCCGAGAAAGCCAACCTTTCCATACAAGGGGGATTTCACGGACTTCGCCAGCGTTGGGAAAAGACAGATTCGATTTCGGGTTCGGATCTGCCCCGGCTGCTCACGAGCGAAAGGCTGGAGCCCCTTCGGTTTGGGACCTCAGGTCGTTTGGATGGACTGTGGAAGGTGCGGGAGGATTTGGCTTGGCGAGTACTCGCTCACCATCGCTGGAATTGGTTGGCGGATTCCTACCGCTGGGAAGGGAATGGGAATGGAATGCCCGGGGAGCAGCGCGTGGACCAAGGGCAGGGTCTCAGCCGGCTTCAAATCTTCTGCATCCGTCCTGCCTGGAAACTGGAGGCTTCGGCTCAACAGACAGTAGAATACTTTGGGGTTCAAGGTGGAGGAAATCCGCCGGAAGCAGCGATTGTAAGCATCCGAAGTCGCCTCCTTTGGTTGGGGGGATGGACACATTTGGCACGCCAAGCCCATGCCTTGGTCGTTTCGGGTGCTGCCGGACCTGGGGAATTTCGGCATCAGCGCCCCGATGGTCGATATGTTGCCCAATGGCGAAGCTTGGTAGCGTTGGACCTTCGGCACCGTTGGCGATTCTCCAAACGATGGCGATTGGAATCCTCCTTTTCTATAAGGCCACGCCTGCCGGAGGCTGCAATGCTTTTCCGGGGCGAGGTGCGCACGAGTATCCTGCAGCGGGAGACGGGGCTGGGGGAAATGGTGATTACCCACGATCGCCAGCTGCAAAGCCGAATCCAGTACACGGACAACCGGAAGCTATTGGAAAGCCAATTGCAGGTAAGCTTCCGAAGCGGAAGTCCCTACATAGGTGAACGGACCTTGATGGATTCACGGCCCGATTGGCTGATTGAAAAACGCCTTTTTCTACTCGCACGAGGCTGGTCGGCTCAATGGCATTTAGACAAGTACATCATGGGTAGCTCCCTGTCGGCAGGAGTGCACCTCATCGCCCAAGGCCGCAGACTTCCCTTTGCCGTAGATGCCCGGGAGGGCGAAAATCGCTTCAGCTCCTTGCAGGCGAGGGCAGACCTCCGGGGCCGCTGGGGGAAATGGGTTGCTTCCTTAACACCCACCTATTACCATCGGAACAATCGCCTGGCAGTTGGCCGCATACCACCCTTGCCACAGTGGGTTTGGCTGGCAAGCCTTTCCCGGTCTGCAGGGCAGGCCTACCTCAAGGTACAAGCGGAATACTTGCCCCGAAAAGGTAGTGCCGTACCGCATTGGATCTGGGCCAGATTGGAGGCTAAAATTTCCTTAACGGGCGAATACTATTTATTTGTGGAATGGAAGAATCTATTGAACCAGCGTAGGATTGATTTGGGGGAGATGGGAACAGACAGTATGCGGCAACAACTTTTTAATGTGAATCCATCACTCCTCACCTTGCGGGCGGTGCGGGAATTCTGAAACGCCTACCTTTGCCCAAAATTTGGACATGCGGCGGGAATTGCGGGAGACCTTGACCTTAGGATGGCCCATCATCCTGGGTAATTTATCCCAAATGTTCCTGGGTGTCATCGACAATGCAATGGTGGGAGCTATTCACAGTTCCCAACTGGCAGCGTCTAGTTTTGTGAATAATGTCCTGACCATCCCCATCGTCTTAGGTTTTGGGCTTACCATGGCGGTTTCCCCGCTTGTAGCCCACGCCCTGGGTAACGGAAATCTCCGCAAACCCTTGGAAATCGCGGTGAATGGCCTCTTGGTGGCGCTGGTGATGATGTTTTCTTTAGCCTTGCTAACGGAACTAACTTCTGATTTTTTTCTGCCCCGAATGGGGCAAGACGATGTGGTTGTGGAACTTTCCGGACCCTATCTGCGATGGATGACCTGGGGAATGCTGCCCATGATCTTGTTCATGATTTTGAAGCAGTTTTCCGATGGACTGGGGGAGACAAAGTGGCCCATGTATCTTTCCCTGGCTGCGCTTCCTCTAAATGCTGGCCTCAATTATCTCCTAATATTCGGCACATTTGGATTTCCCCGGATGGAGCTTATGGGGGCTGGTATCGCCACCTTCCTCACCAGGGTTTTTCTTTTATTGGCGATGATCTTACTGTTGCTTTATCGGAAAACCTATCAACCTTACCTTCGGCATTTTCGGGAATCTGCATTCCTGCGACTATCGGGTATCCGGGATATTTTGCGGGTAGGGATTCCAAGCGCTGTGCAATATGGCATGGAAGCAGGGGCCTTTGCCGTTTCCGGCCTCATGTCCGGCTGGTTAGGCTATGTGCAACAAGCTGCCCATCAGATAGCGCTCAACTTGGCTGCAATTACCTACATGGTGTCTCTCGGAATAAGTTCGGCCGGCAGTATTCGGGTAGCCAATGCGCATGGTCAAGGCGACAGGGAACAGGTGCGTCGGATAGGCTATGGGAATTTTGCTATGGCCATCGGGTACGGATTGTTTAGTGCCTTGCTGCTGGTTTTAGGAAGGGAATTTTTCCCGCAGCTATTCAATAAAGAGAATCAGGTGCTGGCTTTTACAGGGGGACTTATGGTCCTTGCTGGGCTCTTCCAAATTTCTGATGCCAGTCAGGCCGTTGGTGTCGGCCTGTTGCGTGGCATCCAGGACATGCGGATTCCGACCCTGATTGTGTTCATCGCGTACTGGGTCATCGGCATCCCCGTCGGTTATATGTTGGCCTTTTCGATGGAATGGGCGGTCTACGGGCTTTGGGTTGGATTTATTGTTGGACTGAGCATTAGCGCCATTTTGCTTTTCCTCCGGTTCCGCCACAAGACAACGGATGATTATGATGGCTTCCAAACCAAGGGATTCCATCCGACCGGAGAAGGGAATCAGGTACCATCCACGGAAACATTTCTGTAAATTCCCGTTGGGGCTTTCGGGGTCAGGCAGGGCAGCCTAGATATTTCCTCTATATTTAGGGAAGTAAAGCCGTTTTTCAGCGGCGCATACACTGGAAATAACGATGATGGAAACAGATAGCGGGTCATTTTCCCTGAGGGGCAAGGTGATTGTGGTGACTGGTGGATACGGCATCCTGGGGAAGTCTTTCTGCCAGGCCATTGCCTCCAGCGGGGGAAAAGTAGTTATCGTGGGTAGAAATAGCGACAAGGGCGCTGCAATGGTTAGTCAGTTGACAGCGCAAGGTGGAGAAGCCCTTTTTGCATGTGCTGATGTGTTGGACGAAGCAGCTTTGCAGGAGGCTGGAGCGAAAGTTCTTGGTCGTTTTGGTCGGGTGGATGGCCTGGTGAATGCAGCCGGGGGGAATATTCCTGAGGCAGTGGTACAGCCCGATGCCGATGTCTTTTCCCTTGACATGTCGGGCATGAAAAAGGCACTGGACCTCAATCTCATGGGAACCTTGTTGCCCACTCAGGTCTTCGGCGCAGCTATGGCTCAGGTGGGGGGAGGCAGCATCGTCAACATATCCTCCGTGAGTACCGTGCGACCCCTCACCAAGGTCCTTGGTTATTCCATGGCAAAAGCTGCCATAGATGCCTACACCAAGTGGCTGGCCGTGGAGTCGGCAAACCGACATGGTGACAAGATTCGGGTGAATGCCTTGGTGCCAGGATTTTTTCTCACGGATCAGAATCGGGCACTGTTGACCCGGCCCGATGGAGGCCTAACGCCCCGAGGAGAAGCTATCCTTCGACAGACGCCGTTCCGACGCTTCGGGAATCCGGAGGAACTGAACGGAGCCCTCTGCTGGCTGCTGAGCGACGCCTCTCGGTTTGTAACCGGGACGACGGTTCGGGTGGATGGTGGCTTCATGTCAAGCAGCGGCGTTTAACTAATTATTCAGATAAAAAAAACCTCTTTCATGCTTACAGGCCTGGAACCTGGTCATAAAACGATGATACCCACCATGCGCTGGTATGGCCCGCACGATCCGGTTTCCCTGCAGGATATCCGTCAGGCCGGGTGCACCGGGATTGTCTCGGCTCTGCATCACATTCCCAATGGGGCGGTTTGGTCGGTGGAGGAAATCCTAAAGCGTAAAGCCATCATCGAAGCGGCAGGATTATCTTGGGATGTGGTCGAGAGCCTTCCCGTTCACGAAGCCATAAAGACACGTGGTCCGGGCTTTGAGGGGTACATTCGCAACTACAAAGAATCGATGCGGAATCTAGCCGCCTGCGATATTCGCACCATTACCTACAATTTTATGCCTATCCTGGACTGGACAAGGACCGACCTGGAGTATAGGCAACCAGACGGGTCCCTGGCCCTGCGCTATGAGCGGGCGGCCTTTGTTGCCTTTGATTTGTACATCCTCTGTCGGAAAGGTGCGGAGGCCGATTATACCCAAGCGGAAATAGCAAGTGCCCGCAAGCGATTTGAAAGCATGTCGGAAGCAGAAAAGCATCTGGTAGAGCGGAATATGCTCAAGGGATTGCCAGGTAGCGAGGAGAGTTTCACGCTGGAACAGTTCCGGGCGACTCTGGCTACCTACGACGGCATAGATGCTTTTAGCTTGCGGGCTCATTTGCAGGCCTTTCTCCGGGAGATTATTCCGGTGGCTCAGGAATATGGCTTAGTCATGGCCATTCACCCCGACGATCCTCCTTTTCCGCTATTGGGATTGCCCCGTGTGGTCAGTTGCGCGGCTGATGTGCGCGAAATGATTGCGGCAGTGCCGGCCTTGGCGAACGGACTGTGTTTTTGCACCGGTTCCTATGGCGTGCGGGTAGACAACCAGCTGCCCGAGATGGTTCGGGAATTCGGGGACCGCATTCACTTCATCCACCTGCGGAGCACCACACGAAACGCGGCGGGCGATTTTTTCGAGGACAATCATCTGGAGGGAGATGTCGATATGTATGCCGTCATCCTGGAGATTGTCCGCTGGATGCGCCAGCGGAATGTAGCCATCCCGATGCGGCCTGACCACGGACATCAGATGCTGGACGACTTAGAGAAGACGACTTACCCCGGGTATTCAGCCATTGGGAGACTCCGCGGACTTGCTGAACTTCGTGGCACGGAATACGCCATCCAACGAGCCATGGCCTGACCGAGACGCATTAAACCCTACATTAACCATGGAAAAGAAGGTAGTTACCTTTGGAGAAATCATGCTCAGGCTGGCTTCGCCCGGCTATCTGCGTTTTGCCCAGTCGCCCCATTTGGAGGCTACCTTTGGAGGCGGAGAAGCCAACGTGGCGGTCTCCCTCGCTAACTACGGCATACCTGCTTCGTTTGTGACGCGGCTTCCAAAGAACGACATTGGTGAGTGGGCTTTGCAGACCCTGAGGAAACACCAGGTGCAAACCCAAGCTGTTTTGCGGGGGGGGGATAGGATGGGCATTTATTTCCTTGAGACCGGCGCAGTGGCGCGGGCCAGCAAGGTGGTTTATGACAGGGCCGGCTCAGCCATTGCCGACATTAAGCCAGGCATGGTGGATTGGGAGGAAGTGCTCCGGGATGCTTGCTGGTTTCATTGGACAGGAATCACCCCTGCGCTTTCGGCGGGAGCAGCCGAAGCCTGCCTGGAAGGCATTGAGGTGGCCAACAGGAAGGGAATTACGGTGTCTACTGACCTCAATTTCCGAAAGAACCTATGGAAATATGGGAAAACGGCTGCAGAAGTCATGCCGGGGCTTGTAGCCGGTTGCGACGTCATTCTGGGTAACGAAGAGGATGCAGAGAAGGTGTTTCACATTCAGCCCCAAGGGGTGGATGTGACAGCCGGACATGTTGAGGCTGCTGCTTATGAATCGGTTTGCCGACAGCTCATGGCTCGGTTCCCCCGAGCCAAAAAGGTCATCGTCACCCTGCGAGGTTCCGTTAATGCCAATCACAACACCTGGGCGGGCACCCTTTTTGACGGAGAGCGCATGTACTTTTCACCCCAATACGACATTACCCATATTGTAGATCGCGTCGGTGGCGGGGATTCCTTTATGGGGGGATTGATTTACGGTTTGCTCACCCATACCGGCGATGATCAGCAGGCCCTGGACTTTGCTGTGGCGGCATCTTGCCTGAAGCACACCATCTCCGGCGATTTCAATTTGGTCACCGTGGAAGAGGTTCGAAACCTGATGAAGGGAGACGGCTCGGGCCGAGTTTCCCGCTAATTTCCTTTTCGAAAAATCGAATATTATGCAACTTATACCCCATGGAAACCAACGCTGGATCGTTGTTGCCCTCCTATTCTTTGCCACGACGATCAATTACATCGACCGCCAGGTTATTGGTTTGCTCAAGCCGGTGCTCGAGGCAGAGTTCAACTGGTCTGAAAAAGATTACAGTAAATTGGTCATGGCCTTCACAGCTTCCTATGCCCTGGGTCTCTTAGTATTTGGTCGGATTATTGACCGAATTGGCACCAAAGTGGGGCTTGGTGTATCGATTGTTTTCTGGAGCGTGGCTGCCTGTCTTCATGCGGCGGCGAAATCAACTTTTGGATTCGGGGTAGCTCGGGCGGCTCTGGGCCTAGGTGAGGCAGGTAATTTTCCAGCGTCCATCAAGGCAGTGGCGGAATGGTTTCCCAAGAAGGAGCGTGCCCTAGCCACGGGCATTTTCAATTCGGGTACGAATATCGGTGCGGTCATTGCCCCTATCGTGGTTCCCGCCATCCTAGCTTGGTACGGATGGCAGGAGGCATTTATCATTACCGGAGCGATTGGTTTTGTGTGGTTGATATGCTGGATTTATTTCTATGAGATACCTGAACGGCAGAAAAGGTTGACTGCGGAAGAGCGGGATTATATCCATAGTGACCAAGAGGAAGAGACGGCAGAAAAGCCCGTGCCATGGGGCAGATTGTTTCAGGTACGGCAGACCTATGTGTTTATAGTCGGCAAGTTGCTGACGGACCCCATCTGGTGGTTTTTCCTTTTTTGGCTACCTAGCTATTTTGCCACCAGTTTCCATTTGGATTTGAAGAAACCAGGGTGGCCACTGGTCATTATTTACATGGCAACCTCAGTAGGTAGCATAGGCGGCGGGTATCTTTCCTCTTATTTCATTCAGCGGGGCTGGCCGGTTTTTAAAGCAAGAAAGACGGCCATGTTTCTTTTTGCCCTGTGCGTATTGCCTGTAATGAGCGCTCGCTATGCGCCTAATATCTGGGTAGCCGTGGCATTAATTAGCCTAGCTGCTGCGGCTCATCAGGCCTGGAGTGCCAACATTTTTACGGTGGCCTCGGACATGTTCCCCAAGCGAGCCATCAGCTCGGTTGTGGGTATTGGCGGGATGGCCGGTTCCTTAGGCGGTGTGTTATTTCCCATACTGGTGGGAAACATTCTAGACAGCTACAAAGCGATGGGGGATATTACTGCGGGGTATAACATTTTGTTTACCGCTTGCGGACTGATGTATCTTATCGCCTGGGGAATTATGCATTGGATTAGTCCAAAGATGAGTCCATATCGGGAATAGGTTATGGGCAATGGATGGTATGACCAGGCCATGGGATTTGGCGAGCGACCAGCCATACCTGATGGAAGGCGGATTTGGACCTATAGGGAACTAGGCCTCCGATCCAGGCGTTTTGCCGAAACTTTATTGGACGGCCGTCTGGATTTGGAGGAAGCCCGTGTGGCCTTTATGATTGAACCGGGACATGACTACGTCTGCGTCCAGCGGGCTATTTGGATGGCCGGTGGCGTGGCGGTACCGCTATGTGTTAGTCATCCAGCCCCGGCGCTTGAGCACGTATTGCGGGACACAATCCCCATCTTGGTCATTGCCGAAGAAGAATTTTTACGTGTATTGCATCCATTGTGTGCTAACCAGCCTGGAATCCGCCTATTGACCATGCAAGATCTTGAGGCTGGGCCGAAAACAGCTACCTGTATGCTTCCGCAGTTAGAAATAGCGCGTCGGGCCATGATATTGTACACGAGCGGGACTACCCATTTGCCGAAAGGCGTGGTTTCTACCCACGCCAATCTGAAAGCTCAGATGGATATGCTCATCGAAGCCTGGGAATGGTCGGGCGCTGATCGGACCATCTGCGTACTCCCCCTCCACCATATTCATGGCATAGTGAACGTGGTGGGTTGTTCCCTGGCGGTGGGGGCACAATGCCGTTTTATGCCCCGCTTTGATGCCGCTTCGGTGATAGAATGGCTCACTAGCGGTGATTTGACGGTCTTTATGGCGGTGCCAACGATTTATTTCAAATTGATTACTTATTTGGAGTCCCTGCCGTCTGCCCGGCGTGAGGAAATACGGAAGCAGTTGGCGAAGTTGCGCCTTATGGTATCCGGATCGGCCGCCCTTCCCGTTTCGGTGATGGAGAAATGGTACACCTTGAGTGGCCATTTTTTGCTTGAACGCTATGGGATGACGGAAATCGGCATGGCGATATCCAATCCCTACCGTGGACTTCGCAAACCAGGGCATGTAGGTCAACCCTTGCCTGGCGTGGCAATGCGCCTTGTCGGCGAAAATGGCGGGATAGTAGAGGAAGAACCAGGGGAGATCCAGGTAAAAGGCACCGCTGTTTTCGGGGAATACTGGAACAATACGGTGGCTACGAAAGCAGGTTTTACGGAAGATGGATGGTTTCGGACCGGTGACACCGCCGTCCTTGAGGACGGATATTACCGAATATTGGGACGTACCTCAGTGGATATTATCAAATCCGGAGGCTTCAAGATTTCGGCATTGGAAATTGAGGAACTCATCCGGCAGTATCCGGGGGTTTCCGATTGCAGTGTGGTAGGTATACCGGATGAGGAGTGGGGCGAGGTGGTTGCAGTGGCACTGGTTTTGAGGGATTCTGCCGCATTTCAATTTGAAGACCTGCAACATTGGCTATATGGGCAATTGCCTCGGTACAAAGTGCCGCGGCGTTACCGCTCTATGCCCGATTTACCTCGGAATGCCATGGGGAAGGTAACTAAGAAGGACCTATTACCTTGGTTTAATGTGGCTTCTGATTAATCTAAAATACTGTCCGCTTTTCGTATTTTTCAGGCAAATGAATCGCCATGATCATTTATGGAGTAGGAATTCTTTCCGGATGTTATCTTCTCGGCCAATTTCTTGGAATATGTTTGGGCAACTGGCTTGGTATTGACGCCAATATTGGCGGGGTAGGATTTTCCATGATCTTGCTAATTTGGGTTACTGATTGGGCCCGGCGGAGAGATTTACTTCGTGTACCTTCAGAGCAAGGCATCTTTTTCTGGAGCCTGATGTACATTCCCATTATCATAGCCATGTCGGCTACGCAAAATGTATTTGCGGCTTTTTCCGAGGGATGGCTTGCCCTTCTGGCGGGGGTGCTGCCAACCATACTTCTCTTTCTAACCATTCCGGCCCTTGTCAGATTGCTGGCTCGATAGCAATGATCATGGAGATTGTCTCAAAGCACCTGGCTGCGAATGGTCTGATTGTGGCCTTTTTCATCGTTGCTCTACTTTCCTGGCTATGTTCGGTAGTTAGTCTCCGGGTTTTTCGGGGAAAAGTTCCAGGAGCTGCGCTTGCGATTGCATCTGGACTTCTTTTAGCTTTTCTCGGTGGAAAATATTCGGGTGGCGGCAAGGGCATTGCTGACCTTGCCGGGTTATCCGGATTTGCCTTACTCGGTAGCGGCATGCTTCGCGATTTTGCCGTTGTAGCCACTGCAATGGGATCCAGTTTGGAAGAAATGCGCAAGACGGGCTGGATAGGAATTGCTTCGCTGGTCCTCGGTGTATTCCTCTCCTTCTTTCCAGCTGTGCTGATAGCTTTTGCCTTTGGGTATCGGGATGCAGTAAGTCTGACCACTATAGGTGCCGGAGCCTGCACATTTATTGTAGGTCCAGTTACCGGAGCCGCGCTGGGCGCTGATTCGACCGTCATAGCCCTCTCCATTGGGGCCGGAGTATTCAAATCGGTTTTCGTTACAATGGCCACGCCGTTGCTTGGCAGGCACATTGGGTTATCCAGCCCTGCGGCGGCCATGGCATATGGCGGATTAATGGGTACGACCAGCGGAGTGACAGCGGGTCTTGCGGCCACCAATCCTGCCCTGGTGCCCTATGGTGCAATGACGTCAACCTTTGCTACAGGGGTGGGATGCCTGCTTTGCCCTAGCATCTGTTTTTTCCTTGTCCAGTGGTTGACCAACTATTAAGCTGGAATCTGAATAATCTAGAATCTGGCATTTAAAGCAAAAGCCCAAGGCTTCGAAAACCTGCAGATGCAGGATTAACCCTTTGTAAAAACGCACCATGGTGCGTCTCCGAGGGTATCAGAATTCCGATTGGATGATTTCAATACCGAGATTGCCAAAGACGGCAGATTCCAGATTAACACATTAAACAAAGGTGTCAACCACTAGAGTACCTGCCAGCCCCATAACCGAAACCACCGTTTCCATGAGACTCCAGGATTTTATCGTATCCCGGATCGAGAGGTTGAAGTATTCTTTGAAAAGCCAAAAGCCGGAATCATTGACATGAGAGAACAGCAAGCTCCCAGACCCAATTGCCAGCACCATCAACTGCGGATCGGCACCAAGGGAGGGTAGCATGGGCGCCATGATACCTGCGGTGGTTAGCCCGGCTACCGTCGCCGATCCCATCGCAATGCGTATAATCCCAGCCACCGTCCAACCTAAAACCAATGGTGGAAGTTGCATGGTTTTTATCATGCCGGCAAGGGCCTGACTTACGCCGCCGTCCACAAGCACCTGCTTCAGGGCACCGGCTCCCCCCACGATGAGCAGGATAAAGAGGATATCCTTAATGGATTCGCCGTAAATCGTCATTACCCGTTCTATGGAAACCTTTCGCAAGACACCCAGAGAAAAGGTTCCCCAAAGCAAGGATATCAAAAGGAGCATGCCCGGATCGGAGACAAATCTGAGCACCGAGGCAACCGGTTCCGGCAATCCAGGCAAAAGACCCAACAAGGCTGAGCCAGCCAAAAGGAGTATGGGTAACAGACAAGTCACCAGGCTATTGGCGAAGCCAGGTAGATTCTCCTCAGGAAGCTCCCGCGGTTTAAAGGTCGCAATTGGTTCAGCCACAATAGATTTCAGAAAGTGGGCAAGCAAGGGCCCTGCCACGATAACTGTGGGAATAGCCACCAGAAATCCGTAAAAGAGGGTGGTCCCCATATCGGCTTGAAATTGCGACACCAGCACGGCAGGGGAGGGATGCGGCGGAAGAAGGCCATGCGTAGTAGAAAGGGCGGCGAGCAATGGAATACCCAGATAAACTGCCGGAAGATTTACCCGGTACATCAGGGTGAACACCAGGGGGATAAGCAAGACAAAACCCACATTGTAGTACAGAGGGATGCCGAGAATGAATCCGGTCACCATGAGTGCCCAGGTGATATGCCGGGTACCGGAAATTCGCAGGAGCACGGTGCTGATTTGCTGCGCTGCCCCGGTCTCGGCAATGAGCTTCCCGGACATAGCGCCAAAAAGCAAGACCAGGAGGATGGAGCCCACGGTATCCCCGATTCCCTGTTGTATAGCCCCCGGAATTTGTCCAAGATCCAGGCCGAATCCCAATCCCCCGAAAATGGCCACCAGAATGAAAGCTATGAAAGGATGCACCTTTAGCCAGGAAATAAGCCCCACCAACAGAAGGATGCAACTCAGAAGCAGGACAAGAACCATTGGAGGTAATTGAAGCCTATTTATCCGACCTTTTCTCGAATGGCCTCGAGGGAAATTCCCCGCGTTTCGGGCATATATTTCCATACCCAAAAACCCTGGACCATCATGAGGAAGGCAAATACCGCAAAAATGGCACCTCCGCCGAATCGCCCGGCCAGCAAGGGAAAGCTTGCCGAAATGACTGCGGCAAAAATCCAGTGTACGGAACTGCCAAATGCATTGCCGTAGGAGCGTACTTCGTTTGGAAATATTTCGGAGATGAATACCCAGATAACTGCTCCCTGCCCTAAGGCGTGTGCAGCTATGAAAAGGAAAAGCAGCAGGAGTACGAGCATGCCGCCGCTATCTGCCTGATTGAAAAATACCCAAGAAACGCTGCCAAGGGAAAAAATATAGCCCAAGGTACCCAAGATCATGAGCCGCTTCCGCCCCCAAGAATCGATGAGGCTGAGGCCTAAAAGGGTGAAAATGAGGTTAGCTACCCCAATGCCAACGGTGCTCAATAGGGCTGATTCTGCCCCCATGCCTGCTTCGCCGAATATGCGCGGGGCATAGTAGATGACGGCATTTATGCCGGACACCTGATTGAAAAAGGCCATAGCAAAGGCCAGCAAAATGGGCCTGCGGTATTTTGCCTGAAAAAAGGACGTGCCAGCGCCAGCGTTCCTATTGGCTGCCTGCTGCTGGATTTCAGCCAAGGAGGCCTCCGCCCGCTGGGGATCTATTTGCCGCAGGACTTCCAGGGCCTCCTCGGTCAAACCCCGCTTTACAACCAGCCAGCGGGGACTGCGCGGCACCCGGGTAATGAGGTAGGAAAAAGCAAGAGCGGGAATCACCTCCATTCCCAGCATGAAACGCCAGCCGTTTCCTTCACCGGAACCGATGAGGTAATTTGAAGCGTAGGCTATGAGAATCCCAAAGACGATATTAAACTGGAAAAGGGCGGCTAAACGGCCCCGCTTTTCCGGCGGCGAAATCTCGGAGATATACATCGGGGCAGCCACCGAGGAGGCCCCCACCCCGATTCCGCCGATGAAGCGAAAAATCATTAGAGAAGCGATGTCCCAGGCTAGGGCGGAGCCAAGGGCTGAGACGAGATAAAGAATGGCTACGCCAAACAGGGTAGCCTTCCGGCCATAGCGATCTGCTGGAATGCCCCCAAACAAGGCGCCCAGAATGGTCCCGTAAAGAGCCATAGCCACCATTTGCCCGAGCATGAAATCACTCAGCCCCCAAAGCTCCTGGATGGCCTGTTCACCACCTGATATGACAGCGGTGTCGAAGCCAAAGAGAAATCCGCCAAGGGCTACGGTCAGAGACCAGAAATAGATTTTACGGTTGTCCATAAGGGAAAGATAGTAAAATGTATGCAAATCGGCCCTAAATCCTATTTTTATATGGTTCTTCGCATAAATTACCACCAGCTATGGAAAAAGAATGGATTCGTTTAGGTAGTATCGGCATGGGCATCTGTTGCACCCTGGTCATGTTATCCCTCTGGTCAGCTATTAATCAGGCTCAGGCCCAGCAGGTGACCCTTACCCCTGACCAGATTCGGGCCATCACTCCCGAATGGCAGGGAGAACGCTCGGCTGACGGTAGGCCTCGGGTGTCCGACAAATGGATGGAGCGCCTCAAGGGGGTGTCTATCGAAGAGGCCTGGGGCTACCTTCGGAATAAGGGCTTTCACAATCAGTTCGAAGGAGAATGGCTGGTTATCCATCCCGAATCGGTCATGGTTGGCCGTGCCCTAACCGCCCAATACTTCCCTCTTCGGCCCGATTGGGATAGGGTCATTAAAACGGTTGGGGAAAAGGAAGGCCGTATCGGCAGCACGAATTCCTGGCCCATCGATATGTTGAAACCAGGAGACTTGTATGTGGCCGACGGTTTCGGCAAAATCATCGATGGAACCCTCATTGGCGATAATTTGGGAAATGCCATCTATGCGAAATCCGGCAACGGCGTCCTTTTTTACGGTGCCGTACGCGACATCGAGGGATTGGAGAAAATTCAGGGGTTTAATGGTTGGGTCAAAGGGTATGATCCCTCCTACATCCAGCAGATGATGCTGGGCGGTATCAATCAGCCTATTCGCCTGGGAAGAACCGTGGTCCTTCCCGGTGATGCCATCCTGGCTAGAAAGGGAGGAGTCGTGGTCATTCCCCCCGTTTTGGTGGAGGATCTCGTTTTGAATGCGGAGTTCATCGCCCTGCGGGACGCCTTTGGCATTCAGCGCCTCAGGGAAGGAAAATATACACCGGGTCAGATTGATCGCCAGTGGGACGAGGGTATCAAACGAGATTTCCTTTCCTGGTTGGATAAACATCCGGATAAATTGCCAATGACACGCGCGGAACTGGACGCCTACATGAAGGATAGAACCTGGTAACCCCTTTTAATTCAAGCTCATGAACAGGAGTCGAATCCATGCTTCGCAATTTGAGGAATCAGCGAATGATTCCCTCCAGGAAACTGGAAATAACCGGCGCGATTTTATCCGCAAGGCCAGTCTCGGCGGTTTAGCCCTTGGGTCGTTTATCCGGGAACCACTCGCCCCGACGCTGGATTTCGCCATGCAGCATGTCCGGAAATCATCGGCGCCCTCCGACTTGAAAATCACGGATATGCGCTACGCCGTGATTATGAATGGCAATGCCCGATGTCCGGTCATCCGCCTTGATACCAATCAGGGCATCTCCGGCTGGGGGGAGGTCCGGGACGGAGCCACCTGGCGCTATGCCCTTTTTCTCAAAAGTCGGATTCTTGGTATGAATCCGTGCAACGTGGAAATGCTGTTCAAGCGCATCAAGCAATTCGGCTTTCACGGCCGCCAGGGAGGCGGAGTCTGTGCCGTGGAAATGGCGCTGTGGGATTTGGCAGGAAAAGCATATGGTATTCCAGCCTACCAGCTCTTGGGCGGAAAATACCGGGACCGCATCCGCTTGTATGCAGATACCCCCCGCATGAGCGATCCGGAAGTGTTCGCCGCCAAGATGAAAGATAGGATGGAGATTAAGGGCTATACCTTTCTGAAGATGGATTTCGGATTGGAATCCCTGCACAAAATACCCGGCACTGTAGTTAACAGCAATTTCTGGGACATCAGCAAGCAATGGGAAAATACCCCAATGACCTATGGCGGAACGGAGCATCCCTTTACCCAGATTCAAATCACGGACAAGGGATTGGGAATTTTGGCCGATTATGTCGGCAAGGTGCGGGATGTCATAGGGTACGATATACCCCTGGCATCCGACCATTACGGGCATTTCGATTTGAATAATGCCATCCGACTGGGTAAAGCGATGGATCCCTACAGACTGGCCTGGTTGGAAGACCTCGTGCCCTGGAAATTTACGGCGCAGTGGCGGGATATTTCCGAGGCACTGGAGACACCTACCATCACTGGGGAGGACATTTACCTCAAAGAAGACTTTATCAAACTGGTGGACGCGAGGGCGGTGGATCTGATTCACCCCGATCTGGCCACTTCAGGAGGACTTCTTGAGACTAAGCGCATAGGGGATTATGCCGAGGAAAAGGGGGTTGCAATGGCCCTGCATTTTGCTGGAACCCCCATTTCTTTTGCTGCAAATCTTCATTGTGCTGCAGCCACGCAAAATGTCATCGCCCTAGAGCACCACTCGGTGGATTTGGATTATTGGGAAATGCTTATCCGAAAAATGGATAAGCCGCTTATCGAAAAGGGGTTTGCTCGTGTCCCAGAGGGTCCGGGTTTAGGCATAGAACTAAATGAAGAAGAAGTTCGAAAGCATCTGGATCCCGAAGACCAGTCCTTTTTCAGGCCCACTCCGGAGTGGGATATTCTGCGCACCTGGGACCGGCTCTGGAGCTGACGCGCCTGCGGTAGGGGAAGAATGCATAAATGGAGGTACCAAGCAGAACTATGGGCAATTGTTGCTTTGCGCGGCCTTTTTAACCAGTAAGGCCTTAGCGAGTGAACCTTGGATCCCAGCACAGCTCAGGATGTCACAGATTTGGGCATGATTTCAGCCTTTCCAAACAAAAATGTCCCCCAATTTGATGATTCCCTAGATGTTGCCAAGTTTAAATGGAGATTTCGAGGGTGATAATTGGTGTGACTACATTACTCGGGAATTGCCCATTGCCCATGTTTGCTGTTTATTTTTCGCATATTAAATCCGTATAAAGCTGATATGTCGAAAATACTACTTACCCTAATGCTACTTCCGGTGCTATTTCTCCAGGGAAATGCCCAGGTGAATGCGAGGGAACAGTTTTCGACGGAAGCGGAAGCCCCATCTAATCCGCGACGATTATCCTGCGGGGAATAGGCACTGGTACCATGACCGATGCGGAGGGCAGGTACAGAGCCTGCAGGTTCCTGACGCTGGTCCCGTCTTGGAATATTCCTTTGTCGGCTGCCAAATGAAGACAGAAATAGTTGGTAATCGCACCACCATTGATGTATCCCTTGTAGAAGACGCCGAAATTCTCGATGAGGTCGTGGTGAGTGCACTCGGCTTTACCCAGAAGAAGGACCAGATGGGGTCTACCTATTCCACATTGACCACGCAGGACGTGACACGGTCCGGGGAAACAGGTCTCATCAATGGCATTGCCGAAAAGGCAGTAGGTGTTCGGGTTTCCCGCTCCAACGGCGAGCCCGCTGCAGGCTCCACGATTCAAATTCGCGGAGCCAATTTCATTACAGGTTCTTCGGAACCCTTAATCATCTAAGACGGGGTACCCATCTGTAGGTCCACCATTACAGCGAAGGAAACGGGGGTACTGATGCCGGTGTTTCCCAGCAATCAGGGCTCAAGGACTTGAATCTTGCTGACATGGAATTGATTCAAATCCAGAAAGGAGCCTTGGCAACTTCGCTGTGGGGATTAAAGGCGGACAATGGGGTCCTATTGATTTCCACCTAAAAAGGGAAGTCTGGTAAACCCACCATTATGTAACCTAGTGCCTTTTCGTACGACCAGATAAACCGGCGTCATCCCCTTCAAGATAAATTCGGCCAAGATCTTAACGGCGATTGGAATTCCACGGTATCCCAGTCTTGTGGAGACAAGATAGCCTTGCGATCCGGAGGAGCGGATGAGGTGTTTACCAATAGGGATTGTTTTGTGGCTCAGAACGGTAACGTCTGTTATCCGGTATGAAAGAAAAATCCCCAAGAAACCTTTAATAAAAGCCGTTTCGACGCGGTCTTCCAGAATGGCCAGTTTTTCCAGAATGACGTGTCCATTCGCGGGGGTTCAGATAAATCTACCTTTATCTTCAGTCTGAGCAATCTTTCTGAAGATAGAGTCATCGTTGGCTCCGACTACAATCGGACTACCCTGCGCTTGAACGATCAGACGATGTTATCCAATTGGCTGAGTATGTTAACCCATGCGGCATATACCAAAACTACCTAAAACCGTGTGCAGCAGCATTCCAATATGGACGGCTATTACCTCGGCTTGCTTCGCACGCTGCCCGATTTCGAAATCTGAGACTATAAAGGCACGTATTACAACATGGCAGGACAGGCTTTTCCAAATCCACTCCGGGCATACCGGCGGCATCTTGGCTATCTGAAGCCAGCTCATGGAAATCCCCTCTGGGTGGTCAATGCCTAGAAAAATACCTCCGACCTCCACCGCTTCCTAATTAATTCGGAGATAAAAGTAGACCCTTTTGCTTGGGTGAAGTTTACCTTCCGGGGTGGCTTGGACGTCTGCACTGACCGCCGAGTGCATCTTTTCCCAAAACACAGTGCGGGAGCTGTCCGTGGTGAACTGTTTCAGGATGGCATCGCTGAAAATGGGTTCAATTTTGATGCCATCAGTAAAGCCTCTTTTGATTTGACCAAGGACATTTCCCTCTTGGCCACTGCGGGCTGGAACTACAACAATCAGTGTAGGGTGCTGAATTACACAACTATTGTCGGATTATTATCTAAATACTACAGGTCCATCACTATGCTTAACACAAGCAACGACACTTCCTCAGTAGAGCGGTTCCTGCGATACGCTCGGCCCAACCGTGGATACGGTATACTCCAAGTCAACGTCAAGGATCAAGTTTTCCTCCATGCCACAGTCACCTTGGAGACATCTTCTTCCACGGCCAATTCCTTTTTCTACCCTTCTTTCGGCGTTGACTGGCAATTCACCAAGGTAAGGGCTCATGAGCGTATTGGCCTGCTTAATTATGTAAGTTGCGGGTATCCATGGGAAAGGTGGGCCTCCAGCCCCAACCCCACAGGGCGCAAACCCCGCCAGCTATGGTGGTTTTTTTTGGTGCTTCTAGATCCTTGGAATTCCCGAACTTCACCCAATGGAATCCTTCTTAGCGCGCTACCGCGCCGAGCTCATCTTGGCAGGCTTGGTGGTTCTTGCGCTCCTGTTCCAGGGCCTTATTCAATCCGCACACGCCGCCATGTACGTTTCGATTACCGGACTTACCCCCAAGGGCCTACTGGGCACCCTTCGATTTTGGCTGCTTGCGGTTCCGTCGTTTCGCCAGGCCCAAAAGGCTGAGGGCAATCTTTTTTGCGAAGTGCGGCGCATCCAAAACTACCAATGCACCCTGACGGCATGGTTGAGCCGCGAATCCATGCTCGACTACCTAGGAAGTGGCTCGCACCTCAAGGCCATGAAGGCGTTTCGCCACATTGCGACGGGCAAATCCTTGGGGTATGAGGCTTCATCGGTACCCCCGTGGAACGAGGCATTTGAGCGGCTAGTCCGCGACGGACGCGATCACTAGCTCAATTCACCCGAACAGCCGTAGCACATGTACGCTGATTTTTTTACCTATCGACAAGCGTATTTACCCAATGCGGGCACTATTCTCAAGCGCCTTTATGGGCTCATTCAACAGCATTTCTGCGAGACTGAAGTAAAAATCTGGCACCGGCACCCAGTTTGGTTTCTCATCGGCAACTCCATCGTGGGTTTTAGCGTGCAGAAGCGCGGACTTCGCTTGATGTTTTGGAGCGGTGCCGATTTCGACGAGCCCCAGCTCGACGAGCGGGGCGGAAAATTAAAAGACGCATCGCGGTTTTACCAGTCCGTCGACGACTTCATCGAATCAGACCTCGTGTGCTGGATCGAGAAGTCCCACCACATTCAAAGGGACTATCAAAACATTGTCAACCGCTAAGGCATCCTCGTTCGCATGCATCCCACGCCGTAAAACTCCCCCCATGGAACTCGGAATCGACAGTTTCGCCTCGCGCGAACACCAGCAGCCGGTTGAAGCGATTCAGCACCTTCTCGAGCGCATCGAAACGGCCGACCGCGTTGGCCTTGACGTGTTTGGCGTGGGCGAGCACCACCGGGCTGAATTTTTGGACTCCGCTCCCTCAGTCATTTTGGCCGCCGCGGCCGCGCGGACCCAGCGAATCAAGCTCACCAGCGCCGTCACCGTGCTCAGCGCCGCCGATCCGGTGCGTGTTTTTCAGCAGTTCGCCACACTCGACCTCGTGAGCAATGGGCGGGCCGAAATGGTCGTAGGCCGGGGCTCGTTCACCGAATCTTTTCCGCTCTTTGGATTTGATTTCAACGACTACGACGCGCTGTTTGCCGAAAAACTCGAGCTGCTCCTAAAGCTGCGCGCCGAAGAGCGCGTGACGTGGTCGGGACAATTCCGGCCGGCGCTGCGCGACCAAGCAGTGTATCCGCGTCCGCTTCAGGCCGAAATCCCCATTTGGCTGGGCGTAGGCGGAACCCCTGAATCCTTCGTGCGCGCAGGGCTTCTGGGCCTTCCGCTCATGGTCGCCGTGATTGGGGGCGAAACTCACCGCTTTCGCCGCGCCGTCGACCTCTACCGGGCCGCGGGCGCCAAAGCGGGGCACGCGCCCGAAAAGCTCAAGATGGGCCTCCATTCGCTGGGCTACGTGGCTCCGAGCCGCGAAGAGGCCGTGAACGACTACTTCCCCGGCTACGCCAAAACGTTTACCCGCATTGGCCGCGAGCGCGGGTGGCCTCCGGTGTCGCGCGAACGCTTTGACGCCCAAAACGGCCCAACCGGCGCCCTTTTAGTCGGCGACCCCGACGAAGTGGGACAAAAAATCCTGCGCCACGCCGAGGCCCTTGGAGGCGTTGACCGCGTCACCTTTCAGATGGACAACGCTGAGCTTCCGCGCGAAAAGCTGCTGCGCAGCATCGAGCTCATCGGCGAGCGCATTCGACCCGCCCTTCAAATGCAACAGGCCCCAAAGCCGAAGCTTTAGGGCCCGCGCAATACCCTTAGTGCATAAATCATCGCGACCTAGGCCGCGACGAGGTTGCAGCCGGCACCCGAAATCCCCGAGCAGTAGGGTCGGTAGCGCTGATTGGTGAGGTTTTCAACCCCAAGGTTTAGGTTCAGTCCGCGCTTGAACTCCATGCTGGCGCGCGCATTGAGCGTGTACCATGCTGGGAAGTAGGCCAATCCGTCGGCGTAGAGCGCGTACATCTCGGTCTTGGCGCGCTCTTCCCAGGCCAGCTGGTCGTTGCCGCGGGCGCCCTGAAACTGTGTGTACACATCGGCGCGCACGCGACCTCAGCGGTAGGTTAGCCTTCCCAACCCAAAGTCGGGGGCGACGTGGCGAGACGGACCCACTTCGCCGGTGAATTACTCGACCCCGTGCTGCACGTTGTACGTCAGCTGGGACCACCACCGCGAATTATGCATGGCCTCCAACCCCACCGATGCTCCGACGACCCGAGCCACCGAAGCAATTTGTCGGGCCACAATACGGCTAATCTCGTCGCCGTACATCGCTTTTTTCAATACCAGGATGGTCTTTAACGATCTGTGCGGCCTTCGGAAATCGGAATCAGCTATCTCGCTGAAGATTCCATACAATCGACCCACTATAACCCGACACCCGGTGCGTATAATTTATCTGCATAATGAACTCAGCGCCATTGACAATGCGATTGAACCTCTTGAAGGATTGTATATTATCCTGGATGTAAACCAATGACTTGGCAGTCGGGGGGCGGACCTATCCCGGACTGTCCCCCGAACCCCGGTGGTAAAACAATTGCCCTGTAGCAAGCTGTAGCTCCCGTGCGTTATTCTCCTGCTTCTGCAGCAGCATATTGCTTGCGGAACCACAAACTAAGCACCCGGCGCTCTTCCTCAGTCAGCCTGGCCTCGGGATGCAGCCAGGTGTAAGAATCCATGGGCATCTCGTGACTTTCCAGGACCTCATAGCCTTCTTCCAATTTATGAGCTGCCTTTTTGGGTGGATAGGTACCGAAAACAGACATGTTGAAGTGCTTGCGTCCATCCTCGATATGGTTAGCAATCCAGAAGGAAACCGGGGCAAGGTAACTATACCAGGGATACTTGGTCTTGTGGGAGTGGCAGTCCTGGCACGCCCGCTCCAGTAGTCCCGCTACCTTTGCATCTGCTGGTAGCCTGGATAACATGTCGAGGTTTTCATCGCTGGGCGGTGGGGTTTTATCTGGTTGAAAGAACTGCAGAAACAACAACAGGCCTAGGAGTCCGCCTGCAGCCCATTTCCATGACTTTCGCATGCTGTTTTTTGGTCAAAGGTATCCGTTTTGGGAACAATTACGCAACAACAGGGTTTGATCCTGGAAAACTTGCTATGATTGCCAGCCTGTCGGGGGTCGCGAAACATTACCAGGTGGGTGACCAGCGCATCACTGCCCTGGAGCCCACGGATATGGTACTACGAAAGGGGGAATTGCTCCTGATAATCGGACCATCCGGTTCCGGTAAAACTACCCTTCTCTCCTTGCTGGGATGTGTGCTTTATCCTTCGGAGGGTATTCTCACCGTGGAGGGTAAAAGGGTCAATGATTTGAATGAGCGGCAATTGGCTGCGCTGAGGTTGCACCACATCGGATTTGTATTTCAAAATTTCAACTTGCTTGCGCCGCTTTCCGCCGAAGACAATGTGCTCATGCCGTTGAAGCTGCAGGGAATACCTGCAGCCGAGGCCAGAAAGCGAACCCAGGCTGCTCTGGAGTTGGTGGATATGACGGACCGCCGTCGTAATTTACCCCGTCAGCTTTCAGGGGGTCAGCAGCAGCGCGTGGCCATCGCCAGGGCCCTGGTCACCAATCCGGACATGATTCTATGCGACGAACCTACCGCCTCCCTGGACAAAGATTCCCTGGAGGTGGTGATGCAGGAGCTGCGCACGCTGGCAGGCATGGGAAAAGCTGTTGCCGTGGTCACCCATGACCCGCGCCTCAAGGTGTATGCCGACCGCATCGTGGAAGTGAAAAACGGTTTTGTTACAGAAATACCTGGTTAAAAGATTTGCCATACTTGCCATTGAATCCAATGAAACACGCCTACTTTTATTTACCCCTTATCCTTCTACTCTCCGCTTGCGGCCAGAAAGCAGAAGAGGCTAAAACGGAGCCTGTGCGACCTCGCGAGGCCATGCAAATGACCCGCATTGTAGGAATTGCCACCATTGAGCCCCTAGAACGGCTGCGTACGCTCAATGCCGAGGTCAGTGGTGTCATTACTGAAGTCCTTGTGCGCGACGGCCAGCACGTAGTCAGGGGAGAGACTCTTCTTACCTTAGACAATCAGGTGGAGGGTGCCCAGTTGGATCAGGCACTCAGTCGGCTTGGCACCCAAAAGGCAGCGGTGGCCGCAGCCAAATCGGTGATGGAAACCCGGGAAATCCAGTGGAAAAAAGCAGTTGCCGACGGCCAGCGCGATGCTAAATTGGCGGAAGGCAATGCCCTTAGCCGACAAGCTCTCGAGAATTCCCAGTTTCAAGCTAATCAAAATCTCATGCTGATGCAGGAGGCCGCCGCCGCCCTGGCCCAGCAGGAGGCTCGCCTGCGTGAAACGGAGGCGGACATTCGCTATTACCAAACCCTAATGGGGCGTCGGGCGGTAAGGTCCCCCATGGCGGGCACCTTCCTTTCGGTGAACGTGCGCACCGGTTCCTACCTCAACAATACAACGGACTTGGGTGACTTTTCTCCCGATGGTCCGCTCATAGCCATTACCGAAGTGGACGAATTGTTTGCCGGTTCGGTGCGGACTGGACTAAAGGCACATATCCGGAATCAGGGTGACGATGGCGAGCTGGCGAAGGGACGTGTTGTTTTTGTCGGTGATTACCTAAAAAAGAAATCGCTCTTCAGCGGAAAGCCGGACGACCTGGAAGATCGGCGGGTCCGGGAGGTCAGGGTCGAACTGGAGGAAGGCAGCGGGGTGCTCATCGGCTCTCGTGTGGAGTGTGTCATTTCCCTAAAGTAAGGCTCCGCATCCGCAGGTTATGCTAAAGACAGCACTCCAGTTTATCTGGTACGATAAACCTAAGTCCATCGGAGCCTTGGCGGGTACTATCCTGTCGGTATTCCTAATCGGGCAACAAGCCGGGATTTTCATTTTCCTCACCAACGCCATGGCGGCGTATGTGCGGCTTGCCCCCGAGTACATCTGGGTGGTGGACGACAAGACCACCAATGCCAATGCCCTAACCCCGCTGGATGTCCGGGTGGGAAGGGAACTGGAAAGCATCGAGGGGGTGGCCAAAGCCTATCCGGTGGTGCTGGCGGCTGGTGCTGCCAAGTTCGCCAATGGGAAATCATCAGGCATGAATCTGTTTGGCATCCAATACCCTGAATTTGCCGGCTTCCCAAAATCTCTTCCTGCCGACGACCCCACTCTACTCATTCAAGATGGTGCCATTTTCTTTGATGAATTCGACAGCGATGCCTTGGGTGGAGCCGTTCGGGGCGATTTCTTTGAATTAAACGGCAAAAAGGTCTTTCTGGCCGGAGCAACACGAGGTTACAGGACGTTTGGCGGTGTAGTCGGATTCACTACCCTGGAACGAGCGCGGGCCATCGGCAATCTCTCAAATAACCAGGTTAGTGCTTATTTGGTCAAACGTGACCCCGCTGTTTCTGAGGCGCAGGTATTGTTCTTTATAAATAGCCATCTCAACGGGGTAAAGGCCTGGAACAGCGGGGCCTTTCGCAAGGAAACTGTGCTCACCGTGCTTTCCTCAAGCGGCATAGCTCTCTCCTTTGGGACACTGATTATTTTTGCCTTAATCGTAGGATTTGTCATCATCGGGCTCACCTTGTACTCCGCGGCCGTGGATCGCCTGCGGGATTATGGAACGCTGAAGGCCATCGGAGCAACCAACGGTTACATCGCGCAGCTGATTATCATGCAGGCCATGCTTTTTGGCGTGACCGGGTTTGTCATTGGCTTCTTCCTGGTGGACGGATTTCGCCAGGGTATATCCAATTCGGGAACCATCTTCGTCTTCCCCTGGTGGCTTCAGGCTGGATTTTTCGGTATCACCCTGCTGATTGCCCTCTCTGGTAGCTTGTTTGCCGTCAGGCGGATTACCGGACTGGAACCCTCTGCTGTTTTCCGGGCCTGAGCCCATTATATTGCTTTGCCATGAAGAATAGTTATCTTTTGATTTTCGGCCTGCTTGCCCTGGGCCCTCGGAAAGCGCCGGGGCAGGCGGTGGCATCTCTTTCCCTGGAGGAAGTGCTTGAGCGGGCAATCAACCAAAGAAGGGAAATCGCCCTGCAGGGTTTACGCATCAATCAGGCACAGGCAGACATTGGAATCCTTGCCGCCCGACGCGCCCCAGTGCTGCGGAGCAATGCCGATTTTCGCTACAATCCGGTGCTGCAAACCAGCATCATCCCTGGATCAGCTTTTCAGACGGGTTCTTCGCCCGGGGAGGATCGGGAAATCCGATTCGGGACACGCGCTAATTTTCTCCTTGGTTTGGAAGGTACCTACCGGCTTTCCGATCCAGCCTACCGCAGTGATATGGAGCTTGCCCTCCTTGAAAAAGGTCGGGCAACCTCGGTGCTGGACCAGGAAAAACTGAACATCAGATTCCAGGTGGCCCGGGCCTTTTTTGAGGCGCAGCTGCAAAGAGAGGTCCTAAACCTTGCTGAAGAAACCTTGGTCCAAGCCCGCAATCTGCTGGAGGTAGCCGGGATTCAGGCTACAAACGGCACCCTTCTAGCCGATGACCTACTCCGGTTTCGGAGGGATGAGGCCGTTGCCACCCAACAACGAGATATTGCCGAAAAACAATACCACCAGCTTTGTGAAGAACTCGCCTATCAGGTTGGTGACCCTGTCGGCGGCGAAATAGAACCTCGTGGCGAGTGGACTGATGCGCCCAAGTTGCCAACTGTACCTTCGCCTGCAGATTTCAATATGCGGCCAGACATCGCACAAGCTGGTCTAGCAATGCAGGTCGCAACCTTGAATCAACGCAAGGTGGAGGAATCCTATAAACCCGTCCTGGAAGCTTATACCCAAGTGAACCTGCAGCATCTAAGCAACGATTTTGCCGTATGGAATCGCTGGTTCCCCTTTGTCTTTGGTGGCCTACGCCTGCAAGTAAATCTCTTCGATGGGGGGCTGAAGCAGAAAAATCGTGAAAGATTTTCCCTGGAGTACCGCTGGCAGTCGGAAAATCAGGAGAAGCTGCGGGCTGAAGGGTTACACGAATGGAAGCTTGCCCGGCATGACCTGGATCAGGCCCTGCGCAACCGCAAGATCCAGGAGGAAAATATTGCCCTGGCTTCGGCCATTCTCCAAAGCGACGAAAGGAGATTCCGGGAGGGTATCCTGCTTCCCACGACCCTGCGGGAGAGTGGCCTTTCCGTGCGCGAAGCCAAACAGGCTGCCATTGGATTTCTTGCCGAGGCTTTTCAGGCCCGATTGCGGCTCATGCGGGCTATTGGACGCATAGACCCCTAGACCTTCAGGAATACCTTTTGGCGATAAAGTAGCCAGGTAAAGAAAAGAATCAACGCTACGTTGAACAAGCCGAAGGCAAGAGAGGCATTCAAGGGACTGAACCAGGGGACAAAACAGGTGTCGTAAAGCCAGCCCCGCAAGGTAATCACCGCCTCAGTGCTTGCGCCCTCCCAACGGATGGCAAGGAGGAGCTTGGTGAATATGCCTGAAAGGGCGAAAGCGAAAATGGCGTTGGTACCAAAAATCCGAAACGGAGCAGTCCAGGCTTTCGGCGATGCGCTACCCAGGCCGCCTTTCCCCTCCACTAGGACATACAATACTGCCAGGAAGATTTGAGCCAGACCGCCAACATATAGCACATACGACGAAGTCCATATTTTCTTATTAATGGGGAATACCTGGTCCCAGAGCAGACCCAGAGCAACCAGCACTGCACCACAGCCTGCCAGTTTCCTCAGTTTGTCCCGCCAGGCCGCTTCTCCGCGAATCCACATACCCGTCCAAACCCCGATAAGACCGGTGACTACCGCGGGTAGGGTGCTCAGCAGGCCTTCGGGATCCCAGGTTTTGGCTGTTCTCCATAAATGATTTTCGGTAAATAGGGCGCGATCCAACCAGGCTCCCAAGTTGGTTTCAGGTTCGAGATTTGGAGCCAGGCCACCAGGAACGGGAACCAGAGTCAGCAAAGCCCAATAACCAAGTAAGATTAAGGCCCCAAGTACAAGTTGGCTTCGGAGCGGCAGGCTAAGGTACACCAGCGATGCGAGCAAATAGACCAGGGCGATGCGTTGCAGAACCCCTGGAATGCGCAAATAGCTAAAGTCGTAACAAAAGATGCCCAGCAAGACCATGCCCACGATGCTGCCAAAGGTGAGGTAGCGCCAAATAGGCTGAGACTCCCGGTTTAGGGCTGTATCTGCCATCCGGATGAATCCGGAGATCATGGCCGCGGCCAGCAGAGCGAAGTGCAGGAGACGCAAGCTGTTTGCCTGATCTTCTCGAAAGCGGAATTCAGGAAATAAAGCCAGGAATAGCCCTAGACCGAAGAGCGAGGCCGAACGCCGCAAAAGACGCCGCCAGGGTAAAGGTTGAGCGGTGCTTCCAGGCTCCCGCATGCCCAGGGAGAAGGGAATGGCGACCCCAAGGATGAAGAGAAAAAAGGGGAATACCCAGTCCGTGGGTGTGCATCCGTGCCAGTCTGCGTGAAGCAGCAATGGATAGGTTTGAGACCAGTCTCCCGGATTGTTGACCAGAATCATGGCTGCAATCGTTACGCCTCTAAAGACGTCCAGGGAATCCCATCGCTTGGGGTGGTGCATGCAAGAGTGGTTTTTTTGCAAATACTTACTCCGGAAAATTATGGATATTCAGCCGTACCTTTTCATAAATCCTCCCTGCATTTTCCGAAAAAACACCACCATGTTTGAAAAACTGATTCCCTACGACGCAGCCTATATCATCCTTGACGGTTATATCCAGTATCACCACAATTTCAAGCGAATTACCAAACGCGCGAAAATCCGCTTTGAGCAACGGGACTGGGCTGGGATCCAGGAGGACTCGCGGTATCGCATGACGGTGTACCGAGATGCGGTGGGAGGCACTACAGAAAAAGTGCGGGAATTTCTTGGAGCGTCTCATATCCGCCACGAGGTCTGGGTACAAATCAAAGAGATGTATCTCGAAGAAATCTTCAACTTTAATACCCGCAATATCGCGGAGACTTTTTTCAACTCAGTTTACCGCCACGCCCACAAAGGATTGGGGGCCGATGAGGAACTGATGTTCGTCAACGCTACCGGGACTTATCGGGAATTCCGCTCGGCAATTCCCATTTTCCATTCTTTCTATTTGGGAGCTCAATATGAAAACACCATGCACCAGCTACTGGCCTGTTTTCCATTTGACGCCGCTATAGCCAATCTGGAAAGGGACGTGTTCTACCTGGCGGAGACCCTTCGGCAAAAGGTGCAATCGTTTCGAAGGGAATTTCGGCCTATTCGTCTGGAGGTGCTCAAGTCGGTTTTCTACCGCAACAAGGGAGCTTACATTGTGGGGAGGATGTACCTCGACGACCGGATTCTCCCTTTCGTCATTCCTCTGGTAAATGAGGAGGCCGGTATTTTTGCCGACACCCTCCTGCTACACGAAAACGATATCAGCTCCATTTTTAGCTACAACAGGGCCTATTTCCTGGTAGATACCGACATCGCCAGCGAAATGGTTGATTTCCTAAAATCCATCATGCCCACGAAGAGCCTGGGAGAACTTTACAATTCCATCGGATTTGAAAAACACGGTAAAACGGTTCTTTACCGGGAGCTGCTTCGCCATCTTGATGCCTCAGGGGACAAGTTTGTCATCGCCCCCGGGGTAAAGGGCATGGTAATGACGGTGTTTACGCTCCCTAGCTATTCCATGGTGTTTAAGATGATTAACGACCGGTTCAAACCACCTAAGATGGTCACAGAACAGGAGGTAAAAGCCAAGTATGAACTGGTCTCCACCCACGACCGGGTGGGGCGAATGGCCGATAGCCATATGTTTGAGAACCTATCCCTCCCACTAAATCGCCTCGATGCCGAACTGTTGGAAGAACTGCAGCGCGAGTGTCCTTCAAAGGTTAGCATGCACCAGGATCATATTGAAATAAAGCATTTGTATATAGAGAAAAAGATGATTCCCCTGGATATTTACCTTCAGACGGCCACGATGGAAGAAGCTGCAGAAGCTATTGCAGACTATGGTCGGGCCATAAAAGATATGGCTGCGGTAAATATTTTCCCGGGTGATATGCTTCTGAAAAATTTTGGCCTGACGCGACTGAATCGCGTGGTATTTTACGATTACGACGAGATTGTTTTCCTAACAGATTGCGTATTCCGGAAGATACCCGAAGCCCGTGATTACGATGATGAGTGGTCTTCGGAGCCATGGTATTCTGTGGGGCAGAATGATATTTTTCCCGAAGAGTTTTCCCGGTTCCTCATCGGCAGGGAAGACGTTCGGAAGATGTTCCTGGAGAAACACGCCGATTTATATGATGTGGCTTACTGGCAAAATGTCCAGGATCGTTTACGCAAAGGGGAGATAGTTACGGTATTTCCCTACCGAAAGCGCTTGCGCTTCAAAAATCAGTTTGGCAAAAAAATCCTGACCCTGACGGAACAGAAGGCTTTGGACGAAAAGGAAATCGAGTGGCCCGGTGAAAAACTTTAATTTGCCGGCCCTTCTCTCAGGCGATTTTGCCCCAGCGCCTGGCAAGGAAATACCAGACCACGACAGCTTCGACCAGGGGAAGACCGGCAAGTGCCGGCAAGCCGCGGGAGGTATCCGGATGAAAGAGGGGCGCCAAGCGCAGGTCCTTACTCAGTGAAGGAAGCACAAAATAGAGGACTGCCAGATAGACCAGCATGGTGGCATCGGCTCGCTTGCGCCGGTCAGAAAAATGAAGCAGCAGGAGGATGCCTAAATCGCGGCCAACAAAACCTAATACAGCAAAAAAATAAGCGGCAGCCTCCGCTTTACTATTCACAGAAAGGCTTTGAGCTAGGCTGCTGATGGCAGACAGGTCATCACGCACCATCAAGCTGGACAAGGCGGCAAATCCCGCCAGTAAGGCAAGGGGAATCGATACCACCCAGAGCGGGGCATGGCGGAAAAAGCTGTTGAAGTGCCGTTTCCGAAACGAAGCGGTAAGTTTGCGAAACTGTACGATGTCCTTCTGCTCGCTCAGAGCCAGCATGTAAACAAGCAATAACATTTCCAGAAACAGGACGAGAAATGTTTGGGTCAGGGCAGCCTGATCAAAAACCATTCCATTAGGCAGGAGGAAGCCATACTGGAATACGAAGTTGAAAACGAAAAAGGCCAGCCACCAGTCGGGCAAATCGGTGTATTGCAGCTCGGCGCGCATGCTGCGGTAGCATCCCGCCACCGTCCAGGCTCCATAGGCGACAGCAGCCAGCAGCAGCAAGCTGTTGTAGTTGAGTGAGATGCCATACCAGGTAATGGAAATGGATGTCTTTTGAAAAAGGTTGAAAAGGGAGAACAAGGTGGAGAGTATAATCGCAAATAGGATCCCCCCGAGAAATATGCGGTTACTGCGTATCCGGGTACCGCTTGGGATGCGGCGGGCTAAAAGCAGGGCTGATAAAATCATAATGCCGTGGAAGGCAACCAAGGCGAAAAGCAACGTAAAACCTGTCTGTATCTCAGCTTTTGGTGCCTCCGTATATGGGGCAGAGAACATGAACAAAATCCAGCAGAGAAGCACCCCGTACCAATTGTACACGGTAGCCCCAAACAGCTTGCCTAGGGTGAGCTTCCAAGGCCCTATGTTGCTCATCCGTTGCCAATCCCAGGTTTTTTCATTGTACTCATCGAGGATGGCATCGGAAGCATTTTTCATACCCCAGAGAAATCCGATAATGATGATGCCATAAAAGCTCAGGTAGTGGACTGAATTCCAATACTCTCCCTCTCCGCTAATCGTTAGGACGAAAAACACGAGCAGGGCGAGGATGCCGGGCATGGCTATAAGTCGCTGAGGACTCAGTTCAAGCCAAAGGTACCTGGCGATTTCAGGATTCGTTCGCAGGATGCCTTTCATGGGGTTCGGGTTTGTTTAAATCGGGCCACGGACTTGATGTATTCATCCTGGAGGTTGGTCCGCACCTCTGCAAATTCCGCTACGGCGATGCCGGCCAACACGGATTCCCGGAGAAAGGTGGCTTTGGAGGTAGTATTCAAATCCAGCTTGACTTGAAAACGGCCCTCTTTTTCCTCTAACTCCAGGATTCCCGGTATGGCCCGAAGACGAGAGGGAAAATCAGGTCCGGGGGATTCTGCGACCACCATGTCCATCCACACCTCAGGACGGAAGGATGAGGTACCAGCAATTTTGCGGTGTTCCACGACATGGCCGTCTTGTAGAACGAGCATATGGCTGGAGTAATCGGCCAATTCGGCCAAAATGTGGGAGGAAACGATGATGGTCATGCCCTCACCCCCAAGCTGAACCATTAGCCGGGAGAGTTCATACCGCGCCTCTGGGTCGAGGCCCGATGCGGGTTCATCGAGTAAGAGGACTGCCGGATTGTGAATGATGGCGGCTGCGATGCCCACCCGCTGGCGCATGCCCCGGGACAGGGTTCCGATGGGCTTATCAAGGAAGGAACTTACTCCTGTACTCCCGATGGCCTTTTCAAGGGCAGGGCCCGGATCATGGTTCCCATGAATTCGGCTGTAGGCCATAAACTGTAGGCACTGCTGCACTGTGAGGGCGTCGTACAGACCAAAAAGGTCCTGGAGAAATCCAACTTGACTGTGCACCTCCTGTGGCTGGCTGGCTGTATCGAAGCCGTTGATGAGGATTTCACCACGGATGGGGCTGGCAAGGGCCGCAAGGCTTCGCAGGAGGGTCGTTTTGCCCGATCCGTTCGGGCCAACCAAAGCTGTGATAGTTCCTTTTTCGATGAAAAAACACACATCGATTAAGGCACGCTTGTCCGGATAGTCAAAATCTAAATCCTTAACGGAAATCATAGGAGCACCCATCGGGTTTTGCCGATAGTTAACGCATTGGTCTTCTCCCACAATCTACGGACTTATGCTTATTTTGGAAAAATATTTAGGCTAATGCGGGGGTGGATTAAAAAATCGGTGCGGGATACGCTGCTTGGAGCCATGGTCCAGGAGGATGCGGGGTTCCTAGCCTCGCGGAGAAAATTCCTTCGGACTAGTGCCTTGCTGGCTTCCTCCCTCGTCCTCCCTTCGCGCTTACCTGCTGGCGGGGCGGGATGCAGGATTGCTATTGTGGGAGCCGGCATTGCCGGACTGCATGCGGCGCATCTTTTGAAGAAAAAGGGGTTGTCGGCTGCCGTTTATGAGGCTTCCGGCCGCGTGGGCGGCCGAATGATGACGATGCGGGATACCTTCGGACCCGGATTGCACGCCGAAATCGGCGGGGAATTTATTGATCCCTGGCATGACGACATCCTGGGCCTTGCCAGGGAATTTGGCTTGGAACTGCTCGATTTGCGGGCGGATGACCCATCGCTTCAAAGCACCCTATTTTTCGATGGCCGATTGCACAGTGAGGAGGAACTAATGGAGGAGATTCAGCCCTTTGCAGGAAGGCTTCGGGAGGATTTGGAACGATTCCCCACCGATTTGGATACCCTTTCATGGCGCGATGCCTCCGCCTGGTCTGCTATCGACCAGATGTCCTTGTCCGCTTACCTCGACAGCATCGGGATGCGCGGCTGGGTCCGGGAGTATTATTGCCGGCAGATGGCCTCCTACTACACCATGGACGCCGGACAGCAGTCGGCGGTAAATCTTTTTCTTTTGTTGGATCTCCCCGGCGGGGAAGCGAAAGAACCTTCGGAGGTACTTAAAATTCGCGAGGGAAACGACACCCTGGTGCGGCGTATTGGAGAATCCCTGGGGGACCAAATTCATCTGGGTTATGCGCTTCAGGAAATCCATCGGACTAGGTCGAGGGGCTTTTCCCTGTTTTTCGAAAATCGAGGCAGGCGACGGAGGGTGGAGGCAGACCTGGTGCTGCTTGCCCTGCCCTTTACGCGCCTCCGGGAGGTGAAGACCATTGGCTTTTCCTGGTCCGCCCGCAAGGAAGCGTGCATCCAGACTTTAGGCTATGGCAATGGGGCAAAGATATTCCTGGGGACCAAGGAACGAACATGGCGGAGAAATGGTTTTGACGGCGGATTTCTTTCCGATACGGCCGCGGCTTCCGGCTGGGATAGCAGCCGCATGCAGGACGGGGAAACCGGAATCATCACCGTTTTTGGTGGCGGAGCCATCGGGACGGATGCCGAAACGCTCTCGGCAGCAGAGCTCAAACAGAAGTACTCCGACAGCTTGGAAAAATGTTGGCCCGGATTTAAGACGGCCTGCCAGGGCAATATCCAAAAATTTTCCTGGCAGGATTACCCTTTCAACCGGGGATCCTATACTGCCTATCAACCCGGGCAATGGACCCTATTCGGCGGCCTGGAGAAAGAGCCGGAGGGCGATGTTTTTTTTGCCGGCGAACATTGCAGCGTAACCTTTCAAGGATATATGAACGGGGGAGCTCAGACTGGAAGGCTGGCAGCTGAAGCCATGCTAAAGAAACTTTTGATAAAATGTTAAATACCAGCAATCTATGAAATGGAGAATACCTTGGCGCCCATTGTTCTTCTTTGCGACATGTCTCGCTTTAGGGCCTTTACTTTCGGCACAGACTGCTGAAATCCGAGGCCGGGTGACCGATACCAACGGAGATCCCCTGATAGGGGCTACGATTACCGTGGAGGGAACGCCGCTGGGCACGGTAACTGACCTAGACGGGAGTTTCAGCCTCGCAGTGGCACCCGGTGCAATCCTAACGTTTCGTTACACGGGCTTCGCTACCCGGACAGAAATTGTGGGCAATCAGACTTCCTGGCTCCTGGTCATGGAATCGGAGGATCAGCGTCTGGACGAGGTAGTGGTGGTTGGCTACGGTAGCCAGCGGAAAAGCCAGCTTACAGGGGCTATTTCATCGCTGAAGGGGAGGGATATCCAAGACCAGCCTGTTTCCAATCTGGCCAACAGTATCCAGGGTAGGGTGGCCGGGCTCAACGTTATGAGTGCCTCGGGAACCCCGGGGGCAGGCTTGCTGGTAAATGTTCGTGGGAACAACGCACCCCTGTATGTGGTGGACGGTATTCCATTAATTAGCGAAAACTTTTCCTCCCTGTCCACCTCATTCGATTTGCAGGGCCGGAGTGTCGGATCCGGGCAAACCCTAAGTTCCATTTCCGACATCAATCCCAACGACATCGAATCGGTGGAGGTACTCAAGGATGCATCCGCTGCGGCGATTTATGGAGCCAGGGCGGCGAATGGCGTCATCCTGGTTACTACCCGGCGGGGAAAGGCAGGAACCCAGGAAGCCAGTTTTAATGTGTATTCCGGTGTGCAACAGGTTGCAAGGCCCATCCGATTCCTTGGGGCCGGGGAAATGTTGGAACTGGTCGAAGAGGCCCGGAAGAATGATCTGGCCATTTATCGCAAAGATCCCGGCTATTTTGGGCCTGACTTTGATCCATCGGTGCTGACCGATCCGCTGGAAAATTTCGATTTATCCTCCGGACAGGACACCCGCTGGCTTGACGAGGTGACCCGCTTGGCGCCCATCGGCAATTACGAGTTTTCCCTACGGGCTGGAAATGACAAGACCCGATATTTTACTAGCATCGGGTATTTTGATCAACAGGGAGTGGTGATTGAAAATTTCTACCGCCGCTTCAACTACCGCCTGAATCTGGATCACGAGGTAAACCGGCGCCTCCGTCTGGGCATAACGCTCAGTGCAGCGCTGAGCCATAACCGACGTAGTTTCAATGACAATACCTACACGGGAGTCATCACCAATGCTTTGGGTGCCTCGCCCTTCATGCCAGTTTACGGGGAGGACGGCGACTATGCAGCATTTGAAGATTATCAGGCCAACTGGCTTTCGGATAATCCGGTGAAATCGGCTCGGGAAATCAGGGCTTACACCAGGGGCTACCGCACCTTAGGTACCCTGTCCGGGGAATACCGCGTTTCTTCGAAATTACACTTTCGAACGGCCTGGTCGGGGGACCTTAATTTCCTAACCGATAACCAATTCAAATCGCCGCTGACGGCCGATGCCGAAGCTTTCGGCGGAGAGGCCTTTGAGGGCAATAGCCGCCAGGCTACTTGGCTGGGTGAGAACACCCTGCAATTTTTGGACACCCGCCAGGGAAAGACACTGACCCTGCTGGGGGGTGTCACCTATCAGCGTACCAGCGGGGACCGGAGTGGGGCCACAGGCCGGGGTTTCCCTCCGGGGGGGCTGGAGCGCCTGTCCAGTGCGGCAACCATTGTGGGTGCCACATCTGAGGGCACTGCCTTTTCCTTGTTGTCCTTCCTTGGTCGGATTAATTACGATGTGAAGAGCAGATTTCTTTTTACGGTGACAGCCCGGGCGGACGGATCCTCGCGGTTTTCCCGCGATAACCGGTTCGGCTTCTTTCCCTCAGCCGCTGCCGCTTGGCGCCTCTCTGAGGAATCCTTCATGCAGGGTTTTGGAAAATGGTTCGATGACTTGAAACTCCGAATGAGCTACGGACTGACGGGAGATCAGGAGATTGGTGATTTCCAGAATGTAACGTTTTACACGGCCTCCCGCTACGCCGGTCGTCCGGGCTGGCAATTGCGAAACCTGGCTGATCCCAACCTTACCTGGCAGACCAACCGCATGTTTAATCTGGGGCTGGATTATTCGTTTAGCGGAGGCCGATTCGCCGGAAGTTTGGAGTTTTTTAATGCTTTCAAATCGAATCTGCTCAGCGAAGATATTATTCCAGGGACAACCGGATTTACCACCCTCACCCGAAACGGCGGGGAGGTGCAGAATATCGGCCTGGAATTCAGTTTGAATGCCTCCCTTGTTCGCAAGACCAATTTTTCCTGGGACCTGGGCTTCAATGCCACCTGGTTGCGCAATACCATCCGAAGCCTGAACAGCGACGGTGTTTATCTCAATGCTTATGGGGATTTAGAGGCTACACATATCCTGCAAGTCGGAAGCCCCATTGGTTCTTTTCTGGGACTTAAATATCTTGGCATAGACCCAGCCACCGGTGACCCCACCTACGACGATCTGAATGGGGATGGCGTCATCGATTACGACGATGCGCAGATTATCGGAAAGGCGATGCCCGATGCCTTTGGGGGTCTGGTAAACACCTTCCAGGCCGGGAAATTCGATGCCAGCCTGTTTGTCCGCTTCGCCCTCGGAAATGAAGTGTATAATCTCATCCGGAGCACTACAGAAAATCTTGGCTGGAGCAACGACGGAGGCCTGAGTTCCATCTATGCCAACAACACCCTGCATGTCAGGGACCGCTGGAAAAAACCCGGGGATGAGCGAGCTTACGGCCGCGCTTCCTTCATTTTCCCGGCAGTCAGCATCAATTCCTCCCAGCTTGTCGAGGATGGCTCTTTCCTTAGAATACAGAACTTGACCCTTGGATATACCCTTTCCAAAGCTGACTCTGGGCGCTCCTTGAGGCTTTATACTGAGGGCCAGAACCTTTGGATGCTTACCCGGTACAAGGGATTTGATCCTGAGGTATCGTCCAATGGTGGCTTGGCAGACCGCACAGCCGGGGTTGATTATGGAGCCTACCCCCAGGCTCGAACCGTATTGCTTGGCCTGAACTTCAAATTTTGATATGAAAAAGAATGTCTTATCTCTTGCCGGACTTTGTGTCGTTTTATGCACAGCCTGCCTGGAAGAGCAATCCCCCAATTTCCTGCGTGCCGACGGAGCCATCAACAATGCAGCCGGCGCCGAAGCAGCGGTTATTGGCCTGTACAGTGCTATGCAACAAGGTGCGTATTATGGGGAATCCTACCTGCTGGCTTCGGAAGGCCACACCGACAATGCCTCTACAGGAGGCTATCAGGTCCTTTCCCTGGACCAGATTGGCAACCGGGAAATGACGGGAGCCAATCTGATTTCAGAAAATATCTGGACTGCCATCTATAGGGTGATTGCCAATGCAAACCGCATCCTGCAACAGTTACCGGCCGTGGAGGATCTCGATGCCATGGAGCGGAAGCACCTGGAGGGAGAGGTGCGGACTATCCGGGCATTGGCTCATTTCGATTTGCTTCGCTTGTACGGGGAGCATTGGAAGGCTACCTCGGCAGCAGGTATCCCTCTTATCGAACTTCCCCAGGGTATACGCGACCAACCGGTGCGCGCCTCGGTGGCAGCCAGCTATCAGTTTATCCTGGGTGACCTGAACCAGGCAGCCAGTATGCTGGCGGGGGTCATTCGGGACAAGGCATTTGTTGACCGGAACACCGTACATGCCTTATTGGCGCGGGTGTATCTCTACCAGGGAGATATGACTCGGGCGGCCGATTTTGCCGGGAGGGTGATCGCAGAACCAAGCTTTCGTTTGCTGGAGGCCAATCGGCACGCTGAGGTTTTCCGAACACGGCTAGGAAGTGAATCGGTGTTTGAGTTATTGTTTGATTCGCAGAATCGCAGCGGCTACAATAGTGCCACCTACAGTCGGGCCGATGCCATCCGCTCAGAGCTGAACTACCTGGCTTCCAGGAATCTGGAGGAATTCTTCCTCAATCGTCCTGGCGATGTGCGACGAAGCCTGCTGGATTTTTCATCGGCAAACGACCTCACGATCCAGCCTGATGGCAGGACATGGAAATACCGCGGGGAGGTGACAAAGGACAATTCCGCTCCAATCATCCGGCTTGCCGAAATGTTGCTTATCCGAGCGGAGGCTCTCGGGCCTGTTCGAGGGCTTGCCGATCTCAATTTGCTGCGACAGGCCCGGGGGCTTACCAACTTGAACCCAACCAGCGTGACCACTTCAAGAGCCTATACTACAGCCATTCTGGAGGAGCGCCGGGCAGAATTTAACTTCGAGGGACATCGCTATTTCGATTTGGCGCGAACAGGCAGGACAAGGGAAGTGTTAGGTGTGGCAGATTATCGAGCCATTTTCCCGATACCGAACCGGGAAATCACGGCGAATCCCAACCTGAAACAAAATTCGGGCTATTGAAGCGGAATCTTATTCGCCCGCAGTGGGATTACCCTTAATTTGTGCCTATCCCAGAGGCCTTGAAAGGCATATTTCCACAGCCTTAAAATCTTCATCTCGGTCTGTCTGGACCATTAGGCAATCCCCCGCTTCAATGATGGTGGAACCTCCTGGGAGGATGAAGGATTCCCGACGTTTTATCATGATGATAAAAGCATTTGGCGGGAATTTAAGGTCCAGGATGCGTTTGCCTGCTGCCAGGCAGTTGGCGTCTATCCCAAATTCCTGAAGGGAGGACTTTGGTAGTTCCTGGATTAGTTTTTCCACCTCGCTGATTGGCTTTACTTTTTCAGGAAGGGCTACGGACAGCCATTTGGCGACCTTCCCAAGGGAGGTACCCTGGATGATTACCGAGCTGACTTATATAAAAAAAACGATATTGAACAGCATGTTTGCCTTGTCAATCCCTGCGAGGAGAGGGTAAGTGGCAAAAACAATTGGTACCGCCCCGCGGAGGCCAACCCATGCGATGAACATGCGCTTTCGGAACGCCATTCGGAAAAAAGACAAACTGAGCAATACGCCTAGGGGACGGGCCACTAGGATGAGGAAAAGCGATATAACCAATCCAATACCTACATAGGGTACTATCTGGGAGGGGAAAACCAGTAGACCAAGTGTTAGAAAAAGGACAATCTGCATAAGCCACGCCATGCCGTCGTAAAAGCGGAGTATGGTACGTTTGTGGATGATTTCCTGGTTTCCCAGGTACATGGCACAGAGATAGACCGCCAGGAATCCGTTCCCCCCAAGAAAATCGGTTGCCGAAAAGGTGGTGAACATCAGGGCAATGACAAGGACTGAATAAAGCCCTTCGAAATCAAGCCGAATCTGATTAATGACCCATTTGCTGAATAAGCCAAAGACCAGACTGCAGACCAACCCGAGGGTCATTTGCTGAATAAATTCGTGGATAATGGAGAGAAAATTTTTGTCAGGGTGAACAACCAGCGACAAAAAGGCTATGGTCAATACGTAAGCCATCGGATCGTTACTGCCGCTTTCCAGTTCGAGTGTTGAACGAAGGTGCCCTTTCAGGGCAAGACTCTTGGAACGAAGGATAGAAAAAACGGCTGCAGTATCTGTAGAAGAGACTATGGAACCCAGAAGAAGGCTTTCATACAGGGTCAGACCGGTAACCTTCCAGACGAAGAGACCCAGGCTGATGGCTGTTAAAAGGACACTCAGGGTGGAGAGAGCGATGCCCTCTCGAAGAATGGGTTTTATCGATTGCCAGTGGGTGTCCAGGCCCCCGGAGAATAAGATGAAATTCAGTGAAACAATGCCTACAAACTGGGCCACCGCTGGATTGTCGAAATGCATGCCACCGATGGCCCCCGAACCCGCCAGCATGCTGGAAATCAGAAAGAAAAGCAGGGTAGGTACGCCAAAGCGATAGGAGGTTTTACCTGCCACGATGCTAATCAGTAATAGCAGGGAACCTACCAACAAAATATTCTAGGTACTCAGAATCATTATACCCTCTCAAGAACCGGGCCCCGCCAGATGACCGGATTCAGTGGGGTGTCGATGCATTCTCCTACCCGAGCTCCCGGGCACCAGGTATTCCAGTCGTTGCGTTGATTGTCGTTTTCAGGAGATTTTAGGCGCATTTCGCTATCCATGTAGATGATGGTCATGACCTTACGGGTCTGGTGGGTCTGATTAGCCCCTGCCCGATGGAAGACCCAGCCGGAATGGAAGCTTACTTCCCCTAATTCGAATGGCTCGATAACGTGTGGAAAGTCCGTAACGCGCAGTCGATCACCGATTGCTTTTTCGCTAGCATCTCCTATGGCCATTTCCCGCCCTTGTACAATGGTGTGACTGCCGGCACTGAACTCCAGGGGACCCATCTCCAGGGGAACTGCTTGCAGGGGAATCCAAGCGGTGATGGTCTTATCGGAATCCAGCGGCCAGTAATACTGGTCGGCATGCCAGGGTGTTATCCCACCGCCGCCCTCCTTGAATAGGGCCTGGTCGTGGTACAACCTCACTCCGCGGGTACCCATGAGACATGCAGCTATCTGTCCAAGGCGAGGGCTGCAGACCAATTCCCGGCAAGTATCGTCGAGGGTCCACAGATTGAATACCTGAAGAAATGCCTTGCCGTAAGTATCGCGCTGGTCCAGGGGCTTTTCTCCCGCACTCGCTTCCGCTACGATTCGGGAAATGGCCTTGCCGTAATGGTCGAGAGTCTGCGCATCTAGCACCTGACGCAACTTGATATAGCGGTGTTTTTGGTAAAATGCAACTTGGGCATCATCCAGTTGGTATGGTGAAGTAAGGAGCCCTTTCGCCATAGTTTTTTTCCAAAAATATTGGCTTTAACTGAATTTACCGCGCTATTCTTTGGGCTTCCTTTCTATGTAAATGAGGGAATGAATGAAACCTAAGAAAATGGGTAGTTTTGGGAAAAACATCGCTGTGAATGTATTTCGTCTGCTAGGTCTACTTCTCCTGTTGCATCGCACTGAAAGCTGGAGCCAGGTTAATCCCGCGCGGGTCACCATTGCCCGGGACAGTTTTGGTGTTCCCCATATCTTTGCTCCCACCGATCCGGAGGTGGCCTATGGGCTTGCCTGGGCTTATTGCGAGGACGATTTTAGAAGCCTGCAGATGATTGCCCTGCCAGCCCGCGGGAGAATGGGGCGGGCCATAGGTCGCAATGGAGTGGCTGCCGACTTTGCCTTCGGATTTTTCCGGTGCCGCGAGATAACCCGGGAAAAATGGGGTACCCTGTCTCCGGAATTCCTGGCACTCATCCGCGGCTATGTCCAGGGTGTCAACGATTATGCGGCCAGCCATCCGGAGGAAGTTTTGGTCAGGGGGACCTTCCCTATTACGGAGGAGGACTATATTGCGGCATCCGTATTGGCACTCGCTAAGTTCAATGGTGGGGATCAGGCCCTTCAACAAGTATTTAACAATCAGGTAAAATGGCTCATTGACTACGACAAAATGGGATCTAATGCCATCGCTGTGCACCCTTCCCGCACCGAAGAAGGAGTGGCTTTTCTAGCGGTGAACGCCCATCAGCCCAACGAAGGACCCGAAGCTTTTTATGAGGCGCATGTTTGCAGTGAGGAGGGCTGGAATGCCCTTGGGGGATTGCTGGGTGGGGGTCCCTGTATTTTGCATGGGGTCAATGAACACTACGGCTGGGCGCATACCATCAATCTCTGTGACCGCCTGGATCTTTTTCAACTGGAAATGCATCCCACCCGCAAGGACTTTTACCGCTTTGACGGGAAATGGGAGAAGCTGGCCTCGAGCCGCATTTCCCTACGCGTGAAGGGAGTGCCCATCCCCATATCGCGCAAATTGTTGCACAGCCGCTATGGTCCGACCCTTCGAAACGACCAGGGGGTTTTCTCCATCCGCCTTGGAGCCAATCAGGAAATAAGGGCCCTGGAGCAGTGGTACCGAATGAACCGGGGCCGGCGTTTCAGCGACTTCTATCAGGCCCTGCGTATACAGGGTATTTCCATGTTCAACATTGTTTATGCCGACCGCTTCGATACAATAAGCTATGTGAATAATGCCCTGATGCCGATTCGCCGCGTCGATTCGGCCCTGAACTGGCAGGGTACGCTGCCAGGAAACACCTCGGCCACGCTTTGGACGGCATTCAGGCGGCTGGAGGAGCTGCCCCAGTACGTCAATCCGCCCTCTGGTTATTTATTCAATACCAATCATTCTCCCTTTTCAGCCACTGGGAGGGCTGATAACCTCCGGGCTGAATCGTTTTCCCCTGCGGACGGCTGGGAGACCATGGAAAATAATCGCAGTGTCCGTTTTCGGGAACTATTTGATGAATTGCCACGCGTAGATTTTCCCACCTTTCGCCGCTTGAAGTTCGATCGGAAGTACCCAAAACAATTGACCTTTCTATATGGACTGGATTCCCTGTTTTCCGGCGGACTCCAGTTGGATGGGACAGACAAGCCACTGTTGGAGATCCTACGCTCCTGGGATTTCCAGGGAACGGCCGATAGCAAGGGAGCTGCGGTTTTCCTTCTGGCCTACGAATACCTCGCGCGGGCCCTGCGGGGCCAAGATGCGCGGCAGATTACAGCGAGTGAGGCCGCATCGGCAATTGCCTATTCGGGAAGGTACATGCGCGAGCATTTTGGAAGTACGGAACTGGTTCTTGGAGATATCCAGAAACTGGTTAGGGGATCGGCAGAATTTCCGGTTGGCGGCCTTCCAGACCTCCTCGCTCCGCAGTGGAGCCGCCCCTACGACGGGGGCAAGCGGAAAATTGTGGGGGGTGATGCCTATATCATGTTTGTAAAATTCCCGGCAAATGAACTCCCTGTCATCGAAACGGTGAATACCTATGGGGCCTCCTCCCATCCCGAAAGCCCCCATTTTGCCGATCAGGTCCCTCTATTCCTTAGGCAACAAATGAAACCCATGACTTTGGACAAGGCCCAGGTGCTGGCCAAGGCCCGGCGGGTATATGCTCCAGGACGGTGATTGGGATGTTCCAAGAATCTGGAATGGGTTATTCCGGAATCGGTTTTTTGGAAATTTTAGGAGACGCACCATGGCCGTCTATACAATAATTGGCAGATTACATTTGGTTAGCCAAAGAGGTCGAGGATAGGTTTTCCTTTTCCGTCCGGCGTAGTATAAAAGGGCCTTTCCTCAACTGCATATTGGGTATCGGGAGGGATACCGAGGGCGTGATAAATAGTTTGGTGCAGGGCTGCTATCCGTACGGGATGCTCAATGGTCTTGCAAGGCCTTTCATCATCCGTGCGGCCGTAGGTAAATCCTTTGCGGATTCCCCCGCCAAACATCAGCACAGAACAACCGTCTGTAAAGTGGCGATGCATACCGTAGTGCTTTAAATCATTTAATATATCAGGTTGATCCACCTGTTCCTTCACCTTAAGGTCAGGGCGTCCTTCGACCAGCATATCGCGACTGAACTCGCTTGCCAAGATGATCAGGGTACGTTCCAGATGGCCTGAAGCCTCCAGGTCGCGGATAAGCTGGGCTACCGGAGTATCGATTTGGCGCTTCATGCCCGCCAGGCGGGTATGGCCATTGTCGTGTGTATCCCATCCGAAAAAGGGTTCGTATTCTGTCGTGACGCTGATGAAGCGTGCTCCCATGCGGGTCAGGCGCCTAGCGAGCAGGCATCCAAGTCCAAAACGACCCGTATTATAGCGTGCGTAAACTGCAGCGGGTTCATCCCGGAGATTGAAGGCTGCCGCCTCAGGCGAATGCAGGAGGGCATAGGCTTGTTCCATCGATTGCTGCAGGGATTCCTTCTGATAATCACTACCGAAAGCACCAAGTGGGGATCGTTCTGTCAGTTCCCGGTACAGCTGATTCCGCCGCTCGAAGCGGCGGATGTCCATGCCCAACGGAGGTCTGACACTATCCAGACCCTGGCTAGGATCAGGGATGAAAAAGGGGCCGTATGCATTGCCCAAAAATCCGGCAGTGTGAAAGGCTTTCAGTTCCTCCGCCTCACCAACGGTGAAACGCTGGCCGATATCGATAAATGCTGGAATGACGGGGTTCAGGGGCCCCAGTTCCCGGGCAATCCAGGCTCCAAGATGCGGCACTGCCACTGTCTGTGGTGGTTCATAGGCGGTGTGCCAATTATACTGGTGTCGGGAATGAAGGATATGGCCCAAATCTGCGGCGACATAAGACCGGATGAGGGTACCCCGGTCTATGACCTTTCCGATTTCCTGCAGGCCCTCAGAAAACGCTACACCATCTAAGGCGGTGGGATAGGAAGGAAACGTAGAAAGGACGCGATTTCCCTCCATCCCTTTTTCGAAGGGAGTGTACCGCTTGGGGTCGAATGTTTCCGTGTGAGCCATCCCACCTGCCATCCAGAGCAGGATGACTGTATCTGCGGTACTTTGGCGTTGCTGAGTTTTCTGCCCTTGGCATCCAATCATTGCAGGGACGGGTGCTGAGGCTGCCAGGGCTGCCAGGGTGGCTTTGGAGGCAGTGCGAAGGAAATCCCGGCGATTCCAATGCTTGGCCGGAGGGGAAGAATCAGGCATAGGTCAGTGGATAAGTTGAAATTCAGGCAGCAGGACAATGGCCCAGACCAGATCCTGGATATCCGCCGGTCTGGGTTTATTGGGTAGCATAGGTAGGATGCCCCGCTGTTCGCGGGAGCCTGGAAGTCGGCCCAGAAACCGGGTGAACAGGCTATCCATCAATACAGTTTTATCCATGCCGCGACCGTACCATTTTCTGGCTCCGGCCTGGAGTCGGCTATGGAGCCATTCGCCGTTAGTGACCTCCAGGGCCTGGAGAAGATTGGACTGGGTAGGTCGCACCGCAGCAACATGTTCTCGGGTAGGTCGCCCCAAAGCCATGAGGAAGGGATCATTAGGTACCATGGATGCACGGATGCCCCCCCCTCGTGGCAGGCCTGGAAAATGCTTACTAGCCAGGCTTGATTCGCCGTACATCGGATAAAAAGCCTGAGATATGGCGTCGGCGAATTGTTCGGCACTTAGGCGCCGGCGCACCATGCCAGTAAAATGGTAATCGGGAGATACCAATTCATCCGGACCGTCGTAGGACACAGAGGGCATCTGGTAGGTTCGCGAGCGCATGATTTGATATAATAACGACTTTATGTCATAACCACTTCGCGTGAAATCATACGCCAGCCAGTCCAGTAAATCCTGATCCCAGGGTTCATTGTCCATAGCATCGAGGGGTTCCACGATGCCTCGCCCCATGAGTTTGGCCCAAATCCGGTTGACAAAAGTGCGCGCCAGGCGGCCATGCTTTTCTAGGGTGAGTCGGGTGGCGAGTTCCCGAAGCCGCTCTTCCCTGCCAAGGGTATCGGACAGGGTTCCCAAGGGTGCGAAGAGAAGCCGGTTGGTAGCCAGTTTCCCGGTAGGCTGGTCACATCGGTGGATTTCAAGTGGAGCCTCTGCAAAAAGGTTGGCAAACCCATAGGCATCCTCCAGTTTCCAGTCGCTGATGAAACTATTGTGGCAGGAGGCGCACTTGAGGTTTAGTCCCAGAAATACCTGGGCTACATTTTGTGCAGCCTGCATTTCCACGCGCTGACTGGCATTGACGGTGCCTCGCCACTGAATTCCCTGGAGAAATCCGGCCGTTGCGGCATCCGGACTGATCAGGCGATACACCATGGAATCATAAGGGGTATTCGCCGAAAGAGAACCGTATAACCAGGGGGTTATTTCTTTCCTCCCGCCGGTGATGTATCCGGTGCCAGTGTAGTCATTTCGCAGTAAATCATTCCAGAAACTCAACCAGTGCCTGGCGTAAGCCGTGTCCTGGTCGAGGAGTTTCCGCAAAAGTCGATCTCTTTTTTCTTCCCCGGTTCCGACGAGAAAGGCCGCCTGTTGCGCAGGGGAGGGCAACAGGCCCAGGATATCCAGGTATGCTCGCCGAAGGAAGATACGATCATCCACCGGATGGCGCCAGGGGATGCGGTGCCGGCGGAAATAGGTATCGGTAAGCCGATCAATAGGTTGCTCAAGGCCTTTGCGGGAAGGTGGAAGCACCGGGAGCCGGTTTTCAAAAGGGGCAATCCGGTAAAGGGAAACGGCTTCGCCATCGGGCCAGTATGCCCCGGTAGCCACCCATTGGCGTATGATTTTTACCTCTTCCGGCCGAAGGCGCTCTCCATCGGCCGGCATGACATCCTTGTGGTAATGAGGCAGGGAAATACGGCGAATCAGTTCACTACGCCCGGGATTTTCAGGCAGGACAACCGGGCCCTCGTCGCCGCCTTCGAGCAAGGCTTCCCTCGTGTGCAATCGCAACCCACCCTTGGCCTTCACCTCCCCATGGCAGGACTGGCATTGGTGAGCTAATATGGTCCTTGCCTCCACGTACAAGCGGTGCTGTGCTGCCGGATCGCTTGGGGTCAAGGCGTCCCGATTTGCCCGCAGGTTGAGGAAAAGAAGGACCAGCAGGCAAAACGCCGCTGCGACGGGAAGCAGCATTCGGATTTTCCGCAAAGGCAGCAAAGGGGAATTCATGAGCACATAGGGGATATTACGGTTCCAGGTTGCGTATGAAAAAACGCTTTTCATTCAGGAGCGCTTCACTAGCAGCATGGCCATCTTTTAAGGGAAAGGTTTCTCGGGTGCCGTCTTCGTGGATTAACTCCAGCATGCTCTCTTCGGCAGCCCGATAAATTTTCCATTGGTCCCGTGCGGTATTTCTGGTGGCACCGCTTCCCAAATGGGAATTCGATGAACGCTCCACCAGACCCGAAAAGCTGCTGTCGAGGTGTAGATCTATGGTCGTTTTCTCCGTATATCCGCCCTGCGTGTAGAGGTACAACAATTGCTTTCCTGCCAATCGTTTGTGCCAGCCTCCGTCTGCCGCGCGCTGACCTTCCTGCTCGGGTACCTCCTTTTGAACGGAAGGTCCCTCCTTTCGGAAAGACCCTGCCCCAAGGGGGAGTTTAGGTTGGGCCTTATGCTCCATGAGGACCGACTGACCGTTTAGCGTAAATAAATAGCTGCCTGCCAGGCGGGCAAAGGAAAAGGGAATTGCCAGTCCCTCTTTTTCCAATTTTCCGGTAATCATCCCCAGCCAAGGACTGCCCTCCAGGGGCAATGAGGAGCCCTGAGCATGAAGCATTCCCGTCCAGGAAGTTGTCTTCCCCTTTTGCCATTCCAGGGAAAATCCCTCCTCCTGATTTTCAAAATAGCCAATCAGGGTCGTGTCCTGGGCTGAAAGTAGCAGGGGAATACCCCATGCTAAGAAAAACAGGTAGATTCCGGCGAAGGGCAGCGCTTTCACAGGATTCTTTATTTAGTCAGGAGTGGATTTTCCGCGGCCCTCCGGTAGAGATTCACCTCCTGTAGTTGATCCGCCGGCAGGGGATGGTTGAAGCGAATGCGCAATTGGCTGGCCTGGGTAAGCGGAAGGATTATCCAGCGCTGATACCCTATGGTGGTGGCCTCCCCAATTTTCGTCCAGTTTTCCCCTTGCAACACCTCAACCTGCCAACCATCTATGATCTGGCCCCGGGCGATATGTTCTTTTAACGAAATGACGTCGAATGTTTGCGCTGCGTCCAGACTCAGACGATACTCCCGGTCGCTGATTCGGTTAAGGGTAGCACCCGAAATGCGATGATGCAAAAAGGTAGCATCGATGCGGCTGCGCAATTGCATGAGAGCGGCGGAATCGCGGGGATGAACCAAGCCGTCGCGATCTATCGGCACGTTGAGCAAGAGATTGGTATTTCGGCCTACCGATTCGAAATAGATTTTTTCTAACTGATCAACAGTCTTGACCCGGTCGTCTTCTTTGGGATGGTAAAACCAGCCAGGCCGAATGGATACGTCAGTTTCTGCCGGCCACCACAGGTCGCCATCTTTCACCCCCGATTGCAGGAGGGGGATGGGAGCATCTTCACTCGGATTGCGTTGGCGTGAATCGAAGGTGCACCAGTTGGTTTCAGCGGCAACGCCCCGCTCGTTTCCCACCCAGCGAATGTCCGCATGGCCAGCACCGAAGAGCAGGGCTTCCGGTTGATGTTTTCTAATGGTGGCACCGAAGGTATCCCAGTCGTAGACCTGGTATTTCTCCGGATTATTTCGGTCGCCGTTGGCTCCATCAAACCAGACCTCAAAGATCGGCCCGTATCCGGTGAGTATCTCTTCCAGCTGGCCGTTGAAGTAGGCATTGTAAGCCTTGTCGTCTTTGCCATAAATGGGATTGTTGCGGTCCCATGGTGAAATGTAGAATCCCAGCCCCAGCCCGTACTCCCGACAGGCCTCCGACAATTCCTTCAGGACATCCCCGCGACCATCCCGCCAGCGGCTGGATGCCACACTATGCCGGGTGTAGGCTGAGGGCCAAAGGCAAAATCCGTCGTGATGCTTTACCGTCAGGATAATTGCCCGCATACCGGCTGCTTTGGCTATGCGGGCCCACTGTCTGCAATCCAAGGCCTTGGGATGAAATACCGCCGGGTTCTCTGCACCTTCCCCCCATTCCAAATCGGTGAAGGTATTGACGCCAAAGTGGATGAACATGTAATATTCCAACTTATGCCACCGCAACTGAGAAGCACTCGGTATGGCCGGTTGTTGTGCCTGACTAAGCAGGCTGACAAATAGGCAGGGAAGGAAAAGGAGGCGATACATGCATGGACTCATTTGCCCAATATACGCGCATTCTGCAGGAAAATAGGAAAAATAATGCCGATGGGCCCTATCAGATGCCTGTTTGTCCGACGATCCGACTCATCTGGGAACGAACAAAACGCAGGGTGCGACCAAAACAAAGCTTGATTCCAGCTAGAAAAGCCTTGCTTCTTAATCCTATCGGCTGAACAATTCGCCGCTGATAGGCATCGCGGATTTCTTCAATGTTATGAATATAAACGATAGAAGCTCCAATAAACAAGGCTGCTCCAAGAATAACCGGAATGGGTTCCCACGTTTTCTGTCCAAATGTTTTGATACCTATCCCGAACCAGGTTCCATACAAGATTACATAATGGGTGGCATAAATAGTGAGCGTCTCCGTTCCAATTTTCAATAAGAGCGGTGGGAAAGTGAGTATCCGCTCGAGCAAGATGAACAGGGAAATGATGAGCAATACATGCCCGAAACGCCAGAAAAGCACATTGTCATAGGCGAGCTCCAGAAAATTATGCCATCCTGTCCATGAATAAAACCCCATTAGGGCCTTAGTAGAGAAGAAGTGAATCAACAAACCCATACCCATGAGGGCAAAAGCCCAGCCCCAAGTCCGGTAAAGGGAAGTATTCCGGTGCAAATGCCAGCCAAGCCCAGCACCCAGGAAGGTGTACCCCAACCAAGGCACAGGTAGGAAAATAGATCCATTGGACGCGTCCACATAGTTTCGAAAAACCAATGGAAGGAAATCCCAGGACTGGTCCCTCCAGATGGGATAAATCAGAAAAGTCAACATTCCGAGGCTGATATACAGGATTGGAAGACTGAGGCGACTTACAAGATGCAGGCAATAAACAGCTACGAGTAGCAATAGCCCCAATCCAATATTATGCAGGACATCAAGGGCTGGAAAACTTTTGTAGTAAAACCCGAAGAGAAAGGCAGGGAAATTAACTTTTAACAAATATCCCATAAAAAGGAGAAAGAAACCTCGGCGGATACCTTTTCGGATGCGTTCGTTCTCCCTAATGGGCCTGCCGTCTCGCAACAGGAGAAAAACGAATACCATACCTGTCACAGTGAAAAAAACGGGCGCTGTGAGTCCCCGCATAAAAAACCAGGTAGAAAAAACGGCATTTTCCAAATCCCGGAAGGCCGGAGCGAGCATGGTATCGACAAAATGGCCTTGCAGCATCATGAGAATGGCGAAAGCCCGCACCGCATCGATGAAGCCAACTCTATTTTCAACCGATGCACGTTTTTGCATGGCCATGATTTGTCCCATCATAAATACGGGAAAAGAGCTTTTTGGTAACAAAATGCGAAAAGCCCCATTATGGTTCGTTAAAGAAATCGTAGCCTCGGAAAATTTTGCGAAAGACCCTGTCCTGAATCAAGTAAAAATCGTCCTCCCCGTCTGAGACAAAATAACGTTCAACGACCCCTCCCCGCCGGGGCACTATCCCTCCGCCTGGCAGGCGATCCACCGGGTAAATTGGCCAAACGCTCAGGGTCCGCTGTTTTCCGCCTCGCTCCTGTAAATCGATCCGGACAAAAGGCGGCGATCGCTCAATAGAATCGCGATGGGGATTTCCATTTTCGAATGCCTCGGCACCCAGGCTCCTGAATTCGCGGAGGTAAGTCGCCGCGCGGGAAGGGGCAATGGTGATGGGCTCCCTGCTCCCCGAAACAGTTTCCAGGAGGTATCTTCCCTGTTGTTGGCGCAGGGAGAAGGATGCCTCGGTTTGTCGCGGATAGGTAAGCCGAACCGAAACCAGGTCGCCCACCTGGTATTGAATAATGGTTTTGTCGCGCCACTCGTCTCCCCGCATGCGAAAGCGAAACCTAAGGTTGCCCTCCCATCCGGCCAGCTCCCCCACGAAAGGCGACTGACCGCCTTCCCGCATCAGGTGGGTACCCCGTTCATCAGCCGTACTTCCACCAACGAAATACCCGATTAGTTTGCGGTCTCTCTGGTCGAATAATTCTACATGGATGCCGTGCTCCGCCAGATCCCTTTGGATTAGCGGCAGGGCAGCACGGGGTGGAACATAGCGAATCTGGATGCGCGACACGGCATCGAGAAGATTTTCCATGACGTTCGGATTAGCCCGGTAGTTGCCCTGGTACCACCAGGTTCCGTCTTTGCGGAGGAGTTCCGTTCGCTCTCCATCGCGGTGGGTCAGCACGATGCGATAAATCTGATTGGGGTTTGATACCTTGAAGTTGCGGTCCGAAACGGGTTCCGCATCCTTTCTGGAAAGCCAAAAAAGCAGGCTTAACCCAAGAAAAAGGGCGAGGAGGAAAAGGGTGTTTCGGCGCGAGGTGTTCATGGCGAATGACTCAGCAATTTCGACGCCTTCGCCACCAGGGAATAAGCCAGCCCAACAGACTTAGCCCCAGCAGAGGTAGCCCAAGGTTTAGCAGTTGCCAGCCTTCTTTTTCTTTTTTAACCTTGCGCATGTCCAGCAGACGCAGGCTTATATCCTTGCCACGGGCCTGCAGAAGGCCGGCATCGTCACACAGGTATTCAATGGCGTTGAGCGCAAAATCTTTATTGGCAAAAGTGTAGCGCTCGAATTCATTGTAGCCGGCTGGAATCACCTTGCCGGTGCGCCGGTCAATGCGGCTTCGAATAAAATCGGCATCGGAAACTACGATAATGCGGCCCGGATCGGATGAAATCCGAAATGGCATCCCCTGTTGTTCCAGAAACTGTGCCATTGCCGGAGATACCCGGTTTTCAAAAAGGGAAGAAAAGGATCCCTCCAAGAGCAGGGCAAGGGTTTGAGGTCCCTTGTTAAAGGCTTTTTCTTCCAGGGGATAGCGAAGAAACTCAAAGTCCATGCGCAAGGGCAGAAACTGATAGCGGCTGTTTGGCGACGATTCAAGTAGGATGGTCTTGCGCACCGGATATCGGGTCTGAATGGTGTCGATGCTTCCCACAAAGTGCATGTTCAATGGCCCCGTATTTTTCACAGCAGGATGGTCTCGCTGGGGAATAGCCACAACGTGGTAAGGATATCGAAAGTACTCGAACTGGGCCGCATCGCCCACCCGGCCCGTGGCCAGAGGAATGACGCTGCTTTGCATATCCAAAATGAGGTTAGCCTGCAAACGGGCACCATATTTAAAGAGCATGTCGTCCAGCTGCGTATCATAACCATTTGGGAGGAAGACCCCACGGCGCAAACTGTCCAGATGCACCCCGACTTTATCGATGAGAAAAAGGAGGCGCCCCCCTTGCATCAGGTATTGGTCCACTTTGAATAGGTCCCGTTCAGAAAAAGGGGTCTTGGGAGAGGCAATTACCACTGCCTTTACTGCGGAGTCTATGGCGATCACACTGTCTAGAACTAACCGCCCAGTTTGATAGGTTTCCCTGAGGCTTACCTCCAGGTCAGCCGTTTCGGAAGGGACAAGTTCCCCGTGCCCTGCGGTAAAGAGCACGGCTGGACGGGATACCTGCCGAAGCTGGTTGATAGCCCGGATAAACTTATACTCCAGGAGGTTAACTGCCTTGTTGAGGACCACATCGGGGGGCACTCCGGGAATCTGGTTTTCCAGAAAATTTACCGGCACAGACCGCCCTTTATAATAAAAAATAGCATAGGGATAGGTTAGTTTCTGCCGTCGCTCCCCGCTTTCTTGCACATTGAGGCTCACGGGCAAAATGCCTGTCTCGGCAAGGGTTTTGCGGGTCTGATTTATTTGTTCCGTATTTCCCGAGAGGGGATCCTCGAATCGCGTTTCCACGAAGGCATTTTCCTGCCTGAAATCGAGCAGCATATCCTCTACAGACTGGCGTAGCCGCTCGTAACCGGCAGGAAAATCACCCTCCAGCAGCACCCTGACGGTCACCACGTCGTCCAGATTTCGCAGCACCTGGCGGCTGGCCGGAGTCAGGGTGAATCGATTGTCCGCGGTCAGGTCGAATCGCCGGTAAAGCGCTGTATTTCCCCAACGGGAATGGGCCAACAGATTGACCAAACCTAGGACGCCGGCAAAAAGAAGGAGGCGGAGGAAGGCTTCGGCTTGGCGCATTGGGTGTGAGGAGTTGTGATGTTTGATGGGAGCCATGATGTCGTCGGCAAAGACCTTAGCCGTCCTTTTCCCGCAGCGGATACTCCAGGACATACCTGGTGCCTCCAAGAAATAGGGCGGTCAGTGAGGCAAAGTATAGGAGGTCCCGGGTATCCACCGCTCCCCGACTCAAGGCGTGATAGTGATGGGCCATTCCTACCTGTTGCACCAGGGCATCCCATTTGCCAAAGAAGATGGGCAGGGCCGAGAGGAAATCGAATCCGTGAAACAGGGCAAAACAACCCGTCGTGGCCAGGAGGAAGGCGACGACTTGATTATGTGTGAGTGAGGAGGCGAAGATTCCCACGGAGGCAAAGACTGCCCCGAGTAAGAGGAGTCCAATCCAGGAAGTAAGGATGGCTCCGAGATCCAGATTTCCAGGAGGTGACCCCAGAGCGTATAGGGTATAAGCATAGAGGGCCGTGGGTAGGAGCGCAAGAAAAAGAAGGGTTACGGACGCTAGGAATTTGCCTGCGATGATTTCTCCGGAGGTCAACGGGCGGGTTAACAGCAAAACCAGCGTGCCGCGTTGCCTTTCTTCAGCCAGGAGCCTCATGGTAAGGGCAGGCACCAGGAATAGGAAAAGAATGGGCGCCCGTTCGAAGAAGGGTTCCAAAGAGGCAAAGCCACCTTCCAGGATACTCGTGTCCGGGAATACAAAAAGGAACAAAGCCGAAACGGTCTGGAAAAGTCCCAAAACGAGGTAGCCACTCACATGGTGGAAAAATGATGCGAGGTCTTTGCGGAAAACCCACCACATAGCTCCGGTCATGGGGATTGTATGATAAATGGATGGCGGTTATTGAATTGAACCAGGGCCCGAAGTAGCATTTCTTCGTACATCGCATCGGGGGCCTGATTGAGGGCACGGACGAGATCGGCCTCCTGTGCCATCCAGGCCTCGAGTACCCGAGTATCCAGGGGGAGCAGCTCACCCTGGCCGAGATGGAACATGCGGCGTTCCAGTGTAGTATGGCTTCGCCTGACATTTCCCTTGCGGAAAACGGTGCCGGTGAGTGGATTATATGCTTTCATTGGAATGGACTCCAACTGCTCCCGTTCGTAGGCAAAGGTATTGATGAGCCCCCGGACCACCAATTCTGGAAAGAGGGAAAGGGGTCGTCCGCAACTATCGGGAGCTACCCGTATGTGGGGAATTCCACGAAGGGCGAATCCCCAGATGGAATCCTGAAGGAGTTGCTCCGGCCGCCCCCGGCGGGTAATCCGCTCCACCTGAAAGCAGCGCATGCGGTCGTTGTAGGCCCAGGTAGCGTCCACCTCCTTCCAGGAAAGGGAGGGAGCATCGCGCATGAATTCATCCAGGCTTCGGTATAGGCCGTCGGTCAGTCGGAATTCCTGGGTGAGGGCGCGTTGACCCAGGCAGGAGGCCGGCGCCAGGGCAGCGAGAAAAAGCAATAATGCGGCTCTCATAGGGGACCGACAGGGGTGAGCAGTTGAAAAATTTCTTCCATGGACCGGCGAGATTGCTCCATACCGACGATGACGACCCCCTCGGCAGCTGCAAATCGAAATAGCGCTGGTCGGATATCTGTCCCTGCATGGCTATGTACTTCCAGGGTATGGGGATCAATCTGTTTCACCTGCCGAATACCTTCTATGGTTCCCAGACTGGCGGCAGGATAGGGATTTTCAAAAGTAACCACTGTCACCCACCCTCCCTGTAGGGAATCCTGAAGGTTCGGGATAGTATCGTCAGCCTGCAGGCGCCCCCGGTGGATAACTAATACACGGTCACACATCGCAGCAGCTTCTTGAAGGATATGGGTGGAAAAAAGCAGCGTCTTTTCCTTCCCTAGCCGGCGTATCAGGTCCCTGATTTCTACCAGTTGATTGGGATCCAGGCCTGTGGTGGGTTCGTCGAGAATAAGAACGGGCGGATCGTGAAGAATAGCTTGGGCCAGACCCACCCGCTGCCGATAACCCTTGGAAAGGGCTCCGATTTTTTTGTGGCACTCCGGGCTAAGACCCACCATGTCAATAACCTCCCGGATACGGGCATCCGGTTGCTTCATGCCGTAAAAGCCAGCACAAATTCGGAGGTATTCGCGCACGTACATATCGGTGTAGAGCGGATTATTTTCTGGAAGGTAGCCAATAAGCCGTCTTACCTGACGGAGATTGGCTTGCACATCGTAACCACCGATTTCTGCAGAACCCTCGCTGGGACGCAGGTAGCCTGTAAGCATTTTAAGGGTGGTGCTTTTTCCGGCGCCGTTAGGCCCCAGAAAACCAGTGATGACCCCAGGATTTACCTGAAATCCGAGCCGGTCTACCGCCCGCTGTGAGCCGAAAATTTTGGTGAGCCCAAGCACCCGGACAGCCATCTTTTCCGTAATTTTCGGCAAAAATAACCATATTTTGGAATGGAATAAGGACCGGCCCCACCGCATACGGGACATTCGGGTCTTCCGGATGGACATTCCCCTGCATCAACCCTTCGTCATCTCCCTGGAAACTATCCGTGATGCGCGCAATGTACTCGTTGTCCTGGATACGGTTTCAGGACTTACCGGTTTTGGTGAATGCAGCCCCTACGCCAGTATCCACGGCGAAACCCAGGAAAGTTGCCTGGCCCAGGCAGCTTTCCTGGCCCCGCGGATAATGGATCAGGAACCCTGGAACCTGCAGGCTTGGGAAAAGGCCTTGGACTACGGGGAACCCGTCGGACCCTGTATTCGTAGCGCCTTTGACATGGCGATGTACGATTTGGCTGCCCAAATCGCCGGCATGCCCTTGTACGCCTACCTAGGTGGAGATACAGGCAAGGTCATGCATACCGACATGACGGTGGGAATCGGTGCTCCAGAGCAAATGGCAGCTTCAGCCCGGCGGTATGTTGACGATGGCTTCACCGCCATCAAACTGAAGTTGGGAACTGATGTGGCGGAGGATGTCCGGCGGGTTGCCGCTGTTCGAAAGGCCCTTGGTCCGGCATTGCCCCTTCGGATAGATGCCAATCAGGGTTGGACACCTGCTGATGCGGAGCAAGCCCTAATGCAACTTCTGCCCTTTCAGATTGAATATTGCGAACAGCCCGTGCGGGCAGCCCTCACGGAGGAAATGGCTCGGCTGACAAGGCTTGCCGGCATTCCTGTGATGGCCGATGAAAGCTTGTTCGGACCCACAGATGCCCTCCGGCTTGTGGGCTCCGGAGCCTGCCATGGATTTAACATCAAGATTTCAAAGGCTGGGGGCATTCGTCCGGCGCAAGTTTGCGCCTTTATCGCCCAAGCTGCCAGTCTGCCCTGTCAGGTCGGCTGTTTTTCCGAAAGCCGTCTTGGCATTACCGCCCTGGCCCACTTCGCCCTGGCCCATCCGGCTATCGTGCATTTTGATATGGATAGCCCCTTTATGCTGCGCGAGGATCCCATTCGGGGAGGTATTTCCTACAGCCCCTCGAGGCAGGTCCTACTGGGGAGCGGATTGGGCATCGGCTGCGTGGTAAATCTTGGGGCATCATGCCTGGTCGAGGTCATGCACCTAAGAACCTGAAGGCCAAGGATTGGAATGAGGCAAAAAATTAGTGACCTTGGAAAATGGGTGTCTGCTTGCCGTAGAATCTGATAGCAGAAGCCTGCTTCAGATGACCATTTCCACCCGAGGGGCCCTTGCCAAAATTTGGATGGTTTGGGACACGACCAGCAGTTTATCCATATTCAGATGGTAAGAGAGGGGTTCCGTTGAAAGCGTTTTTTCTGTCACAAGACCCACGCCGAGGAGCCTGCCGAGGCAGGCAGAGAGCCTGTTGTGCTCCCAACCTGTTTGAATGAGCAGGTCAATCCATCCGATACATTTGTGCGTCTCCATAATCCGAAGGATTTGCCGGCTTTCAGTAAAGTACAAAACCTCTAAAAGCCTTGTTGCCCGAGCAAGGGCGTGTTGGTCCAGTTTTTTTTCCATAGTGTTTTAAAATGTCATGAAGCGGTTATCCGCTACAAATAAAATCAATGTCACCAGACCGGCAAAGCTTCCCTACAATATATATATAAATTTTTTTTAATATATATAAAAGTAACTCATTATCAGTATCCTGTGCGAATTCCCTTCGCCATAGCGGGAATGCCTTCCGACATCCAGGGAGGCATGGCTTTCCCTTGCAAATAATGGTCGAAAAACTGCTGCATTCGCCGCTGGAAATCCTTGCGATTTTCCAGTTTCACAGGCCAGTGGGGCTCCCCGTTATAGTTGAGCATCCATGCCGGCTTGCCCAGGCGGCGCATGGCCATGTAGAATTCGATTCCCTGATACCAGGGCACAGCTCCATCGGCATCATTGTGTAGGATGAGGACCGGAGTGGTCACCTTATCCAGGAAAAAGAGGGGGGAATTTTCCAAAAACTGCATGGGTTTTTCCCAGAGCGTCCCACCTATCCTGGACTGGGTATGTTCGTACTGGAACATTCGGCTCATGCCCGATTCCCAGCGAATGCCCCCGTAAGCGGAAAACATGTTAACTACAGGAGCTCCGGATTCCGCGCATTTGAACAGGTTGGTTCGGGTGAGGATATAGGCAATCTGATAGCCTCCCCAGCTATGCCCCTGGATTCCAATATTTTCCCTATCCACAAAACCCTTGTCAATCAGTGCGGTTGTTCCGGAAACCACGGCCTGCAGGGCACTTTCTCCGGGATAACCAATCTTGTAGGGGATGTCCGGATTAAACACCAAGTAGCCTCGGCTGGTGTAGAACGTGTAGTTAATCTGACTGCGACCGGGGATGGGGGTCCGATGATCGTGGACTGTTTCCGAGCTGCGTTCGTAAAAGTTGACGATCATAGGATATTTCCGGGATGGGTCGAAGCCATCGGGCTTTGCGAGCAGTCCCTGCAATAGGGTCCCGTCGCTCGAGGTCCAGCTAATGTTCTCTATGGTTCCCCATTGGTAGTCGTCCTGCTGTGGATTTGCACGGGATATAGGCTGAACCGATTTCAGGTCGGACCCCAGCAGTAGGTCAGGAAAGGTCCGGTAATTTTCTTTGGTAAAGGCCCATTTTTCCGCCTTGGCTGCTTTGATCACTTGCCTGCCATATTTATAAGGACCTTGTTGTGCAACTTGTCGGGTGCCGGTAGTGCCGTTCAGCCACAGGTAACCCTCGCCATGATGGGCGTCTTCATGCAAGTGGAAAAGCATGGGCTTGGTCGCATCGAAAGCAATGGCATCGTTATCAAAACGGATGATGCGGTGAATGGTGCGGGAATCTCTTCCACGAGTCAGGTTTACCGGTTCGGAGGTGCCAAGCGGATTAACCTTCCAGCAATCGTAGCGATCGTAAATTAGGATAGACTCGTCATTTAGCGTCCAGCCTGCCACACCGTAGGGTGAGGGAAAATCGGGGGAATCGTTCTGTTCATCAAAATATAAGGTCTTGTTATTCCCGGATAAATCGGTCAGTTTTCCGGTGCTGGTTTCATAGGCCCGCCAGGTAGCGTTTGGGCTGTCATACCAATAGATAAATTTTCCTGCAGGAGATAACATAGGGGTTGTTCGGATATCCTTTCCTATGAGGCTTGCCTTGCCCGTAAGGGTGGAGACGGCGTAGAGGTCCTTGCCTATTGGACCACCTTCCCAGGTAAAGCGCTTCAGGTAAGCATCTTCGCTGTAGCCGATGACCACTTCGGCATCGGCTGTCGTATTTGTCCTGACTTCGGGTACAGAGGTAGTTCCCAAGATGACTTTTCTGCCTAAGGCGGTAAGGAATACGGCGGGGAAAGCATTTTTGCGATCTTGGTCCAGTCGGACTTTTTGCATGGGGTAGATGTAAGGATCTTCGGTGCCCCATACTTCCACCTGCACCACTTCTTCTTCCAAAAGGGTCGTATCTTTTTGGGGAAGGGGAGGAGCCATACCAAAAAACAGGCGGGAGCCATCGCGGGAGAAACGGAGTTTTTCGTGCACACTCACGGCGTGCGCTTCGGGTAAGAAGTTGTCGCCAGGTCGGCAGATGGTGCGTGCGGAATCGGGGCTTTGCAGTTGGGCATAAAGCAAGGCCATGGGCCTAGGTTCCTGTTTCAGGTTTCCGGTATCTAGCACGAAAGCTGCCTGGAGTCCCTTTCGATCTATGGCCAGATTGTCGTATTCACCGCTGCCGCGATAAAGGGGTCTGACTTTTCTACTTGAGCCATCGAAATGGTACACGCCCGGAAGGTCCTCTTTATCGTTACCTCCGCTATGCACAAGGAGGGCGGGGACGTCTTCTGCTGCTTGAAAGGACCTCACCATAGGGAAGGATTGGGTAAAGGTATCGCGGGTGGAAAGAATAACCAATTTGCTTCCTTTCTGGGCGCTTTCTTTACTGCCTTTCTCTGGTTCCATCTGGTAGGCAATCCAGCCTCCCCATTTTTCTGGCACCACAAAACGCCTTACCCGGGGGATTACCCGCAGATTTTTAGTGGAAAGATTAAAGAGGCAGAGGGTATCCTTGGGCAAATCGTCCGGCTTCACTTTGCGTCGCCGCAGGGAGTCGGTTACCGCTTTTGGTGCTTTGACCAGGAAGGCTGCCAGGGTATGGTCGGCGCTAAATGCAACCCGTGATCCGCGGGGAAAATTGTAGTCCTTTCCCGTGGCGACATGGTGCAGCACCAAGGTCTCGTCTCCTTCTCCGGGAGTAAGGGTATAACCCGCCCAGTTACCATCGGGTGACAGGGCAGGCTGGTTCAGTGTTTTCCAGCGTGCGAAATCGGCATGGTCCAACTGCTTTTTTTGGGCTTGGGCGACCACGACGAAAAGGCAAATGGCAAAGGGAAACAGACAGCGAAACATGGTTGGTTTTTTGTAAACCTAACCAAATTTGTCAAATTTTCCACCCTTCGGGTCGGTTTATCCAAATAGCCGCTTGGCAGCTTCCTCTCGGAAACTGAAAATGCCCTCGATTTGCTTTTCGACAAAAAAGGTGTTAGCCATCGTCCCCAAGACGCCCCATCCGACCCGATAATGAAGGATGTCGCGGATTAGGGTGCCTTGCCCAGACAGGTGAAATTCGTGGCGGTGCTGCCAGATGTCGAATGGGCCTCGCAGCTGCCTGTCGGTAAAGGATTTGAGGGGATCCACCTGGACGATTTCTGTGACCCAATAGAGGGGAATCCCGGGGATGGGGCTTACAACATGATCGATGAGCATTCCCGGGTATAAGGTTTCGCCATCGCATGGCGACAGCATCCGAAATCCGGCCGCTGGAGGGGTCATTTTCTTCAGGTTACTTGGTTTGGAAAAGAAATCCCAAACCTCCTCAATAGGGGCTGGAATGAGCAGCTCCCAGGATTTTTTCGCGATATACATGCCCAACCAACGCAAGGGAGGTATTTTTGTTTGCTATCGCAAAGAGGAAAGGCCGCAGGGCGGTGCCTACTTGCTGCCATGCGGCCTTTCAAGCCTCTTCCGTAATATTTTATAGACCTTGTCCCAAAGAGTAAGCTGAAGTGTCGTCGAAGGAATAAAGGTTTTCCGTTTTTATGACATCAACCTGTTGGTCGATTGCATTTTTCAGTAACTGAATAATCAGTACTTTATCGATTTTGCTACCCCTAATAGGCTTAAAGCGACAACGCCAATGATCGGTGCAAAAGGTCTCTTTAAACCCCTCTGGCCATACCTTGATGCCCCGGTTGGTGATCATGGTTAGCTCAACACCAGGACAGCCAAATTTCTATACTTTATCTGCCAGTATTACCGGTTCAGTTCCGTCCCAGTGAACAAATAGATCTACGCCTTCCAATTCCTTTTTACGGCGTGGTTTCCGCTGGTACCTAGGCAGACTGATGGCTGTATTTTCCGAAAAGGTGGCTCGTGCCAACTTCTGGGGATATTTCCCCAGGTTCTCCACAATGGCAGCCGCGAACTCGGAGGTTCCGACTTTTTTTGTACTCCAGCCTTCTTTGGAGATATCATAAGTATGAACGCCGTCTTCCAGCGTTTTAAGCCAAGCATTCTGGATTTTTTCCGCAGCAGCAACCTGTCCTATATGGTTTAGCATCAATATAGCTCCCTGAAGTAATCCGGAGGGATTGGCCACGTTTTGACCAGCTCTTCTTGGTGCAGAACCATGTATCGCTTCGAACATGGAACATTCTTCACCAATATTGGCAGAACCGGCCAAACCGACCGATTCGGCAATTTGTGCCGCCACATCGCTTAATACATCGCCGTAGAGATTAGGCATTACAATAACATCAAACATCTCCGGTTTGTCAGTCGGTTTGGCAGCACCAATGTCGATAATCCAATGCTCGTTCTCGATTTCTGGGTATTAGGAAGCTATCTCATCAAAAACCTTGTGAAACAAACCATCCGTTTGCTTCATAAAATTATCCTTAGTAAAGCAGGTCACTTTTTTTCGATTTTGCTGCTTGGCATATTTAAATGCATACCGGATAATCTTTTCACAACCTGGGCGGCTTATAAGTTTCAGACACTGGACGACTTCGTCAGTTTGCTGGTGTTCTATACCTGCATAAAGATCCTCCTCGTTTTCTCGAATGATGACCACATCCATAATGGGATGTTTTGTACTCACGAAGGGGTGCAAGCTCCTACAGGGTCTTACATTGGCAAACAATCCAAGGAATTTCCGGGTAGAAACATTCAGGCTCTTATAACCACCACCTTGTGGCGTGGTGATAGGCGCTTTGAGAAACACCCGATTTCTTCTAGTGGAATCCCATGATTCGGGTGAAATGCCGGAATTATTTCCTGCGAGGTAAACTTTCTCTCCCACTTGAATTTCTTCTATGTTGATGTCGGCTCCCGCTGCATGCAGAATGTCCAACGTCGCCTGCATGATTTCAGGCCCAATACCGTCCCTTTTGGCAATGGTGATTGTTGATTTATTCATTGCTAATTTTTGCGCAAAAGTGACGGACTTCATTCATAAAATTTTATTTATATTTCGAATTGATAAAATAAAAATAATTAATAAAAAAAGGGGGGTACTGCAGCATCATGGATCAATCATCCCTCAACCATCGCGAAAGGGTAGCCAATTTTTTGAGAAATTCTTTTTCTTTGTGGAGGTACTAACTCAACTATTGAGAGGAGGAGAGAAATGCGTAAAGTTTTTGTCCTGCTAAGTGTCTTCCTGGCTTTGCAGCCACTATGCGCACAAATACTTTATTTCCCACCACTAACGGGAAGCACTTGGGATACGATTTCTCCAAAAACCCTGGGATACTGTCAGGCGAATATTGACCGCCTGTATGAATTTTTAGAGAATAACAACACCCGGGCCTTTCTATTACTCAAAAACGGAAAGATTGTACTGGAAAAATATTTTGGTACCCATACCCAGCTCACGCCCTGGCAATGGGCCTCAGCCGGAAAAACCATAACCTCCTTTATGGTGGGCGTGGCGCAACAGGAGGGATTTTTGTCTGTCAATGACACCACATCAACCTATCTGGGTAAGGGCTGGACAGACTGTTCGCCAAAGCAGGAGGAAAAAATTACTATCAGGCATCAATTAACCATGACTTCCGGTCTTGACGACAAGGTTCTGGATCATTACTGCACCCTTGATACTTGCTTAATTTTCAAATCGGACGCCGGAACACGATGGGCATATCATAACGGACCTTACACCTTGTTGGACAAAGTTATAGAAAAGGCCACGGGACAGTCGCTGAATAGTTACACCAAGCAAAAATTAAAAACCCCGACAGGAATGACAGGGTCTTTCATTCCCTATGGATACAACAATGTATTTTTCAGTACGGCCAGAAGTATGGCAAGATTTGGATTATTGATTTTAAATAAGGGGAAATGGAATGAAAACCAGATTTTGTCAGACAGTGCGTATTTCAGGCAAATGGTAAATCCCTCACAGAACATCAATAAGTCTTATGGTTATTTATGGTGGCTGAACGGAAAGCAATCCTATATGCTCCCGACAACACAAACGGTATTTCCGGGTTTTTTTAATCCTAATGCACCTGCCGATATGGTTGTCGCCATGGGCTCGGACGGCCAGTTTTTAAACGTAATACCAGGTCAGCAAATGGTCATGGTAAGAATGGGCGGAGCACCAGATAATCTGCCCGTGCCAGCTTCACTAAATAACAACATCTGGAAATATGTCAATGAACTGCAGTGTGCTACAACCGCAACAGAAAATCGAATTTTTAAGGAAACGGTTGTACAGGTTTTCCCTAATCCGGCCAGTGAAATGATTAGGCTAACATCAGATCTATCCATGGAAAAAGTTGAAATCTTTACGGTTCAGGGTCAGAAAATGAAATCATCAACCCTCCAGGCGAAGGAAATAAGTATATCGGTCGGAGAAATGCAAAAGGGAATTTATATCGTACAGGCAAAAATGACAGACGGCAGCAAATGGACTGGAAGATTTGTTAAACAATAAGGACTGTTTTTTAGATTGTTAAAACAAAAAAAATATTTATGTCGACGGTAGAAAAATGCTTTACGTTGTTATTAGTCTTACTGACGATGGCATTACAAGGCCAGACTACTGAAACAAAACGTAGCGAGCGCTATGCCAAAGCTTATGAAAAATACCTCGGTGCTTCTTGCCCGGTTCCCAAAGACAGTATCCAACATTTCGTTTATTTTGCCAGAGACAGGGAATTAATAAAGGATCATCCTTTACTTTCACATCCCATGTTCAAGGGCGCGCAAATCATGTACTCATGGCGTGAATTAGAGCCTGAGAAAGGAAAATATGATTTTACAATACTGAGAGAGGACATGGAGTATCTCAAAAGCTATCGTAAAAGACTATTCATGCAGCTTCAGGATGTTACGTTTAACATTAAATACAAGGCGGTTCCTGATTATTTATTGACCGAGGAATACGATGGAGGTGTGGTTATGCAGTACAATGATGATGATAGTCCGGGTGGTTGCGTTGCCCAACGATGGAACAAGAAAGTGAGGGCACAATTTTCCTTGCTTCTTCAAGCGTTAGGAAAAGAATTTGACGGGAAAATAGAAGGCATAAATCTTCAGGAAACTTCAATAGGAGTGAGAGATTCGGTTTTTTCCGAACTGGAATATGTTGTTGCATTGAAAGAGAATATGCTTTCCTTAAAGAAGAGTTTCCCTACGTCAACGACCATGATTTATGCAAATTTTATTCCTGGTGAATGGCTGCCCGGTGATGACAAAGGCTACCTGCGAGGCATTTATCAATATGGGGAACAAATAGGGGTTGGACTTGGTGGCCCCGATTTAATGGTTAAAAGAAAAGGACAACTAAATCATGCCCTCGCTATGATGCATGAGGGCCAATACACTGTTCCTCTTGGCATTGCCGTTCAGGACGGCAATTACATTGGTGAGACAGGCGACATAGATAATGAAAAAAAGAATGGCACCCACCATAGTATTGTTCCTTTATTGCATGCCTTCGCCAAAGATTTCCTGAAGATAAATTATATGTTTTGGGTTGACCAGGAACCTTATTTTAAAATGGATGTGCTGACTTGTTTTTCGAGGGAATGAGACTGAGTTAATTCCGGAATCGGGCTACATATTATGATAAATAATCATTTGGTTAATTGCCAGTGAATTAATTATAGGCGCACCTTTTATCCTCTGGGGAGTTTGTAATCAATAGGTCAATACTGGTTTGTCGTGATGTTTGAAATTTTACCTTAAATGGATTTATGCTTATATATATCGCAGCCGCCCTTTTTTTAAGGCTCAATGACGCTAATTTTCCCATCTTCGCTTATTACAAGTTTTTGTCCAAGAGCTCTTTTTTTCTCAATTAATTTCTGAGAAGATATTTTTATGGCTCTTTTGATTTTTTCCTTTAGAATTTCTTTTTCATCATTGCTCATCGGAAATTATTTTTATTGTGTTGAATTTTTGAGAATTGTGTAACCTACTGACCTGGCGTTTTTTATTGTATTTAGGAATGATTTTGTAGAAAGAGTTGTTTCGAAAGAAAAGTCCTGGTTTGAATTTATTAACTCTTGAATTCGTTTGAGCATCAATCTACCAGCTTCAATTGAAACTTTTTCCGGCTGAAACGGTGAAAGTCCCCGGGCAATTTCGTCAGCGTTTACAAACTCTTTACAGTTAAGAAGATCAGGTAGAATGTTGAATGAAGCTGTAGTCTTTCCAGCACCATTACAACCGCTTATTATGTATAGCTTCTTATCTTTCATAATTAAAGGTAGAGAACTTTACTCTTAATGCAAACAAATAAACTGATAAAGAAGATTTCGTTTAATCCTGGATAAATTTCATTGGTTGTATTTCTACATAAATCCGTCTCATTTTTTTACCCTAAAGTGGATATTTGCGTATTTAGTGCTGCGTACCGCCAATACAATGAATCTGGAGAACCAGGTCAATTTAAAAAAACGGATTGAAAATGCCATTAAGGAAATGGTAGAGGCCCTTAAAAAGAAAATGCCTTGGAACGACTTGAATTGATTTTCGATTCAAAGAAAGGTTCAGCTAATGGTGATGAACTTGAAATATTGGGAATATTGATAAAGAAGTACGAAGACGAACATTTTCCTATTGGATTTCCTGACCCAATGGAAGCCATAAAATTGGGTATGGAACAGATGGGGTACAATCAATGTAACAGGAAAAATATCACTAACTGAACTTATGGCATTTGCCAAACAAAAGTATCCACCTGAGATTAGGGATTGACATCGAAAATAGGAAATTTTTTCTCCTCAGTGGCAGGAGGCTTGTTTTGTTTTCTTTAATACATCACTATTCAATTTTTTCAACTATCAGTAATTAATTGCTGAGGATCAATAATGGGAAGTATAGCGCTATGTAAAAACGTTCCTTTAAATGTTGAGAACATTACACCTCTAGTAGTAGATATAGAAATTATGTTAGCGTTTCTATCAGACGTTGAGGAATATTTACTCTACCGTCAGCTTCAACTGTTATTACATCTTCAAAGTTTACAATGTCAAAGATGCAGCTTACCGACAATGCGCCAAGAACTGCAGAGTGGCCATCGTTTTTAATATCAATATGCACAATCACAAAAACAAGTTTGTTCATCGTATCTGCACGAATTTCAATGTTTATATTGAAATTAAAATTTGTTACGGTTATATCTGGATTGGCAGGTAAGGTCAATGAGCTATTCAACAATTCAATTGCCCTTAGATGCATTTCGACATCGGTGTCTTTATTTTCTATTTTAGCAATTTTGTACAGAAACAATTTTCCCACTTGCATCCCAAATTACCGCCTGGTAACTCATCCAATTTGGTAGCTGAGAAATTGATGTAATAATAAATCCCAAAAAAATAAACTTAAAAGGGCAATCTTTTTCATCTACTTAAATCTTAACCATTTTGAAAATGCTGTTTTCTTTCTTTGATTTCAAGGAAATGAAATAATTTCCTGATGGCATTAAATTCCAGCAGACAGTCCAATCTAGCCATTGATGCATTCTGTAAGGCTCCCATGTCTGGCCATACTTGAACAATCTTCGCTATTGGTCTAAGATACAAGGTATTTGGGTATAGGTTATACCTCCCATTTTTTATCCTAAAACAGGAGGCAACAACCCATTGCATCTTTAAAGGTTTGTGAGGATTTGCATCGCATGTCAAGGATCCTTGAAGAATGAAGCATGCATTACCTATCTTCGCAGCGAACGGCAAACGGGAAAATGACGGTAAAGGGATAGCCGTAAAAAGGAAAATTTAGCCTCTACCAGCTTTTAATGATATGGACATGATAGACGAATTCAACGCATACCGGACCTCCATGAATGAGCGGCTGCTGTCGGAGGACAACACGGTCATCCGAAGGTTCTGGAGCCTCGACCATCAGGCTTATCAACCCGGTGCCCTGGACACGAAGACCAAGGAAATGCTTGGCCTGGTTTCCTCCATGGTGCTCCGGTGCGACGATTGCATCCGGTATCACCTCGGCAGATGCTACGAACTGGGCCTGAACCGCAAGGAACTCTTTGAGGTATTCGCCATTGCCAATCTCGTAGGGGGCTCTATCTGTATTCCGCATACCCGTCGCGCCCTGGAGTACTGGGACGCGCTCGAAGGCCAGGACAAGCCCCTGGAAGTGTAAGCCCTATGTCCGAAACCTCCTATTTGCAGGCCCTCAACGCCGTGCAGCGCGATGCCGTAACCACCCTGGAGGGTCCCGTTCTAGTCGTGGCTGGTCCGGGGTCAGGAAAAACGCGGGTGCTCACTTACCGCATTGCGCACCTGATACACGCCGGGATTTCCCCTTCTGAGGTGCTAAGCCTTACCTTCACCAATAAGGCGGCACGGGAGATGCAGGAGCGTATCCAGGCTGTCGTAGGCCCCAGAGCTGGAGCCGTTTGGTCGGGCACCTTCCATTCCCTGTTCTCTCGGATCTTGCGAAGGGAGGCACACCATATCGGATATCCCACCTCTTTCACCATCTACGACACCGAGGATTCCCGGAATTTGCTCTCGGGACTGATTAAGGAACTGTCGCTCGACCGGGATACTTACCCGGTCAATGCCTTGCGCAACCGCATATCGGCGGCCAAGAGTGCCTTGATTACCCCGGACATGTACGAGGCGAATCCCGAATACATGCGGGCCGATCGCATGGCAGGGCGCCCCATGGTCTCCACGCTCTATCGGAAATACGCGGAGCGTTGCAAACGGGCCGGAGCTATGGATTTTGATGACCTGCTCTACCGGCTTTACGAATTATTTCAGCGAAATCCGGAAAATATCCTGGACAATTACCGCAAACGGTTTCGCTATGTGATGGTGGATGAATTTCAGGATACCAATCACCTGCAGTACGCTATCATCCGCAAATTGGTCCAGTACGAGGGGAGTCCAAGAAATATCTGCGTGGTCGGAGATGATGCCCAGAGCATTTATTCGTTCCGGGGTGCGACCATTCAAAATATCCTTGATTTTGAAAATGACTTCAAGGCTTTCGGTATCCAGGTTTTTAAGTTGGAGCAGAACTACCGCAGCAGTGAGGAAATCGTCCAAGCTGCCAATGCCCTCATTGGGCATAATGGCCGCCAGATTCAGAAGAAGATTCGCTCGGAGCGTGGTTCAGGGCACAAGATTCGTGTTATCCGCGCGGTGAGCGACAACGAGGAGGGCAGGTTGGTCGCCGGTACGCTGTCGGAACTGCGCCACCGCTTTCAACTTGCCCTGCGGGATATGGCCATTCTCTACCGAACCAATGCCCAGTCCCGAATTTTCGAAGAATACCTGCGTCGGGAGAATATTCCTTACCGGGTCTTTGGTGGTCTTTCCTTTTACCAACGCAAAGAAGTCAAAGACCTCATCGCCTACCTGCGGCTTATCGTCAATCCGTCCGACGACGAAGCACTGAAACGAATAATCAACTATCCTCGCCGCGGCATCGGCGATACCGCCATGCAGCGCATGCAGCAGGCAGCAGCGCAGCAGGAAGTCTCCCTCTGGGACATCGTCCGGAAGGAAGGGGTCATGCACCCCAAGGCACCGCGCCACCTGCGAACTTTTGTGGACATGGTGGAGACACTGGCCGGGCAGCAGCTTACGCTAAATGCCTTTGATCTCGCCAACGCCGCAGCCCGTCTTTCCGGTATGTGGGATTTGCTTCGCACGGACCTGAGTCCGGAGGGTATCTCCCGCATGGAAAATCTGCAAGCTCTGCTGGATGCCATCAAGGATTTCGTGGAAGAGGATGATTCCGAACGGGTAGGGGAGCAGGTGGACAAATCCTTGATTTCCTTTCTTCAGACCATAGCACTGTACACCGACCTCGATGAGAGCAATCCAACGGGTGAATCGGTCACCCTCATGTCTGTTCACGCCGCCAAAGGATTGGAATTTAAAGCGGTATTTGTAACCGGCCTAGAAGAGGAACTTTTTCCATCCCATTTGTCGATGGATTCCTTGGAGGGGCTCGACGAGGAGCGCCGGCTTTTTTACGTTGCGATAACCAGGGCGGAAACCTTCCTTACCCTGTCTTATTCCCTGAGCCGTTATCGCTCCGGCCAGATACGCTATTGCGAAATGTCACGCTTCCTGGAGGAACTCCCCGGGGAATACCTCGAATCTACGTCCCCACTGCGGACCACCCAACGCGGGGTGCAAACCACGGCTTCGGTAAGTGGAATTTCCTTTGCCCGACGGAATGCTCCTGCTGCAACCTTGCAGCCGCCCAGGGATTTCAAGGCCACGCCCCAGGAGCAGCTCCACCTGGGCGATGTTGTCCTTCACCAAAAGTTTGGCAGGGGTCAGATTCTGAAGATAGAAGGCGCCAGGGACAACCGGGTAGCCACCATTCGCTTTGAGGAAATCGATGAACCCGAGCGCAGGCTCATGCTAAAATTTGCCCGCCTTCAACGGCTAGATGGACCAACCGAGGGAGGCTGAGGAGATACTTGAGTCATGTCAGACGAAAGCCTTCCTGCGAGGATAGCCATTTCAAGGCCGTATAAGGTCCCTCAATGCCCGATAAAGGATTGGCGCAGTTTCCGGACCGAGGGAGTTGATTTCGCCGTAAGGTGCCTCTTTGAAGGAGTACGTATAGGGAGCTTTAACATCCCATTGACTCTTGGGTACAATGTAGCCGATCATGTCATTGGAAAGCCCCATGGTAAACAGCGGGCCCGGAGTGAATAGCGATCGCAGCGGTGGGGTCTCGACGGGGCGAATGGGAAAATCCTGGCCTTGCGGAGCCTCCACCCCACCATTCAGGATTTCCGGATACAATTCGCCGGGATAGTGCAAGAAATTCCAGTCCCCGAGTTGCCAAAAGGCTATCTCACTTCGGATGTTAATCCAACTCGAAGTGCCCCGTTTCACTACGCCGAGGAAGGCTGCCAGGCGGTAGAGCGGATTGGCCAAGGGTAGTTCAAGGGTATGGGCCTTGATTTTCAGGGTTGCCCGACGTTGTTCGGTCAGATTGGCATTGCCTATTTCCAGAGCTGCCATGCCAAGGGCGGCCAGATGTTGTCCCTGAGCCTGTGCTTTGGCGAATCCTGGCTCGGTGTACACGGTATCTTCCCTGTATCCGGGTATGGGAAATCCGGGGGAGGTGGTCATGAGTCCACCGATGGCGCCAATGGCAAATAGGGCCGTGCCACCCAGGCCAGGAAGAAGAGTAGTATCGCCGCGCTTCACCCCCTTTTCCAGCGCCTCCCGGAGGAAGTGGGGAAAATCGGACGACAGCAGCAAGTTCCGGTTCCAGGTGGTTTCGGGATGATTGGCCCAATTGAAAAATACACCCAGGGTCGTATCGGCCTCGGCATCCAAGGCCTGAAGAATAGTAATCCCCGGATCGAGGACAAAAGGCTCTCGGGAGTCCTCCACCAGGTGGGTCGCCCCTTTAGGGTCCTGTCCCACCCGAAGAAGGGCCGGACGCATGCGGCCGCGGGCTTGCTCCAGGGATTGTCGGATGGCCTCCTGAACCTGCTTCAAATAGCGGGGGTCCACGCCTGATCGAAACGGTGTTTTTCCCCATAATCCCACCAGATCCGGTGTTTCGTGGCTATGGGTGCTCATGACCGCCAGGTAGTCGATGCCAAGTTCCTTGGGTATGTTTTTTCGTACTGTGAGTATATCGTCAGCTCCCAGGCCGATGGCGTCGATTACCGAAAGCGCCACCGTAAGCTGGCCATTGGAAAGGATCATGGTTCGGGCCCAAAGCGGATCATGGACACCCATGGCGGGACGCTGATGCTGGAATCCGGCCATCCATACCGGGTCGAACTTTCCATTGCCGTTTCCATCTGTAAAGGTATCTCCCTTGCCGGGCTCATAACGGGCATTGCCATCGGCATCCGTCCAAGTGTCGGGTACAGGAGGTGTCATATCTACGGCAGCAAAGCCGGCGGAAAGGTCCCCTACCGCTGATTCTAGGTGCAGGTTAAGGACAGTCCCGGGATGCCTATCTCGGGTAACCCAACCAAAACGAAGAAGGACAGCGGTGCCCAAAACGGCGATGAGAGCCAGGGCGCGGAATAGCCAAGTAATCATTGCTTATCGTTTACAGGATAACTTTATGTTTTCAGTCCCAGCGCAGGAACTCCCGTTGGCCTGAACGGGCGGCGCGGTAGATGGCATCCAGGATGACCATATCCTTCCAACCCTCACGTCCATCCACCGGAATCGGGGGAACATGGTCACGCAGGATGATTTCGGCCATTTCCTCCAATTGGGTCAGTTGATGGGTCACGTGATCCTGTGTGAGTTCCCCCAGGTGTGTTCTTCCCCGAATGGGTCCATAGCCAGTGGCCGGATGGAGTTCGGCAAATCCGCCGTGGCCGGTGAGCAGAAAACGGTCCAGGTGCGAAGTGTTGTAAGTAGAAAGACAGGAGGCTACGGCACCTCCGGGAAAGCCGAGCTGGAACTGGATGGTTTCGTCTACGCCCTCCCGGAATTTTTCGGGATCCGTTTTGGTTTCCTGGGCAGTCACCCAAATAGGGTCTTCCCCGAGCATATACCGCGATCCATTGACGGCATAGATGCCAATGTCCATTAGAGCTCCGCCGCCGGCCAGAGCCGGATCGAGTCGCCATTGGCCGGGGTTACCGATTTTGAAGCCGCACAAAGCCTGAAAGAAGACCAGTTTGCCAAATTCGCCCGCCTGACGCATGCGGATAATAGCCCGTGTCTTGGCTTCGAAACGCATACGGTATCCTACTAATAGTTTCACCCCTGCTTTTTCACAGGCATTGACCATCTCCAAGGCTTCCGCAGCATGCAGTGCCAAGGGTTTTTCGCAGATGACATGTTTTTTGGCTGCAGCTAGCCGAAGGGTTTGTTCCCGGTGGAGGGCATTAGGTGTGCAAATGTACACGGCGTCAATTCCAGAATGGCCTCGGATGGCGTCAAAGGACTGGTAGTCAAAAATATTTTCCTCGGGAATGGCAAAGCGTTCCCTCCAAGAGGCACGTTTCGCGGGCGTTCCACTGATAAGTCCGGTTAACTGTACTCGAGGGCTGTCCTTTATAGCCTCAGCCACACGACTGGCGTAACTGCCCAGCCCCATCAGGGCGATGCGCAGGGGAGGGCCCGCGGCTTGACCCGAAGGCCTGCGTATACCTTCGAAGCTGGGAGCTTGCCTCCTTGAAAGCAGTCCTGGCAACAAGCCTAAGGAGAGCGGCAGGGCGTGAAGGAAATCGCGCCGTTTGAACATATTCGACGTATTGTTCCCTCAAGATAGCAATAAAACCTGCGCTTGTCCAAAGTGCGACCGCCTAGGGCCAGGTATTTTTTCCGAAAGCTAATTGACATAGGGCGACCCCACCCAACGAAACGAAAATTGGTTTACTTTTGTGTAATTAGATTAAGTCAAAATAAGCTAAGCAAGTGATTAGGTTACCTGCCTCCGAAAAGACACTTTCCAGTGTCAAGCCTGGATTTAAGGAAATCATCTCCCATTTTCGGGACGAGCAAGTAGCGTGTCGCTGCATTTCTATGGGACTTCTTCCCGGATCTGTGGTGGAGATACTCCACCGTGCCCCATTTGGCGGTGGTTGTTATGTGAAATCGGACAGGCTGCACGTTGCCATGCGAAGGGAAGAGGCCTGCAGCATCGTCCTGGTGTAAGTCATCCGGCGGGTATCCATGGCGGAATCTGAATCAAGGCCTTATCGGGTAGCCCTAATGGGCAATCCCAACGGTGGAAAAACCTCCTTGTTTAATTACATAACGGGGCTCCAGCAGAAGACCGGTAATTTCCCCGGCGTTACGGTGGACATTATGTCAGCTGAGATTCGGCTTGCCACCGGGAAGCGGGTTTCCTTTGTTGACTTTCCCGGGCTTTATAACCTTTACCCCACCTCCCGCGATGAGAAGATGGTGGTCCAAAGCCTGCTGCACACTTCCGATCCATATCATCCTGATTTGATTTGCTATGTGGCAGACGTTACTTGCCTGGAAAAGCATTTCCTCCTGTTAGATCAACTGCGCGATTTGGGAATCCCCCTCATCCTGCTTTTGACGATGATGGATGTGGAGCAGGAGGGTGATTTAGCCGTTGATACAAAACGTTTAGAGACTTCCCTGAATCTGCCAGTTGTGGCGGTAAATGGGCGAAACGGGTCGGGCGTGGAGCAATTAATGGAACACATTAGCCTGTTTGCTGCCCTTCGGCCTGCCGCCCAACCAGGAGCTGGAGGCTACACTTTTTCCGAAGACGAGCGGCGCCTGGTCGAGGAGCTGGGTCAGGTGTTTCCAGATTTTTCCCCTTACAAGCGCATATTGCTGGCTCATCACGCCCAGTGGATTCCCACCATCTCGGCGGGGGAGCGTATCCGCCTATTGGGCTGCATCGGTGAGGTTGGTTTTCGAACCTTGGCTAGTCAAGTGCGAGAAGTGACCCAGCGTTACCGGCAATTCGGGGAATTGGTCAACAAAGCGGTGCGCAGAAGAGCTGGAACGGGGTTCACCCTTTCGGAACGGGTGGATGGATTTCTGACCAATCGGATTTTCGGCCTGATGGTCTTTTTGGCGGTATTGACCCTCATGTTTCAGGCCCTATACACCTGGGCAGCGTGGCCCATGACCTTGATTGAGGGTGGTTTTGCCGGGTTGTCGGGCTATCTCTCCGAATCCCTGCCTCCGGGCATGCTGACCCGTTTTCTTACGGAAGGCCTGCTTGCCGGTTTGGGGGGAATCCTTGTGTTCATTCCCCAGATTGCCTTACTGTTTTTCCTCATTTCCATTCTGGAGGAAATCGGTTATATGGCGCGGGCTGCCTTTTTGTTTGACCGCATCATGCAGTTCTTTGGTATGAACGGGCGCAGCATGGTGGCCCTCATTTCCGGAGGGGCATGCGCCATACCGGCAATCATGAGCACCCGAACCATTTCCTCCTGGAAAGAGCGGCTCATAACCATCATGGTTACGCCTTTTATTAGTTGTTCTGCGCGAATTCCCGTTTACACGGTGCTGATAGGCTTGGTGATACCGGCTCGTACGGTGGGGCACTACCTCAATCTGCAGGGGCTGGCCTTCCTGGGACTTTACTTGCTGGGCATATTTGCTGCCCTGTTTTCCGCACTGATGCTGAAATGGTGGGTGCGCAGCGATGAGCCATCCTACCTTTTGCTGGAGTTGCCCGACTATCGGTTTCCTGTCTGGCGAAATGTGGGATTAACGGTCTGGGAAAAGGTAAAAACCTTCACCCTGGAGGCAGGAAAGATTATCCTGGTATTATCCTTGATTATCTGGTTTCTGGCCAATCATGGTCCTCGAGAAAGGCGGGAGGCTGCTGCAGCGGAGGCTGCCCGGCAGACCCAGGTGCTCGGATTAGACAGGCAGGCCTCTGAAAAGGTATCGCGAGCCTTGCAACTCGAAGCCTCCTACGCTGGCATCTTGGGTAAGACCATGGAACCGGTCATTCGACCACTCGGATTTGACTGGAAAATAGGTATTGCCCTGCTCACCTCCTTTGCCGCCCGCGAGGTATTTGTTGCTACCATGGCCACGATATACAGCTTGGGGCAGGAGGATAGTGAACGCACCCTGCGGCAACGCCTAGCTTCGGAAAGGAATGAGCAGACAGGGCGACCGAGATACGACCTGCCTACTGGTGTTTCCCTGCTGCTGTTCTACGTGTTCGCCATGCAGTGCATGAGCACGCTGGCAGTGGTGCGCAGGGAAACGCGGAGCTGGAAGTGGCCGCTGCTTCAATTTGCCGGGATGACCGTGCTGGCATACCTAGCCAGTTTTTTTTCCTACCAGTTGCTTCAATAAACGCAACAGCCGGCGATTCCTTTTGACGATCCAAGGAATGATATGGCTAGCAGAGATTTTGGCTCTTACCCTAATGGGGATGCCCTTCCAAAATTGGGGATAAATCCCTATTTTTGGACATGGAATTTGCGAGGAAACGAGCCCAGGAATCGCGGGCAGCTGTGGAACGCCTGTACATAGCCATGCGCCACCTGTTCATCCGGGGTAGTTACAAGCCCCTGGGTATGTCCGGGGAAGCTATGATTGAGGCCCTCTTGGTGCTTCGCCCTGAGATTTACGGCAGCATTTATCATCCGGAGCGAATAGAACTGGATGGATTGCTTTATGTGTGCCAACGCCTGCCTCGGGGAATAGAGTCCTGCCGCCTTATCCGCCTGATTGGGCGGGAGGGTTACGAGGAGGCTGGTTTTCCTGCCATCGTGGCGCCCAAGCGCCGCCGCAATGCTTATCGGATTGACGCGGAGCAGATGTTAATTGAAATGACGAGGGGTCGCAGTGACATCTACGACATACTCACCCACCTGACCTTTCTTTACATCGAGGCGGAGAAAATACGGAAGAATAGCCTTACTCCCCGAGGTGAGCCCACCCGGGAATGGCTCTTTTTAGAGAAATGGGTCATGGAGAAAGAGGAGGGTCATCGGGATGACCTCCCTTTGGCCTACACCTACCTGAGCACCATACTCCGCCGCACCTACCAGGAGACCATTGCAGCATGTGCCAAATTTGAGGCAGATACCCATACCCATTCCCTCTTTGAGATTATCTACCACCTGGGGGCATTATCTTTCCAGGAATCAATCCAGCAGGTGGATCGGGAGGTGAGTTTCTCGGTTGCCCTGCGGGAGTATCTTGGTCAGCATCTTCACGGCGAGAACTGGGCCAGACAGATTAAGCGCTTTCTGTTGGAAAAGGACTGGTTTGACCGGCCAGTCCACCTCATTAGTGCCAATATGCACAGTGTGATGAATAGTTTGTACGGCGCTGCCGCATTGGCAGGAGTATATCCGGAGGGCACAACGCTTGAGGAACTGGCCAGGGGACTAAGCCTGGAGGAAAATGCGCATCTGCGCCATGCCGTAATGGCTTATGCGATGGAAAACGGGTTGTATCCCTTGGATGATAGTTCAGGTACCAATATCCCGGTGCAAATCATCGATTTGTCCGCCATACGCGCTGAATCGGGTGTACAAAAAGAGAAGCCTTTGTTGTTAGTGATGGATTATGCCTTCGGTGAGCAGGCCTACGAAACATTTGACGAGCTTTTCCGACCATGGGAGGAGGAGGCTGGACCTGCTCGGTATTTGTCTTTTGCCTCCATTGCGGTACTTGGAAAGGCAGGTATTCTACAGGGTGTAAAGGGTGATATAATGATCCCCACGGCCCATATTTTCGAAGGAACTGCCGATAACTACCCGGTGGACAACGATTTATGTGCAGCCGATTTCGAGGGGAATAATTTAGGGGTTTATGTTGGTCCCATGGTCACGGTATTGGGTACCTCCCTGCAGAACAGGGACATCCTGCATTATTTCCTGCATTCGTCCTGGCGCGCCATTGGATTGGAAATGGAGGGGGCACATTATCAGAAAGCGATACAGGCAGCCACCAAGATTCGGCATAATATCCCGGCAGATATTCCTTTACGCTACGTCTATTACGCCTCAGACAATCCTTTGGAAACGGGCTCCACCCTGGCTTCCGGAAGTTTGGGATTGGAAGGGGTGAAACCCACCTACCTTTGCACGCGAGTGGTGCTTGAAAAAATCTTTGACAGTCATCTTTATTCAAACTGAATCAATTCGCCGTAGGCCAGGCTCGTCGTCCCTGATATGCCAGAGCGGACAAATTCCTTTCCGTCCAAAGAGGGTGGATAACCAGTTCAACGCCAATGGCACGTTTTCACCGAGGGGCCAAAAGGATGGATGCCGGATGCAGGGGGGGTTGCGGGACACGATGAGAATTTATACCCCTTTGGGTACTCAATTCCTATAGGCTAGCATATCCCGTAGAGATGCACCATGGTGTGTCTCTGCCATGGTGCGTTTTCACCGAGGGCCGTCTCCTCCATGGGATGAGTTAGGAGCGTTTGTATTTATGCCGGGGGTTGCGGCATAACAGGGAGAGCTAAAGAGATTTTAGATTAACATACCATCACGCATGTCGGGCAACAGCCCTGCATTACCAAATGGGATTCTTCCACTTGGTATCCTAGGGGATACCTGATTTTTGGCATCGAAATGCCATCGAGGCAAACCGTTTTCTGGCAACGGGTGCAGTGGAAATGGGCGTGGTCGTGTCGATGATCCGCCGGTCTGCATTCCTGCCGGCATAGCGCAAAACGTACCTTATCTGTACCATCCACAGCCCGGTGTACTAGGCCCCCCTCTTCAAAAGAACGCAGGGTTCGGTACAGGGTAATTCGATCCATTGGTCCCAAACGCTCCTCAATATCCCGCTGCGAAAGTGCCCCGTCGTGGGCCAAAAAGACTTCCAAAACGAGTTTTCGATTCTGAGTGAGCCGCAGGCGGTACTGCCGCAGCAGTTGTTCTGCCCCGCCCTCTTGAGGTGCTGCCATCTTTATTTTTTGAAACAATGTTGCAAAAACGACTACCTTTGACAAGGTAATTCTTTTACACAAGATTTTTCAACTAGAAGCTATGGGGGGCTGCATCAAAAGATTCGCAGGAGCTATCCTCGGAGCATTTTTTTTTCAATTTGGTCCACCAGGGGCTCTGGCTCAGGTTACCATGCCAGCCTGTTTCCACACCTTGACCCTTAAGGTAGTGGATACACTAAACTTTCCAATAGCCTATGTTGGTGTATTCATCGCCGAAACCGGAACGGGGGCCTATACCGATACCTCTGGGATAGTCGTTTTCCATAAGCTTTGCTCGCAGGATTACACCCTTTCCATCTCTTGCATGGGGTGCGAGGCCAGGAACTTCCAATCAAGTCTCCGGCAGGATACTTTCCTGCAGGTAGTCTTGCGGGAGAGTAGCATCCTGTTAGAAGGGACCACCGTGACGGGCGAGCTCGACCGATTGGGTAAGGGTACCCTAAAGCAGGTTCTGGAGGGTGTAGCGCTCCGCAGCCGCATGGCTTTTGGCTTGGCAGAGAGCTTGGCGCAGATGCCCGGGGTGCAGACCCTTAACACGGGTGCAAGTATTTCCAAGCCTATCCTTCAAGGCTTACATAGCAATCGGGTGTTAATTCTTCAAAATGGGGTTAGGCAGGAGGGGCAACAATGGGGGATGGAACACGCACCGGAAATTGACCCCTTCCTTTCCACCCGCCTTCAGGTTATACGAGGTGCCGGTAATTTGCGCTTTGGCGGGGATGCCCTGGGCGGAATAATTCTCGTGGAGCCACTTCCCCTGCTTAGTACCAAGGGCATGGATGGGGAGTTGCACCTCCAGGGCCTGTCCAATGCGCAAGTGGGCATAAGTAGCGGCAGGGTAGACGCTGCGCTGCCCCTGGCTGGCACCTTGCTTTCCGGTCGCATTCAGGGTACGCTTCGCAGCGGCGGGAATTGGCGCACGCCTGATTATTTTGCGCAAAATACCGGGTCCCGGGAACGGAATTTTTCCTGGATGCTGGGCGCTTCGGTGCGAAAATGGCATCCATCCCTCTTCTATTCGCGCTATTTTTCAGTACTTGGAATCCTCCGCGACGCCCATATCGGTAACCTCACCGACCTAAGGCTTGCGGTAGACCGGGGGCGTCCCCTCCAGGACGGACAGTTCACCCGCCTTATTGGAAGACCTCAACAGCAAGTTCTCCACGAATTTTTCCAGTTCCGCAACAAAATTTACCTGCCCGGTGAAGGTCTCATGGAGGTTAATCTGAGCCGTCAGTTCAACAGGCGCCGGGAATTTGATGCGCACAGGAATTTCAAATCCCTGCCTGAGACTCTTGATAAATCCAATATGCAATTCGAAATCACCACCCATCGAGGGGACCTGGATTTAGAGCACAACTGGGACGACGATTGGCATGGCCATGCCGGTTTTGCCTTCATGCGGCAAGTGAATACGACAGACCGAGGCGGATTGATTCCCGATTTCACTCAGTGGTCTAGTGGAGTCTATTACACGCTAAAATTCGCTAAACCGTTTGCCGTTTGGACTTGGGAGGGTGGGGTGCGCTATGATCGTAACGCCCTTCGACTTGACAGACCCAGCCCCACCCAACTGGCCTACCAGGCTATTTCTGCAGCGGGATGGTCGCATACACTGAGTGCTACCTATCATTTTTCCCAGGACGGATTCCTTCTCTTTCAAACAGGTACGGCCTGGCGCATGCCCCATGTCAGTGAACTGTTCAGTCAGGGTGTTCACCACGGCTCGGCCAGTTTTGAAAAGGGGAATCCGAACCTCGCACCCGAGAGGGCCTTTAACAACAGCGTGCAAGCCAATCTTGCGACCGAACGGTGGCAACTGCAGACAACCCTTTATTACAATCGCATTAGGGATTTCATCTTCCTGTCTCCCCAGCCCGAAGCAGTGCTCACGATCCGCGGCGCCTTTCCGGCCTTCCACTATACGCATGCCCACGCAGGTATTGCAGGATTCGACGGCCTCTTCGCCTTCAGGCCCGACAAGCGTTGGCAGGTCACCTTCCAGCCAAGCTTGCTTTGGGCCCGGAACATTTCGGCAGGGGATTACCTCGTTTTTATGCCTCCACGACGGTTTACTTTTCATTTGTCATGGTACTACCGGGCGCAGGAAGAGTCCCGGCAAGATTTCCTGCGCATCCAGCTCATCCGTGTGGACCGGCAGAACCGGACACCTAATCAATACGATTACGCTAGTCCCCCGGAAGGCTACTGGCGGCTTGATTTGGAATGGCTTGCCCACTTGCCCCTTACCCGTCAGAAGCCAATAGAGGTGGGCATTGCCTTGCTCAACGTCACCAATACTCGCTACCGGGATTACCTGAACCGGTTTCGCTATTTCATCCAGGAACCGGGTAGGAATTTATCTCTGCGCGTGCAGATTCCATTAAGTAGTAATCCTATTGAATAGTTATTCATCTCAAAACCATATCTAATGAATCCATGTCGTTTAATTACTTCTTTTTCCGGTCTTGCTATCTTATTTTCCCTTTCTGCGTGCGAAAAGGATGAAGCTGCTATTCCGGAAAGTGAGTCGGAGCTGATTACCACGGTCATTGCCACGTTCACTCCGACAACGGGCTCAGCCCGGGTTTTCAAGTGGTCGGACAAGGACGGTGCGGGGGGCTTGGCCCCAGTTATCCAATCCATTGCGCTTCCGGCAAACTCGTCGTTCACGGTCTCCCTGGTATTCCTCGATGAGTCCAAATCGCCGGTGGTGGACATTACACCTGAGATTCAAGAGGAAAGCAAGGAGCATTTGGTTTGTTATACTTCCTCAGGTGCATTTCCAGCCGTAACAATTACCGATCAGGACGCACGCAAGCGGCCGCTGGGGCTTTTGGGTACCCTGAAAACGGATGCAGCTGGCAGTGGCAGTCTTAGGGTTGTCCTCAAGCATGAGCCCGACAAGAAATCGGCTACACCCTGTAACACTGGGGAAACAGACGTGGAAGTCAGTTTCCCCGCTTCGATTAACTAACGCTGCCTCAAGCCGGGATTTTGGCATTGGCTCGCAGCCAATTTCCCGGCCTTTTTTCATTTTAAGGTTATCTTTGCCAGAAACGCCTCCCCATGCGCTTTAAAGTGACAGGATTTACACGTTTTCTGCTCGTGATGCTGATTCTCGCCCCGCTGGCTTATGTCGTGGCCTCCTATGTCAACGGCAAAAATGGGGTGGAAGAGCTAAAAAAGCTGTTGTCTGGATGGGGAGGTTTGTCCATTCCAGTCTGGCAAGACTCCGTCCCGAAAGAGCAGGAGGGAATGGACATTCAAGCCAGGGAAAACCAGCGCCTGCTCGAGCTTACTATCCAGGACATGAAGGATTCTATCCTGGAAAAAGAGCTGGAAATCCGTGGGCTTCGGAGGGACCTCAGACGCTGTAAAGGGAAATAAGGAAGGGCTCCCTTCTGCCATGGATGAAGGTCATCCTGCCTCGAAACGGCGGCTTTTATCACTTGGCGTCGAGGACTTTGGTAGTATCCTTACAGGTATAGAGGCTTGAGGCACCACATCCGCCATGGTGCACTATCCCACCGTTTCGCTGCTGGCTACCCGCTTTGAGAAAAGCAGCCATTGGGGAACCGTTCAAGCTAGCTTAGGCTTTGCCCATAATAGTGGAGGAAAATTCCAAGTCTCGGAACAGCCAAGTCATCAGGTGGATTTGCCGCAGTTGAAGAAGCCATTTTCCCTGTTAACCCAAAAGAGCATATCCAGTTTGAATAATCCCCATACTCACCACACCACACCAGGCACTGGCTATTGAAAATCTGCGTGCCGTCTGCTGAGGCGTAATTTCTGAAAATTGGGTGATAACCCAAAAATAGGAGTCATTAGCATGGGAAAATACCATGGATCCGGCTCCCAGGGCTAACACGCAGGCCAGGCTATCTGATGGGCTGTCAAGGCCTAGTGGACCAAGGAGGGGCTGCATGAGGGCGGCGCTAGTTAGCACGGCAATGGTGGAAGAGCCTTGGGCGATTTTCAGGAATACGGCTAAAAGAAAGGGGATCCAAAGACCCAGCGGGCTGTTTCCCAGCCACTGTAGAAGCGGCAGGCCGGTCAGCCCCTCTTTGATTACCCCACCGAAGGCTCCCCCGGCTGCTGTTATCAAAAGTACTGGACCGGATCGTTCGAGCGCCTGTGCTATGACCTCGTTGAGAGGCGTTATACTTTGTGGTCGCAGCAGAAAAGCCGCACTAATTGCCCCTAAGGTGAGTGCCACAGGCGGCTGAGCCACAAACTGGAAACTATAGGCAAGGGTCCCGGAATTCGGTTTATGACCTATCAGGGTCAGCCAGGATCCCCCAATCAGGAACAGTAAGGGAAGGAAAACTGGTATTAGCGCCGGAATGGATGCCTGGCCAGAGGGCTCTTTTTCCCCGGTAAGGGTTTGGAGTTCGTCAACATCCCCGAATTTTTCTACCCGACGAAGCCAAAAACTGGCGGCCAATAGCCCGGGGAGGCCAGCCAAGGCGCCAAAGAAAAGGACCAGTCCGAAATCGGCCGGAATAAGCGCCAAAGCACCGAGCATTCCAGGATGCGTGGGCGTGAGGCAATGTCCGGTGTAGAGGCTTATGGCTAGGATACCTGCCAGGAAGGGCCTGGATAATCCACCTTGACCTCCCAGGCTCTTCACCAGGCTGCTAAGAAGGATGAATCCAGTATCACAGAAAAGCAGCAGGCCGCTCAGATAACCGCTCAGGCCAAGGGCCAGTGGCGCCCTCCTCGCCCCCAAGCGATATAGGAGCCAGCGCGCCCATTGGACGGCCGATCCAGTCCGCTCCAGCACCACGGCGATGAATGAGCCTGCTATGACCAAGAATCCAATCGCCCCCAGGGTTCTTGAGAATCCTTCCCGCACCAGGGGCAATACCTCGGGCAAAGGCTTTACCAGCATGGCCAGAAGCAAAGCGCCAAGAAAAAGGACAGGAAAGGCGTGCATTCGCCACCGGGATGTTAGCAGGATGAGACCCGCCACGGCGGCTAGAATGCCCATCAGATTTACCATTTAACCCAGTATTTAGCAAAAAAGGGACAGAAACTATTCAGCCTAAAGCCCGGTCGAGATGCACATAGCCCCCATCGACGTGGAGGAGTTGTCCGGTGGTGTGGCTGGATCGCTCGGAGAGCAGAAAGGCCACTGCCCAGCCTATTTCTTCCGCAGTGGTCATGCGCTTGCCGAGGGGAATGCGGTTATGAATCCGGTCAAGGGCCGATGCCGGATCCGGCAGGGTTTGAATCCACCGTTCGTAAAGCGGCGTCCAGCTTTCCGATATCACCACGGCATTAACCCTAATCTTCCAGGGAAGGAGTTCCACTGCCCACTCCCGGGTGAGGGCATTGCGGCCGCCATTTGCCGCAGCATATGCGGAGGTATGGCCCTGCCCGGTTTCGGCGGTCTTGGAGGAAATATTAACGATGGCACCTTCCGCTATCTTCAGGTAAGGCAGCAAATACTGGGCCATGAGGTAGTAATGAACCAGGTTCCGGTGCAGGGAAGCCATAAAATCGGCATAATTACCATGCTCCAGTCCTATCCCATCATTTACCCCCGCATTGTTGACCAACCCTTCAATTCCCCCACAACGAGCGATGACTTCTGCCACTGCCTCGCGGCAGGCATCGGGATGAATGAGGTCGGCAGTCACCGCCAAAGCCTCTCCAGCTAGGGATTCCACCATTTGCTGATTATCCGCGGCGTTGCGGCCGACGATGACGGGGATAGCTCCTTCGGCGACCAGTACGCGAGCTATTCCCGCACCGATGCCTTTGGCGCCTCCGGTTACCACAATCCGCTTTCCTTTCAAGGACAGGTCCATGGGCAATCAGTATTCAGGTACCGCATAATCCGCAGAAAAAGCGATGACCTCTTGTCGCTGCGTACCTAATCCTTCGATACCCAGTTCCATGATATCCCCGGCCTTCAGGTAAAGCGGCGGCTGCAAGCCCAAACCCACTCCGGGAGGGGTTCCGGTGGAAATGATATCTCCGGGCAACAGGGTCATGAATCGGCTGATATAGGAAATCAGTTCCGGCACCTTAAAAAGCAGGTTGTCAGTCCGGCTGTTCTGCATCCGCTTACCATTTAGCGACAGCCAAATGGCTTTTTGGTGCACATCGCCGACCTCTTCCGGGGTGACCAGATAGGGCCCCATGGGAGCAAAAGTGTCGCAGCCTTTGCCTTTGTCCCAGGTACCCCCGCGTTCCAGTTGAAAGGCTCGCTCCGACAGATCGTTATGAACGCAGTAGCCTGCAATGCAGCTATTAGCATCTGTCGGGTTTACATAGCGGGTCTTCCGACCAATGACCACTGCCAGTTCGACCTCCCAGTCGGTTTTGAGGGAATCGCGGGGAATCATCACCGGGTCAAAAGGCCCTGAAAAAGAAGTCGTACTCTTCATAAACAGAATCGGCTCCTCCGGAATGTTTGCTCCGGTTTCGCGGGCGTGATCGGCGTAGTTTAGTCCCACACAAACTATTTTGGAGGGAAGGGCAAAAGGGGCAACAAGGGTACTCGGCGTGTCGTCCAACTGGCGAAGGCCAGCATCTTGGCGAGCCAGGGCTTCAGCCAATGCCTCGAGGCCGCCCCTACCCAAGAAGTTGCTGTCGTAGCGGGGAAAAAGAGCTGAGGTGTCATAGGTTATCCCTTCGGCTTCCACGCCGCAGCGTATGCTGGTGGCGTCTCGGTAGCTAAATAATTTCATAATCAGCGTGGGTTTCCGGTGTTTAAGGTCATAAAGCCACCATCGATGGGATAATCACTTCCTGTGATGAATGCCGCATCGCTGCTACAGAGGAAGGCGGCCAGAGCAGCGATTTCCTCGGGTTTGCCCATTCGACCGATGGGTTGAGTTTTGGCAAGGGTTTCCAGCATTTCTTGTTCCCGCCCCGGATAATTCCGGGCGATGAATCCGTCCACAAAGGGGGTATGAACCCGGGCCGGCGAGAGGCTATTGCAGCGTATGCCCCTGGTCAGAAAATCCCGGGCCACCGACAAGGTCATCGCCGATACGGCGCCTTTACTCATGGAGTAGGCAAAGCGATCGGAAAGACCCACATGGGCGGCAATGGAGCAAATGTTGAGGATGACGCCCTCTCCGGCATGCACCATATGGGGCAGAGCAGCTTGCAGGCAGTGGTAGACCCCTTTGACATTCACCTGGTACACCCGCTCGAAATCCTCCTCCGAAGTTGTCATAGCGTCACCGACATGCGCGATACCTGCATTATTTACCAAAATATAGAAAGGGGCCAGTTGGGCATACAAGTTTTGTACCGCCGTCATGTTGGTAACGTCACAATAGAAGAAGCTGGCCATCCCCCCGGCATCCAGGATTTCCTTTACGGTAGCTCCGCCCGCTTCCGTGTCCACATCGAGTGCGAAAACTTCAGCACCCAGAGAGGCAAAGCGTAAGGCAATCGCCTTGCCAATGCCGCTTCCGGCTCCGGTAATGATTGCTTTGCGATGTTTCATGTGATCACAAGTTGATGTCCCTTCGCCAGGGAATAAAATCGTCCTGCCCCAACCGTTCAGCATGGGTGCGCAAAGTCCCTGAAGCGACACTTAGGAGTCGCTCCAGAAGGGCCTCCCCATTTTCCTGCAGGGTTTCTTTTCCGGAAATGATTCCGCCTGCATCAAAGTCGATGATATCGGGCATGCGCTCCTGCAGCGCGGAATGCGTGGCTATTTTAATCGTTGGCGCCAAGGCATTGCCTGTGGGGGTGCCCAGTCCGGTAGTGAAGAGGATGACATTTGCCCCGGAAGCGGCCATGCCGCTCGTTGCCAGCACGTCGTTGCCGGGGGTGCACAGGAGGTGAAGTCCCCCGCGCTCAGGCTGTCCGGTATACTCCAGTACACCACGGATTGGGGCATACCCCCCCTTTCTGGCTGCCCCTGCCGATTTCATGGCATCGGTGATGAGGCCATCGCGGATATTGCCCTTGCTGGGATTCATATCAAATCCGGCTCCAACAGCTTCTGCTTCACTGGCATAGGATGTCATAAGGGCGATAAACTTTTCGGCATCTTCGGGGTCTTCACAGCGATTGATAAGTTCCTGTTCCACCCCACATAACTCCGGAAATTCCGCTAATAGGGTGGTGGCTCCCAAGGACACTAGGATGTCGGATAAAACGCCGAGGGATGGATTGGCTGAGATTCCTGAAAACCCGTCCGATCCCCCGCATTTCAGGCCCACACAAAGCTTGTGCAGAGGCTGAGGTTCTCGCTGCAGCTGGTTGATTTTCACCAATCCTTGAAAGGTTTGTCCAATGGCAGCAGCCAGCATGGCTGTTTCTGTTCCATATGCCTGTTGATTAAAATAATACAAGGGTTTATCGAAATGGGGGCTTCGAGCGACGATCTCCGCTTGCAGGTCGTCTAAGGTAGTTTTTTGGCAGCCCAGACTCAGCACGGTGATGCCTGCGACATTAGGATTGACACAGCATCCGGCTAAGACAGCGGCCAGGGTCTGGCAATCGCGGTTTGTTCCCCCGCAACCCATTTCATGCGTCAAAAAGCGGATTCCATCCACCTGCGGGAAATGAGGATTAGGGAATGGGGGGCCTTCCTGTCCTTCCGCTTCAGACAGCGATAGAGAGGATACATCTCCACCTGCGTGGTGTGTGCGGAGGAGGTCCCGCACCAGGTCCCGGTATTTTTGGGGTTGCCCGAAACCAAGTTCCCGATCGAAGGCCTCCTTCATCATCTGGATATTTCGGTTTTCACAAAATACCAGTGGTAGCACAAGCCAGTAGTTTCGGGTACCCACCCTACCGTCACTTCGAGAATATCCCATAAAGGTCCGCCCCGCCCATTTTTCTGTGGTCGGCGCCAGGAAGGTAAATGGCTCTCGTTGTGCTATCGAATAAGCTTGGGCTTGATGAATGCAGTTCCGGGTAGTTACCTGCTCCCCTTCGCCGATGGGCTCAAGCGCTTTGCCGACCACAATACCATAGAGTATAACGGCTCCTCCTTGGGGAATGGGCACTATGGCGAACTTGTGTTTGGCGGGGATAGCAGTGTTTAGGTTGATAGTCTTGCCCGCTTCAGATAGGCTTTGTCCAGCATCCAGATGGCGCAAAGCTACCCAGACATTGTCCTTGGGATGGATGGCCAAATGCCTGCGTTCAAGGTTTTCTGACATTTGAAGAGGCATTCAGGTGGGGACAGGCAACAGGCGATGTCCACGCCAGCCATACCAGCCGACCACTAAGAAACAAAGCAAAGGAACCAGATAGGCTTTCTGGATTCCCAGCTGATCGGACATGGCCCCCATAAGCAGAGGAAACAGGGCACCACCAACGATGGCCATGATGACCAGGGAAGATCCCATGCGGGTGTCCCTGCCCAGGGAGCGGACACTTAGGGAAAAAATGGTGGGAAACATGATGGACATAAAAAATTCCACCCCAATTAGTGCATAGATAGAAAGCTTTCCACCAAGACTCACCACCACGACGAGGAGAGCCATGCATACCAGGGCATACCCGGAGAGCAGGCGGGCAGGAGCGATGAACTGCATGAGCCAGGTTCCAGCAAACCTTCCTGCCATGAAACCCAGTAAGGCTATCGAAAGAAAATAGGCTGCCGGTTTTTCGGGCATTCCTGCCGCCTCTGCCGCATAGCGTATAAAGAAACTAGAAACACAAACTTGGGCGCCGACGTAAAAAAACTGTGCAAGGACACCATGCCGTAGGTGGACATGTCGCCAGATGGTCGGACCTGAGCTACTCGGGTCGGGAATGTCCCCTTCCTCATCCACCTCGGGTAGGTGGGTAAAGTAAATGGCGATGGCCACGGCTAGGACTACTAAACCGATAAGCAGGTAGGGTCCCTTTACTGCAGCTGCTTCGGCAGCCAGCAGCCTGTCCAGTTCCGTAGCCCCAAGCGCCATCGCCGCCTCTCCCGACAAATCCACACCGCTGAGGATAAACCATCCGCCTATTGCCGGAGCCAGGGTAGCAGCCAGGCCGTTAAAACTTTGGGCCAAATTCAGCCGCCGCGTGGCAGTTTCCGCTTCCCCCAGCACGGTAACGTAGGGATTGGCTGCGGTCTCAAGAAAAGTGAGGCCGCTGGCAATGATGAACAGGGCGAGAAGAAAAAGGGAAAATTGCCGACTATCTGCCGCAGGAATGAAAAGGAAAGCCCCAGCGGCAAATAATAGCAGGCCGGCAAGAATACCGTTTTTGTACCCCCACCTTCGCAGCACCAGGCCAGCCGGCACGGCTACAAGGAAGTAAGCCATAAAAAAGGCACTGTCAATTAGGGCCGACTGAAAGTCGCTCAGGACACAAGCCTTTTTGAGGTGGGGAATGAGAATAGGATTCAAATTGTGGGCAAATCCCCACAGAAAAAAAAGGGAGGTAATCCAGACAAAGGGCAAGAAATATTGGCGGGTCCTTGTCATCCCGATTGATTTCCTGCCAAAATAATCTTTTTTAGGGATGCACCAGCCTGGTTTCTCGCTTCAGTTTATTCAGTGAATAAGGACGATTTCCTCGGATGGTACCCGGAGGCGGGGACCGTGAATGCCTTCAACTGTCCGCATGCCTACGGCCACTATCATGGTAATTTCTGCATCACGGGGCAATGTAAGGAGTCGATGCACCCGTTTTGCATCAAAGCCTTCCATCGGGCAGGTATCGTAGCCGGCAGCGGAAATCGCCAACATAAAAGTTTGTGCCGCCAAGGCGCATGATTTGTGAAGAACTACCCGCTGGTCTGCAAGCCCTGCGATGCGAATAAAGGGTTTCCGCAGTCCATTGGCAAGGATAATTAGGCGGCGCACAAGGGTCCAGAAACCGAAAAAGTCCTGTCGGTAGAGCAGGGGGACTAGCTTTCTGTAATAGACCAAGCCCCGCTGGCGACGTTTCTCAGGTATATCCGACCCTGCTGAGGCAACTAGCTTAAAATTCCATGCTGCTCTTTGTGGCCACAAGCCGTGCCGGGTGACAAAAACCACCAGGTGAGAGGCGGTGCGGGCGGCTGACTGACCCATACAAAGGGGCACCATCTGCTCAAGCATTTTGGCTGATCGAATCCAGTGAAATTCCCACAACTGCATGTTGCTGCTGTTGGGGGACAGTTGAGCTAGGTCAAGGGCTTCAGAAATCACCTCATTCGCCACAGGTTCTGTGGATGAGAAGGTTCGGGTGGATCGGCGTTTGGTTACAATTTCTCGGAAGAAAGACGAATGGTTCATTAGAAAGGATTCAATTCCAGACACAACTGCTCCAGGTCTTGCAATGACTGGATTCCATGCGATGGCAAACCTAACATTTTTCCGGCAGAACGATACAGTTGCGGCAGGGCGTTCTGCTGCTGGCGAAGCAACTTCAGGGCAGTATCTCCGGCTGATTTGGACAGCTTCCGTCCGGCGGAATCGGTTAAAAGTTCGTGATGTCCAAAGAGCACCTTGAGGAAATTAGGTTCAGGCCATCGCCTTGCCAGGTAGCGCTGGGCTGCTGTAGAGGGAAGCAGGTCCATTCCGCGGATGATATGTGTCACTTGAAAATGTCTGTCGTCGATGAAGCTGGCTAATTGGTAGGCAGGGCTTCCATCCTTTCGGCGGATGATAAAATCGCCGGTCTCGCTGGCTGGATTGACTACAGTTTCCCCCAGAAAGATATCCGTCCATGTTTCAGCATGCTCGGGGGATATAGGAAAACGCCAAGCCACCTGACCTTGCAGGGAAATCCGGGCATCCCGGCATGTTCCAGGATATGGATTCTGACCACCACCGGGGCGAAATGTACTTCGGGAACAACGACAGGCATAGCAATGGCCATTTTCTTTGATTTGTTTCAGAGCGGCAGTATAGAGGTCCAAGCGTTGGTGCTGAGACCAGTGCATTTCGAAATCTGCCACCGATTGGGGTCCCTCGTCCCAGAGAATCCCCAGCCATTCCAGGCTGCGGAAAATATCTTCGGTATATTCCCTGCGATAGCGGGTTCGATCTAGATCGTCAATGCGCAGGAGTATCTTGCCACGATGAACCCGCGCCAGGCAATAGGTAATGAGAAAGGAAAGAGCATTGCCAACATGCAAAAATCCGCTGGGGGTCGGAGCGAGTCGCGTCTTCCAAACAACACTTCGGAGTGCATCCATAGGTTTTTCACGGAGTTTAGAAGGTATTTTACGTCATATTCCGCTAAAAAGCGTTCTTTGTCTATGCGTTCCTGCGAAAAATCATTTTGAATTTAATCTGATTATTTTTGAGAAAATTTTAATACCCTATGGCCTCAAGGTTTCTTTTAATGCTTGTTTTGCTGGCTCCTCTGGTGGGCATGGCTCAGGCACCCAATACCGACCGGAGCCTTTTCAGGCAACTTGGCACGGAAATACCCACTCCAAATTCTTACAGGACCGCCTCAGGGGCACCAGGGGAGGATTATTGGCAGCAGCGTGCAGATTACGACATTAAGGTAAGTATAGACGACGACAAACGGCGGCTTTCAGGTAAAGAGACCATTACCTATACGAATGCATCTCCCCACGTGTTGAACTACTTATGGGTGCAACTGGATCAGAATGTGGTCGATCCGGAATCTAACACCTATAAAACCAAAACGAACACCTTGCCGGAGCGGATTTCCCTGCCCCAGCTCAACGCCATGACGGACAATTCCTTTGACGGGGGCTTCAAGTTGGATTATGTCCGCGATGCTCAAGGAAAGGATCTTCGCTACACGGTCAATAAGACGATGATGCGGGTCGATCTTCCCACACCTTTGGCTGCTAAGGGCGGGAAAACAACTCTTCAGATTTCCTGGTCATACAATATCAATGACCGGCAAGATCCAGCTTTATCAGCGGATGGGCGCGGTGGTTATGAATTTTTCCCGGAAGACGGGAATTGCCTTTACACCCTGGCGCAATGGTATCCCCGTATGGCGGTGTACGACGACTACAATGGTTGGCAGCACAAGCAATTTCTCGGACAAGGGGAGTTCACCCTTCCTTTTGGCCACTTCACGGTGGCCATAACTGTACCTTCCGATCATATCGTAGCCTCCACCGGGGTGTTGCAAAATGCGAAGGAGGTCCTCTCTCCTGAGCAATTGCGCCGTTTCGAGCAATCCAAAACAGCTACTAAACCGGTTGTTATTGTTTCCCAAGCGGAGGCAACCGAGAAGGAGAAAACCAGGGCTACGACTACTAAAACTTGGGTGTATAAGGCTGAAAATGTGCGAGATTTTGCCTTCGGTACCAGTCGAAAGTACATTTGGGACGCCATGGGCATGCAGGTTGAAGGTAGTCCACACCCCGTTATCATGGCCATGTCTTATTATCCTAAGGAAGCTAATCCCCTTTACGGACAATATTCTACTGAGGCTGTTGCGCATACTCTTCGGGTGTACTCCAAGCACACCATTCCTTATCCTTATCCTGTCGCCATTTCAGTAGAGGCAAGCAATGGCATGGAATATCCGATGATTTGTTTCAACTATGGGAGGCCTGAGAAAGACGGCACTTATTCTGACCGCATCAAGTATGGCATGTTATCGGTAATCTTTCATGAAGTGGGCCACAACTTCTTTCCTATGATTGTCAATTCAGACGAAAGGCAGTGGACTTGGATGGATGAAGGCCTGAATTCCTTTTGCCAATTTCTTGCCGAACAGGAATGGCAGCGTGATTATCCCTCCGGGAGTGGTCCGGCGAGTTCAATTGTGGATTATATGAAAATGGATCAGTCGGTCCAAAATCCGATTATGACCAATTCGGAGTCTATTATCCGTTTTGGAGATAATGCCTACGGAAAGCCTGCAACGGCCCTGAATATTCTCAGGGAAACCGTAATGGGTAGGGAACTCTTCGATTTTTCCTTCCGAGAATATGCCCGTCGTTGGGCCTTCAAGCACCCTACTCCAGCCGATCTGTTCCGGACTATGGAAGATGCATCTGGGGTTGATTTGGACTGGTTCTGGCGGGGTTGGTTTTTCACAACGGATCATGTTGATCTTTCCCTGGAGAATGTGAAAACCTTTCATCTCGATTCCCGAAATCCGGAGGTTGAGAAGCCCATTGCTGCCCGGAAGGCAAAGGAAGATCTTCAGCGCGATGTCACCTACCAGCAGAACCTTCGGGATCTTCCTACCACCGCAGTGGAGCGCAATAAGGCGCTGGAAGATTTCTACAATGCATACAATCCTAATGACGTGGTGCCTTCCGACAAGAAGGCTTATACCCAATATTTGGCGGGTCTTGGAGAGAAAGAAAAAGCTTTCCTTGCTCGTGGGAGTCATTTTTATCAATTGGATATAGCCAATAAGGGTGGGTTGGTCATGCCTGTAATCCTGCGCTTCACATTTGAGGATGGCTCTCAGGAGATTCGTAGAATTCCCGCTGAAATTTTCCGCCTTAACGACCGCAAAATTTCAAAGGTCTTTGTATTTGCCAAACCGGTGAACAGCGTTGAACTGGATCCTTATCAGGAGACGGCGGATACAGATTTAGAAAACAATCATTTTCCCCGTAAGACAGTTCCCTCTCGCTTTGAGCTATTCAAGCAATCAGGGAGCGGCCGATGGGGTGGCAGTGCCGGACAAAATCCTATGCAAAAGGCAAAGGCCGAGACGAACAACTGACTATTACTCTCGATTTTGGAAGGTCGGTCAGTTCGCTGTCTGGCCTTTTTTTATTCTGGATACGGTAATTTGGAATTGCGGCGACGCACGATGGTGGGTCCTTAAAGGGTTTAGAACATCGATAGTATGGATTCACGGGCGTCTGTCCCCAAAGGCGCGAGATTGCCAAATCCCAGATTCCTTTAGGACTTGCGTTGCCTTTTCAACGCTTCTATCTGCTTTTGCAAGGCGAGGTTTTTCTGAATTTCCTCTTCCACCTATTTCCTCGCTTCTTCTGCCCGTTTCCGTTCCT
>Ga0169931_10000109_pt1 | contig 123575 bp, 92 predicted proteins | sample Kivu_15m_20L_FD_129675 | JGI IMG/M metagenome (GOLD analysis project Ga0169931, IMG submission 129675) | Freshwater microbial communities from Lake Kivu, Western Province, Rwanda to study Microbial Dark Matter (Phase II) - Kivu_15m_20L... | ecosystem: Environmental > Aquatic > Freshwater >... | reverse complement strand
GTTGAGCAGCTGCGACTGGGCGGCTGCCGGCAAACCGGCCAAGGCCAACGCACCCACGGCAATTCCCAAACGCATCCACTTCATGGTCCAGACGGTAGGAAAGTGCCGGCAGACTGTCCATCGCCAGTCCGCGGCGACGCTGGCGGGACGAATCCGGAGGTGACATTTCAGTCGAGATGACATCGGCGCTTCCGCGATTGAGCTCCGGCCGCGGTTCGTCGTTCAATCCGCCCGCGTGTCCGCCACCGCTCCCAGCCTGCTGCTGCTGATTCCCGCCTACAACGAGGAGGGTCGCATCGGACCGGTGCTGACCGAATACGCGGAATTCTTCCACCGGCATTACGCCGGCCGGGTGCGCCTCGTCGTCGTGCTCAACGGCTGCTGGGACGACACCCTTGGCGTCGTCCGAGCGGCCGAGCAGAGGCATCTCAGCATCTCCCACCTCGAGTTCCCCGGGAAAATCGGCAAGGGCGGCGCCCTGATTGAAGGTCTCAAGCTCGCTCCCCTTGCCGACCTGATTGCCTACGTAGATGCCGACGGGGCGACGGCGCCGGAGGCGCTCCTCGACCTTGTCCGCCGGTGCGAAGCGGGTGAAGCCGACTGCGTCATCGCCTCCCGCTGGCTCCCGGGCGCCAAGATCAACCACGCCCAGCCCGGCAAACGGCAGTTCGCCAGCCGCCTGTTCCACCTGTTCGTGGAAGGCTTCTTCTGGATGGGCATCCGCGACACCCAGTGCGGCGCCAAGGTGATGACCCGCCGGGCCATCGAGACGGTTCATTCCAAACTCCGGCTCGCCGACCTCGCCTTCGACGTGAACCTGCTTTACTCGCTCCAGCAGGCGGGATTCACGGTGAAGGAAGTGCCGACCGAATGGACGGACAAAACCGGCTCAAAGGTAGTGTTCAACTTCCGCACCTCGCTGAACATGCTGCTCTCGCTGGTGCGGCTCCGGCTGCTCTACTCGCCGTTCTACCGCCTGCTGCGCCCGCTGCGTCCGCTGGAGGAGTGGATTTACCTCAAGCTGAACGCACCGCCGCCCCGGCGTGCCCCCGGACCGTCCGAAGATTGATCGCGAGCTCCGGACTTGTCCGCCGCAAGCGTTCCGCTCACCGACCGCCGGAGGCACCCGTCAGGCTGGCGATCAGCGCCTCGTAGTCACCCCGCAGCCCCTGTTCGCCCCAGCCGCAGTAAATGGTCTCGTCCACCCCGAAACGGTCCCAGTCGGCGAGGACGGTGCGACAGGCGTCCACCAGCAGTTCCCGCACCGGCTTCAATTCGTCCGGCTCGAACTCCCATCGCTGGCGCACCAGGCTGACGAAACAGTTCACCGCGTCGGGGTCTCCTGAGGAGCATTCGCTCCGCAGGTAATTCACGTAGGCCGGGACATAGAACCGAAACGCAACCGGCCCCATGAACATGAGGTCTTCCTGGTAAGTGATGGCGCTCTCGCGGAACAGCTCCTCGGCCTGTTCCAGTGTCTTGCCGAGGAAGTTCGCCACCGCCCAGCGCTCGTCGAGTGAGTCGTGGACGTTGATGTCGGACAAGGTAGGCAATCCGACGTGGCAATCAACAGGACCGACGCCAGCTTGCTCCTGCCGCTGAGCTTTTCGCCCCTTGCCGCGCATTCTCGTCGGTCAGATGGCCCCCGCAATCGCATCTCCCATTTCCTTCGTGCCGACCTTCTTCGCGGTCGGGTCGGCTGGATTGTAGATGTCGCCGGTGCGGAGACCTTGGGCGATGGCGGCGCTTACGCCGGCTTCAATGGCCTTAGCCGCGGCCTCCTGCTTGAAGCTGTAACGCAGCATCAGCGCGGCGCTGAGGATTTGGGCGATGGGGTTCGCCAGGTTCTTCCCAGCGATGTCTGGCGCCGTGCCGCCGGCGGGCTCGTAAAGGCCGAAGGTCTTTTCACCGCTCGTGTTCCCGAGGCTCGCGCTGGGCAACATGCCGAGCGAACCCGCTAGCGCGGCCGCCTCATCGGAAAGGATGTCGCCGAACATGTTTTCGCAGAGCACGACGTCGAACTGGGTCGGCTTCAGCATCAATTGCATCGCCGCGTTGTCCACGAACATGTGCTCGACCGCGACGTCCGGATACGCCTTGGCGACGCGGGTGACGACTTCGCGCCAGAGGATGCCGTTCTCCAGCACGTTCGCCTTGTCGATGCTGGTGACCTTCTTCCGGCGAAGCTGGGCCGCCTGGAAAGAGACGTGGGCGATGCGTTCAATCTCGGGCTCGGTGTAAACCATCGTGTCGATGGCGCGCAGGAAGCGGCGCGGGCCGCCCTCGTGACCTTCGCGGGCCTCGATGACTTCCTCGGTTTTCTTGGGCTGGCCGAAATACATGCCGCCGGTCAGCTCACGCACCACGAGCAGGTCGAGACCGTCGCCCTGGCGCTCAGGCCGCAGCGGACAGGCGTGGGCGAGGGACTTCGGCAACTGCACCGGCCGCAAATTGGCGAACAGCGAGAATTCCTTGCGCAACCGGAGCAGCGCGGCGCGTTCCGGGCGCTGGTCCTTCGGGATCGTCGGGTCGCGGTCCGGCAAACCGACCGAGCCGAACAGGATCGCATCGGACTGCCGGCAAAGTTCCAGCGTGGCATCCGGCAGGGCCATTCCAGCGGCGTCGATGCCAGCCCAACCGACGGGTGCTTCGGTAATCTGGAGGCTGAGGGAAAATTTCTTCTCCACAGCGCGCAGCACCTTCAGGGCTTCGCGCATCACTTCGGGACCAATGCCATCGCCGGCCAGCGCGGCGATCTTCAACGTAGCGGAACTCATAAAGCGGCGCGGAGGTTGGGGAGATTCGCCCCAAGCTCAAAGCCGAAATGCACCAACTGCTGCGCGGCCAATGCGCAGAGGATTGTCCGTCAGGTCCCGGCCGCCGGCCCTGGTGCCGGCGAAGAAGCTGCCGGAGTGGGGGCATTGGCGGCGGCGGGGGCAACCGACTTGCCGCCGAGAATTTTGAACATCACAGCACCACAGGTCGGACACTTCCCTTTCACCGCCTTGCGCCCGTTCTTCATGGTTTCCTCGACCGCTTCCGCGATCGGCTTCTTCGCCTTGCAGCGAACACAATATCCTTCGGCCATGATGATTCCTGAGGTGGTGGCCAACCCGGGGCTGACCGGTTAACGATGAGTCGGAGGTTGAAAGTCGCCGGCTCGGGTGTCAACCAAGGGGGTGCCTCCAATTTCGCAAACCATTGGCCCTCAAATATCTGTAAACCAAATCTTAACGTCGGAGGTTCCAATCCGCGGACCGATACCGCCGTTCCGCCAGCGTTTCGACGTCCTTCCACGGAAAGTCACCGGCTACCGCGCCAGTCGCCCAGCACTCCGTCAGCACCGCCTTTAGTGTCTTCCCACCCACGGGCAGGTTGGCGACGAATTCCCGGTGACTTCGCCCCGCCCGATAACTCGGCTCGGCCGAAGGATGCCGCAGGCAATCGGCGATCTGGGACAGGTCAAACGCGTGAAGCATCGTCCCGTGAAACAGCAGGGCCGATCTTCGGCGACGCTGGGCGTTGCCAGAGAACTTTCGCCAATCCACGCCGTCGCGAAACGCGAGGTCCGTGTGACCTTGAACTGCGATTTCGTAGGCTGATTGGCCCTGAATCACCCGGCGCAACCGTTCCATGACCCAGGCATTCGTCGTAGTCACCGCACCCAACGCCGGATCCCGGTCCATCCGCAGGGTCACCGCGTAGTTCAAACACCCCGGCCCTTGCACCACGGCCCCGCCCCCGGAGCAGCGTCGAAGAACGGGGGTTTCCCTTTGCCGACAGAAATCCCAGTTCACCTCCACGGTCACCGCCTGCCCCAAACCCACGACCACCCACGGTCGGGGACTTTCCCAAAGCCACAACAGCTCCCGGCCGGTCGCCTCGGTGAAATCGACGGCCACTTCGTCCAGCGCGAGCAAACGCGCGGGATCGGCGAGGATTTCGGTGGTCAGTTCAAGCTGCTCCATGCGGACCGCACAAACCTAACGGCCAGCCGACTTCCGGCAACGAACACCGTCCTTTGCCATCCGATAACGATACCCAAAGCACAAACCCTTAGTGCGGGCCTCCGTTTCAGGTCCGAATCGCGATTTAGCCGGCGTGAAAATTCGTCATGCAATTTTCGTTGTGACCATTTGGCAGTCTCCGGGCTTCGGTTACTTTCAGCCGGTCCGCCACTCCTACGGCTCACTCTTGAAAACACACGGCTCTTCCTCCGCGTCACTTCCCGCCAAGTCCGCCAAACGCACCGCAGCCGAGCGCCCTGGCACGGCTCTGACCCGCCTTAGTGATTCGCTCGGCGACCTCGCCGAGCTGGTGCTCGCCGGCAAATCGGCCGAACAGCAGAAGCTCATGGTCGCCGACTTCATCGCCGACCTGCGCGCCAAGGGACATCCGGTTCCCGACATCACCTCGACGCCTTACCTCAACTCGGTCCACGCTGACGAGGAACCGGAATACCCGGGCGATCTGGAGATGGAACGCCTCATCCGCGCCCACATCCGCTGGAACGCGATGGCGATGGTGGTGAAGGCCAACAAGCACACCAATGTCGGCGGCCACATCGCGACCTTCTCGTCGCTCGCGACGCTTTACGAGGTGGGCTACAATCATTTCTTCCGTGGCAGCGACGGCGGACGCATCGGCGACATGGTCTATTTTCAGGGTCACGCGTCGCCCGGCAATTATGCCCGCGCTTACCTCGAAGGCCGTCTCACCGAGCAACATCTCGAGAATTTCCGCCAAGAGCTTCAGCCGCATCCCGGCCTCAGCTCGTATCCGCATCCCTACCTGATGCCGGACTTCTGGCAGTTTCCGACCGTCTCGATGGGGTTGGGCCCGGTTCACTCGATCTACCAGGCGCGGTTCAGCCGTTACCTGCAGCACCGCGGACTGATTCCGTCCGAGGACGAACCGTTCGTTTGGGCGTTCCTCGGCGACGGTGAATCCGATGAACCCGAGACGCACGGCTTCATCGGCCTGGCCGGCCGCGAAGGGCTCGACAACCTCGTCTGGGTCATCAACTGCAACCTCCAGCGCCTCGACGGCCCGGTGCGCGGCAACGGCAAGATCATCCAGGATCTGGAAGGCCAGTTCCGCGGCGCCGGCTGGAATGTCATCAAGGTCGTCTGGGGCTCCAACTGGGACGAACTGCTCGCGAAGGACACCACCGGCCTGCTCGCCAAGCGCATGGAGGAGGTCGTGGACGGCGACTATCAGAAGTATGTCGTCGAGAGCGGCGCCTACATCCGGAAGCACTTCTTCGGGAAACATCCCGAACTGCTCAAGCTGGTGAACCACCTCACGGACGACCAGCTCAAGCACCTCACCCGTGGCGGCCACGATCCGCGCAAGGTTTACGCCGCCTTCCAACGCGCCACCGCCAAGAACGGACGTCCCACCGTGATTCTCGCCAAGACCGTGAAGGGCTACGGCATGGGCGAAGCCGGCGAGGGCCGCAATCCGACGCACCAGCAGAAGAAGCTTGGGGAAAAGGATCTGCGCGAGTTCCGTCGCCGCTTCTCCATTCCGCTGGAAGACGACGTCATCGCGGAACTGCCCTTCTACCGTCCGCCCGAGAACAGCGCCGAGCTGGCCTATCTCCACGAGCGTCGCCAGGCTCTGCACGGGCCGATCCCGCAACGCGTGGTCCGCGCCCCGAAGCTGACGACGCCCGCCCACACCGACCCCGCCTTCAAGAACGTCGTGCAGGCAACCGGCTTGGCGAGCGGCTCAACCACCAAGGCCTACACGCTGTTGATCAGCTCGCTGCTCCGCGACAAGCAGATCGGCAAGTTCGTCGTGCCAATCGTCCCCGACGAGGCGCGCACGTTCGGCATGGAAGGTCTCTTCAGCCAGGTCGGGATCTACAGTTCCAAGGGCCAGCTCTACAACCCGGTGGATAAGACCGAGCTCGCTCCCTACATCGAGAAGAAGAACGGACAACTGCTCGAGGAAGGCATCAACGAGGCCGGCTCGATGGGCAGTTTCGTCGCCGCGGGCACGGCCTACGCCAATTTCGGCGTGCCGATGATCCCGTTCTACATCTACTACTCGATGTTCGGCTTCCAGCGTGTGGGCGACCAAGTCTGGCTGGCCGGCGATTCGCGCTGCCGCGGCTTCCTCGTCGGCGCGACGTCCGGCCGCACGACGCTGAACGGCGAAGGGCTCCAGCATCAGGATGCCCACAGCCATCTCGTCGCCTCGACGGTTCCGAACCTCTTTTCCTACGAGCCGGCCTTCGGCTACGAGCTCGCCGTCATCATCTGCGATGGCCTTAAGCGCATGTATGCGGACGGCGAGGACGTGTTCTACTACGTCTCCGTCCACAACGAGGATTACGCCCATCCGCCGCTGCCCGCAGATCCCGCCGTCGTCGAGGGCATCCTGCGCGGCATGTATAAGTTCAAGCCGGGCAAGGCGGGCCTGAAGCACAAGGTCCAGCTGCTCGGCTCCGGGGCGATCCTCCAGCAGGCGCTCAAGGCCCAGGAAATCCTCGAACGCTACGGCGTCAGCGCCGATGTCTGGAGCGTGACCAGCTTCAAGCGGCTCCGCAGCGAGGCGCAGGCCGCCGAGCGCTGGAACATGCTGCACCCGACCGAAGCGCCGCGCTCGAGTTTCCTCGAAGACACCGTAGCGAAGGAAACCGGCCCGTGGATCGCCGTGAGCGACAACCTCAAGCTCGTCGCCGACCAGATCGCCCCGTGGATTCCCGGCGGCCTGATGACGCTGGGCACCGACGGCTTCGGCCGCAGCGAGGTGCGTTCCATGCTCCGCCGCTTCTTCGAGATCGACGCGGAATGCACGACCGTCGCGACACTCTACAAGCTGTCACAGCAGGGCGCGCTTCCGGCGACCGACGTGGCGAAGGCCATCCAGGAACTCGGCGTGGACCCGGAGAAGTCCGCGGCCGTGTGTGTTTGACCACGGCGGACTTTGTTTTTCCCGCTCAGCAGGGCAGGCCATTGGCCTGCCCTATTTTGTTTCCAATGCCTCCGCCCGGCCCCGCGGCAATTTATGACAGTGGAACAGAATGAACCCGTGCAGGAACTGCCGAACCGCCTGGACGTCGGCGGCCGAGGGCTTGAGTGCGGGCAATTCGGCCCAATCGCGATGGGTCAGCTCGGTAAGAAGCTGTTTCGCGGTCGGGCTGAACGCCGTGCTTTCCGGGTCCGGTTCCAGGCCCTGCGAGGCCAGCAGCCGCAGCTCAAACGCGAACAGGTTGCGCGGCTGCGGCGGCTGCTGTGGCAGATGATCGAGGAAGCCCCGGAAGAGTTCGAACACCTCCGGAAGCGGCGTTTCGGTCTCGGTGAGCTGCTCCAAAAAGGCGACCGCATAGGCAATCTGCGCCAGATAGCCGAAGTCCGTCCGGAGCGCGGCACGCACGTTGCCCGGCATCACCTCGCGCAGGGTGTGGAGTTCCGAGCGGGCGCTGCGGACAAAGCTGAATTCGGCCTCGAAGCACAGGTCCAGTTTGCCGAAGAAGGTCGACTTCGGCTTGCGGGCGCCCTTGGCCACGGTCGCCATCCGGCCGAGCTCCGGCGTGAGCCAATGCACGATCAGGCTCGTGTCGGTGAGCGGCCGGGTGCGCAGGACGATGCCGTTGGCGCGTTCCGGGGTCATCGCTTCGCGTTGGGATCCAGCGTCGGCCGGTAGTAGGCCTCCGCCGTCGCGAGCGGAATGCCGGCTTGGACCAGCAACTGGACTTGGTTGCTGGCGAAGGCGGGCCAGCGGCCCAAGGCAATCGTCTGCATTGAACCATCCGCCATACAAACCTCCCGAAGATATTCTCGCCGTCGGGATCTGAAATGGTCGCCGCCCCTGACGGCATATCTATCAAACAAGACAGCCAGCTCATACTGAGATGGGTTCAAGCCTTGGACATAGATTCGCGTGCAAAGCTCTTCCGGCACGTCGGTCTTGTTAGTCGCCGCAGCCTTCAGCCACGAAGCGTCGTCATCTACTCCAACCAGGCAGTGCCCATCGTCATATTCCTCAGCTACTAACAAAGCCAAAGCATCACCGAATCCGTTCGTATGGACCGGAAACACGCCGCCATGATCGGTCGCATACATCCGCAACGCAGAGCCCGCGGCTTTGATGCAATGCTGATGCACCGGCGGCAGCGACCGGGCATAGATGACCAATCCCACCGCGATCGCGAACAACACCGCAATCGCTATCAAACCAGCCTTGATCCACGATTTGATCCGCTTCATGTCCGCCTCCCTTTCCTGTTCCCCACCAACTTCCGCACCAGCCGGTTCTCCTCCCGCTTCATCACGCGGCGTTTGGCGGGCTCCAGGTCGTCGTAGCCGCGCAGGTGCAGGATGCCGTGGATCACGTAGCGCTGGAGTTCGGCTTCCCAGGACGTGCCGAACTCCTTCGCCTGTCGGACCGCCTCCGCCACGCAGATGAACATCTCGCCAAAGAGCCGTTCCGGCGTGCTGCCGTGATCGAACGTGATGATGTCCGTCGGCCCCTCGTGCCGGAGGAACTGCCAGTTCACCTCGGCCGACCGCTTCGCCGAGACGAGGTGGATGCCCAGTTCCGCTCCCTGTCCCGCTTCCGCCAGCACCGCCTCCGCCAGCGCCCGCAGCCGGCGGGTGTTCACCCGGCGGTCCCGCTGGCGATTGGTGAGGACGATGACGGCTTCGCTCACAGTTGGTTGGCCTGACGCCCGCGATGCTGTTCGTAGGCATTGACGATCTTTTGGACCAGGGGATGCCGCACCACGTCACGCTTGTCGAAACGGCAGATCGCGATGCCCTCGACCTTGCCCAATGTCTGCACCGCCTCGATAAGGCCGGAGCGTTTGGTCGGGGGCAGGTCGATCTGCGTGGGGTCACCCGTAACGACCGCCTTGGAACCGAACCCGAGACGCGTCAGGAACATCAGCATCTGCTCCGGCGTCGTGTTCTGGGCTTCGTCGAGCACGATGAACGCCTGGTTCAAGGTCCGGCCGCGCATGTAGGCGAGCGGCGCGATCTCGATGACGCCCCGCTCCATCGCCCGCTGGATTTCCTCCGCCGGCATCATGTCGTGCAAGGCGTCGTAGAGCGGCCGCAGATACGGATCGAGCTTCTGGAGCAGGTCGCCCGGCAGGAAGCCCAGCGCCTCGCCGGCCTCGACAGCGGGCCGCGTGAGGATGATCCGGCTGACCTTGCCGTCCTTGAGCGCCGCGGTGGCCATCGCCATCGCGAGGTAGGTCTTCCCCGTGCCCGCCGGTCCAACGCCGAAGGTCACGTCATTCTCCGCGATGGACCGCAGGTAACGCTGCTGACCGACGGTCTTCGGATTCACCGAACCTTTGCGCGCGTGGGTCTGCACCCGGTGCTCGAAAAGACTGTCCAACGCATCGGCGCCGTCGTGCTTGAGCACCGTGAGCGCGTAGATGAACTCCCCTTTCCGGCCCGCGCCGCCCTCGCGCAGGTTGCGCTCGAGCGTGTTGAACAGGCGCTTCGCCTGCGCCACCTCGGCCGCCTCGCCGTCCAGCTTGATCCAGCCGTCGCGAGTGGTGGTCTTGACGCCGAGTTCGGATTCCAGCGCGCGCAGGTTGCGCTCGTCGTTGGCGTAAAGCGCCTGTGCTACCCGGGCCGATTCAAAATGGAGCGTTTCGGAGATCATCGAATTGCCTGCAATGGAGGAGACTGTTGGAAGACCCGGCGTCCGGGGTCAATGCCGGGCGTGGCGGTCAGACCGCCGCCGCGGGCGCATCTTGACACTGCCTCCGCGTCCGGCTCCCTCTCCCCGCAGCGCAGCGCGGGGAGAGGGTTGGGGAGAGGGGTTTTCGAGCCCGGTTCGACGGTCCGGCTCCCACGCACCTCCTCTCCCCAGCCCTCTCCTCCATTTCATGGAGGCGAGGGAGTCGGGGGCAGTGTCAAGATGCGCCCGGCCACCGCCGCGGCCAGAGCCGCCCGAAGTTTGGCCGCGGTTTCCTTCAACGCCTCGGGCACCACGCGGCTATTGGCGATCACGGGCATGAAGTTCGTGTCCCCTTCCCACCGGGGCACGATGTGCAGGTGCAGATGCTCGACGATGCCCGCCCCGGCGCATTTTCCGAGGTTGTAGCCGACGTTGAACCCCTGCGGTTTCATGACTGTGCGCAGAGCTAGGACACAGCGGCGGGACCACTGCATCAGCTCGAGCGCCTCGTCATCCGTCAGCTCCTCGAGTGTGGCGATCTGCCGGTAGGGCACGACCATCAGATGGCCGCCGTTGTAGGGGTAGGTGTTGAGCACCACGTAGCAGGTCCGGCCCCGGGCGATCACGTAGTTGGCCTCGTCGTCCCCGCTCTGCCCGATGGCCGTGAACAGCGAAGCCTCTCCCGTCTCGACCGGGTTCTTTGGCGCGAGGATGTAGTCAATGCGCCACGGCGCGTGCAGCACGTCCATGCCGTGAACCTACGGCGGCCCGACAAAATTGAAAACACCCCGGATTTCGTCGGCACAACGTGCTGCGTGCATCCGGCCCAAGGTAACCTTGCCGGACGCACCCGCCCCGCCGACGTCGCAGCCAACTCCCGGTTGCACCCTCCCGGCTCCGCCCGCTAGGTTGCCCGGGCAATGACGTTGACCGAAAAACTGCTCGCCCGCGCTTCCGGCAAAGCCTCCGTCCAGGCCGGCGACAACATCTGGGTGAATGCCGATGTCCTGATGACCCATGACGTGTGCGGGCCGGGGACCATCGGCGTCTTCAAACGCGAGTTCGGCCAAGATGCCAAGGTCTGGAACCGCGAACGCGTGGTCATCATCCCGGACCACTACATCTTCACTGCCGACTCCAAGTCGAACCGCAACGTGGACATCCTCCGGGACTTCGCCCGCGAGCAGGGGCTCCCCTACTTTTACGACGTCATCGACGACCCGAACGGCCACTGGCAGTTCGACGCGTCCAAGGGCCTGCTGAAGAAGCAATACGGCTCGAACTACGCTGGCGTGTGCCACACGGCGCTCCCGGCCAAAGGCCACACCCGCCCCGGCGAAGTGCTCTTCGGCACGGATTCGCACACCTGCATGGCGGGCGCCTTCAACGAATTCGCCACCGGCATCGGCAACACCGACGCGGGCTTCGTCATGGGCACGGGCAAGCTGCTCCTCAAGGTTCCCGAAACGATGCGCTTCCGGCTCGAAGGCAAACTCCAGCCGGGCGTGATGGCCAAGGACATCATCCTGCACATCATCGGCGAGATCGGCTTTGACGGTGCCACCTACCGCGCCATGCAGTTCGACGGCTCGGGCATCACCACGCTCTCGATGGATGACCGCATGACCATTGCCAACATGGCCATCGAGGCGGGCGGCAAGAACGGCATCTTCCCGTTCGATGCCCGGACGGCGGAATACGTCAACGCCCGCACCACCCTGAACGGCACGAAGCAGAGCTACGAACCGGTCGAGGCCGACGCCGACCAGAAGTTTGTTTACGAGACCGTCGTGGATCTCTCGAAGCTTGAGCCGACCGTCGCGTGCCATCCCGACCCCGGCCAGCGCAAGACTGCGAAGGAGCTGTCCCACCTCAAGCTGGACCGCGCCTACGTCGGTTCCTGCACCGGCGGCAAGACCAGCGATTTCGTGGAGTTCGCCCGCGTGCTGCGCGGAAAGAAGGTCGTCATCGACACGTTCGGCGTGCCCGCCACGCCCGACATCGTCCGTGACCTCCAGTCCACCCGCTGGGGCCACCAGACCATCTGGCAGATCCTTGAGGAAGCCGGCGTGCGCATGACCGAGAACGCCGGCTGCGCCGCGTGCCTCGGCGGCCCGGTGGACACCTTCGGACGCATGAACCAGGGCGGCCTGAAGTGCATCAGCGCCACGAACCGCAACTTCCCCGGCCGCATGGGCAGCAAGGAAAGCGAAGTCTATCTCGCTAGCCCGGCGACGGTCGCGGCCAGCGCGCTCACGGGCCACGTCACGGACCCGCGCGAATACGTGGGGAACTGAACTTTCGGCCGGGACCTGCCGTCCTCTGCCATGAAACCGCTCGCGCTTGGTTTCCTTTTGAGTCTGACCACAGCGGTCGCCGTGTCGGCCTCAGACGGTGCGGCGCTGTTCAAGCGGCACTGTGCGCTCTGTCATGGCAAGGACGGCAAAGCGGACACGCCCGCAGCGAAGAAGTTCGGGGCCAAGGACCTCTCGGTAAGCCAGACCGAGGACGCCGAAATCGCGCGCCAGATCCGCGAAGGCAAACGGGATGATAAGGGCAAGCAACTCATGCCGGCCTTCGGCGAAAAACTGTCAACCAACGACGTGGCGGCGCTACTGGAGCAGGTGAAGTCGTTTCGGCAATAGGTCGGCCAAATCTGGGGGCGGTGCCTGGCGCCGTTCCAACTTCCGGTTTTCTCATGGAACTCCCTACCGGCTACTGCTTCCGGCCCGGCCGCACGGCTGACGCCGAGGCCCTGCGGACGTTGATCTTCGGTTGCCTGCGCGAATACGGACTGACGCCCGCGCCGGACAGCACCGATGCGGACCTCGCCGATGTGCACAGGCACTACGCCGGCGCCGGCGGCTGGTTTGAGGTGTTGCTGGATGAAGCGGGAACCGTGATTGGCTCGGTCGGCCTTTTCCCGGTGCGCCCGGGCACCCTGGAACTGCGGAAGATGTATCTGGCCGCGGCTCACCGCGGGCGCCGCCTCGGGCGCGGCCTGCTGGAACGGGCACTCGCCGAAGCGCGTCGACGCGAAGCGGTGCGGATCACGCTGGAAACAGCCTCGGTGCTCCGCGAAGCCCTTGCACTCTACGAACGGTTCGGCTTTCGCCGGCTGCCCTTCGCCCCTCACGTCTGCCGCTGCGATGTGGCGATGGAACTGGAGCTGCCGCTCGAACGCACACGAGACGGGTTCACAGTTTCCACCGACCTCCGCCGGTTCAACCTCGCCCAAGTCCATGCCCTGATCACGGCCACCTACTGGGCGACGGGCATTCCCGAAGACACCGTCGCCCGATCACTGGCCGGCTCGCTGTGCTTCGGGCTGTTCCACGGCGCCGACCAGATCGGACTGGCCCGCGTGGTCACGGATCGCGCGACCTACGCCTACCTGTGCGACGTCATCATCGCAGAACCGTTCCGCGGACGCGGCCTCGGCCGCTGGCTGATGGAAGCGGTGATGGCTCATCCGGATCTCGCGGGTGTGCGGCGCTTCCAACTGGTGACCCGCGACCTCCACCCGCTTTACGATCAGTTCGGGTTCAAAGCATCCGACAATCCCGCCGACCACATGGAAATCCGCCGCCCCCGGGCATATCTGCCGGACTCGGCTCCAGTGGCTGACCGGTAACACGGCTGCCGGCCACGCTCACAGACTTGCGCAGCATCCGCCCGCGCGCTTGCCCACCGAGACACCGGAATCGCCCCGTTCACGACTCCGCATAAACACGCTGCCCGGAAAGCCGTGCCAGACCATCGCCAAGTGTGCGCCTCGCCCCCAACCTGGAGAGCGCACCGAAAGGACACATTGAACAGTTCGCCGGTGAAATGACCTGGCGTCTCCCACCATGATGGAAACTGGCTGCGAATTTATGATCCAGCGTCGAGGAGGATGGCCCACAATCCGGGTTTGCCCGGTCGGAAGTTCGCCCCTCCGCGCCGACACCTATTGCTGCAGAATCACCCGCCAGAAGTTGGCGCCGTCGGCGACTGGAACGGAGAGACAGACCCCGCCACCGTTGCCGACGATGCCGGATTCAACTACGGCCCAATTGGAAATCGGCGTGGCTGAAAACAGCAAGTCGTAACGCGCACCAACAGTGGTCTCCCAACACAACCGCCTGTCGACGACATGGAGTTCCAAACGTGGAGGCGCGACCTCCACCACGCCACTGAGCGGATTGAAGGTCGGAAAAAGCGCATTCGAATTCGCCAGGTCGTTCCAGAGCCCCGCCGGGTGGCCATACTCGTTTCCCGCGTTAATAAGGTGCACATAACCTTCACCGCCCAGTGCGTTGTCAGGCTGTCCGGGCAGCCAGTTTTCATAGGTCACCGGCTCGCCGGAAATCCAACGGAACAAGCCATCATCCTCACGGCGAAGACCGATCCAGAGGCTGCGGAAGCCGTCGAGAACCCCGAAGGTATCAAGAACCCACTGCTGTTCGGCCTCATCATTGACGGTCGCCAAGTGGCCGCCGAGCACGCCCGCCTCAGCCTCCGATTCCAGCCAACTGTCGGCTTGGATGAGGAAATAGGCATGGTCGGACCCAGAGCGGAAGTGTGGACCGGAAAGGACGCCGGCCATGGCGGCCCCCGGGATTCCGGCGATAATCACCAAGGAGGAAGTGAGCGAATTCTTCACCCATCTCCCCACCGCGGCACGCGATCGTGGAAGGCGGGCCGTTGCCGCCGAAACCGTCATCGATTGGGCGGCGCGCAGAGCAAGGTTCATGGGCAACTCCAGGGGCAAAGTTCTCCGGGTGGCAGTGACGCTACTTTTGGACCGTTGCGCCGGGGTCCCCTGTGGGCGGTGGCGAACGATCCACTTCCCCAGGCGGCCCGAGCAGTTCGGTAAGGATGGGTTTCAGCGCGTCGGCCCAGACTTGGTAACCCTGCACGGTCGGATGCACACCGTCGTGCATCATGCCGGCGAGGAGCTTGCCGTCGCGGTCGGCCAGACGGGCGTCGAGGTCGAGGTAGCGGATGCGTTGGCCGTCGGCGAAGCCGGCGAGGCGGGCGTTGAGGCGGCGGATGGTGGGCATCAGCGATAGGCCTTCGCCGGGGCTGTTCCGCGGCATCACACCCGTGAGGATAACCGTGGCGGCCGGTGCCTGCCGTTTCACCGAGTCGAGAATCGCGCGGATGCCGGCGGTGACTTCGCCGATCTTGGCCTCGGCGCGGTCGCCGGTGTCGTCGGGCTTGAGGTTGTTGGTGCCGGCCAGCAGCACAACGACCTTGGGGTGGACGCCGGTGAGTTCGCCGTTTTCCAACCGCCAGAGAATGTTCTGCACCGTGTCGCTGCCCCAGCCGAAGTTGCCGGCGTTCCAGCCGTGGAAGTTGGTGGTCCAGTTCGCGAGCAGGTCACGGTATTGCGCATCGGAACAACCCCAGCGGCGGATGATCGAATCGCCGACGAAATAGAGGTCAATCCGGCCCTGCTTGGCTTTGGTGAGGAGCTGCTCGTGCGCCATCTGCGAGGTGCGGTCGGTGCGGGGCACGGGCACGATCACGGGCCCGTTGGTGGCACCCTGCGCCGGAGTGAGCGCCGCAAAAGCGACCAGCAAGGCGAAGGTTGGCCAGCGTTTCATGCCGGGTTCCGCGGCCGATTTACACCGTCACCGTGGCGTCGCGCGGCACGTCGCGGAGGATCTGGGCGATGATGAGGTCGGTGGTGACGCCTTCGGCTTCGGCCTCGAAATTGGGAATCAGGCGGTGCCGCAACGCGGGTGTGGCCACGGCGGCGAGGTCGTCAAAGCTGACGTTGAAACGCCCCTGGGTGAGTGCCCGGACCTTGGCCGCGAGGATGAGCACCTGCGCACCGCGTGGACTGCTGCCGAAGCGGAGGTATTGGTTCGCGATGGCGGCAGCGGTCTCGGTCTTGGGATGGGTCGCCAGCACGAGTCGCACCGCGTAATCCTTCACGTGGGTGGCGATGGGCACTTCCCGGACCAATTGCTGGAGCGACATGAGGCCGGGCCCGTCGAGCACCTTGGACGGCGTGACCTTTTCGCCCTCGGTGGTGCGGTTGAGCACTTCGGTCAGTTCGTCGCGGGTGGGATAACCGACCACGAGCTTGAAGAAGAATCGGTCGAGCTGCGCTTCGGGCAGCGGGTAGGTGCCTTCCTGATCAATGGGATTCTGCGTCGCGAGCACGAAGAACGGCTTGGGCAGCGGCCGGTTGGCGCCGCCGGCAGTCACCTGCTTCTCCTGCATGGCCTCGAGCATCGCGGACTGCGTTTTCGGCGTGGCGCGGTTGATCTCGTCGGCAAGGACGATGTTCGCGAAGACGGGCCCCTTCTGGAACTCGAACGCCCGGCGTCCGTCGGCGCTCTCCATGACCAGGTTCGTGCCGAGGATGTCGGCCGGCATGAGGTCCGGGGTGAACTGAATGCGACTGAAGCTGAGTTCGAGCACTTCGCTGAGCGTGCGGACGAGCAGGGTCTTGCCCAAGCCCGGCACGCCTTCGAGGAGCACATGGCCGCCGCCAAGGATGGCCGTGAGGGTGCCCTCGACGATTTCGTCCTGGCCGACCATGACCTTGCCGATTTCGGCGCGGACGGCGGCGTAGGTTTCACGGAACTGGCTGATTTGCTCCTCGGTGTTCATGGGGCGACTGGCGGTCGAGCGTAGGCACCGGCTGGGAGGTGGCAAGCCAAGCCCCGTTCAATTCCGCGCCCCGTTGGACCGGACCCGCAACGCCTCGTTCCGGGAATCGGACCGGTTCAGTCCCGTCGGCTTTCCCTGTGCGGTTGCGCCGCGGCCAGCCTTCCGCCCACACTCCGCCATGCGTCACGCCCCCATCGATCTGCAGCTCTTCGTCCAGAACCGCGCCCGCCTGAAGGCGCTGCTCGCCCCGAACTCCCTCGTCGCCGTCAATGCCAACGACCTGCTCCCGGCCAACGCCGACGCCCACCTCCGCCTCGTCCCCAACACCGACCTCTTCTACCTCACCGGCGTCGAGCAGGAGGAAAGCATCCTCCTCCTCTGCCCCGACGCCGCGGACGAGCGGATGCGCGAGATCCTCTTTCTGCGCGAGACCAGCGAACTCATCGCCATCTGGGAAGGCCACAAGCTGACCAAGGAGGAAGCCCAGCAGGTGTCCGGCATCCGCCGCGTGGAATGGCTTTCCGCGTTCCCGATGATCTTCCACAAGCTCATGTGCGAGGTGGAGCACGTCTATCTCAATACCAACGAACACAAGCGCGCCGAGGTCGTGGTCGAGACCCGTGAGGCGCGCTTCGTGAAGTCCGTGCAGGAACGCTACCCGCTCCACGACTACCGCCGGCTCGCCCGGCTCATGCACGCCCTGCGCGTCATCAAGTCACCCGCTGAGGTCGAACTCATCCGCAAGGCCTGCGACATCACGAAGGCGGGCTTCGAGCGCGTGTGCCGCTTCGTGAAGCCCGGCGTCAACGAGGCCGAGGTCGAGGCCGAATTCGCCCACGAGTTCATCCGCCGCCGCGGCGCCTTCGCCTACAACCCCATCATCGCTGCCGGGAAGAATTCCTGCGTGCTGCACTACCTCGACAACCAGCTCGACTGCCGCGACGGCGACGTGCTGCTGCTCGATGTGGCCGCCAGCTACGCCAACTACAACTCCGACCTCACCCGCACCATCCCGGTCAACGGCCGCTTCACGAAACGCCAGCGGCAGGTTTACAATGCGGTGCTCCGCGTGCTCCGCAGCCAGATCGCCGGCCTCACCCCCGGCAAGAAGTGGCAGCAGTGGCAGGACGAATCGGAGGAAGCCGTCGCCCGCGAATGCGTGGACCTCGGCCTGCTCAAGCCGCGCGACCTGAAGAAGCGGGTCGAGGACCCCATGAAGAAGCCCGTGAAGAAGTTCTACATGCACGGCTGCGGCCACCCCATCGGCCTTGATGTGCACGACCTCGGCTTCCTCACCGAACCCTTCGCGCCCGGCTGGGTGATGACCGTGGAACCGGCCATCTACCTGCCGGAGGAAGGCTTCGCCGTGCGGCTGGAAAACGACGTGCTCATCACCGAGACCGGCGTCGTGGACCTCATGGCCCACATCCCCATCGAGGCGGATGACATCGAGGCGCTGATGGCAAAGCCTGCAACCGCGAGACATCCCAACGGTAAAGGCGCATCAAGGGGTTAGCGTGCTGACCATTTCTGTGGGCAAAAGCTTTCGTTGGCTAACGCCAGAATCGTAGTTTCCGCGGCGGCCAACTCATCGCGCACTTACGAACGCATTTTATGGAACATTTCGCTTGGCCAATCGCAACGCTCGTCTTCGGCATTTTCTTTGTTGTCCTGTTTCGGCAGCAAATTGGAAACTTCCTCACGAGGGTCAATTCCGTTAGCCGTGAGGGGCTATCGACCGTTCCTTCATCGAACAAACGAAACGTCGAACAGCAGGCAGACGCCCCGGATTCAAAAGACGTTCAGAGCCTTCTTCAGAGTTTCGATTCACCAGCACTTCTCCACCACGAGCGGTTACTCTTTAGTGATCTTGAGGCCCGCAAACTGGATAGCAGCAGCGATACTACGAAGGTATTGGTTAGATACTTGGCGAAGACCCGACTATTCTTAGCCTGCGAATTCGTATATCGGCTCATTTTCGGCAGTCAAATAGCCCTCCTTAAACGCATCAATGAGCTTGGAGGAAAAATGACGGCAGCCGAAACGCGTGCCTTTTATGATGCGGTTTCGAGGCTTCACCCTGACGTATTCCCAGCAAATCATTCTGAGCCTTATCTCGATTTTCTACTTCGCCAAGGACTGGTGAGTTCTAAAGAAGACCACTTCCACTTAACTGACTTCGGGCGAGAGTTTCTTACTTGGCTAGTTCATTCTGGAGCTAGCGAGAACAAGAATCTTTAACCCTCGCTACCAGCAACGGTATCTCGATCTGGGTTACATTTCTATCATCGACCTGAGCCATGAAAATCCCCACCGACGGCGGCTCCAGCCTTTCGCACAACCCGTTCGCCAGCCTGAACCTGGAGGGCCTGCCACCCGGCCCGGCGGAGACCGCGGCGCCCGCGCCCGCCACCCCGGCAGCGAAACCCAAGAAGAGCCGCGGCCGCGTGGACATCATCCGCCAGACCGCCCACCGCGGCGGCAAGACCGTGACGGTCGTCAGCGGCTTCGTCGGCATCGGCCTGCCGGAGAAGGAAGCCCTCGCCAAGGCCATGCAGCGCGCCTGCGGCACCGGCGGCACCGTGAAGGACGGCAAGATCGAGATCCAGGGCGACCGCCGCGAAACCGTCGCCCAGATCCTCACCGAAGCCGGCTTCCGCCCTGTCTTCGCCGGCGGCTGAACGCCCGGCAGCAGTCTGCCTTTCGCAAGAGACGAGGTCACGAGTCTCACACTTCTACCGAAAGATCAGAGCCTCCTCACGTCGGCTGCTACAGGATCAACTTTCCCGGAGGACCCGTTTGTAGTCCGGCGGCGTCTCGCCGTAACCCACGCGGCGTCGGGCGAGGGCGGGCGCAATGATGTCCCGCCGAACGTCGAGGTCTGCCTGCCAGAGTTCGCGCCACAGGCGGACGGCGTTTTCCGGATACCGGTTGGGCGATTCCTCATCGAAGGCCGGCCGGAAGAGGTCCACGGCGTTCTGCAGTTCACGCAGAAACTCTTCCCGGGTCGGATGGCCGGTGAGATCCATCACGCGACGGAAGGCGAGGAGGTCTTTCGGGTCCAGTCGGTCGAGCTTGCCGATCAAGATGTCGAGCGGGTGCGGAATGGTGACGGTAACGTGGCCCAGTTGAACCGTCTTCGCCCGTGCCCGCATGTGGGAGGTGGTGCGGAAACTCAGGCGGAAACCGGGTTCCAGATAGAAGTCGGCCTGCCCCTTGGCGAGACCCAGCAGCCGAATCCGCTCGTTGTAGTCTTCGTCGTCGTCGGAGAAGAAATCCACGTCGGCACTGGTCCAGGCACGATTCAGCGTGAGCTGAAGCGGGGCCGAACCATAGAGAACGAAGTGAAAAGTCCGGTCGGTTGGCAAGGCGGCGAAGAAGCGCCGGAGCAACTGCCCGGCGGGCGTCTCCCAATCGGGCTCACCGCGCCACCAATCCGATGTTTTGGTCGAACTCATGCTTGCGATCTCCGATGCGACGGCCGTGATACCGGACCGAATAGATCCCTTGCTGGATCAGCCGGTTGGTCACCTCGGGATCCGCGGCCAGCACCCGCGCGATGCGCCGGTCACGCGCCGTCATCCGCCCCGCCTCCTTGCGGAACAGGATGCGGGCGGCGAGGCGGGATTTCCGCCACGGCCGGTCGGTGTCGTCGCCGGGAAATCGCATGGCGACCGGAGTATGCCAGGCACAGTGCCGAATTCAACCTGCGACGCAGGGGCAGCCCGAGATCGATTGGCCTGATTGTCACCAAACAACTTTCCCGATCCGCGCATCGTCGACGTGCTGGCAGCCGATGCCGGAGTTCCCGCCCGCAACGCGACCGCGGCCAACATATCGGTGCTCCGGCGCATCCTGGTCCGGCCGGACAATTTCGGAACGAAGCGTTCCAGCCGCGAGTGGAACGAATCGCTGAACGACAAGCCGCTGAAGGCGGTGAAGGTCCGGTGGACCGAGCTGCCGATGGAACGCACCCCGATGTTCTATGACTACGAGAATTTCCACGGCGGCGGCACGAACGGCGTGAAGAACGTGGTGTTCCTCGATGGCCACGCGGCACCGCTGCGGTGAAGTGGCGCCGCCATTGTTCACGCGTCCACGTCTGCCGCGGTCACGGCCCGGCGCATCACGTAGTCGTCCATCACGTAGCCTGCGCCGATGTCCAGGCAGGCCGTCGCCGTGATTTGGAATCCCGCCCGCTCATAGGCCCGCACCGCGCGCACGTTGGCCCGGTTCACCCGCAGCTCGACGTGAGCTGCGCCCGCGCGTGCGGCCGCCGCAAGAACGCGCCGCAGCATCCGTTGGCCGAGCCCCTGGCCCTGGAGTTCGGGCAGCAGATACAGCTTGTTGAGGTGCAGCGTGGCGCCAGCGGACTGAAGTTCGTGGGCCAGGTAACCGACCGGTTCACCCGCGCGTTCGACGAGCTCATAGGTCACCCCGCGGGCCAGTTCACCGGCGAGTTTGTGCGGCGCATACATCCAGCCGAGCATGTAGCGGATCTGCGCGGGAGTGATGATGCCCGGATAACACGCGTGCCAGATTCGGCCTGCAAGTTGGCGGACGGTCTCCAGGTCGGCCGGCGTGGCGGCCCGAAACGCACAGGACATGTCCGCATTGCGCCGCGAAGTCCGGAGCCGAGCCAAGCGCAGAGTGGCCGCGGCCGAAACCAAGCCGGCTCAAACATCGCCTCACCACAGCTTCAGGGTCTCGAGGACGGCGCGTGTGCGCGGAACTTCATGGGTGCGGAACAGGTCCGTTTTGCCCAACGCCGCCAGCACGGCAAAGAACGGCTCGGCGGAGCGAACCTCGTCCTCGAAGCACTCGAAGGCGTGCGGCAGCGCGTGGCAGACCGGCCAGCCCAACGTGCGCAGGCGAAACGTGTTCAGGAACACGCCCATCTGGTGGCGGATGCGCGTGACCGAGTCCTGCAGGTTGCGGTAATAGAATCCAAGCCCCGGATCGATCCACAGCTTGCGAACGCCATTGGCCACCGCCCGGTCAATCTGGCGGGCGAAATGGTCGTGCAGCATCTGCGTGGGGTCCGCGCCGAAGTCAAAGTCGGCCACTTCGCGCACATTGGCCCCTTGGACGTGGCAAAGTATCACCGCTGCATCGTGGTCCGCGACCATCCGGAACATGTCGTCGCTGCGGTCGTTGCCGGTGAGGTTCAGAATCTTTGCGCCGGCTACCAAACACGCCCGGGTCACCGCCGGATGATACGTCTCCACCGACACCAGATGACCGGCGGCGGCCAGCTCGCGGACGACGGGGACGAGCTTCGAGGACTGCGCCGCGTCATCCACCCGGGCGGCGTGCGCGAGAGAGGATTCCGCCCCGACGTCCAGGATGGCCGCGCCTTGGGCCGCGAGCACATGCCCGCGCCGGATCGCCGCCTCGGCCGTGAGACAGACCGACTCGCGATACCAGGAATCGGCCGAGAGGTTGATGACCCCCATTAGCTCCGGCCGGGCGTTGCCGTCGAACCGCCGGCCCGCGAGTTCAAAGGCGGCCACGGGCGCCGGGAGCGCGGCGGCATGGCGGTGGGCCAGTTCGGAAAGATGTTCCAGCGTCAGCACGCGGAAAGGAGTGCCGCCGGATCGCCAAAGTGCAACCGGGTTTCCGGAAGTCTTGGGGATTGAAATGGCGCACCCGCCGCGATTCGAACGCGGGACCATCCGCTTAGAAGGCGGATGCTCTATCCAACTGAGCTACGGGTGCCCCGACGCCCGTTTTGTTCACGCGGGCGCAGGACTTGGCAAATCGAATCTGCGCACGGTTGCTTCCCGGGAGTCGGCCGGTAGCCTCCGCCGCGTGACCGTTCCGAACAGTTCCTCCGCCGCGGCCCGGGCCGACGGCCGCCGGGCCGAACAGCTCCGGCCGCTGCGTTTCCAGAACCACATCGCGCCGCATGCCACCGGCTCCACACTCATCGAATGGGGGAAAACGCGGGTCATCTGCGCCGTTACGGTCGAGGAGTCGGTGCCGCGCTGGATGAAGGAGCAAAAGGTCGAAGGCGGCTGGATCACGGCGGAGTATTCCATGCTGCCGTATTCCACGCTGGGTCGGAAGGCACGCGACATCTCGAAGCTCAAGCTGGATGGCCGCACCGTGGAGATCCAACGGCTCATCGGCCGTTCGCTGCGTGCGGCCCTGGACCTCCAGAAGCTCGGCGCGCGCACGCTGTGGATCGACTGCGATGTGCTTCAGGCCGACGGCGGCACCCGCACCGCCAGCATCACCGGTGCCGGCGTGGCGCTGGGACTCGCCATCCGGAAGCTCCAGGCCGAAGGAAAACTCACGGAAAGCCCCATCACCTCGCCGGTCGCGGCGGTGAGCGTGGGCGTGGTGGCCGGTCAGCCGCTGCTGGACCTGAACTACGTCGAGGACGCCGCGGCGGAAGTGGACATGAATCTGGTCATGAACGCGGCCGGCGAATTCATTGAGCTTCAGGCCAGCGGCGAGGAGGCGACCTTCGGCGACCAGCACCTCGCGGACCTGCTGCGATTGGGCAAGGGCGGCATCCGCGAATTGCTTTCGGCTCAGCAATCGGCGATCGCGGCGTGAAGACCAGCCTATTTCTCCTCCGCCACGGTGAAGTCGAAACGCGCTACCACCGTGTTTTCGGCGGCCGCATCGACATGGCTCTCAGCGAGCGCGGCCACCAGCAGGCCGAACGCCTTGCCCACTGGCTCGCCCGGCAGCCCTTTGACGCCGTCTATGCCAGTCCCATGCGCCGCGTGCAGCTCACGTTGGACCCGTTCCGCCGCCACTTCGCCGGGGAGGTCACCGTGCTGCCCGGGTTGCGCGAGGTGGATTTTGGCGACTGGACGGGGCTGGGCTGGGATGAGGTGCAGCAGCGCTTCGGTGTGTCCGCCTACGACTGGCTGCACCTGCTGGAGCGCAACCACGTCGCCGGTGCGGAAAACCTTCAGCACTACCACGACCGCATCGCCCAGTGCCTCGAGGTCATTCTCCGCGAACAGGCCGGCAAGACCGTCGCGGTCTTCTGCCACGGCGGCGTGATCCGGATGGCGCTGTCCATCCTGCTCAAACAGCCGCTGTCTTTCTTCGAGCACGTCGAGGTGGATTACGCGAGTGCCACCTGGCTGGACCTCGGCGAACTGAAGGCCGGACGCCCGCGCACCGAAATCCAGCTCCTGAACTTCACTCCGTGGCGCGACCTGCCCTGACCCAAACCGGCCCCATGCCCGACGCCTATCCCAAGCCCACGCCCGACGCCCCGCTGCGCCAGATTGCCATCACCACCAATCCGGGCGCCGAGGACGCGGTGGCCGCCCTGCTGGAGCGGGAGTTCGGCCAAACCCCTTCGATTTACACCAACGCGGACACGGGGCTGACCACGGCCAGCGTCTATTGGAACCTGCCGGATGCCGAGGTCGCCGAAACCCGGGCCGCCCTGCGCGACGGCCTGGCGGACACCGAGGAACACGGCCTCGACGTTTCGCCGGGGCGCATCGCCATCCGGCGCGTCAGGGCCCGCGACTGGAGCGAATCCTGGAAGCGGCACTTCAAGCCCATTGAAATCGGCCGTGCGCTCCTCGTGAAGCCGACCTGGTCCAACCGGGCGCCCAAGGCCGGTCAACAGCTCGTCCTGCTGGATCCCGGACTGAGCTTCGGCACCGGACAGCATGCGACGACCCACTTCTGCCTGACCCAAGTGGCGAAGCTACGCCGGGCAGGCGAACGGCAGTCGTTCATGGACATGGGCACGGGCTCGGGAATTCTCGCGATTGCCGCCGCCAAGCTGGGTTATGCGCCGGTGAAGGCGTTTGATTTTGATCCCGACGCTGTGCGCATTGCCGCAGAGAACGCGGAACTGAACGGCGTAAGTGACTCGGTGCAACTGACCCAAGCGGACCTGACGAAAATGCCGCGCGGCTCGAAGGAGAAGTTCAACGTCGTCTGCGCCAACCTGATTTACGACCTGCTCATCGCCGAACGCGACCGCATCCTGGCGCGGTTGGCACCGGACGGTTCGCTCGTGCTCGCGGGAATCCTAGCCACGCAATTCAAGGCGGTGGAAAAGGCCTTTGCGGGTGCCGGGATGAAGCTGGTCACCGCCAAGACGGACAAAGAATGGCGCTCGGGACTGTTCCGGCGTGTCACTGGAACGCCGGAATAACCGTCCGGTCCGCCCCAACGTTGGACACGATTGTGCTCAGGCGGTTGACCGGGCGACGGAGAATAGAGGCGGTGGCATCCCTCAGGCTCGACGTGAAATCTAAGGCCACGGACTGCTTCCCTACAGCAGTATGGCTCCCAACGGCAACAGCCCGGCCGCATGATGGGTGTGGGTCTTGGCGACCACCTCCTCGCAGGTGTCCTTCACTGCCCATCGTGTCGCAAACCTACCGGCCTCCGGTGATTCGGATCGGCCAGCACGCAATCGCAACAATGATGCACCCAAGTATCCCTACGGCTTCCCTATGGGACGCAAGCGCATCATGCATGGCGACTGCGCCTTTCCTGTAACTGTCGTTCATCTTGTCTTTGCCAATCACGACTCGGAGCGCGGAGGCCGTCGCAAAGTTGCAGTATTGCAATGCCCCAAACACCAAGAGCAGCGCAGCGATTCGAATGTATTTCATCGTTGTGGGCATTCGTTGGTTTCCAAACTTGAAAGCAGCTCTTTGGCAGATCGCTCTGCTCCAGCGTCCACCGCTGGATCGTTATCAACGGACGGGGTCCGGAGATTCATCGAGGCAAGCGCGGGCTTCTGCAACCGGCGATCGCGCCGCCCGGCCCGCTGGCCTTAGGCCAGCAACGCCTTGACCACGTTGCCGTGGAGGTCGGTCAGGCGGTAATCCCGGCCGGCATTGCGGAACGTGAACTTTTCGTGATCGAAGCCGAGGAGGTGGAGGATCGTCGCGTGCAGATCGTGGACGTGAACCTTGTTTTCCGCGGCGGCAAAGCCGAACTCGTCCGTCGCGCCGTAAACGGTCCCGCCCTTCACCCCGCCGCCGGCCAGCCACATGGTGAACCCGTGGTTGTTGTGGTCGCGGCCATTCTGCTTGCCCGCGTTCGCACCCGGCGTCGGCAGTTCCACGGTCGGCGTGCGGCCGAATTCACCGCCCCAGATCACGAGTGCGTCCTCCAGCATGCCGCGTTCCTTGAGGTCGGTCAGCAGTGCCCCGATGGCCCGGTCGCATTGTCCGGCGAGCCGGCGGTGGCCTTCCTCGATGTCGTCGTGATTGTCCCAAGGCTGACCGGAACCATGCCAGATCTGGACAAAGCGCACGCCGCGTTCAATCAGCCGGCGGGCGATGAGGATCTGCCGCGCCTGCGTGCCCTCACCGTAACGCTGGCGGACATGTTCGGGCTCGCGGCTGATGTCGAAGGCGTCCGCCGCGTCCCCCTGCATGCGGTAGGCAAGCTCAAAGCTCTGGATGCGGGCCTCCAACTGGGCATCGGCCGCCCGGGCGCGCCGGTGACGTTCGTTGAGCTGCTGGAGCAGATCGAGCTGGGCGCGCTGCTGCGGGAGCGCCGTGTAGTGGTTCGTGATGTTCTCGATCAGCTTTTCCAGCTGCGTGTGCTCGGTGTTGATGTAGGTGCCCTGGAAGACACCGGGCAGGAACGCGCTCTGCCAATTCTGGGATTCCTGGATCGGATAACCGCCCGGGCACATTGAGATGAAGCCGGGCAGGTTCTGGTTCTCCGTGCCGAGACCGTAGGTGACCCACGAGCCGAAGCTCGGCCGCGGCAGGCGCGCCTCGCCGCAGTTCATCAGCAGCAGGGACGGCTCATGATTGGGCACGTCCGCCTGCATCGACCGGATCACGCAGAGGTCATCCGCATGCTGCGCCGTGTGATGGAACAGCTCGCTCACCTCAAGTCCGCACTGACCGTAACGCTGCCACTTGAAGGGGGACTGGTAAGCGGCGCCCGTCTTCCGTTCGGTGGCGAAATGAACCGGGATCTCCTTGCCGTGATACTTCTCGAGCGCGGGCTTACGGTCGAACGTGTCCACGTGGGACGGCCCGCCGTTCATGAAGAGATGGATCACCCGCTTGGCCTTGCCCGGGAACTGCGGTGCCTTGGGCGCGAGCGGATTCATCATCGCCCCGCCTTCGAGCGCCTTCGCGGAAAAACCACCGGCGGGTCCCAGCAGCGACGCAAGGCCCAGCGCGCCCATGCCCATGCCGCAGCGGTTCAGGAACTGCCGGCGGGTCAGCGCCAGGTGCTCGGGCTGGAAAGCATGGTGATTCATCAAAACGGTTGCCGGAGCGGACGCGCGAACCGTGATTCCGATTCAAGCGCCCTTCCGGAGGCAACGTAACCGCTTCGGTTCTCCCGAAAAGTCCGTTCTCAAGCTGATCCGTGGTCTCCAAAAGATTCCGTTGGCAAAGGCGCAACCCGCGGCGAGTTTTCGCCCATGATTCGCTCCTTCCTGCTTCCGGTCTTGTTTGGCGTGGCGCTATCCCTCGGCACGGTCTTCGCCGCCGAGCCCGCCGCCGCCCCGGCACCGGCCGCCAAGAACCTTCTCCCCGATGACGCCGACGCGGCATGGAAGGCCCTGGTGGACGCCACCCGCCCGCCGCTGCCGCCCTCGGAATGGAATCAGAAAAAGCCGTCCGACGAGGAATTCGCTGTCTTCCGGAAGAAGATGGGCGAGGCCGCAGGTGTGGCGGCGGACAAGGCGAAGGAATTCCAGGTCCGCTTCAAGGACCACAAACAGGCGGAACAGGCCAAGGCCATCCAGCGCGAGATGCTTTCCTCCGCAATCCAGCTTGGGGCGGACAACCGTCGCGAAGAACTCGCCGCCCTCGGCGGGGAACCGGCAGGCAACGGCGGCGCCAGCGCGCCACCGGCCGCAGGTCCTTTCGAGCAGAAGATGCAGGCAGCCGTGGTCAAGGCCCGGAAACTTCAGGATCAGGGCATGGACGTGGTGCTGGACGATTTTGAAAAGAGCGTCCGGGAATTGCAGAAGGAGTTTCCGAAGCGGCCGGAAATCTTCGGCGCCCTCATGGAAATCGCCCAACTCCGGGGAGGGGACAAGGCGAAGGCCGTGGCAGAAGAGATCCTCACCTCCGCGAACGCCCCCGAAGAACTCAAGGAGGTCGCGAAGGCGCTGAAGCAGAAGTTTGACCGGATCGGCAAGACCTTTGAACTGAAGTTCAAGGCGATTGACGGCCGCGAAGTGGATCTCGCCGCCCTGAAAGGAAAAGTGGTCCTGATCGATTTCTGGGCGACTTGGTGCGGTCCCTGTGTGGCAGAGCTTCCCAACGTTTTGGCCGCTTACGAAAAGCTGAACCAAAAAGGGTTCGAGATCGTGGGACTCAGCTTCGACGAGGACGAAAACAAGCTGAAGGACTTCGTGAAGCGGAAGAAGATGCCTTGGGTGCAGTTCTTCGACGGCCAAGGATGGCAGAACAAATACGCGAAAGAATTCGGCATCACGGGCATTCCCTCCATGTGGCTGGTGGACAAGAAGGGCAACTTGCGGGACCTCGAAGCGCGGGCCAACCTCGCAGAGAAGGTCGAGAAGCTGCTCGCGGAGAACTGAGCCCGGGCTATTCCATGGCGGATCAACCGGAGCCCGCCTACATGCGCCGGGCCATCGCGCTCGGCCGCGAAGGCATGCTGGCCGGCTCCGGCGGACCGTTCGGTTGCGTGATCGTGCGGGCCGGCCAAATCCTGGCCGAAGGCAACAATCGCGTGCTGGCCAGCCACGATCCGACGGCACATGCAGAAGTGGTGGCAATCCGCACCGCGTGCGCCCGGGTGGGTCACTTCGAGCTGCGCGGCTGCGATCTCTACACCAGTTGCGAGCCCTGCCCCATGTGCCTCGGGGCGGCCAACTGGGCCCGCGTGGACCGCATCTTTTTTGCCGCCACCCGCGAAGACGCCGCGGCGGGCGGCTTCGACGACGAGTGGCTTTACCGCGAGGTCGCCGCGCCGCTCGCTTCGCGCCGGATACCCACCACGCCCCTTCTCCGCCACGAAGCCGCCCCGCTGTTCCGGGAGTGGCTGGCGAAAGCCGACCGAACCCCTTACTGAACCGCGGATGAGGACCGCGCTTTCCGGTGAAACGTTCCGTCTCCGCCGCTGGCGCGCCGGCGATGCCCCGGCCCTGCTGGATCTCGCCATGGAGTCGGCCGCAGAAATCGGGCCGCGCATGATGTGGACCGACACTGTCACCGACCTGCCGGGCGCGGAACACTTCATCGTCGAACGGCTGCACCAGTGGGACACCGGAGAGGGTTACGCATTCGTGGCCGAAGACCGCACTTCCGGACGCCTGCTCGGCGGCGGCGCAGTGGGTCACATCAACCGCCTGCACCGCGTGGCCAACCTCGGCTATTTCGTCCGCACCTCGGAACGCGGCCGCGGACTGGCAGTGGCCCTGAGCCGGCTGCTGGCGGAGTTCGCGTTCGGCGACCTGTGGATCCAGCGCCTGGAAATCCTGGTTGAACCGAACAACGCCGCCAGCCTGCGCGTGGCCGAAAAACTTGGTGCCGTCCGCGAGGGCGTTCTCCGTCATCGACTGCTCATCCACGGAGCGCCCCGGGACGCGGTGATGTTCTCGCTGCTGCCCCAAGGGCCGCCGGCAAACGCGCCGACAGCCCCAAGGTAGGTCCGTTCAGCCTTACGGCAGTTCCCGTGCCCGGAAGTATCGCCAGGGGAACGCGGCCGAGGTCTGGTCTGTGAGCGTGAGGATCGCCGGTTCGGCGACGAATTCCCGGATTGGCGTCCAGGCGTCGAAGTCGGTGGAACCTTCCAGCACGTAGCGTCGGCCGGCGGTGCCCTTGAAGCGGAAGGACAGGTCGCCATTGGCGAAACGCTGCGGCCGGTTGAGCCCCGTCTTCAGCGCCCGGCCAATCAGACGGAAGCTCTGGCTGGCCTCCGCGGCCGGCACGGCGTCATCCGTCACCGTGATGGTGATGTGATTGGTGTTGGGCACTTCGCCTTCGACGGGCAGCCAAGTGAACGCACCGGTGGCGGCATCGAGCAGCGTGTTCAGGCCCCCGTTGCCACTCTGGCTGAAGCGCAGCGCCTGCGCCGGCACGTCGGTGTCTCCGGCGAGCACCTGCAGGCTCAGCAGATCGCCTTCCCAGACCACTTGGTCCGCGATGGGCGCGAGGACCGGCGCTGAATTCGCCTCTGCCACCTGCACGGTGATGCTGGTGCTGGCGGTCAGCTCCGGCGACTGGCTGTCGGACACCACGACACCGAACGTCACCGTGCGCCCGCCATCCGTTTCGGAGGGAATCCAGCGGAGTTCTCCGGAAGTGGAGTTGATCGTCGCCCCGACAGGTGCGCCGTCGGCCAGGCGGAACCGCAGCGGTTGCGCCGGCAGGTCGGGATCGGTTGCTGTGAAGCCAACGCTCAGCACCTCGCCTTCCTTGGCCGGCAGGACGCCGACGACCGGGTCCAGTGCCGGCGACGAATTGAGTTCGCGCACCGTCACTGACACGACGGCTTCGCCCGTGAGGCTGGGGGAACCGTTGTCCGTCGCCCGCACCGTCACGTTATAGGTGGCTGGGCCGTCGGCTTCGCCCGTAACCCAGCTTACTGCGCCCGAATTGGGATTCACCGTCATGCCGGCGGGTGCATTCGCGAGGCTGTAGGTGATGGCATCTGACGGGATGTCCGCATCGGTCGCCGCCACGGTGAAGTTCACCGTGCCCCCTTCATCCACCGAAACCGGCGCAATCGCGGCCACAGTGGGTGCGGAGTTGCCCGTGGTGAAGGTCGTGGCCTGCGGGGTCAGTGGCGCTTCCTCCACGTTGCCGGCGGTGTCGCGGGCGCGTGAATAGAACGCATAGGTCCGGCCCGCCGCGCCGGGATACAGTGCCGAGGTGGCCCGGGTGTTGGTCAGCCAGCGCTGGAACGGTCCATCATTGACCGACACGAAGAGGTCGTAGCTGCCGACGCCGGTGCCGAAGGTGTCGTCCTGTCCGGTCCAACTGACGGGGATCTGCGCCGGACTGTTGGCCGGGAGCGAAGCGACCCGGCTGCTCGGCGCGGTGAGGTCCGGCGCCCGTTCGTCGCGGGCATAGGTCAGCGTGTAGCTGCCGGTGCTGTCATGGTCGAACAGGTGCAAGACGTTCTCGTAACGCGGCCGCTTGCCCATGCCGAGGAAGGTGCGGTCGGTCACCCAGACGTTGACGTCCACTGGCAGCACGCGGCCGTCCGAACGTTTCACGCCGGCGAGGCGGAACTTGCCGTTCGCCGGATCGGGCACGCGCAGATAGGCGAAGCCCGCGGGCATCGGCGATGTGAGCACGAGCTCGAGGTCGTTGGCGTTCGGCTCACCATCGGGACTGGCCGCCCGGACGACCGTCACGGGTGCGGTGGTGGCATCGCTCAGATGCACCGTGTCCGGCAGATCCTCGTCATCCTTGAGGTCGTTCACGAGGAAGTCCGGTTTGCCATCCGCGAAGCCGCCCTGCGCCTCGACCTGATGGATGAGTTCGTGGATTTCAACGCCGTCGAACACCGACGCGCCGGCCTGGCCGAAGCGGTCCTCGTGTTCCAAGGTGGCCTTGTAGTCGATGAACAGCCCCTGCAACGACGACTTCAGCAGCCAGCGGCCGATGGCGGTGTCTCCCGGCCGGATGTCGCCGAACTCGGCCCGCAGTGACGGCGTCAGGGACTTGCCGGCGACTTCGGTGGCGATGATCGAGAAGTCGATCAGGAGCCCCTTCACGTTCTCGACGATCTTCGGCTGGGCCGAGGTGATGTGCATGTTGCGGGCAAGGCCTCGTCCCTTGTTGTGGACCATCACGCCGAGCGTGAAGGGCAGCGAGGGTTCGATCTCGTCCGTGAACGGGTCGTCGCTGAACACATCGCGCTGGTGGAAGTATTTCAGGTCCAACTTGGCGTTTGGAAAGACGCGCACCTGGCCGGGAGTGAGTTCGGCCGTTCCGGGCAAACCGCCGGCAGTGTAGGCGAGCACCCCACCGACGTAGTAAACCTCGACGGACTCGGGCGCCGCCTCGTCACGCGGCAGGATCACCCAGCGCGCCGAACCGGTAGTGGCCGGCGCCAGTTTCAGGGCCATGCCGCCGAAGATAAAGCTGCCGGCGGCGCTGTTCTCCATCGGGGTGAGCCGGGTCAGTTCCGGTGCCAGCACGATGAAGCGGTCGTTCGCCAGGTTGCCGGCCGCATCGTAGATGTTGATGGTCACGCCGACGTCCTGGAGTTCCGTGTCCTCGGATTCGTTGATGAGCTCCAGCGTGGCCCCGATGGCCTTTCGCGTGACGACCGCCTCCTGCTCGATCTGGAGTTTGACCTGCGCGCAGACCCCGTTGGCGGCGTCAACCGACCGCGCGGGTTTCGCGGCCCGAGCGGCACGCTTTTGGGCGAGGCTGGCAGCTTTGGCCCAATCCGCCGCGCTCGCCGGCTGCGCCGAACGGTCGAAGACGAACTCCTTCACCGTGCTGTCCGCGACAGTCTGCGCCGGCATCCCGGCCATCAGCACGCTGGAAAGCTGCGGACCGGTCGCGTCGGCAGCCAGAACCGAACCGGCGGACGATTGCGGGGCGACCAACGCGGCGAGCGCGGCGGGGGACGCCTGGCCGAACCAGCGTGCAACGGTCGCCGCATCGGATTCTGCGAGGAGGATCGGCGTCGAATTGGAACTCTCACCCGGGCAGTCGGCCGCGAGCAGTTCGCGTTCAACGCTGAAGCCGATGTTTGCGAAGCCGTTGACGTCGCCGACCTCGGATTCGTTGGCAGGGCGTTCGTAGCTGGCCTGGAGACTGCCCTTGGCCACGATCGCGTCGCGGCAGATGTTATTGCTGGTGGTGGTGACACCGTTTTTGGTGCAGGTCTTGGAACGGGCGGTGAAACCGCCTTCCACACCGAGCACGCCTTCGACGCCGGCGGAAATCTTCTGCCCGCCGGCGGTTGTGCCGGTCACCTTGCCGGAAGCCTTGATGCCGGCGAACAGTTTCGAGGAAAGCCCGCCTTCAAGGCAGACCTCGGGGTTCTCAAACATGCATTCCGTCGCAGCGCTGAGCGACGCATATCCGGTGGCGCCGATCTCCACACCGCCGCCCGCGAAGAATTCCCCTTCGGCTCCGGTCAGGCCCGGAAATTCGACACCCTGGCTCCACTTCACGCTGGGACCGAAGAACACCTTGGCCTCGATCTGCGCCGTGAGATTGCCCTGGGCCTTGAGGCCGATCACGCCCTCTCCATCCACTTCCGCGCAGCAGGTGCAGAGCTTGCCCGACCCGCTGATCTTCACCTCAACGCCGAGCAGACGTGTGTAGGCCAGCGACTGGAGGGCGGTGTTGGCGATTTTTTCGGCAAACCCCTTCAGCTCACCCTTGAAGCCGCCTTCCGCCGCGATGCATTTCTCCGCGAAGCCGCCCTTGAGGCAGGAGCATTCATTGGTGGCCGAATAAGTCGCGAAGCCGCGATTGCCCCAGCCGATATCGACGGCGAAGCCGCGCCCGCCAGGACCGCCACCGCTGGGCGGACTCGGAATGTGGACCGGGATGTAGAGACCACCGCCACCGCCACCGGGCCCGCTCGGCAACGGCGGGCACAATCCGAGATCAATGATCGGCACCGGTGCCCAATAGGCGACGCCAAACGGCCCGCAGATCAGCCGCCAGTCCACGCCGATCGTCGGCCCGTCGCAGCCGCCGGATCCGGCCGCAGCCCGGCCGATGGTCTGGCGGGCGAGCCGACCGTTGGGTTCCGCGTCCGCGCTGATGCGTCGGAAGATCACGGGCACCGTCAGCGAACTCTTCGCTGGAATCACCCCGATGTCCTCGGCCACCGGATGCACGCTCCACTTCGAGCCGTCGGCAAACTTCATCATCACGTCCTGCGCGGCGATCAGCCCGTGGTTCGTGAACTTGAGTTCGACCTGATACTCGTCCGTCTCGATACCGGTGAGGTCAATGCTGTTGGGTTCAATGGTCACCACGGGCACTGGCACGGTGGTCTCGAAGATGGTTTCCAGGGTGATCTTGGCCTTCTCCTCGATGTCGATCTCCTCAACTTTCCAGTTGTAGCGGACGAGCTGCGTGCGGAGGAAGGCGGTGAACTCGTTGGTCTTCCCGGGCGCGACGGTCGCCGTCTGGAGGAAGTTGTCGTGCTTCGGCGCGGTGACATCGAGGTTGTAGGGGCCTTCCGGCACCCCGCTGAAACGGACCAGGCCGTTCGTGTCACTGAGACCCGTGTAGCGCGCTTCACTCGTGAACGGATCCCGCAGGACGACCTGAGCGCCGGCAACTTTCGGTCCACCGGAACCGTAGTAAGTCAGCTCATCCACCACGGTCACGATCACGTCGCCCACGGCATCGGACACATGGCGGAACTTGAACGGCACGGTCACGCCCACATCGCTGTTGTGAACGGCGAGGCGCCCCTCGTAGATGTCGAGCGGCACGGAACCATCCGGCGTCAGCTGCAGGCTCACGGTCACGCGACCGCCCGGAGGGATGGAAGCGAGGGGTGTCGCATTCGCCGCCTTGAGCCAGGGAAGGTCCGGCAGGGTGAGGTTGAGCGGACCGCTCTCCGCGCCACCCGTGTTGACCACTTCGAAGTCCACCAATGTCTGGCGCCCGCGCACCATGCCGCTCTCCAATGCCCGGGGCGTGGCAACGAGACGCGCCTGGGGCAACTCGACGCGATAGTCAATCGTCAGGTCCGCTTTCGCGCCCTCAGCGCTGGTGAACAGCACGACAAACCGACCCGCCGCGTCACGCGGCTCCGGCACGGAGCTGATCACCGTCACCCGGCCGGAGGCGCCGGGCGCGAGCTGGGCTGGCAACTCGACGTTCACGTTCAGGCCATCCACCGCCCCGGACTTCGCGGTGATGCCGGTCAGGGGCAGCGCGCTGAGATTGACCACTTCGAATTCCGAGCGGGCCACGTTGCCCGGCAGCACGGTCTGTTGCGCGTAGTTGGGGGTGACCCTCAGTCCGAGCAGGTTGAAGCGGTCCTGCACCGGGGCTTCCGCCACGCCCGGGTGCGCCGCGCCCACAGCGTAACTGCCGGCCTCGTTCGGCAGCGGCTGGAAGGTTGCAGTGAATTCACCGTTCAGCCCGGTCAGAGCCGACAGCGTCCGTCGGGCACCATTCAGCACGACCTGGACATTGACCAACTCCCCGGCAGCCGGACCGCCGCCGGGACGGACTGCCCGGCCCTTCAACGGAATGGCAGTCCCTGCGGGCGCGGTGGTCACATCGGTTTCAACCGTCGCGGTGTAGGCCGGCTCCACTTTCAGCGGTGACGGGGCGCGCGCGGAGTTGTTGTCCTCCAGCGTCTCGCGAACCGCGTTGCCGGCGTCGGCGGTGACGAACAACCAGAACGTGCCGACTTCGCCCGGCAGGAAAAGAGTCAGCGTGCGGCTGAAAGACTCACCGATCGGCAGCGCCGCGTTGAAGGGTGTTTCGTCGAGCACCGCATCCCGGTCGTCGAGGACGGGATCGGCGGACAGGATGACCTTCTGCACGATGGCGCCCACGGCGCGGTCGAATCCCTGGTTGGTGATTCGGTAACCGACTTCAAACAGACCGCGCGTCACACCGGACGCCGGGGCGGTGACTTCGCTTACCACCAGATCCGGCAGGTCGCCATCCGACACCGTCATCTGCGCGGTGCCCGGAGCGAAACCGTCCGCGGTTGCCGTCAACGTGACGCGCTGATTGCCGTCCACGACTCCGTCGTTGAGCGTGATGATCGGGAATGTGGCCGCCGTCGCCCCGGCGGGAATCTCGACGGTTGTCGGCACAGTTGCCTCGGAGGTGTCGCCCGAAGCCAGCTGCACCACCAAGGCGGCGGCCGGATCCGTATTCCGCGTCACGACGCCAGTCAGGGCCGGGTCACGGCCTTCGCGGGCAAGGGTGCCGCCGAGCGTCAGCCGCAGCGACGGACCGTCGTCATCGGTGACCGTGAACGTCGCCGGCATCGCCTCCGCAAACACGGTGCCGCTGGCGGTGTCCGCGACGAAGGCCCGGAGGGAAACCGTCTGCGGTCCGTCCGACGCGGTGTCATTGACCGCGCTCACGAAGACCTCGGCCGACGACGCCCCGGCGCGCAACACCACGGTCGGCTGCACAACCGCTTCCGAGTCGTCACTGACCCGCAGTTGCACGAGCAGCGGCCTCGCCAGGCCGTTGGTGCGGGTCACTATCGCCCGCGCCGCCAACCCGCCGGCCGACTCGCTGAACGTGCCCGGCTCCACCACCACCGCGAGCCCAGGGCTGTCGTTATCCACCACCCGGAGCGTGCCCGCCGCGGCTAGGTGTCCCGAAGCGATCACGCTGACCGTGGCTTCGCGGGCCAGTCCCAGCGCGGAATCGTCCACCGCGATCACCGTGAACATCACGTTGGACGCCCCGGCCGGAATCGTCACCACCGTCGGCACCAGCACATCCGCGAGACTGCTCAGCACATTGACATTGAGCGGCAGCGCCTCCGCCTTCGGTCGCGAAACCGTTGCCGCGATCGTCAGCCCTTCAAGCACGTTGGTCGAATCAAAGGCCAGGGAGAGACGCGGCCGATCAACGTCCTGCACGAGCACCGAGGCAGTGCCGGCGAAGAATCCCGCAGCATCCGCGGTGAGCAGGACATTCTTGGCTCCGTCCACCACTCCGTCCGCGAGAATGCCGAAGTTAACCTCCACTACCGGTGCTCCCGCGGGAATCAACACCGTCTCCGGCGCGGTGATTTCATTCGTGTCACCGCTGCGCAGCGTGACCGTGAGCGGCGACCCGACTGGTCCGGTCCGGAACAACCTCCCGCGCAACACCGGCGGCACGTCTCCTTCGGTGACGCTGTTCGCCGCCACTTCAAGGGTCAGCTTGGCGGGCAAATTGATCCGGTTGGTCGCGGCCCCAAAATTATTGGCTTCGTTGCCCTCCACCACCCCGTCACCGACGTCGGCGCCAGCGAACACGCTGAATACGCCGGAGAGGCTGGCTGGAATCCGCACCCGATTGGTTCGGGTCACGCTGGCGCCGGGCGCCAAGGGCTGATTGGCGCTGACGGTGAAAAGCGACACGTCGACGCCCGGAGTTTCATCGGGCGAGAGCGCGAATGACTCCTGCCAGGGAGCGCCGGCCGGCGCAGTGCCGGCGTTTCGCACTGTCCACGTGACTTCCACCTCCGCACCGGCCACCGCGTTGGCGGGGAAGGTCACAGCGGACACCGTGAGGTCGGGCAGCGGCGGCAACTCGATGGTCAGGGGCAGCTGGCCCGCATCGCGTTCGTTGTCGGTTTCGAGGGCCTCACCGATATTCCCGGTCGCGTCGGTCGAGACCGACACTTGATACACGCCGGCCGTTACCCCAGGCAGCAGCGGCAGATTTACGTTGGTCACCCGCTCGTAGGCGGCACCCGCCGCCAGCGGGAGAAGGTCATCGGACGCCAAATCGAGAAGCGTGATCCGCCCGCCGGACAGGTGCAGTTGCACCCGATCGATCCAAGGCGCGGTTATCGCCGCGGTGCCGGCATTGCGGACCGCCCAGCGAATTTGCACCGGGGAACCCAGGGTGCCGCTGCTGGGGACCAGCAAAGTCTCGGCAATCAGGTTGGGGGCGGAAACGAGGAAGGCGTTGGTCGTGGCGCCGGTGTTGTTTTCCGCGGGACCAGTCTCCGCCACGTCGTCGTTCACATCGGTGGTCACCAGCAAAAACCGTTCGCCGACCTGGCTCACCGGGAAGATGACCTGATTCGTCCGGCGAATCTCCACACCGGGTTCGAGCGGTTCGTTCACAGTCAGCGTCAACAGGTCAAACGCGTTGGCTCCCGCCGCGTCGGTCGCCAACCGGAGCCGCTCCGACCACGGTGCCACAGCCCGGGTGAGCCCGAGATTCTTCACCGCCCATACGAGCGACACGGGCTGACCCAGCGGAACCACCGCGGGCACCATCACCTCCGTCACCGCCAAATCCGGTGGCGGCGGCGCCAGGACGTTGATGGCGGCGCTGGCGCCGAGATTGTTGCCCTCATCGGCTTCGGTCTGCTGATCGCCGGCATCGGTGCGCACCAGCAGGTAGCGGGGGCCGGGCGTGTTCTGTCCGGACAACGGCACCGTCACAATCGCCGTGTTGGTGTAGGATTCGCCCGGCGCCAAGGTCACCGGCGCGGCCGGCTGCACCAAGGTTGTGCCGCCGCCGTTGTTTGCCGGGGAGAGATTGACGGCGTCACGCCATGGCAGGTTTACGGTGGCGCCGCCGGCATTGCGGACTACCCACGTCACTTCCGCGATCTCGCCGAATTTCACTTCAGCGGGTGCCGTCACCCGATCCACCACGAGATCACCGATGAGAAGATCCGTGGGCGGCACCGAAGCGGCGAGGTTGTTGCCCTCGCGACTGCCTTCGTCCACCTGCAGCGTCGCATCCGTGCGAACGAGCACCCAGTAGCGGCCGACGATGTGGGGTGGCAACGTTACATTCAGGCGACGCGTCACCGCTTCGCCCGCGGCGAGGCTGCCGGTGACCTCAAGTGTGCCCAGCGGCTGTGCGCCGAAGCCACCGGACTGACGGCCGAACAGGATGGTCTCACGCCACGGTGCCTTGGCCGTTCCTTCGCCCTGGTTCTGGGACCGCCAGGAAACTTCGATGGTTTGTCCGCCGACCGCCGTGGCCGGCGCCGTTACTTCGGCGACCGTCAGATCTGGGAAACGCGGCACCGAGGAGGGCTGCAGCACAAAGTTGGCAGTCACATCCCGGTCCACGACGGTGACCGTTTGCGCGGCGGGCGGCTCCAATCCCAGCATCTCCGCACCGTTCACGGTGACGGTCCATTCGCCCGCTTCCACAGGCAAACGATAGCCACCCGACACATCTGTGAGCGCGCTCGCGGAGAGGTAGCCGGTCGGCAACAGGCCGTTCACCCCTTCAGGTGGACGCAAGGCCGTCGCCGGAACCGGCCCACGAGCCTGACTGGCGCTGGCCCAATAAAACCGGCAGCCGGCACCGCCGCCGTTCTCGTGCATCTCGATCCGCACGCGGTAGCTCCGCCCTGCATCGAGGGCAATGCTTCCGGAACGCTCCGACATCGGGTGCAGGCCACCGTTGTCCACGACCAACTGGTCATCAATCCACAGCCAGGAACCGTCGTCCGAAATGGTGGAGAGCGTGTAGGTTTCAGAGAACCGGGGAGTCAGTTCACCGGTCCAGCGGACGTAGAAGTTGTCCGCACCAACGCCCGCCGCCGGGGAGCCGCTGCCCCAGTCGAAGTCCACGGTTGCATCCAACCGCCGGACCACGGGTGCACCGTTGGTGGACTGCTGGCCCCAGAATTCCGCGAGCAAACCCCGGAAGTCCGCGCGCACGGCCTGCACGGTCAAACCGGGCAGCAGCCGGTTCTCCGGTCCCTTGACTTGACCGGTGACCGCCAGTTCGACCGCGGGAGCCTCTTCGGCGGTGACCGAAAGGCCATTCTGGAAATTGGCCCGCCATTTGAGCCCGGATGCGAGCGGGGGCAGTTCCAGCCGGGCACCACCGCTGAAGGTGCCGGAAATCAGCTGATAGGCATTGCCCGCCACCGGTTGATGATCGCCCACCAGGCGCACGCGGATCACGCCATCCAACCGAGTTACTCCGGCAAACGTCACCCGGTCATACGCCGCGGGTTCGGTGCCGCCCACTTCGAGGTCAATGACTCCGCGGGCTTCCTGGGTGAACGCGCCCTGAAACCGCAAGGCGCCCGCCGAGGCTCCGGGAGACACGGTGCCCCGGCTGAGGAAGGTGCCATTGAAGGTGCCGTTGCCGGCCAACTGTCCGCCAGTCACCTGTAGCGGACCATCCAGCGTCAACGTCACCCCTTCGGCAACCCGGATGACGCCGTCGGATTCGCCCGCTTCACCACCCCGCCCCAGCGTGACGGGATAATTCACGTTGAACTCCCCGTGATTGACGAGCGGCGTGCCCAACCTCCGCGGGCCGCCGGAACCGGGATTCACTTCGAGCACTCCACCGGACTCGTTGACCAACACGCCCGCGGTGACATCCAGAGCCGAAATGTAACCGCTATGCGCAGACGCAATCTGGAGGTAGCCGGCGTTGGCGAAGCCCTCCGGCGCGACGGCCGCCGTGTGACCACCCAGATTGTCGCCGCGCACGGTCAGTCGGGCCCCGGCCGGCACAGAACCAAACAGCCGGGTGTCGGAGCGGGTCACAATGAAGGTGCCGCCGGGCCCGGCGCCCGGGCCGAACTCCAGTTCGGAACCGACGAGGTAGGTGCTGCCTTCGATCAAGCCGCCGAGATATTCCAATCGCTGCCGGGTGCCGGACAGGCCTCCGCCCAGGGTCAGCTCGCCGGCTTCCTGACGAAAGGTTTGCCCCTCGCTCGTGAAGCCGAGACTGGCGCCGGTGGCCAGGAGGAATTGCCCACGATTGACATGCACATCACCCGCCCGCCCCAGTGTCAGATCATGGTTGGCCTCAACGGTGCCCTCGTTGATCAGTTTCGCCCGGATCACCCGAGGCCCTCCGGCCCCTAGGTTCACCCGGATCACGCCGCCAGACTGGTTGACCAGCGAGCCTTCAGACTTGCTGACCGACGTTAGGTAGCCCGAATGGACGCTTTCCAGCCGGAGCAGACCGCGGTTGGTGAATTCCGGCGCGAGCGAAATCTCCGTGTGGCCGCCGCGGTTGTCGCCGCGCACCCAGACGGTCTGGCCCGGATGCAGTTCCCCAAGGAACCGGGAGGACGACCGGGTCAGGATAAAACTTCCGGGACTCGCGTTCGCCGCGGGAATCAGCAACGTGCAGCCATCGAGGTAGGGCGTGCCGGTCAGGGCGCCGCCGAGAAACTCGAACCGCAGGTCGGTGAAATCGCCGCCACCGGCAATGTCCAAACGGCCCGCTTGCTGCCTGAATGTCTGGCCGAGGCCACCCAAGGCCAAGCCTACGCCCTGCTCCACCGTAAAGGTCCCGCGGTTGACGTGAACCGCATCTTGGCGGGCGAGAGTGGTGGGGTGACTGAGGACAACTTCGCCGTCATTTCGGAGTTCCGTGCCCAACCGCCGGGCACCACCGGCACCGCGTTCGACCAGGAGCCGTCCGCCGGCCAGATTAAGAAAGGCGCCGGAATCCTGATGGAAGCTGGAAGCATAGCTACTGTGGACGCTGGCGAGCCGGAGCGTGCCGCGGTTCGGAAAACCGGGCACGAGCGTCACGTCGGTGTGTCCGCCGCGGTTGTCGCCGCGGATCCACACCGTCTGCCCCGCGTGCAAGGCTCCCTCCAAGCGAGAAGCGCTGTGCGTCAAAATGAACGAAGCCGGCCGCGAACTGCCCGGAACAATGTTGAGCCGGACGGTGTCAAGGTAGGGCGTCCCCACGATGTCGCCGCCGGCGAACTCAAACCGGAGTCCCACGGCGTCGAAGCCGCCAGGCAAATTGAGCAGGCCCGCTTCTTGGCGGAAAATCTGGCCGGACCTGTCCAACCGCAGACCGACCCCGGCCGCCACGGTAAAGGTGCCGCGGTTGGTGTGGCTGGCGTTGTCGCGGCCGAGATTGGCGCCGTCATTCACGATGAAGTCGCCCTCGTTGAAGAGTTCGGCCACAAAATTCCGGGCTCCGCCAGCGCCGTTGTTGATGGATACCTTGCCGCCCGGTCCGTTCCGGAAGGAACCCTCAGCCAGCCCCAGACTGGTCGTGTAGCTGCTATGGGCGCTTTCCAGCTTCACTTCACCGCGGTTTACGAACCCGGGCTCAACGGTGATCTGCGTATGGCCGCCGCGATTGTCACCGCGGACATGGACGGTCTGGCCCGGCTGCAAGCTGCCGGCCAGCCGGGAACCGGAGCGGGTCAGGTAGAAATAACCGGGGCCGGTCGCGCCGGGTTCCACCACCAGCCGACTGTTGTCGAGATACGCGCCACCGCTGATGTCGCCGCCGGCAAATTCAAACTGGATGTTTGAGGCATCGAATCCGCCGGCGATGTTCAACGCTCCCGCTTCCTGGCGAAACGTCTGTGGACCGGCATCGAGGACGAGCGCGTGTCCGCCCGTGATGTTGATGGTGCCGCGATTGACGTGACGGGCGTCAGCTCGCCCCAGACCAAGGCCGTAGTTCAGGGTGAGCAGGCCTTCATTGAGCAGTTCAGTGACCAACTGGCGACCGCCCCCGGCACCGGCGTTGGAGACAATTTTCCCGGTGCTGGCGTTGGTCAGGATACCGTCCACCTGAAAAGAACTCGTGTAGCTGCTGTTGGCGCTTTCGAGCCGGATCGTGCCGCGGTTGACGAAACCGGACTCAGCCTTGGCCAAGGTGTGGCCGCCCCGATTGTCGCCACGCACCCAGATTTCCGTCTGCGGGCCGACTGCACCCGTCAAGCGGGCACTGGAGCGTGTTAGGATGAAACGGCCCTCGCCGGGCACGCCGCCGCCCAATTCCAGCGAACCGCCGTCCACATAGACCCAGCTGCCTTTGACTTCGCCGCCGGAGAATAGGAAGCGGGTTCCATCCACCACAAAGCCGCCGTTCTGTTGGAGCACCCCACCAGCCTGTTCAAAGCGGGTGCCGGCCCCCGACAACGTCGCGGTGTCGCCGGCTTCGACATTCCAGAGACCAAGATTGCGGAACCAGCCCTCCGGGCCGCCGAGTTCAACTTCGTGATTCACGTTTACGGTTCCGGAGTTCAACAGACCGCCGCGAATGAAGCGGGCACCACCGCTGCCGGGATTGATCGTCACGACACCCGTCACATCGTTGGTCAGGTAGCCGCCCCACAGGGTGAGCCCAGAGGTATAGCTGCTGTTGATGGATTCAAGGCGCACCGAACCGGCGTTGCGGAACCCATCGGTTTCGTAGTTGAGGTGGCCGCGGGCGTTGCTGCCTTGGATGAGCAATTCGCCCCCTTCGGCGATATCGTTCGCCGTTTCGGGCGGCAGCCCCAACAATCCTGAGCCCACCACCCTTTGGATCTCCGCCGCGGACAGCGCCCGATTGAAGACGGCCACTTCGTCCAAATCGCCGGGCCATTTGTAGGCGGGACCGCGCACTATGCCCCACTCGCCCAATTTCGCACCGACGACGCCACTGCTGTTCAGCCGCTTGCCGGGCGACGCCATGGTCGAGGCTTCGAGCACACCATTCTTGTAAAGTCCGACGAAGCCGTCCACCCCGCGCCACACCGCGGTCACATGCACCCATTCGCCTACCGGCAACGGCGCGGTGCCCCCCACGCTCGCACTGCCGCCACCGTCGAACTCGACCACAAAGGCACCCTTGCCTGCCTCCGTCCCTTCGGAGTTGTAGAGCAGGAAGCGGTTTCCGGCGCCGCCACCGGTGTTCCACTGCCCCACGATACCACCCACCGAGAAATCACCATGCGCCCGCCTCACCCACGCCATGACGGTCAGCCCGTCCGCACCGGCCAAAGCGGACAGCGGTCCGACATCGATGTAATCGTCCGTCCCATCCAGCACGAACGCCTGCCCCACTCTGCCCGCGCCAAACGTGGGGCTACCCACCGGTGTGCCCGAATTGGCCCCGGTGGCATCCGTGGCATCATTCTCACCGGCCCACCATCCGACCATGCCAGGGGGCAGGCCGGCGCCATGGAGGCCAGAGGCCGTCAGCCAGAGAATCGCAGAAACGACGGAAAAGATACGGAGTTTCATGTCGGTGTCGGGGGAATGTCTCCTGATCGAACACCTGTTGGTCGCACAATTCAGCGCACCCACGCCAGCCGAATGTCGGGAGCCGCCTACGTAGGAATACGTAGGCGCGGGCACCGATTTCCCGGAATGGTCCAGCCCGAGGTCAGTATCCTCATCTGGACTCCCGCCCGTTCTTCCAGCCCCGGATTTCGGAGGGACAGTGCCGGAGAGCGATCAAGATTTGCCCGCCGCCAACCCGAGCCGTCCCTTGACGCCCCCGCTTCGCCTCACAAGATTGTCGGCGCAGAATGCCGAAGCAGAAAGAACGTCCCCTGAGCCGCCGCGAGGCGCGTGATCTCGATGTCGAAATCGGGTTCCTCGAAGGCTTGGTGCGCCGCGACCCGGCATACACCGACGCCCTTGAGCTGCTGGGCGACGATTACACCAGCCGCGGCCGCATCGACGACTGTCTGAAGGTGGATGAACAGCTCCGCATCCTGCGCCCAGGCGATCCCAACGTCCGGTTCAATCTCGCCTGCACTCTGGCGTTGGCCGGCCAGGCCGACCGCGCCTGCGCCGAACTCGACCAGGCGCTTGACCTTGGTTATAGCGACTTTGGCTCGGTGAGGCGGGAACCGGACTTGGCGGCCGCCCGCAAACACCCGGACTTCAAACGGATCCGCGAGCGCATCCGGCGTTTGGAAAAGCCCGCGAAGGAACATTGAGGGTGAGGATTTCGCCTCGTTGCGCACCGCTTCCGGGTTTGACAGCGTCAGCTCGCCGATGAGTTGGTTTTACCGCAACGTTTTCCGCCCCCTCCTGTTTCTTCAGGATTCTGAACCGGCTCACGATTCCACCCTGAAGGCACTGGGTCTCGCCGGACGTTGCCCCCCCCTTTTGGAGCTCACCCGCTCGGTCTTCGACGTGGCGGATCTGCCCGTCACCGCGATGGGATTGCGGTTTCCCAATCCCGTGGGATTGGGCGCTGGCATGGACAAGCAGGGCGTGGCCGTGCCGACCTGGCGAGCGCTCGGGTTCGGGTTCAGCGAACTGGGCGGCGTGACCTGGCACGCGCAACCCGGCAATCCCCTGCCCCGCATGTTCCGGATAGTAGCCGAGCAGGGGTTGATCAACCGCATGGGTTTCAACAACGCCGGGGCACCTGCCCTCGCCGCCCGGCTTGAGGACTGGCGGTGCCGCGGGCTCTGGCCGTCGCATCCGGTGGGCATCAATCTCGGCAAGTCCAAGATCACCCCGCTCGACCAGGCGGTGAACGACTATGCCGATTCGTTCCGCAAGCTCTGGCCGGCGGCCGATTTTTTTGTGGTGAACGTCAGTTCGCCGAATACACCCAACTTGCGACAGCTTCAGGACAAGTCCGCCCTCGACGACATTCTGGCCGCGTTGCAGGCGATCAATTCCGAACTCGGCACCGGCACCGGAGCCAAGCCGCTGCTCGTGAAGGTGGCGCCGGATCTCTCCTTCGAGGCGTTGGATGAAATTGTCGAGGTCGCACTCCGGCGAAATCTCGCGGGCATCGTCGCGACCAACACGACCATCGCGCGGCCGACCACCGGCGACATGACCGCGAGTCTGCTGTATCGCGAATCGGGTGGCCTCAGCGGCCAACCGCTCCGCGCCCGCAGCACTGAGGTGATCCGACACCTTCGTCGACAGGCCGGAAAACGGCTGACGCTGATCGGGGTCGGCGGCATCGCCTCCGCCGCGGACGCCTGGGAGAAGGTGTTGGCGGGCGCCTCATTGGTGCAGGTCTACTCCGGACTGGTCTATGAAGGCCCCTCGCTGGTGGGAGACATCGTGGAAGGACTCCGGGACCGCCTGGCTGGCGCCAGTTGGGAGGACGTCATCGGCGTGAACGCCCGCTGAAGTCGGCGCAGCCCGCGCGTCCTTCCGAAAAGGAAAAAGCCGACGGGACGTTGACGTCGCGTCGGCTTGGGGTCTTCGGACGGCAAGGGGATTACTTCATCCGGTCGAAGTTCTTCTGGAGGATCTGCCAGGGCTCGAGGCCGGCGAACTTGCCCTGAATGTCGTTGATGATCGACTGTTCGTTGGCGTTCTTGGTCGGCCGGCTGGCCTTGTAGATGATGCCAAACTTGCCAGGCGCAAGGTCTTCGGCCAAACGGTAGGCGGCGTATTCATCGGTGACATCGTGGTCGGCGGGAACGAGGTCGAACTTGCCGCCCTTGCGCGGGTTCGAGTTGTCGAAGGCGCCCGGATAGAACTCCACGCACTCGCTGAGGCACTGGATGAAGCTGAAGCCATCATGATCCATGGCCGCCTCCATCATCTGAAGCACATGGTTCGGGTTCGTGTGCGAAGTGCGGGCCACGAAGGTCGCACCGGCGCAAATCGCCTGCTTGATCGGGTTGATCGGCCGGTCCTTGGCGCCCCAGACGTCGGTCTTCGACTTGAAGCCCAGCGGAGAGGTCGGGGAAGTCTGGTTCTTGGTGAGGCCGTAAACCATGTTGTCCATCACTACGTAGGTGAGCTTCACGTTCTTGCGGGCGGTGTGGGTGAAGTGGTTGCCACCGATGGAAAAGGCGTCGCCGTCGCCACCGAACACGCACACGTGCAGGTCGGGTCGGGACAGGGCAACCCCGGTTGCAAACGGCAGGGCGCGACCGTGGATGAAGTGTGCCCCGTGCGCCTGCACGAAGTAGGGGAAACGGCTGGAGCAACCGATGCCGGCCACCGTGGTGACCTTCTCGTGGTGCATCTTCCGCTTCTCAATCAGTTTGAAATACAGCGCAAGCACCGAGAAATCACCGCAGCCGGGGCACCACGTCGGATGGTCGGCCGAAATCTCTTTCTTGGACAGCGGCTTGCGGTCCGAGTCGGCAATGGGAGCCGGCACAGGCAGGCCGGCGGTGTCGGACGTGCGGGGCAGGGTCGCAAAAGGAATGTCGAGAACGCTCATGTTTTCGTCGGGGAAATGGCGGTGGTTGTAAATCAGGCTCGAGCAGTTTGGTTGGCGGTGGCGATGCCGGCACGGACCCGGTCCACGATTTCCTTCACCTTCCAGGTGAGGCCGTCGACCTTGGTGATGCCCTTGATTTTGGGATCGCAGTAGCGGGCCCGAAGCACGGCCGCAAACTGGCCGTAGCCGTAGAGCCCCTCGTCGGTCAGTTCGACCACGAAGATGTGGCGGAAGCCGCTGAAGATTTCCGCGAGGCCTTCCGGCAGCGGGTTGATGTATTTCACGTGGACCGCCGAGACGGCGTCGCCCAAAGAGCGAAACTTGTCGACCGCCTCGTGAACGGGGCCTTGGGCGGAACCCCAGCTCACCAGCAACACCTGGCCCTCCGTCGGGCCGTAAACCACCGGTTTCGGCAGTTCCTGTCCGAGTTTTTTCAGCTTGTTCCGCCGCTTGGCGGTCATCTGAAGGTGCAGCTTGGGCGAGCCGGTCGGATGTCCCAGTTCGTCGTGCTCCAAGCCGGTGACCACGGGATATTTCCCGCTCCCGACCCGGGTTCCAGGCGCCAAATGGCGGGTGATGCCGTCCACCGCCGCCAAGTCGTATGGCTTGTGGTCGGCGACCGGGGTAAGGTCAGGAGTGAGGTCCTGGCAAACAGCCTTCAGGTCGGGTTCTGGGAATGCCTCAATGCGCGTCGCAATGCCCTGGTCGGACAACAGCACCACTGGCGTGCTGAATTTCCGGGCGATGTTCACGGCCTCGATCGCCGAGTAGAAGCAGTCCTCGACCGTTGCCGGAGCAATGACCACGCGGGGGCTGTCACCGTGGCCGCCGAAACAGGCAATGTTCAGGTCGGACTGCTCAATGTTGGTGGGCATGCCGGTGGAAGGTCCGCCGCGTTGGACGTCCACCACGATCAGCGGCATCTCCGCCATGCACGCCCAACCCAAGGCTTCCGTCTTGAGCGAGATGCCGGGACCCGAAGAACCGGTCACGGCCACACGTCCGCCCCAACTGGCACCAATCGCCATTGAAATGGAGGCAATCTCGTCTTCGCACTGTTGAAACGAACCGCCATACTTCGGCAGTTCCCGACGGAGGATTTCCATGATGTCAGACCACGGAGTAATCGGGTAGCCCGCCCCGAAGCGCACGCCGGCGGCGACCAACCCGTAGGCAATCGCCTCATTGCCGTTCATCACGATCTGCGGACGCCCCATCTTCTTTTGGGAATGCTCAAGCTGGTAGATCTTGAGCAGGTCCTGAAGCTGGAAGCTGTAACCCGCATCGAACGCCATGATCGCAGTCTCGGCAATCTTCGGGTCCTTCCCCGTAAAGCGCTCCGCCACGAGCTTCTTCAATTTGGCAACATCGAGGTCATAGATGCGTGCAAGCAGGCCCAGCGAGAATACGTTCTTGCCCTTGTCGCGCCCGGTGCCGCCGATGGCTTCCACGGTCTTGCTGGAGATGGGCACGGCGACGTGCCGGTATTTGTCGAGGTTGTCCGGTTTGAACTCGGTCACGTGATCCGAGTCGTAAAGCACGATGCCGCCCAGTTTCAGGGAGCTCAGGTGGTTGTCATAGCTGTGCTGGTAGAAGGCGAGCAGCATGTCCGCCTCGTCACCGGCGCTCTGGACTTCGCCCGAACCAATGCGCACCTGGAAGATGGAGGGGCCGCCCGAGATCGTGGACGGAATGGTCATGAACGTCATGACCTCCTGTTCGCTGCGGCCGGCCAGCCGGGCCAGGAAGCCGCCGATGGCCTGGATGCCATCCTGGGAATTGCCCGCGATGCGGATGATGGCTTCGGAAACTCGGGTAATGGGTGGATGACCACCCGCGGGCTGGCCAGATTCTGCGACTGCGCTCATTAAATGTTGCCTTTCAGGGGAAAACGCCGCGACCAAGCGCCCCTTTGACGGGGTCGCCACGCGGCAAATCGTGTGAGGGGACGGTAATTAGGCCCGAGTGACCGTCAAGGTGACCAAGCATCAAACTGGCTTACCTTGAAAATGCACTAAATAAGGCATCCATCGCTTCCATTCTGCTTTTCGGCAGAAGAGTCGAAGTTCTGTAGCCACCCTTTTCGAAATTGCCAGCCCCTACCCAAAAGCGATGCAGTGATTGCCAACAAGTGACCCTTCCCCCACTGCATTCCGCCGAGACGATCAGAGCTCACCTCCGGGAACTGGGAATTCCCGCCGACTACGGTGCTTGTCGAGGGCTCGCCGAACAGGCCGAAGCAACGGAATGGGTCACCGCCTGCGTGCTGAAAGACGGCCGGGAATTGAAACTCGCGCCCGAGGCCGCCGCAGCTTGGGCGAGACTGAAGGGCGCCGCCGAGGAGGACCACATCGAATTGCTCCTGATCTCAGGTTTCCGCAGCTACGCCCACCAACGAAGCATCATCGAACGGAAACTCGCCGCCGGCGACACACTGGAATCAATCTTGAAGGTCAATGCGGCTCCTGGCTTCAGCGAACACCACACTGGCCGCGCGGTGGACATTGGCACGCCCGGTTGCCCGCCCCTGTCGGAAGACTTCGAACGGACCGCGGCCTTTGGCTGGCTGAGCCGCAACGCGGGACCGCATGGATTCCGGCTCAGCTACCCTCGCCAGAACCCTCACGGCGTCATTTACGAGCCCTGGCATTGGCTGTTTCAAACGACCACCCAGCTCGGAACCCTGGCCCAATAGCCTGCGATCGCCGCTTTTCGGAGATCTCTCCGGACGAACGGAAACTGCGGACTTACGATTCGGACTTGTTCTCGCCCGCAGGTCGGTTTCCATGAAGTCCGTCATGCTGCCGCCCGTGGTAATCTTTTCCGATCTGCTCCCGCCCAAGCGGGGCGGACTCGCCGACCACACCGCGGCACTGGCCCTGCAACTGGAACAGGTCGGACACGCAGTCACGGTGATCAGTTCCATCGGGGTGGGAGGCAATGCGCCCTACACGGTCCGGCCCGTGATGGACGACTGGCGTGATGTCGCCCTGCTGGCGGCGGAACTGACCGCGGTTCCCTCCGATGCGATCCTGATCTGGCAATATGTTCCCCACATGTATGGGCATGGCGGGGTCAATTCCCAGTTGCCCTCATTCATGGGCTGGCTCAAGCGGCTGGGACGCCGGCAAGTGGTCATCACCCATGAAATCGCCGCCGACTATTCGTGGCATCCGGGGCGTTTCTGGTATGCGTGGAACCATCGGCGGCAATGGAAGAAAATCCTGCGTTTTGCCGACGTCATCCCCATCTCAACCAGCCGTTGGGTGGAGGATTGGTCAGCCCGCCGCCCGGATGCGGCCAAGAAGTTCTTCACGCTGGCATCGCCCTCCAGCATCCCGCGCGATCCGACGCTGACCGCCGAAGACCGGATCCGCTGGCGCCGCGAACACCGCCTGCCCGAAAACGCCAAAATCATCACCTATTTTGGAACCTTCAGCCCGGCGAAGGGCATTCCATGGGCCATTGATGGCTGGCGCTACTCGCTGCGGTCCAACCAGCCCGTCGCCTTTGTGCTGATCGGTTCGGCGCCGGAAATCCCCCTCGCCTCCGATCTCCGGGCGCTCTACCGCCCCCTCGGCTACGTCAAGCCGCAGGAAGTCTCGCGGGCCCTGAACGCCGCCGACGTGATGGCCTTGCCCTACACAGATGGGTTCAGCGAGCGACGAACCACCCTGATGGCCGCCCTTGATCACGGCGTCGCTGTGGCCACCACCACCGGTCACAACACCGGCTCGACCCTGCAAAAGGCAGAGTGGGTCGCGCATATGCCCGTCGCGGATCGGAATGGCTACATCCGCCTGATGCAGGAGCTGGTCCACATGGACGAAAAGCGGCGGACCATCGCCGCGGCCGGAAAGGCTCACCATGACCGCGAGTTTTCCTGGCCGGTGGTCGTGCAGAAACTCCGCGACCGGCTGACCGCCTAGGCGAAAGGCGCCCCGCTCAATCCAAAGCCGGCGTGAAGATCCTCGCTGGCGCGGTGCGTCGGAGTTCCACGTGGCCATCAAGGAATCCCAAGTTGGCGCGGAACTTTCCCAATTTCCGTCCGGTCGTCACGCCGTGCCGGTCCGCCGATTCCGAACTTTTCTCGGATCCGCCGCTGTGCCGGTAGCAGACGTTGCCGCTGCCGGTCACCAGGGTCCGCTCATTGGTATCGGGGTAAAGGCAGGCGTCCCAGCCGTCACTGTCGCCGAACATCACGGTTCCGGCTGGATCGGCGACGGTGCGCAATGACATGTCCCGGCGTCCGTTGTTGATCATCCCGTTTTGACCATAGGCCAGATAGCCCCAGAAACCGCCCGCCCGCAGCGCCGCCCCCAACCGTTCGTTCGCCTGGGCTTTCTGGACGCTGCCGGGGCAGACAAACACTCCCTGGCCCGCATTCGTCGCGCTGCGCCCGAGATAAGGCTGCAGCTGCCGATACCAGATCGGGGCCGGTTCCCCTTTGGTCGCCGCCTGACTCACCCACGCTGCATCGGGCCATCCAATCGGCAATGCACGCTGCTCCTCGTCATACATCGCGGTGGCGATCAGGAGCTGCCGTTGGTTGCTCTGGCAGGCGGCGGCCCGCGCCTTGTCACGGGCGCGCCCCAACGCCGGCAGCAACATCCCCACAAGCACGGCAATGATGGCGATGACCACGAGCAATTCGATGAGCGTGAACGCCTTTGCCCCCGCTGTCGGATGGAACTCCGTTCCCATGGCCCGCAGCGTGTCGTGCCCGCCGCACTTCGCCAGCCCAACTTCCGGGCTTTGCGCCCGTCGGCCACCGCTCCTAGGGTCGCGCCGGATGAAGCAGCCGTTTGATGAAATCCCCGCCGTCCTCGCCGACCTGCGCCGCGGGCGCATGATCATCGTCGTGGATGACGAGGACCGGGAAAACGAGGGCGACCTGGTGATGGCGGCCGAAAAGATAACGCCCGCCGCAGTGAACTTCATGGCCAAGTTCGGCCGCGGGCTGATCTGTGTGCCCACGACCGAGGACCGCCTCCGCCAGCTCGGCATTGAGGAAATGGTGACGCAGAACCGGGAGTCGTTTCAGACTGCCTTCCAGGTCACCGTGGATGCCGCCCATGGCATCACCACCGGCATCAGCGCCGCCGACCGTGCCAAAACGATCCGCATCATGGCCGACCCGCGGGCAACCACCGACGACCTGAAAAAGCCCGGGCACATCTTCCCGCTGCGCGCGAAGCCCGGCGGCGTGCTCCAGCGCGCCGGCCACACGGAGGCGGCGGTCGATTTCGCCCGCCTTGCCGGCTGCCGTCCGGTCGGCGTGATCTGCGAGATCATGAGCGACGACGGCACGATGGCGCGCCTGCCCGAACTCCGCCGGTTCGCCAAAAGGCATCGGCTGAAGATATGTTCCATCGAGCAGCTCATCGCCTTTCGGCGGGCGTCGGAACGCCTGATCGAACGCGTCGAGAACATCCGGATGCCGACCGATTACGGCGACTTTGCGCTGCACCTTTACCAGTCAAAGGTGGATGGCAACCATCACCTCGCGCTGGTCAAGGGCGAGGTCCGTGACCGCGAAGGCGTCCTCGTGCGGGTCCACAGCGAATGTCTCACCGGCGATGTCTTTGGCTCCCGGCGTTGCGACTGCGGTCCGCAGCTTCACGCCGCGATGAAGCGAATCGAACAGGAAGGTAGCGGCGTCATCCTCTACATGCGCCAAGAAGGCCGCGGCATCGGCCTGCCGGCTAAGGTCCAAGCCTACAAGCTGCAGGAACGCGGCTTCGATACGGTCGAGGCCAACCTGAAGCTCGGCTTCCAGATGGACCTGCGCGATTACGGTGTCGGCGCCCAAATGCTGTCGGACTTGGGCCTGAAAACAATCCGGCTGCTGACCAACAACCCCAAGAAGCTGGTGGGGCTGCAGGGACACGGACTGAAGGTGGTCGAACAGTTGCCCATCCGGATCAAACCCAATCCGCACAACGCCCGTTACCTGAAAACCAAGCGGGAACGGATGGGGCACCTGCTTTAGTCCCGCCGCAGGATCTTCAACAACAGCGCACCGTCAACTGGTGCTCCGGGGCGCGGAAAAAGTCCTCGCCCCGCCGCAGCCGGTTGTAGGCGGAATTTGCCCGGCGAAAGGCCAGCAGCCACGGCCAACGACGCCAAAGTTCCCGCACAACCTCCCAATCGCCGCGGAGCAGATTTCCCCGGAATTTGACCAAGTTGTTCAGCACGACCGCAGGCCAGACCAATGCGGCCAATGCCAGCGCTCGCCACGAAAAGTATTTGATTGCGATGGCGGTCAGGTTCGCCCGTTGGGACACGTAACGCCGAAGACTGACAGACACATTGAGACGGGTCAGCGTCTGGGCACTCGACGCGTTGACCGCGTGAAACACCTTCGCGTCGGGCACCTGCACCGACTTCCAATCGCGCTGCCACGCCCGGATGAAGAGGTCGATGTCCTCGTGATCGAGAAAGAAGGCGGTGTCCCAGCCGCCCAACTCACGGTAAACATCGCGATGGATCATTACCGCCCCGGCGCAGGGAAACGGAACCGTTTCCCCGGGTTCTAAGGGCACATTGAAGTCGGCTGCATAAAGCGGATACGGCGAGTTCAAAGCCCAGCCGGCCCGGAAAAACCTGGTGCCGCCATGAATCCATTCCGTTCCGTCGTAGCTCCACTGCCACGGATCGGCGGCACCGATCTTCGCAGTCAGATCAATCCGTTCTGCCAGCAACCGGAGACAATCGGGATCGAACCACATGTCCTCGTTGCAGAAGAACAGCAACTCGTGGGAAGCCGCCACGGTGCCCGCGTGGTAACCTGCCACCAAACCGGTCTCCGGTGGTTCGGAGATGACCTTCACCGCCGGATGGGCCGCCAGGATCTGCGGTGAAGCGTCCGAGCTGCAGCGGTCCACCACGATGATCTCGACGGTGACTCCACGCTGCCCCACCAACGTCTCCAGCAGCCGCGGCAGGAACCGGGCTCCGTTGAAATTGGAGACGATGACCGAAACGGAAGGCATAGGCAGACGACCGGCGGAAGCTGAACCAAAGCCCGGCCGGCGTCACGATTCGTCCGCAGAAACCTGCCGCACGATCATTTCGACGGTCTTCTCGAGACCACCGAGGTTCTCGCGGACCACCGTCTGTCCCCGCTGTCCGAGCGCCGCCCGTTCGGCCGGATCACCCAGCAGGCGTTCAATTTCCCGCTCCAGTGCCGCCGCGTCCGGAACCTGTCGGGCCCCGTCGCGGGCGAGGAACTGCGGCACCACCTGCGGGAAGTTCTGCATGTTGGGTCCGAAGACCACGGGTTTGCCCAGAGCCGCCGGCTCAATGGGATTCTGCCCGCCTTCGGCCGTCAGGGATTTGCCCACGAAAACGACATCCGCCCGCTCATAGAAAAACCGCAACTCGCCGGTCGTGTTCACCACAAGGCACTCCAGCTCCGGATCGTCAAACTGGGTGGCCCGTGTGATTTCGTTGCGGAAGCGGAACTTCACCCCATGCGCCGCCAGTTCCCGTCCCACCTCCCCGCCACGCTCCTGGTGACGCGGCACGATGACGGTGAACAGCCTCGGAAAACGGGTCCGCAACCGCCGGGTCAGCTGCGCGAGGAGAAGCTCCTCCCCGGCATGGGTGCTGCCGCCGACCAGCACCAGTGCATCCTCACTCACCCCGAGCTGTGCCAACAACGCGGACACATCGAGCCGGGCCGGTCCCTGGATCGCAGCGGAGTCGAACTTCAGGCTGCCCACCACCTCGATCACTTCGGGGCGGACCCCCAGTTCACGCAATCGCTGCGCGTCGGCCTCATTCTGAACTCCCACCCCGGAAAACCCCGCAAACAGCCGTCGGAACAGAAACCCCGCCCGGCGATAGCCCCGGAATGACCGATCTGAAATCCGCGCGTTCACCAGAAAATAGGGGATGCCCCGCTTCTGAAGCGTCCAAAGCATGTTCGGCCAGAGCTCCGCCTCCACGAACACCATCGCCTGCGGGTGGATGGACCCCATGGACCGCTGCACGTGTTTCCGGCGGTCAATCGGGTAGTAAATCTTGCTGACGTGGGCTGGCAGTTGCTTCTCCAGTTCGGCGCGCCCCGTGGTCGTGGTGGTGGAAACCACCAGTTTGTGGTTCGGCAGCCGCACCTCCAGGTGCCGCACCAGTTCCGTGGCCAGGCCCACCTCGCCCACGCTGACCGCATGCAGCCAAATGACCTTGCGGTTGGTCAGCGACGTCTTGAGCCGGCCGTCATAGTGACCGAACCGCTCGCCGAACCCGGACTGCCAATTACCCCGCCGGCGCATCTTCAGGAAGTAGAAAGGTGCGCTAAGGACAAAGCCGAGATTGAACAGGACGTTGTAGAGGAATCGCATTTCCGGGCCGCAAATCGTTGGTGGACCGACGCTAGCGTTTTCCCGGCCACCGAAAAGAATTCTTCATCACCCAATTGGCACGCTTGCATGTCCGGACTCCGCGCAGAACCTCCCCAAGGTCACATGAATATCTATGCGCACCCAACCTTCGACATGGCGCAACGGCAGTTCGACCTCGTGGCGGACCTGCTGAACATCCCCGACCACGACCGCGGCTGGCTCAGGTTCCCCAAACGCGCCCTCACCGTCGCCTGCCCCGTGCGCATGGACGACGGCACCACCCGGGTGTTCTCTGGCTACCGCGTCCAGCATCATTTCGCCCTGGGCCCCACCAAGGGCGGTCTCCGCTATCACCCGGACGTGACGCTCGGGGAGGTCGCCGCCCTCGCACTGTGGATGAGCTGGAAATGCGCCCTCACCGGCCTGCCTTACGGCGGCGCCAAAGGCGGCATCAGTGTGGCCGCCGGCGCACTTTCCGCGGGTGAACTGGAACGGCTCACGCGGCGCTACACCCAGGAGCTGGTCAACTTCATCGGTCCGCAGGTGGACATTCCCGCCCCCGACGTCGGCACCAATGAACAGGTCATGGCCTGGCTGATGGACACCTATTCCACCCATGCCGGCCATGCCGTGCCGGCCGTCGTCACCGGCAAACCGGTCCACCTCGGCGGCTCGCTCGGACGCCGCGAAGCCACCGGCCGAGGCGTTGCCTATCTGGCCGGACGCGCCATGGACACCCTTGGTATGGAATCCGCCGGCGCCACCGCCGTCATCCAAGGCTACGGCAATGTCGGTGCCGTGGCTGCCCAGTCCCTGGCGAAACAGGGGCTCAAGATCATCGCCGTCAGCGATGTCAGTGGCGGCATCCACAATTCCAGCGGACTCGACCTGCGCCGGCTTGAGTCCTGGTCCGCCCAGAACCGAACCATCGTCGGATTCCCGGAAGCCGAGCCGATTGCCAATGCAGAGTTGCTAAATCTGCCCTGTGACGTGCTGGTCCCCGCCGCGCTCGAACGCCAGATCACTGCCGAGAACGCCGGCCGCCTCCGCTGCCGCGTGCTCGCGGAAGGCGCCAACGGGCCGACCACGCCGGAAGCCGACGAAATTCTCAACCGTCGCGGCGACGTCTTCGTGGTCCCGGACATCCTCTGCAATGCCGGCGGCGTGGTGGTGAGTTATTTCGAGTGGGTGCAGGACCTGCAGTCGTTCTTCTGGTCCGAGGGCGAGGTGATGGACAAGCTGTTCCGGATCCTGGAAGGCGCCTTCCACAACACGCTGAGCACCGCCCGCAAGCAAAACCTCCCGATGCGCACCGCCGCCTTGAGCCTCGGCATCCGGCGCGTCTGGGAAGCCAAGAAAAGCCGCGGGCTGTTTCCTTAAGTCCGTCTTGCCGAAACGCCCGCCCGCTTCGGGGTGTTGCCGCGGAACGACTCCGCGACCAGCCTCCGCGCGATGAATTCACCGTCCGTTTCCCGGCGCACAGTCCTCAAGGGACTTGCCGGCGCCGGTGCAGCCGCCGTGCTCGGCGGCTGCGCCAGCCTGACGAAGCCGGGTCCCAACCGCATCGTCCTCGAAAACTCGAAACCAGGCACCCGCGACTGGCAGCTCAAGAACACCCGCGTGGACCCGGCCACCAAATGGCGGTGCCCGTGGATCGAAGGCTATTGCTCGCACACCCGCGTCCGGGCCGGCGACGAACTGTCCCTCTTCGTCAGCACCAATCCCGCGAGCCCGTTCACCGTGGACATCTACCGGCTCGGTCACTACGGCGGTGCCGGCGGCCGGCTGTTGCGTTCGTTCGGACCGATCCCGGGAAAGCCCCAGCCGGATCCTCCCGTCGGTGCCAAACGCCTCCAGAACTGTGCCTGGGAACCCGCCGTCACCTTCCGGATCCCCGCGGATTGGCTCAGCGGCGTCTATCTCGGCAAACTCACCGAACAGCGCACGGGACTGCAAAGTTATGTCGTCTTCATCGTGCGGGACGACCGCCCCGCCGACCTGCTGTTCCAATGCAGCGACCACACGTGGCAGGCATACAACCGCTGGCCCACCCAGTTCTCGCTCTACGACGACGGCAAAGACCAGTGGTATTGGGGGGGCGGCGTGCAGGTCGGTTTCAACCGCCCCTACGGCCGTTACTGCCAGATCTTCGACGCGCCGCTGTCGCAGGGTTCCGGCGAGTTCCTGCTCTGGGAGTTCCCCGTGGCCTACTGGCTCGAACAGCACGGCTACGACGTCACCTACTGTTCCAATCAGGACACACATGCCGACCCGGGCGGTTTGCTCCGGGCGAAGGGCTTTCTTTCCGTCGGGCACGACGAATACTGGAGCCTTGAGATGTTCCGTCATGTTCAGGCCGCCATCACCGCCGGCGTGAATGTTGCCTTCCTATCCGGCAACGCGGTCTGCGGCCGGATCGCGCTCACGCCCGACCTGCGTGCTTTCGAACGGGTGGGGGTCTTCGGCCCGCCCGGCGGCACCCGGGACTTCATCGCCATGAAGTCACTGGCCCACGAACGACCCTACGCCCATGAACTTGTCGGCGCCCACAGCACCGGCCCGGTCACCGGCGGCGCGGACTGGACCTGCGCGCAGCCTGCCCACTGGCTCTTCGCCGGCACAGGCATGAAGGCCGGCGACGGCATCCCCGGACTGGTCGGCTGGGAATGGCATGGTGACCCCGCCCCGATTCCCGCACTGGAAATCGTCGCGTCCGGCCCCACCCAGGACGCCCCCGGGAAACCCAACGGCGGCCAGTTCACCGCGACGGTTTATCCGGGTCCGAAAGGCAACTTCGTCTTCAACGCGTCCACGATCTGGTGGGGCGATGGCCTGTCCGCGCCCCCGGGCTACGTCCGCCCGAGCGTTTACACCACTCCGCAGGGACCTGACCAGCGGCTCCAGCGCATCACCGAAAACCTCCTGGCCCGCATGATCCGTGGCTAATCGCCCGGGGATCTGCACCCCATGATCACCCGTCTTGGCGCCGCCTTGTTCCTGTTGCTGCTGCCTGCCTGCACTCATACCGAACCGCGCATGAATCCCGCCCCGCGGCCGATTCACTTCACCTACGACACGCCGATGGACGTCGGCCTCCAGCGGCAACTGGGGTCCATCGACACGACTTTGCGCCAACGCTTTGGCATGAACCCGGAGGACACCGCAGCGGGCCTCTGCGACCTGCTCACGGGTCGCCTCGCACTGATCCATCCGGACCGCATCGAATACGCCGCCAGCGTGCCGAAGATCGGTATCCTGCTCGCGTATTTCGTCCGCCATCCCGAAGCCGCCGAGCAGCTTGATCCCGCGGTCCACCACGAGCTGGGCCTGATCGCCAAGGTCTCCTCCAACGAACTCGCGGCGAAGTATTCGGCCCAGCTCGGTCTCCGCTACATCCAACAATGCCTCGACGAGCGCGGCTTTTACGATGCCCAACGCGGCGGCGGTCTCTGGGTGGGCAAACATTACGGCCGCGCGGATGAACGCTATCCCGATCCGGTCGGCGGCCATCCGCACGCCGCCACCGTCCGCCAGGTGCTCCGCTACTTCCTGCTGCTCGAACAGGGCCAGCTCGAAAGCCCGGCAGTGTCCCGGACGCTGCGGGACATCTTCGCCTCGCCGGACATCCCGCACGACCCGGAACGTTTCGTGCGCGGTCTCTCCGGACGACCGGTCGAGGTTCTGCGCAAATGGGGCGACTGGGAAGACTGGCAACACGATGCCGCGATCGTCACCGGCCCCGGCCGCCACTACATCCTCGTCGCACTCACCCATCACCCCCGCGGCCGCGACTACCTCGCTGCTCTCGCTGCCGCAGTGGACGACCAACTGCAGCGCACGGCGAAAGACTCCACTCCCCGTCCCTGACCGACGCGCGGGCTCCGTCATTCGTCCGCGGCGACTTCCAGGCCGCGAATCTCCCGGAACTGCCGGCTAAGCACGACGGCTTCCACCAGCGGCGCCAGCCGGTAGTCGTCCTTTTTCAGTTTCGCGGAAAGCTCCTCAATCAGCGGGCGGTCGGAGAGCTGCACGCCCCGACCGAGCGAGTAGCCCAGCAGTTTGCGGCAAAACTGCCGGACGAACGCATCGCGACGCTTGGTCACCAGGTAATTCCTCAGTCCGTCGAGCCCGTCGAGCTCCGTGCCGTCGATCACCCTGGTCTTCGTGTCGATCGAGTGCCCGCCCAGATCCGTCTCGCGCCGTCGGCCGATGGCGTCGAACGACTCCAGCGCAAAGCCGTAGGGATCGATTTGGCGATGGCAGCCGAAACACTTCAGGTCGTTGCTGTGTTTCTCAGTGAGCTGGCGGACCGTGAGCGTTTCAGACGACTCGTCCTCGGGCAGCCGCGGCACATCCTTGGGCGGCCGCGGCAGTTTGTCCCCGAGCAGCACTTCGGCGGTCCAGTTGCCGCGCAGGATCGGACTCGTGCGCGAAGCCCCGGACTGCTTGGCCAGCACCGCCGCCTGTCCCAGCACACCGCCGCGGCCGGCCGCCTTCAGTCCGGTGACCCGGAGCCAGCCGTCCTCGGAAGCCCCCGCCTGGGGAGCGGGCAGGCCGTAGAATTTCGCAAGGTCCACATTCACGAACGTGTGATCCGCCTCCAGCACGTCGAGCACGCGGCCGTTCTGCTGGAACAGGGCGGTGAAGAACCGGACCGTTTCCTCGTGCATCGAGTCGCGCAGCCCTTTGAAAGCCGGGAAGTGTCGCTCGCTCTTCTCGTCCATTTCCCGGAAGTCGTAGAGGTGCAGCCACGCGGTGCCGAACTCGGTGGCCAGCCGCCGCGTCTTCGGATCCTTCAGCATGCGCCGGGTCTGTGCAGCCAGCGTTTTCGGTTCGCGGAGTTTGCCGCCGGCCGCCACGGATCGCAGTTCTGCATCCGGCGCGGAAGACCACAGGAAGTAGCTCAGCCGCGTTGCCAGTTCCCAGTCGCTCACCGGACTTGGCCTGTCCCCGGGGCCCGGCTTCTCCGTCCGATACAGGAAGGCCGGCGACACAAGCGTGCGGGCGAGGGTCAGCCGCACGGCGGCCTCGTGCGACAATTCTTCGGCCCGGAGCTTCCGGTAGAGTGCCTGGAGTTCGTCCCGTTCCGCGGCGGCCAGGGGCCGACGATAAGCATCCTCCGCGAACTTCAGCACGGCTTCCAGGTGCCGCGGCTGGGCGTTGGTGAGTTCGCGTCGGAACTGTTCCGCGCGCAGCCTGATGGGTTCGCGCAACGGCTCGAACGCGCTCGGGTCGGCGTCCTGGGTGGCGTATTGCCAGAGCTGCTCGAAGGCGTCCACGAGCTTGAATGCATCCTGGCTGACGAAATGAAGCTCGCCCCAGAGCCGCTCAAGCTCGGCGGTCTGAGCCTCGTCCAACATCAGCCGCCGGAGGGCGTCGTCCTCGCGGTAGTAGAGCGTCAGCGTGACGACTTCATCCACGGGCACGATCTTGGTGTAGCAGAGCGCCGCCGGAAAAAGCTGCCGGAACTGTTCCAGCGCCGCCTCGATGCGGGCGCGCGCCGCGCTGCCGTTGCGCACCAGTATCGGCGCATCGGACAGCACCGAGCGTTCGCCGTCGGACCAGGTGCCCTTGCCGCCCTGCTCCTTCGCATTGCCGGCGGCAAGCCCAAGCGACGTCGGCCGGGCCGTGAGCACCTGCATTTGGACGCTGCCCTCGCGGCCGGTCTCGGCGTGCAGGCCGGTGGTCGCCACAAACTCACAGCCCTCCGCCAGCTCGGCCGGCAAACGCACTTCAATCACGGACGGGGCCAGCACGCACAGGTCGGTTCCGGCCACTTTGGCGCCGGCGGGATGTTTGCCGAACAGCGCGGGGTCAATTCCGGATTCCGACTTCCGGCTTCCGGCTTCGACGGGAGCCTCGGCGCGTTGGCCACCACGGAGAATGCCGCCCAGCAGAGGGCCATTAGGCGAGCGGAGCTGGCGTCGCAACTGTGCGTCTGGCGCATCCGTCGGCAGCCCGTCACTGCTGCCCGCCAGCAGGCGCTGGACCTCGCCGGCAAGGCGTGCCTTTTCGGCCCCGTCGGCCGCGGATTGCCACTTCGCCAGGAGCGAACCCGCCGGCAGCACCGATTCGGGGCCGCCGCCCTGGTCGGGTTCGCTGTGAAAATGCCAGACGCTGGCGTTGCCCAGGCTGTCGGCATGCGGATTGCCGGCGAGCAGGTTCGGTGAAACGTCTTTTCCCAAATCCCAATTGCGCACGCCGTCGGAGAGCGTGAAATCCACCGCCGTCAGGTCGCAGGAATGATTCCCGTCGCGCGGCCCGATGACCACCGTGACCACGTCCCCCGGCAGCACGGCGAGGCCGGCGAGCGGACCGAACTTTACCTCCCGCGCTCCCTGCGCCGTGCCGGCGGCCAGCCGCTGCCGGGTGTGCCCACGACGCAGTTCCACAGCCCACGTCACGCCGTTGCCACACTCGGGATGCGCGTGCTGGACCGTGCCGTGGACCGCGAGCGTGGCGGTCACGGGACTCCGCCAGCTCAGCAAGGCGCAGCGGTTCGGCGCCGGATGCGCGGCGACGCTGTGGGGTTTCATGTTCCCCGGAACGCGCACGGCGTGGTCGGAGGAATTGGCGATGACGCTGAGCGCATCAGCAGCGCTCCAGCCCTTCACAAAGTCGTAGTTCGCGAGGTTTTCCAGCCGGGTCGTCAGGTGGCCCTCAAGGCGCGCCTCGCCGGCACCGAGGCCGAGGCAATCCAGCCACGCCGCGAGCGCCACCGGCTCGACGCCATGCTTCTGCGCGAGCCGCCCGACGGCCGCCTCGTCCACGGCGCCTGTGACTTCCACGGCCGCGGCGAGGCAGCCGTCGGCCTGCCGAAACAGCCGGTCGCGGTTGGCTTCCAACCGGGCCACGGCCGCGCGCACCTCGCGCAGCGGCAGGTCCGCGCGACCCGGCGCGACCAGGCGCGGATTCTCCCACAGCGCAAAATCATTCGCCGGACCGTCGCCGGCATCGGAGGCCGCCAGGTAGAAGACGACGTCCTGGCCGTCGGCCGACGGGGGCAACTTGAAGCGAACTTCACGCGCTTCGGCGAGCGGTGTGACCGGAACCTGCCAGGCCTTTGGACCGTCGCGTTTTCCGATGTGACCGACCTGGGTGAACCGCCAGAGCGACTGCTGCCACTGGCCCACGAATTCCGCGAGGGCGGCGCCATCCCCCGGCTTGGCGACCCGCCAGCGGGCGCGCAGCTGATCCAGGAGGAACGACGGCGATAGGTCGTTCAATTCGGACCAGAGCGTGGCGAGGTATTTCGGGACGAGACCATCCTTCGCGGCAGCCGACGCGAGGAGGCTCTGATCAATCTTCACTTCCGACCTCCGGTTTCCGACTTCAGTTGGAGCCTCCTTACGTCGGCTGCCACGGGATGGGGCCGCCACGTCGCGGAGTTTGAGGGTCGCCTCCAGATACTTCGCCAGCGGCAGCACCCCGCCGTCCTTGGTGTCGAACTTGATGCCCTGCAGGTTCACCGCGGAACCGCCGCCGTTCACAGAGTAGCGGCCGTAAAACTCCCGGATCGCCGTCAGCCGTTCCTCCGCCCAGTCACGCGCCGAAGTGCTCGACGAAAACCCGATGCCATCCGGCAACAGCACGGCGTGGTCCGCGGTCGCTTTGGCTGCGTCGAGATACTTGGTCAGCAGCGTCGGCGACATCACCAGCGAGTTGCCCACGTTCATGAAGCCTTCGCCCGACGCGGAATCGGCCGGAAATTCCTTCGCCGGATCCAGGGTCGCCACACCGGTGAGATCACGGAGCGTGTAGGTGTATTCCGCGTTGGAAAGTCGTCGCAACACCACCGGTCCGGGATCACCCGCGCGGGCCTGGGCCGCCGCATCCAAGGCACCGACCACCCAACCGGTGAGCTGCGCGGCCTGGGCCTTGGAAGGCTGCGGCTTCTCCTTGGGCGGCATCTCGCCAAGCGCCATCTGGTCCAGGACGCCCTGCCAAACCTTGGAATGCTTCACGACTTCGGCGAGCGAGGTGAAGCGTTCCAAGTCGAGGTCGCCTTTGTGTTTCTCGGTCGAGTGACAGCCGAGGCAATATTCCTTCAGCACGGGCAACGCCTTGCGTTGGAAGTCGCGTTCCAGCGCCCGGGCACCGGGAGCGTCCGCGGCGACGACGGTTCCGACGAGGGCGATGAATCCTCCGAGAACGGAAAGGAAACGTGGAGAATTGGACACAGGCATGGACGGGTTATGCAATGAGGCCGCTAACGGAATGGGCCACGGCGACGCCAACGGGGCTGGCAGACGCGAGGATCAGCGTGATGACCACAAATCGTTTGGAGAGCTGCTTCATCTGAGGTCAGTTGCGAAGGATCAGGGTTACGCGGCGCACGTCCATCACGGACTTCCCGGCAAGCTCCAGCGCGCGCAGGGTGAGCGGTGCCGGTCCAGCGGGTAGCGTCATTTCACCGAGCCGGAGCGGGCGGAACTCCTTCATCTGCGATTCCACGGGCGGGCGCGGCAGCGTGTCCTGATTCGTGTAAAGCGGCGGATCCCAGCCGGGTGCGACCCGGCCCGCCAGTCGCGCATCCTTGAACGAAAGCTCCACCGTCGACCCCGCGTCGGGCACGGGGCAGGTGTAATCGATGGTCACCTCGTAACTCCCCGCCGTGTGGACATCCAACAGCCATACCATTTGATCGTCAGTGCTCGTCCAGTTCACGAAATAGGAACAGTTCGGCGCGCCGCTGCTCCGCCTCACGCCGCCGTGGGGTTCGCCATCGCGCGCGGGGAGCATCGTGATCGGAAACTCCCGATAGCCGACCGGGATCGGGCGCGGGTCCACGGCATTGCCAGCCGCTTTCGCCGGCAGGTTTGTGCCGAACATCTCTGCGCGCCACGACTGCGCGGCGGCGGTGAGTCGCGCGGCGAGTGCCGGCTCCGCGTCGTTCACCGGTTTCGTCTGGCCGGGATCGGCGACCATGTCGAAAAGCTGCCCGGCATGATCGAGCCGATGCGTCTGCGTGCGCACGCTGACGTTGCCGTTCCAGGTGTTGATGATCATGCGGTTCGGCCACTCGACCTGCTGCCGCGTGAGCAGGGGGGTGAGATCCCGGCCATCAAGCGGCTGGGCGCCCACGCGCCGCACGCCCGCAAGTGATATGAGCGTGGGCAGCAGATCGATCGCGCCCGCGATCTGCGTGACCGTGTGCCCGGCCGGCAGCTTCGCCGGCCAGCGGACATAGCAGACGGAGCGCACGCCGCCCTCGTCGGTGGAGCCCTTCCTCCCCTTCATGCCGCCGGTCCAGCGGTTGCCGTTCGGACCGTTGTCGGAGAAGTAGAGGACGATGGTATTCTCCTCCAGGCCATGTGCGCGCAGTTTCGCCAGCACGCGGCCCACGTTCATGTCCTGGTTCTCCAGCATCGCAAGCGCGCAGCGCGTTTCGTCGGCGACTTCCCGGCTTGCCTCGGTCGCGTGCTGCGTGATGGGCCGGTCCTTGAACCGTTGCCAGTCCTGTTCCGGCGCGGCCCAGGGCGAGTGCGGCGTGGTGAACGGCACGAAGCAGAGGAAGGGTTTCGCCTGGTTCTTCTCGATGAAGGCGAGCGCGCGGTCTGTGCAGACATCCACGATGTAACCCTGCGTGCGAATCATGCGCCCGTTTTCCTCGAGCGGCGCGTCGAAGTATTCGCCCCAGTGCCCCGAGGTGTGGCCGAAGTATTCGTCGAAACCGCGCGCCATCGGGTGATACGGCCACTGGCTGCCGTTGTGCCATTTGCCAAAGGCACCGGTGGCATAACCGGCGGCCTTGAACGCATCGGCCAGCGTCTTTTCGCCGAGGTCGAGCCGCTCCTGCCCGGTCGAAACGCCCCGCACTCCGCCGCGCGGATGATAACGGCCGGTAAGGAATTCCGCACGCGTCGGAGCGCACACGGGCTGAACGAAAAAACGATCCAGCGACACGCCCCCGCGCGCGAGCGAGTCGATGTGCGGCGTGCGCACCTGCGTATTGCCGGAGTGACTGTAGTCGCCCCAGCCCGCATCGTCGGCGAGGAAGATGACTACATTGGGCCAGCCCGCCGCGCCTGAGGCTGCAGCGAGGTCTGGCACCGCGGCGGGCCACGAAAAGACAAACCCCAGGACAAGGCTCGCAAGAAACCGGGGCATAAAACGAAACTCAGAAAAGGCTGTTGTGCGGTCAAGCCGCTCGCGGGGACTCGTCATCAAATTGGACAAGCGTTGAGGTCAGTTTGGGCTAAGCCATGATTTCACGGATGGGATGCGCTTCGACGACGCCGGTCAGCTTGTTGTCGAGTCCGCCGTAGAAGTAGGTGAGCCGCTCGTGATCGAGGCCCATCAGGTGGAGGATGGTGGCGTGCAGGTCGCGCAGGTGCCGCGGGTTCACGGCTGCACCTTCGCCGAGTTCATCGGTCTCGCCGTAGCTGGTGCCGGGCTTCACGCCCGCGCCCGCGAGCCAGTAGGTGAAGCCCTTGGGATTGTGATCGCGCCCGCCCGGTTTGCCGCCGGTGTTGAAGGTCTCCGAAACCGGCATGCGACCGAACTCGCCGCCCCACACGACCAGCGTTTCGTCGAGCAGGCCGCGTTGTTCCAAGTCGGCCAGCAACGCGGCGATTGGCTGATCCACCTCGGGACAGTGCAGCTTCAGGTTCTCCTCAATGCCGTGGTGGCCGTCCCAGGTGTTCTGCCCGCCCGCACCGCCGCCACCGGAGTAGACCTGCACGAATCGCACGCCGCGTTCGACGAGCCGGCGCGCGGTCAGGCATTGCCGGCCAAATGGGGCCGGGCCCTGCGCGAGCGAATGCCAGTCGGGCTTGGGCTCGTTGATGCCGTAGGCTTCGAGCGTGCGTGGATCTTCCTGCGACAGATCAAGCGCTTCGGGCGCGGTGGCCTGGAGGCGGAAGGCGAGTTCGTAGCTGGAGATGCGGGCAGCGAGTTCCGAATAACCGGGCCGCGAACGCAGGTGCTCGGCGTTGACCGCGTTGATGAAGTCGATTTCACGGCGCTGGAATTCCCGGCTCGTGCCGGCGGGCGGCTGCAGGTTCAGGATCGGTTCCCCGGCGGTCCGCAGCACCGTGCCCTGATGCACCGCCGGCATGAAGCCGCTGGACCAATTCGGCGCGCCCGTGGTCGGTCCGCCGCGCGGATCGAGCATCACCACGTAGGCCGGCAGATTTTGGTTCAGCGTGCCGAGACCGTAGCTCAGCCACGCGCCCATGGACGGATGTCCCTGGAGGATCCGGCCGCTGTTCATCTGGAGCACCGCGCTACCGTGGGCGAACGAATCGCTGTAGAGCGATTTCACCACGGCGAGTTTGTCCATGTGACGGGCGATGTTCGGGAAGGCATCGGAGCACCAAAGTCCCGATATCCCGTGCTGCCTGAAGGTGCGCCGGCTCGCCTGAAGCACAGCCTTGGTCTTGGTGTTCCGGCGGAACTCGTTGTCGATGGTCTGCCCGTCGCGCTTCTGGAGTTCCGGCTTGTAGTCGAACAGGTCCACCTGCGACGGCCCGCCGAACATGAACAGGAAGATCACCGACTTCGCCTTGGTCGGGAAATGCGGCGCTTTCGGCAGCAGCGGACTCGGTTGCGCAATTTCTGCGGCCCGCGCTTTCCCAAAAACGCCATCGCCTTCCAGTAGTCCGGCCAGAGCAAGCCCCGCAAAACCAGCCCCTGCTTCCCAGAGGAACTGGCGCCGCGGCAGTTGATGTTCGGCGGGGTTCATGTGCAGAGAGACACGATGAGCGAGTGCGCCCCGCGGAGCGCACACTGGAAACCGGAGACCACTTTGCCGGCGTGGCGACGCAATTCTTCAATCCACATACACCACCTCGTTCAGGTTGAGCAGCGCGCGGCAGAGGCTCCGCAGGGCCACCATTTCAGAGTCGTGTGCGCCTTCGCCTCGCACTCGCGCGGCCTGGTCCGCCAGCAGTGCCCTCGCCGCTTGCACCTCGGCCTTCGTCGGCCCGCGTTGGACCGCCAGTTGAAAGGCGCGTGCAATCTGCGCCTCCGGTTTAGTCCCGGCCTCCCGTCGGACCCGCTGGGCGAACGCCTCGGCTTGAGCCTGCACGAAGGAATCGTTCAGGAGCATCAGTGCCTGCGGGGCGACCGTCGTCGTGGGGCGGGTGCCGGTGCCGGAAGTGCTGTTGGCGAAGTCGAGGCATTCGAGCAGCGGCACCTTGAGCGCCCGCTTCACGACCAGATAGACGCTTCGGCGGTTCTGCTCGTCGGCCGGACTGTCTTCCCAGCCTTTGCCGGCGGAGTCCTGCGTGGTGTGGACTTCCCTGGGCAGGCTCGGGAATACGCTCGGACCACCGCGCTTGGGATTCAGCCGGCCGCTGACTGCGAGCATGGAATCACGAATCACCTCGGCCTCCACGCGGCGCAGATTCTGCCGCCACAGCAGGGTGTTGTCCTGATCGGCGGCGCGGTTCTCGGCGCGGGAGGACAGGCGATAGGCCCGGCTGGTGAGGATAAGCCGGTGAAGCCGCTTCACGGACCAGCCGCCGCGGACGAATTCCGCCGCAAGAAAGTCGAGCAGTTCGGGGTTCGAAGGCCCCAACCCGGTCCGGCCGAAGTCGTCCGGCGTCGGCACGAGTCCGACACCGAAGTGATGCTGCCAGACGCGGTTCACGAAGACGCGCGCGGTCAACGGATTGTCAGGGCTCGCGATCCAATCGGCCAGGACTCGGCGGCGTCCGGTGGTGGTCGCGGTGCCGTTGCGTTCGAGGAAACTGGGTTCGGCCAAACCGAGCACGGTCGGAAATCGCGGGCTCACTTCGGCCCGGGGCGAATGGGCATCGCCACGGTAAAGCACATGCGTGGGTTTCGCTTGCCGGCCGTTCTCCGCGATGGCGAGCGCGTGATCGAACGGCGGTGCGGCTTCGCGAGCCTGCTTCACTTCGGCTTCCAGACGCTTCTTCGCCTCTGCGTCGATCACTTGGGCCAGACGCGCTTCTGCATCCTTCACCCGTGCCTGCTTGGCCGTCTCCCAGGCTCGCCACTCGGCAGCGGTAGCGAGTGGACGCGTGATCTTGCCGGTGCCGCGGCCACCGCCACCGGTGTGGTGCTGGCCGTAGCCGTCGATGCTGCGGACAAAACCCAGCAGCGAGTAGTAGTCGGCCTGGCTAAGCGGATCGAACTTGTGGTCGTGACACCGGGCGCAGGCGACGGTCATTCCGAGAAACGCCGTGCCGGTGGTGACCATGATGTCGTCGAGATCGTCGAACTCCGCGACCACGGTGCTGTCCGGTTCGTCGTCCCAGACGTGAAAACGGTAGAAGCCCGTTGCGACGAGCGCCTCCCGCATTGCGGGCGTCATCTGCGGCGCCTGCGCCAGTTCGTCCTCGACCAATTCGTCGCCGGCGAGCTGCTCGCGGACGAAACGGTCGTAGGGCTTGTCCGCGTTGAACGAGTCGATGACATAGTCGCGGTAACGCCACGCGTGCGGCTTGGGGCCGTCCCGCTCGTAACCATTGCTCTCGGCGTAGCGGACCAGGTCCAACCAGTGGCGGCCCCAGCGTTCGCCGTAGTGGGGCGAGGCCAGCAACCGGTCCACCAACGCCGCCCACGCGATGTCGCTCGGATCGCGCTCAAAAGCAGCCACGTCTTCCGGGCTCGGTGGCAGGCCGATCAGGTCAAAATGGATCCGGCGGACCAGTTCTCGCGGCGTGGCCGGCGGATTGGGCTCCAATTTGCGTCCGCGCAGCGCCGCCAGGTGGAATGCGTCCACTGCGTTCGTCACCCGTTTGCCGCGGATTCTTTCCTGCGGCACAGCCAGCGCCTTCACCGGCTGGAATGCCCAGAAGGAACGGTCGTCTTCGGTGACTGCGAACTGCCGCGGTCTCAGCTTGGGACCAACGTCCGCAGCCCGCAGGCACGCAACCAACCCAAGCGTCAACCCGGCGATTTTCAACGCGCGGGCGCAGGACCAGGGCAATGACAGCGGAGAACTCACCGGGGATGATTGCGGGAGTGTCAGCCGCGGGTTTGGGAGCGGTCGAGTCCCTTGTTGGGGTAGCGGCGGATTTCAGTCCCGCACCCGGCGAAACAGGGGGTCCGGGACCAGCGCGCCCAGCAGCTGTTCCACTGTCCCGGTCTGCCCCGGCAACACCAAGTCCGGCAGCAGTTCGGCCAGTGGGCGCAGCACGAACTCCCGCAGGTGCGCCCGCGGATGAGGCAACGCCAGCGTGTCGGTGGCGCGCCGTTCCTCGCCCCAGGCAATGAGGTCGAGGTCAAGGGGACGCGCCTCGTTCAGAACTTGCTTTGGCCGACGGCCTGCTTCGGCCTCCAACTCCTTGAGCTTGGCCAGCAGCGACTCCGGCGTTTCCCCGGGCCGGGGAACAATGGAGGCGATCGCATTCACAAACCGCGGCGAGCCCGGCGGGCAATCCACCGGCGTGCTTTCCCAAAAAGACGAGCACCGCACCGGCCCGTCCGCGAGCGCTCCCAGAGCCGTCACCGCCGCCCGCAGTTGTCGGACCGGTTCCCCGAGATTTGAGCCCAGCGCCACGATGACCGGTGGTCGTGTCATCTGCCGGCCTCTTCGCAGCGCGCGACCTTGCCCCGGATCAGTGCCTCCAGCCGACCGTAGTCTTCCGCCGACTTGAGCGCCCGGTGCGGAAACCAGAAGGAGGTGGTCTCGTCGATGAACACGAGGCAGCCGTCGGAGCAAAAGACGACGCGCGGCACGTCACGCCACAGATGGGTCTTGCTGCGGCCATCCTCGCGCGAGGACACAAAGCCAAACTCGTCGAAGACCGCATTGCCGCGGTGAACCGCCTCGGCTGTGTGCCGGCGCACTCCCCTAAGGAAAACCCGACGCCGAGCGGCGGTGCTGAAGGTCAACCACCAAATGGCGGCGAAGATGGCCGGCACAATCACCAAGGACAGCCACCAAGTAGGATCACCCGCCCGACGGTCTGAGACCGTTCGAAACGTGGTCAAAGACACGCACAGGCCGGCGAGAAACACGCTGCCGATCTGGACGCGTGTGCGGGCCCGCGGATCAGGGGGCAGCCGGTCGTAGGCCTCCATGAAATAGGCCTCGTCCTCGGTGTAGTCGGCGCGCAGTTCGGGCTCGGCCATTGGGGCAGGGCGTTGAATCGTTCAGCTCAGGCCCAGCACATCCTGCATGTCATAGATGCCCGGCGGCCGGCCAACGACCCATTGCGCTGCCCGCAGGGCCCCGTTGGCAAACGTGTCCCGGCTGCTGGCCTTGTGAATGAGCTCCACGCGCTCGCCATTGGCGGCGAAGATGACGGTGTGGTCCCCGACCACGTCGCCGCCCCGCAGAGCGTGGATGCCGATTTCGGACGCCGTGCGTTCGCCGGTGATGCCCTTGCGGCCATGCCGGAGGGCCTCTTCCAACTGCACCTCGCGCACGTCGGCAAGGATTTCGAGAAGCGTCGTCGCGGTGCCACTCGGCGCGTCCTTCTTCAGCCGGTGATGCATCTCGACCACTTCCAGGTCGAAGCCGGGCCCGAGGATTTCGGCCGCCTTGCGGGTCAGCCAGAACAGCGTGTTGACGCCGGTTGAGAAGTTCGTGGCCCAGACCATCGGAATCTTAGACGCCGCCGCACGGATGGCGGCCTTCTCGGCTTCATTGTGACCGGTCGTGCCGATGACCAGCGCCTTGCCGTGGGCGGCGCAAAGGCTGGCCACGTCGGCCGTCACGTGGTGCAGCGTGAAATCAATGACCGCGTCGCAGCCTCCCATGAGCGCCGCCAAGTTATCGCCGACATCCGTCGCGCCGACGACCTGGAGTTCCGGGATCCGGCCGGCACACGTGAGCAGCGTCTGGCCCATGCGCCCCTTAGCGCCATTGATGATGAGCTTCGTCATGTGGCCGGCGAGCGTGCCGCAGTCCGTCCCGCAGCGCGAGGCGAGAAAGCATCCGTATGTCCCGCTCTCCATCCTACTCTTACTCCCAATCCTTCTCCTTCCCTCCGAGATTCCCAAAGTAAGAAGAAGAGCTGGAATCCAGATTAGGATGCTCCTGCCAGCGCCGTGGACATGTCTTGTGGCCATCGATCGGCGTGCCGTCCGTCACCGAACCGCCGGTTGACCCCGGCCCCCTGCCCTTTAGGCTCGACGCCGCTTTATGAGCAAACTGGACGACGTTTATTCGAAACTGACAATCAAGACCGGTGCCAAGCTCGCCCTCGTGGTGCTGGATGGACTCGGCGACATCGCAACGGCCGCGCAGGGTAACCTGACCCCACTCGAAGCCGCCAAGACGCCCAACCTCGACGCCCTCGTGCGCTCCGGCTGTGCCCAAGGACGCCTTACGCCCGTGGCGCCGGGCATCACGCCCGGCTCCGGCCCCGGCCACCTCGGCCTGTTCGGCTATGATCCGCTGGAGTTTGAAGTCGGCCGCGGCGTCATCGAGACGCTTGGACTCGGCATCGAGCTCAAGAACGGCGACGTCGCCGCCCGCGCAAACTTCTGCACGCTCGACGACAAGGGCATCGTCACCGACCGCCGCGCCGGCCGCATCGCCACCGAAGTATGCGAGCGCCTCTGCGGCATCCTGTCGGCCAAGATCAAGAAGTTGGGCACCTCGCAGGTGTTCATCTACCCGGGCAAGGAACACCGTTTCGTCGTCGTCTTCCGCGGTGCGGGTCTGGAAGGCCCGTTGACCGACACCGACCCGAACCGCGAGGGCCTGCCCATCGCCGAAGCCCAGCCGGTGGACGCCAAGAGCGCCGGTCAGAAGAAGGTCGCGAAGCTGATCGCCGATTTCTACAAGGCCGCCCTGCCGCTGCTCGCCAAGGAAAAGCCCGCGAACGGCTTCCTCATGCGCGGCATCGCCCACCAACCCGACATCCCAACCTTCGAGCAGCGCTACCAGCTCAAGGCCGCGGCCATCGCCGTCTATCCGATGTATAAGGGCCTGAGCCAGCTCGTCGGCATGACCAAGATCGAGGGGCCGCAGACCATCCGCGAGCAGTTCGAGCGCTACGTCGCCGAATACGAGAACTACGACTACTTCTTCATTCACTACAAATACACCGACAAGGCCGGCGAGGACGGCAACTTCGCCGCCAAGGTAAAGGCCATCGAGGACTTCGACGCCGCGCTGCCCGTGCTGCTCGCCCGCAAGCCCGACGTGCTCGTCATCACCGGCGACCACTCGACGCCGTGCGCGCTCAAGGGCCACTCATGGCATCCGCAGCCCGTGCTGCTGCACTCCACGAGCTGCGGCAACGACAAGCTGGACCGCTTCACCGAGACCGGCGCGAACCTCGGCTCACTCGGCGTGATGGACGCGAAGTATCTGATCCGTCACATGCAGGCGAACGCGAAGATTTTCGACAAGTTCGGCGCCTGAACGCCCCACGACGAGGTCAGTCCGAAAAGCAAACCGCCGGCGGAACTCCCGTCGGCGGTTTCGTTTTCCAACCAAGACCCGGGCAACCGGGTGACACCACTTGGCACCAACGAGCAGAGATCGCGCATTCAGCGCCGAAGGCGCGGCAGAACGGAGTCTCAGACGTGAGCCCGGGATTGAACACCCAACCACTGCGGAGCCCCGGATCGAATGCGAGCGGCGCTTGACCAATAACTTGACTCACACTTGACTGATCATGTGAGCTACGAACCCGAGTATTCCATCACGCCGAAGCTGCTCGCGATGGTCGAGACCATCGCCGGGCTGCGGGAACGCATCCAAGGCGCGACGGTGGAGGTCTCGTGGATTCCCGCGCTACAGAAAGATTCCCGCTCAAGGAACGTCCACGCTTCGACCGCCATTGAGGGCAATCCATTGACCCTGGAGCAGGTGCGGGCTGTGGCAGAAGGGCGGGAACTGACGGCCGCCGACAACCGATCCAAGCGGGAAGTGGTCAACTACCTCGCCGGTTTGCGACACGTGGAACAGCACGCCCACAAGAAGACGCTGCGTCACGAGGATGTGCTTTCCCTGCATCGCATCCTCGCGGGTGACGTGATGGATCAGGGCGAAGCGGGCCGCTACCGGAGCATCGCCGTGCGGGTCGGACGCTACGTTCCGCCACCGCCGGGCGACGTTTCAGGCCTGATGTTCGAGCTGCTGGAGTGGTGGAACCGCCGGGCGACCGAACTGTCGCCGGTGTTGAGTTCGGCCATTGTGCACTACCGCTTTGAGGCCATCCATCCGTTCGCCGACGGCAATGGCCGGACCGGGCGGGCGCTGGCCTTGTGGGAGCTTTACCGGAGGGGCTTCGACACTCACCACATCTTCTCGGTGGACGAATTCTACTGGGAAGATCGGCCGCGCTACTACTCGGCCCTGGAAGCCGTGCGTCAGGCGGGCGAAGACTTAACGGGCTGGCTGGAATACTCCGCCGAGGGACTCCAGCAGACCTTGGAGCGCGTCTGGCTGCGGGTGCAGACCTACAGCGGCGAAGGCAAAGGCAAACTGGTTCTCCGTCCAAAGCAGGAACAGTTGCTCAAGCTACTGCGCGACCATGGCAGCATGGCCCCGTCGGACATTTGGGATGCTATTGGCGTTTCCAAACAGGGCGCGATGGACCTCCTACGTCCGCTGCTGGAAGCGGGGTTGGTGGAGAAGGTCGGTAGCAAGAAGACGGGGCGCTACGCGATGCGGAAGTCGCCAGCTTGAATGAGGATCGGGCAAGCGGCATAGAGGCAACTCAACGTGTTCTTTTTCGCTGTGGCGCACTACGGCGGCAGCCAGTTGACTTGCGCCGTGAACCTTGAAGACGCAGTCGTAAAGATACTGAAGCAATCTCCCACGCCACTGGCCCCATCTGAAATCAGGGACCAAATCAAACAAGAGTTCCCTGCGCTCTAGGGAACCGAACGGCAGCATGCTTATTTCGCCAAAGGCCATTTCAATAGTTTGGACCACGCCCTCACGGCTGAAATCTACAAACTAGTCCGCCGCAGCGAACAGTTCTTCTGCGATGACACGAACCGACCCATGCGCATCTCGTTAGCAACCGACTCTAGCGATGAACAAACTAACCAAGCCGGCGAAGACTACGATTCTGCCTCGGGCACGTTGTATGTGCTCGGGACTTCCACTTTCACAGAATCGCAGAAGGAAATCGTCAAGATCGGGATCACCACCCGCCCGCTCGACGAACGGATAAAGCAGCTATACACGACCGGTGTTCCATTTCATTTCCGGTGTTTGAAAGCCTACTCGGTGCCTGGATTTGCCAGCCTTGAAGCGGCACTTCACAGCCTGTTGACCCCGTTTCGGCTGAATGACGGGCGCGAGTTCTTCACCAGCGACGCCGTCCCATTCGTCGAACGCGTTGTCGCAATCCACGCTGAGATTCGATCCGGAAGGGGCTAAACAAACTCCTCACTCCTTCTTCACCGCCGCCTTCACCTCGAGGTGCGGGTCGCGCAGCTGGCAACCGGTCACGTGGCTTGGGCTGTCGGTCATGAGGCAGACGCCCTTCGCGGTTTTCGGGAAGGCGATGACGTCGCGGAGCGACTGCCGACCGCCAATTCGTCAAGGCCTGCAAGCGTCGCTCTGCGACGCCACCTCACGGATCTCCGGCCCGTGGGCTGAAGCTCAAGGCTACCAGCAGCCCGTCGCTCAGCCACGGGCGCGGAGCAAATTGCATCCGGCTCCGGTGTCTCCTACCTCGGATCGTTCGCCGAACCTTCAGACCAATTCCGCCCACTCCCGGCGAAACGCCGAAACTTGATTCCGGACTTCACGCACGGACCAAACCGACCGGAGTCCTTTCCGACGGCGGCGCAGATGTTCTTCGGCATGGCGAAAGGCCGCTGCGGAGAAGCCTTCGCCATGCACGGTCACCAGGAACAGCAGGTAGAAGGCATCCAACTGAAGACTGCGGCCATTCACGGCTTCGCAACGGCCGGTCAGAACCTCGGGGTCGACCCGCACCAACTCCCGGAGGATCTGACCCGCCTCGTAATCTCGCCCCAGCATGTGCAGCGTGTTCGCCACGTTGTAGGCCACCACGGGACAGTCCGGCGCACGACGCCGGGCCAGCCGGAACTTGGCCAAGGCCTCCACATAGCGTCGCCTTTCGTGCAAAGCTAACCCGATGCTGACCAGTCTGTGATGGCGATCTGCCTGGCCCATGTCGCGATTCTGGTGACTTGCCCACCGCAGAAACCCGAGTCGTCAGGACCTCGGTAGCATCGGCCTCATTCCTTCTTCACCGCCGCCTTCACTTCGATGTGCAGGTCGCGGAGTTGGCGCGGGGTCACTTGGCTGGGGCTGTCGGTCATGAGGCAGACGCCCTTGGCGGTCTTGGGGAATGCGATGACGTCGCGGATGCTCGTCGTGCCGCAGAGGATGGCGCAGAGGCGGTCGAAGCCGAGCGCGATGCCGCCGTGCGGAGGCGCGCCATACTTGAAGGCTTCCAGCATGTAGCCGAAGCGGCTCTGGGTCTCGTCCGGGGGAATCTGGAGCAACTCCTCGAAGATGGTCTTCTGCACGTCGGGCTGATGAATCCGGATCGAACCGCCGCCGAGTTCCACGCCGTTCACGACGATGTCGTAGTGTTGGCCGCGGACCTTCTTCGGGTCGGCCTTGAGCAAAGGGATGTCCTCGGCCACGGGCGCGGTGAACGGATGATGGCTGGAATACCAGCGGTTCATCTCGCGGTCGAAGCCGAGCAGCGGAAACTCCACGACCCACAGGAAGTCGAAGCGCGTCGGATCAATGGTGAGCTTGCCCTGGGCCTTGAGCACCTCGGCGCAGTAGAGGCGGATCTTGCCGAGAATTTCGCAGGCGTTGAGCCATTGGTCAGCGGCGAAGAGGATGAGATCGCCTTCCTGGATATCCAGCTTGGTCGTCAGCGCGGCCTTTTCGGCGTCGGAGAAGAACTTCACGATGGGCGACTTCCACTCGCCCTTCTCGACCTTGATGTAGGCGAGGCCCTTCGCGCCGAAACCCTTCGCGGTCTCGGTCATCGTCTCGATCTGGCCCTGCGTGGCGCCGGCGAGGCCGCGGGCGTTGATGGCCTTCACCACGCCGCCGTTGGCGACGCAGTTGCCGAACACACCGAACTTCGAGCCCTTGAACTCCTCGGTGAAGTCCACCAACTCCATGCCGAAGCGGGTGTCCGGCTTGTCTATGCCCCAGCGGTTGAGGGCTTCCTCGAAGCTGATGCGCTTGAAGGGCGTGGGGATGTCCACGTTGAGCGCGGTCTTCCAGACCTTCTTCAGCAACCCTTCGATGAGGGAGTAGATGTCCTCGCGATCAATGAACGACATCTCGATGTCCACCTGGGTGAACTCGGGCTGGCGGTCGGCGCGGAGATCCTCGTCGCGGTAGCAGCGGGCGAGCTGAAAGTAACGTTCTACGCCGCTGACCATGAGGATCTGCTTGAACTGCTGCGGCGACTGCGGCAGCGCGTAGAAGGTGCCGGGATCACGGCGGTTCGGGACGAGGAACTCGCGCGCGCCCTCGGGCGTGGACTTGAAGAGCGTAGGCGTCTCTACCTCGAGGAAGCCCTGTTCGTCCATGTAGCTGCGGGTGGCGATGGCGACCTTCGAGCGCAGGCGCAGGTTGCGGATCATCTCCGGACGGCGCAGGTCGAGGTAGCGATACTGGAGGCGGAGCTCCTCGTTAACCTTGTTGGCGACCTCGGGGTCGTCCACCGGAAACGGCAGCACCTCAGAGTGGTTGAGGATGGCCAGTTCCTTCACCAGCACCTCGATCTGCCCGGTGGCGATCTTGGCATTGTCGGTGCCGGCTGGGCGCACGCGGACCTTGCCGGTGATCTCGATGACGGACTCGGAGTGCAGCTTCGTGGCCGAGTCGAAGACGGCCGGGGCGAGGTCGGCGGGATCAAACACCGTTTGGGTGCGACCCTCGCGGTCCCGCAGGTCGATGAAGAGGACACCGCCGAGGTCGCGCTTGGAATGGACCCAGCCGGTCAGGGTGACGGTCTGGCCCGCGTGTTCGGCGCGGAGTTCGTTGCAGTGATGCGTGCGTTTCATGTCGTCAGGCCGGGACAGGACGGACCCGTTCCCCGGCAAAAATGAGGGCGGAGATTGGTCAGCGGGGCCGCAGATGGCAAAAGGGAAGTTTTCTGTGCCGGCGTCCAAGGCGCATCTTTTTGCCGCCTTTTCCTCGTGGACTGGAGTCCCGCCGGCTCAAAAGCCGCCGCTTCAGCCTCAAAGGCACCCCTCGGTATCCGGCAAGCTCAGCATCAACAGCAATTCCCCACATGATTCCGGCAGCCGGCCCCACCGAATCGGCACTGCGCCCAAATTGCCCGCGGAATCGCCGGGCGACTGATAAGAGAAGCGGACCGCCTGCATTAGCACACTCACATCTCCCGTCATCTATGCTCCGACCAACCCCGCCTCAACTGTCCTCAGCCCGCCGGTGCCGGATGCGCCTTGCTGCGCTGGGCACGGCCCTGCTGACCACCCTCGGCTTCGAGGCATTGGCCATCAACTGGTATGTCCCCAAGCCGGAATACTCCATCGCGCGCAACTGGAGCGAGCGCATCCTGGAAGGCATCCGGATGGACACGCCGCATCCGCCGGTTCACGCGCGGAATCTGTTTACCTTCTCGGTTTGCATGTATGACGCCTGGGCGGCTTACGATACGAACGCCGTCGGCTTTGTTTATCGGGGGAAACATACCGCCCCGGATGTCGCCGCCGCGCGCCGCGAGGCCATCAGCTACGCGATGTATCGGATGATGCTGGAGCGGCACGCGTATTCACGAACGGCCACCAACCAGGCAACCGCCAATCCGAATTTCATGGCGGCCCTGGGCTATGACCCGGAAAACGCCTCACGCGACACGGCCACTCCGGCAGGCCTCGGCAACACGATCTACGACGCGGTCTCGGCGTGGTTCATCAATGATGGTTCGCGGCAAACCAACGGCGTGCCCTACCCAATCGCCAATCCGCCCGGTCCAACCTATCCGGATTATCCCGCGGGCCATCCCCGCCGGTTTAATTTTCTAAACCATCCGATGAATCCGGCTTTCCCGGGCATCACCCATGACGGAACCAACACCCTGGTGGATGTCAATGTCTGGCAACGGATGTATGTCACCAATTCCATTGATCAAAACGGCTTCCCCCAGCCTCCCCTCCAGGGTTACGCGGGAAATCAATGGCTCTGGGTGCGCCCCTTCTCGCTGAGCCGCACGGACGAGAACAAACCCTGGATCGACCCTGGTCCGCCGCCGTTCCTGGGCACCGCCACCCACCAAGAATTCCTGCAGAACCTCGTCGCGGTGATCCGTGCCAGCAGCCAGTTGACGACCGCCGACGGGGTGACGGTTGACATTTCGCCCGCCACCCTGGGCAACAACACCCTGGGAACCAGTGATGGCAGCGGCTACACGACCAACCCCGTCACCGGCCAACCCTATGCTCCCAACGTGGTCCTGCGCGGGGACTACACCCGCGCACTCACGGAATTCTGGGCGGATGGCCCCTCTTCCGAAACGCCGCCCGGCCACTGGAACTCGATTGCGAATCACGTTTCCGATGACATGGCCGCCGACTCGATTCCCTTCCGGGTGGGGGGAGCCGGTTCCGCGGTGGACCGTTTGGAATGGGACATCAAACTCTACTTCACCTTGAACGCGTCATTGCACGATGCGGCCTGCGCGGCCTGGAGCATCAAGCGCTACTACACGGGCTGGCGGCCGCTCAGCGCCATCCGTCATTGCGGCGGTCTCGGCCAGTCCAGCGATCCCACTCTGCCCTCCTATCACACCAACGGTCTGCCGCTGGTGCCGGACCTGATCGAGCTGGTCACGGAGGCTTCCGTGAATTCCGGCCGTCACGCCGGACTCACCCCCGGGAAGATCGCCGTCCTTTCGTGGCCCGGTCAGCCCGAGTTCCCCGCCGAGCAGACCAGCGGCGTCCACTGGGTTCATGCCGACATGTGGATGACGTATCAGAAAAAGACCTTCGTGACGCCCGCCTTCCCCGGATACGTTTCCGGTCACAGCACGTTCAGTCGTTCCGCAGCTGAGGCGATGACCGGCTACACCGGCTCCAAGTGGTTTCCGCATGGCCTCGGCACCTACCTGCTCCCCAGCCTCGTGAACGAGGTCGGTCCGTCGCAGCCCGTCACGCTGCAATGGGCCTCCTATTACGATGCCGCCGACCAGGTGGGCCTCTCGCGCATCTGGGGCGGAATCCATCCGCCGTGCGACGATTTCCCCGGCCGGCGGGTCGGCTCGCAGGTCGGCCAGGGCGCGTGGGCGCTCGCCCAGAAGTTCTTCGACGGCACGGTCGCCAACGCCGAAATCAACGTCGCCGCCCGCCCGGTGGCCGACGGGAACGTGGAACTGCGCTTCAACGCGGTGCGCGGACTTTTCTACAAAGTTCACAGTGCCGAGAACGCGGAAGGGCCCTATGCTGCCAGCGCAGGCACCGTGGCCTTCGAGGCTTCCGTCGCCAGCACCAATGCGCCGACCGATCCCAAAAAATTCTTCCGCGTCTCCGGTTCGCTCACACCCTGAGCGGGAACGTGGTGACCAGCGCGCGGACGCAGGCCGTCCGCGCGCCGGGTCCGCAGCCGGGGCAGGTGGCCTGAGCCTGCGCCCCAACCTGCGGGCCTTCACGCTCATTGAGCTGCTGGTCGTCATCGCGATCATCGCGATCCTGGCCGGGATGCTTCTGCCGGCACTGAGCAAGGCCAAAGCCAAGGCGCAGCGGATCACCTGCATGAACAATCTCCGCCAGATCGGGCTGGGGCTGCGGCTGTGGGCGGACAACAACGAGGGGAAGTATCCGTGGAAGGTGGACCAGTCGCTGGGCGGCGGAAAGCCCAACGGCACCGGCACCAACCGGGTGAACTTCCAGCTTTCGCTCGCCTCCAACGAGCTGTCCGCCACCAAAATCCTGCTCTGCCCAAATGATGTCCGGAAAGTCCGTGCCACCAACTTCGCCAGCCTCGCGCTGACCAACATCAGCTACGCGCTCTGCCTCGAGGCCGATGACCGGCGCCCACGGGTGATCCTCGCCACGGACCGGGGCATCAGCGGCTTCGACTTCACCGGCCTGCCCGACAACGTGAACTGCTTCATCCTGTCTTCCGCCGACACCGCGGCCCGGACGGCCAAATGGCGCAAGGACGTTTGTCACGGCGCCAATGCCGGAACCGTCATCCTGAGCGACGGTTCTGCCCAGCAACTGAACGACTCCCGGCTGGTGCAGACCCTGCTCGGCTACGACATCCCCACCGAAACCGACGAGGGCAACCTCCAGTTCTTCTATCCCTGAGCCGAAACGATGCAGTGGAAAGGGGCGCGGACGGCCACGTCCGCGAGTTCACCTCGGCTTTCATGGCCCTGTGTAAACCGGAGCGGCGGTGAACCGTTCAGTGATCCGCCAAGCCCGCGACCTGAAAGCCTTTGAGAGTTGGAATCGTTCCTCGCGGACGAAGACCGTCCGCGTCCCGACGGCCTCGTTCCGGCTGAGAGCGGTCACGCCGGCAGCATCTCAGTCTGGATTCCCACTCTTGCTCCTGTTCCTGGAATCCAAAGGGCAGGAGCAGGAGAGCGAGCAAGATTAGGCCACTGCCATCCCACCGACTGGCTTGCGAACCGCACACCGGCGGCGGAAAGTCAGCGCCGGTGATCCGTCGTCTCGCCCTGTTTGCGCCGGTCGTATTCCTGCCCGCGCTGGCCCAGCCCGCCGTTCAGCCGGCCGGGGCGTTGAGCGGGCGCGTCGTCTTCCTCGGCGCCGGACACGGCTGGACCTACGCCAACACGTCCACGAGTCCCCGCTGGTTTACACAGCGCGGCGTCGCCAATTCGATGGTCGAGGATTACGGCAATCTCGACCAGATGAACCTCTTCGCCGAACATCTGTGGCGGGCGGGCGCGACGGTCGTGCCCACCCGGCCGGTCGGTTTCCAGACGAACGAGGTGGTGCTGGACAACACGTCCGCCCAGGTCCGCTTCACCGGCGGTTGGTCGGTGTCGTCCGGACCGGTCTTCTTCGGTGCAGCGGGCCAGCCAGCGTATCGCTTCGCCGCGGTGACCGCCGGGGAATCGGCCACGGCGGCCTACGTGCCCCACCTCCCGGCCGAAGGCGATTATCCCGTTTACACGTGGGCTGCCCACGGCGCGAACCGGGTGAACCAGCTTTACCGCATCCGGCATCTCGGTGGGGAAACGCGGGTGCGCGTGCCGCATCATCGTGTGGGCCACGGCTGGGTCTGGCTCGGCACGTATCGGTTTGCGGCCGGCCGCAGCGAGGACACTGGCGCCGTGATCGTGAGCAACGAGGCGGAACCCGGCGGCGGCGCGGGCGTGGTCATCGCGGACGCCATCCGGTTCGGCAACGGCCTGGGTGACATCGCGCGCGGTCCCGACGACGGCAGCCGTCCCGCCCGGGTCAGCGGTTTTCCCCGGGAAGAGGAGGCGGCGCGCTACTGGATCGAGGCCGGTCTGGGCCAGGGACAGGACCGCGGACTCTTCGACCGCGCCTCGCTCGACGACAGCGGCGACAATGTCGGCGCCCCGATCCGGCTCGCCGCCGAGATGAACCGCGAGTCCGCAAGCGGCCATTTCGACCGGATTTACGTGAGCTTTCACAGCAATGCCGGCGGCGGTCGCGGCGTGACCGGCCTGTGGAACAACGACGCGCTGTTCCCCGGCACCAAGACGCGCCGGCAACGCGAACTGGCGCTTGGCCTCGCGACCGAAGTGCAGAACGAGATGCTCGCCCTCCAGGCCGCCGGCGGGTTGGAGACGCCGTGGTTCACCCGCACCACGTCCGGCCTGACGTTCGCCCGCACGGACTATGCGTTCGGCGAGATCCGCGACGACACGCTGGGCGGCGAGATGGACGCCACCATCGTCGAGACCGCGTTTCACGACAGCGTGGAGGATGCCCGGCTGCTCCGTTCGCCGACGCTGCGCGACGCCATGGCACAAGCCACCGTCCGCGGACTCGTGCGGCACTTCGCGACTTACGGCGGCGGTCCGCTGACCTTCGCCCCGAATCCGCCGATGCAGGTCCGCGCCACCCTGACAGACACCGGCATCCGCGTGGCCTGGAATGCGGCGACCAGCGGCTACACGCCCGCCCGTTACGTGATTTACCGGTCCGCCGGCGGACACGGCTTCGGCCGGCCACAGGCGGTGACCCACGCGCTCGACTTCACCTTCACGGACCTCGCGCCTGGACGCACCGAGTTCTTCCGCGTGGCGGCGGTGAATTCCGGCGGCGAATCCGCTCCTTCGCCCGTGGTCGCGTGCCGCTGGGTGCCCGGCGCGGCTCCGTTGCTGGTGGTCAATGCCTTTGACCGGCTCGACCGCAGCCTGAACCCGCGCCAGATCATCAACGGGCCGGTCATCGAACGCGTCCAGCCGCAGCGCGCCAACGCCCGCAACTACGTCGTGGAATACGCCGCGGCCTTGGCCGACTGCGGGCTGGGTTTCGCCTCGGCCCATTCCGCCGCGGTGGGCAGCGGCCGGGTGCCGCTGGCGGACTATGCGACCGTGATCTGGGCGGCCGGCAATGAGTCCACGGCCGACGAGACGTTCTCCGCCGCCGAACGCGAACGCGTAACGGCCTTCCAGCAGGCCGGCGGTTCGCTGCTGGTCTCCGGCGCCGAAGTCGCCTGGCACCTCGGCCGCGCCGGCGGTCCCTCGGCCGCGGAACGGCAGTTTCTCCAGCAGGTCCTCCACGCCGCCCTGCTCTCCGACCTCGACGATGACGCCGGCACGGACCGGTTGCGCCCGGTGGCGGGGGCGGGCTTCGATGACCTGGGCGAAATCCAGTTCGGCAGCGCGGCCGGAGCGCGTTATGCGGTCAACTTTCCGGATGTGCTCACGCCCGTCGGCTTCGGCACCCGGGCTGCCCTTGAATACGCCGGCGGGCGGCCCGGCGCCGCGGCAGTCGCCTACGACGGGGCCAGCGGCGGCGGCCGCACGCTGCTGTTCGGTTTTCCGTGGGAGACCGTCGCCCCCGCCGCGAACCGCACCGTGCTCCTGGCCAACAGCCTCGAATTCCTGGGCACGCTGCCCGCGCCGGCCCTGACGGTTCCGGAACTCATCGGCCCCGACACCGTGCGCCTCGCGTGCAGCGCCATCCCCGGCAAACGCCACTGGCTCCAGGCCTGGACCGGATTGCCCGGGGACGGCTGGCTCAACGTGGGCGAACCCGTCGTCGCGGAGTGGACGGTGCTGACCTTCGAGGTTGGCGCCCTGCCGGATGGCGCCGCGCTCTTCCGAGTGGTGCGGGAGTAGGGCGGCCGAGGAACGCCGGCGCGGACCGGCGCGACCGCTCACACGTCACAGATGGTCACGCCCTGCTTCAGCGAGGCCAGCACGTCGGAGCGTTTGGGGACGAATTCCTGGGCGACGTGGCCCTTGAAGCCGGTCTCGGCGATGGCCTTCATGATGGCCGGGTAGAAAAGCTCCTGCGAGTCGTCGATCTCGTTGCGGCCGGGCACGCCGCCGGTGTGGTAGTGGGCGAACCACTTGTGATGCTTCCTGATCGTGGCGATCACGTCGCCCTCCATGATCTGCATGTGGTAGATGTCGTAGAGCAGCTTGAAACGTTCGCTGCCGACGGCTTCGCACAGGGCCACGCCCCACTTCGAGGTGTCGCACTGGTAGTCGGCGTGGTTCACCTTGGAGTTCAACAGCTCCATCACCAGGGTCAGGCCGTGTTTCTCGGCAATCGGCAGCAGCCGCTTGATGCCGACCGCGCAGTTCCGGATGCCTTCCTCGTCTGCCTGGCCCTTCCGGTTGCCGGAAAAGCAGATGACGTTTTCGCAGCCCACCTTGACCACGCCGGGCGCGGTGGCGGCGAACCACTCGACCATCTTGTCATGGTTCTCGAGGCGGTTGAGCCCTTCGGTGATGCCGCCCGGGATGCCGCTGACCATCGCACAGGTGAGCCCGTATTTGTTCACGGTCGGAATCTCCTTCACTTCGAGCAGTTCGATGGAGCTCATGCCGAGCCCCTTGGCGAACTTGGCGAGATCTTCGAGACCGACTTTGGGATAGCACCACTTGCAGACGGAGTGGCGGATGTGTCCCTTGAGTCCGGAAGCCGCGTCCGCGGCCTCGATCCGGGTGGTCAGGGAGGCGGCTGCGGCTGCGGCGGTGGACAGCAGGGCGGAACGACGGGAAAGTTTCATGTTGGAACTGTGTGCCGAAAGCAGAGGCACCGTCGGCCGGGGCGGCAAGGTGAAACTCTCCCATCCAACACCCGCGCCTCTGAATGACTGCGATCCCGGGTCACCAGCAACACCGGATCTCTCCCGGCAACGGTGGGGCAATGGACCGAGCGGACCGGCTACTTCAGCGCTTCGCTCACCAGTTCCTGCGCCTCGGTAACGATGCGCTGGAGGTGTTCGGGACCGCGGAAGCTTTCGGCGTAAAGCTTGTAGATGTTCTCCGTGCCGCTGGGACGGGCGGCAAACCAGCCGTTCTCCGCGACCACCTTCAGGCCGCCGATGCCGGCATTGTTGCCCGGGGCGCGGGTGAGTTTGGCGCGGATGGGTTCGCCGGCGAGTTCGGTGCCCTTCACCGCCTCGGGCGAGAGTTTCTTGAGCTTGGTCTTCTGTCCGGGCGTCGCCGCGGCGTCGAGCCGGGTGTAGCACGGCGCGCCGAACTGCGCGGTGATCTCGGCGTAATGCTGACCGGGATCCTTGCCGGTCACGGCGGTGATTTCCGCGGCTAGCAGGCCGAGGAGGAGGCCGTCCTTGTCAGTGCTCCACGCGGTGCCATCGCGGCGCAGGAAACTCGCGCCGGCGCTTTCCTCTCCGCCGAAGACGCAGGTGCCGTCGTGAAGGCCGGGCGCGAACCACTTGAAGCCCACGGGCACCTCCATGAGCCGGCGGCCGACGCTCGACACCACGCGGTCGATGAGGTTGGAGCTGACCAGCGTTTTGCCGACAACGGCTGCGCCAAACCAGTTCGGGCGGTGCTTGAGCAGGTAACGGATCGCGACCGCGAGGTAATGATTCGGGTTCAGCAGGCCGGCACTGCGGGTGACGATTCCGTGGCGGTCGGCGTCGGGATCATTGCCCCAGGCGACATCAAACTGGTCCTTGAGCCCGACCAGTCCGGCCATCGCGAAGGGACTGGAGCAGTCCATGCGAATCTTGCCGTCGTGATCCACGGTCATGAAACCAAACGCACCGTCCACCCGGGTGTTCACGATGGTCAGGTTGAGCCCGTGGCGGTCAGCGATCGGCTGCCAATAGGGCAACGACGCGCCGCCCAGCGGGTCCACGCCCAGTTTCAGGCCGGCGCGTTTCACGGCTTCAAGGTCGATGACGGCCGCGAGGTCGTTCACGTAAGGCGCGATGAAGTCATGGGCGCGGGTCGTGGCGGCCCGGAGGGCGGAGTCAAACGGGGTGCGTTTCACGCCCGTATTGGCGGCGCGGAGCAGTTCATTGGCACGGTTCTGCACCCAATCGGTGACGTCGGTGTCAGCCGGACCGCCGTTGGGCGGATTGTATTTGAAGCCGCCGTCCTGCGGCGGGTTGTGCGACGGGGTGATGATGAGCCCATCGGCGAAGGAGGCCTGGCGGCCCCGGTTGAAGGTCAGGATCGCATGGGACACAACCGGCGTGGGCACGAAGCCGTCGTTGGCCGCCATGAAGGTCTCCACGCCGTTGGCGGCCAGAACCTCGAGGGCGGTGCGCTCAGCCGGCCGGGAAATCGCATGCGTGTCTTTGCCGAGGAACAGCGGTCCGCGGTCGCCTTGTGTCACCCGATAATCGCAGACAGCCTGCGTGATTGCGGCGATGTGGGCATCGGTGAAGGTGGCATCAAACGGGGTGCCGCGGTGACCGCTGGTGCCAAAGCTGACGAGCTGGTTCGGATCGGCCAGGTCCGGCGTGCGCTCGTAATACGCGCGTTCGAGGGCGGCGAGATCGATGAGCAGCGACTGGGGGGCGGGTTGACCGGCAAGCGGATGAGGCATGGACGGATGCTAGGAAGAAGGGGCCGCGGACGCCAAGAGGGGAAGCTGGCGGCCGGAGCGAGGTCTAGCGCAGTTGTTGGGTAAGGAAGACTTCGGCACACAAGCGGAAAACTTAAATCAGATTCTCCGGATTCGACCAAAGGCAGGCACGAACGGGACCGCCTTTGCCAGTTCCGGCCCTGCCCGCTAGCGTGACGCCGTGAACTGGCAAACTCCCGTTGCGCTGGGCGTCGTCGCACTGACGGCGGGAGTTTTCCTTTGGCGTCGCTTCCGACCGCGGAAGTTCGATTTCCACCGCGACACCGGCTGCGGTTGCTCCGCCCCAGGCGTCCGCCCTCCGGGCGTCACCGTGTCCGGCAAACGCGGGGAGCGCCCGCAAGTCACCGTGAAGTCCGCCTGACCTCCCCGCGTCCGACCTGCCGTCCATGAAGTTCCTGTCGTTCCGCCTCGCCCTGCTGATATTCGCCGCCGCGGTCCGCGCCTGGGCCGACACCGCGACCGACCAAGCCGAAGGCCAGGCACTCGCGCTCGAACTCCGCACGGCCCGACCGCCCGCCAGCTTCACCAATCGCGGCACACTTCGCATCACCTCGCCGGAAGGCTCGGTGAGACGGGTGCCGGTCACCATCACCACGCTGGCGGATGCGGACGCGGAATGGCGAGTGATCTATGCCGCCCAAGTCGGACTCAACCTGGAGTCCCTGTCGTTGGTGCGGCGGCTCGCTCATCCGCCGGAGTTCGAGTTCGCCCGATCCGTGACAAATTCCGTGCTGCCAGTGCCCAAGGCCATCCCCGCCGAAGAAACCCAGCAGCCGTTCGCCGGATCGGACTTCTGGCTCAGCGACCTTGGACTCGAATTCCTCCACTGGCCCGAACAGAAGATCCTGCGGCGGGACAAACCCGAAATGCGCAAGGGGCGGCCCTGCCGAGTGCTGGAAAGCACCAACCCCAAGGCCCGGGGCTACACGCGCGTCCGGTCCTGGGTGGACATCGAAAACCAGGGCGTGATCCTCGCGGAGGCCTTCAACTCCGCGGGTAAACTCATCAAGCGCTTCAGCGTCGGTTCGGTCCAGAAGGTCGACGGCGAGTGGCAGCTCAAGGACATGGAGATGATCGACGAAGTCCGCGGCAGCGAAACGCGCCTGGAATTCGACCTCAAAGTGAAGTAGCCGCCGGAACCGGGCACCCCTAGGCGGCCGCCGCCTCAACTCAGACTGAGTTCACCCAACAACCGTTCCACGCGGGCGACATCAGCGGGCACATCCACGCCCACGCTGTCATGGTTCACCCGGGCAGCGGCGATGCTGATGCCATTCTCCAGTGCACGGAGCTGTTCCAGTTTTTCCGCGGCCTCAAGGGGCGACACCGGGAAGGTGACCAACCTCAGGACCGTGGGCCGGCGATAGCCGTAAATGCCCAGGTGCTTGAGAAAGGGAAAGGCCCGCAGCCGCTCGGCGGGCGGTTGTTCCGCGTGGTCGCGGAGATAGGGCACCGGATGCCGCGAGAAGTAGAGAGCCCGGCCGTTGGCGGCGACGACCGCCTTCACGACGTTGGGACTCTCGAATTCCGCCAACTCCCTGATCGGCGTGACGGCGGTGGACATCTCGCTGCCTTCTAGGGCGGCGGCCACAGCGTCGATCACGGTCGGATCCATCAACGGTTCGTCCCCCTGGATGTTGATGTAGCCGTCGGCAATCACGCGACCGGCGACTTCAGCAATCCGGTCGGTGCCGCTGGGATGATCCGAACGCGTCATTTCCACGCGGGCGAACTGACTCGCCACGCGGGCGATGCGCTCGTCATCTGTCGCCACGATCACGTCGCCCAGCGACTTGGCGAGGCGGCAGCGTTCCACCACCCGCTGGATTAGCGGTCGGCCGGCGATGAGATGCAGCGGCTTGCCGGGAAAACGGGTCGAGGCATAGCGGGCAGGAATGACTCCGATCAGCTTCACGACGCGATTCAGGCATGGCAGCCGGGCCGGGTGAACCGGAAAATTGGATCCGCCCTCGTTCTCCACGGAACCTCCCGCCTCGTCGGTTGCCGGCTTTCGAGATCACCGTTTCGTCGCCGGGTTTCGCACCGGGCAAAACCAAAGCAGACCTGCGTTGACCGTGCGCGCTCGGGCAAGGATGCCCCGTTTCTGTCTCCGCCAGAAACGGGCGCCGGGCCGGACAAGACCCCAAGCGCGAAGGTCAGTGCACCACAAATTGCACGTCTTTCGACTCCAACCGCAGGCTCTCCGGCATCTGTTTCGGATCCAGCCGCACCACGAGGCGGTGCGCACCGGGGGAAAGTTCGACGGCGCTCTCGCCGTTCCCGCCGGCACGTTTTCCGTCCACCCAGAGCTCGGCGCCGGGTCCGGCAGTGAGCACGAACTTCGCGGTTCCGGCCTTGGCCGCCGTCACCTCGGTCGCCGCGAACACGCCATGCCGAGACGCCCAGCCTTCGGCCTGCAGGGTCTCGCCGATGAGGCGCCGGGAAACGGCGCCCTTCACGAGGGCCAACGCGGTCCGCCAACGTTTGTCGTCCACCTTGCCGGTGACAGGCCACAGCTGCTGGCCGGACTGGGCATCAGTGTGAAAGGTCTGAGTGATCTGCCAGCGACGGGCCACGCCGCCTTGCGCAGCATCGAAGTCGCCCGGCTTGCCCAAGCGGGACAGGAACGCGAACAGATCGAGCTGCTCCTGTTCATTGAGCGGATCTAGCAAACCGCCGGGCATCAACGACAGCGTGCCCTGTTCCCGCTTGGCGATGTCGGCTTTGGCGAGGGGAAGCTCCTTTCCGGCGGCATCGCGCAAGACCACTTCCTGTCCAGTCTCGCGGGCCAGGGTGCCAGTGTATTCCGTGTCATCCTTGGTCGTGACGATGAGAGAGTGGTAGCCCTCCTTGATTTTCACGTTGGGGAGCAGCACAGACTCAACAAGGTAATCGATTGGTGCGCTGGCGCCGATGCTGGTCATGTCCGGGCCCACCTTGCCTCCGGCTCCGCCGATCGCATGGCAGCTCACGCAGGCAAGGTCCTGCCGACGATAGATCCACTCGCCCCGATACGGGTCACCCTTGGTGGCGGCCCTCGCGGCCAGATCCTTCACCAACTCGGCGCTCGCGGAGGCAGAGTCCGCAGCCAAGCCGGCGCCCTTCGAGAGTGCCACGATGAGATCCAGCTCGCTGCGCCCGCCCTCCCGCGCGACGCGGAGGCCCGCCTTGGCCGCGCCTGCGGAGAGGCCGCTTTCGGGCAAGGCTTCGGCGATCTGTTTCCCGGCTCCCTTCGAAGTGAGCACCGCCCGCCACAATTCCACCGCGGCATTTTCGTCGGCCGTGGACTGGGCCAGTTCCACGACGAACGGCAGGGCTTTGCCCAAGTCCAACGCCGCCAGCACACCGACCGCTTGCCGGCGCAGGGAGGCCTCCCGGTCAGGCCCGGCAAGTTTCACGAGGGTTTCGACGGCCCCACCGCCGCCAATCTGGCGGAGGGCGGCAAAGGCCGCGGTGCGGACTTCGGTCGTCGCCGCCGCCGCCCCCGCAAGTTCTCCGAGCTTGCCGAAAGCCGGCCCCAGATCCTTCCACACGGCCGCCAGCTTCAGGGCTTCGACCTGCACCGCAGCGGACTTGGAATCCAACAGGCGTCCAAACGCCCCGGTATCGCCCTCCGGCTTCGCCTTGCGGAAGCGGGTGGCCTCGGCCAGCGCCCGCACCGCCCGTGCGGTCGCCGCGTCATCGAAGCCGCCGTTCACCGCCTGCTCAAAAAGCTGTCGCAACTGCGCCGTGGACCCGGCGGACCCAATCAGTTCAATCCAAGGCCCTGCCCCGTCTTTCCCCAAAGGCCGGCTGGCCAAGACCTGCCCCAGCACGCGGCTGGCCTGTTCCGGCCGCAATGCCTTGAGCGCGAATTCGAGCTGTTTCTCTCGGCCCTCCGGCTTCCACGCACCGCTCTGAAGTGCCGCGATCCACGGCTCGGCGAGGTCGTTGATCGTCAGCCACAGCGCGTAGTCGAGGTTGGCGTCCATCGGCTTCTCCAGCGCGCCGAGGGCCAGCGCGGCCGATTCCGCGGTGCGGATCTTGGCCAACGCGCGCAGCGCTTCGGCACGGACTTTGGGCGAATCGTCCTGGACGAGTTTGCCCAGCGTGGCCAGCCGCGGATCGGACTGGGCGACGAGGGAAAAGGTAGCGACGCAAAGCGCGGCCAAGGTGAGGCGGAAGGTCGGCAAGTTCATGGACCGGGAACGGAGAGGATGGGGGGACGCGGAGGTTCAGTGGGCCAGTTGCCGGGCGGCAGCAGTGCGGAGGCGTTCGTCTTGGGCAGCAACCAGCTCACCCACAAATTCGCCGGTCGGCTTCTGGAAGGCTTCGTGTAGCCACATTGCCTCCAGCTTCGCGCGCAGATCGGTCTGCCTGGCCAGCCACGGCTTCACCATCGGCAGCACATCCGGGGCTCCGCGCTGGCGGAGCACGACGCGGGACTGCTCCTGTTCCCAGCCGGACTTCGAGAGCGTGCGATCGAGGAGAGCGACGGTCTCGAGTTTGGCGAGGTCCTGCTTCTGGCCAAGCGCGGCGCCCTTGGCGGTCACACGCCAGATGCGGCCGTGTTGCTTGTCGCGGCGCGGGTCACGGAAATCCACCTCGCCGTGCTGGATGATGGGGTTGCTCCAATCCGCGATGTAGAGCGCGCCGTCGGGTCCGAAGCGCAGGTCAATCGGGCGGAAGGTCACGTTGGTCGAACGTAGCACGTCGGGCAGTTCCTTGGTCTGGAAGGTCGAGCCGTTGTCGCTCAGGCCAAACCGCACTACGCGGTGGGCGCGGAAGTCGCAGGTGATCACGCTGCCCTGCCAGTCGGCGGGGAAGTTCGGGCTGTGCACGACCTCGAGGCTGGCGAATTTCGGATAGCTGCCCGGGCTGATGCTGTCGGCCTCGCGGCGCATGTCCGAATAGGTGAAGTAGGTGGCGCCCTCCATCGCGTGATAGACGCCCTTGCCGCCGGCGCCGTCGGTGAAGAACGAGTTGCCGTATTGATCCCAGTGGTGGCCCCACGGGTTACAGCCGCCCTTGGTGAAGACGTCGAGCCGCCAGGTGTCGGGATTGAACCGCCAGATGCCGGCGCTGTTCAGCCGGCGCACGCCCCACGGCGTTTCGATGTGCGTGTGGGTGTAGATGGACTGGTTCATGTAGAGGTGCCCGTCGTAACCCCAGCGCAGCGTGTGCAGGTTGTGATGGGTGTCCTCGGTGCCAAAGCTCGTGAGCACGATCGTCTTCTGGTCGCCCACGCCGTCACCGTTCGTGTCGGCGAAGTGCAGCAACTGGCTGCTGGCCGCCACATAGACGCCGCCCTTGTCGTCCGGCAGCACGCCGGTGGGAATCAGCAGGCCGTCGGCAAAGGTGGTCGAAGTCTCCGCCACGCCGTCGCCGTTGGTGTCTTCAAGCACCACCACCGAATCGGTCGCGGGCTGGCCCGGCTGGATCTGCGGATACACCTCGGACGAAGCGACCCAGAGGCGGCCCTGCGCGTCCCAGTTCATCTGGATCGGTTTGTGGAGCTTCGGATTCTCGGCCCACAGGTTGACCTCGAAGCCGTCGGCCACGGTGAAGGTCGGGATCGGTTGGGGTTTCTGGATTTTGGGCACCGCCTTGTGCGCAAGTTCCTCGGCAGCGAGCAGGTCCTGAACTTCCTTCACCATCGCAGGGTCCTGATGTTTCAGGTCCCGCAGCTTGGCGATGCGGGCGTCCCACCGGGCGATGAGCGGATCAAACCGGGGAATTTCGACGCCGTTCTGCCCCTGTTCGCCTTTGCGGAAACCGAAGAGGTAGGTCCAGTTCTCCGGGCGCCAGCGGTGGAAGAAGAGCTCGTTCTTTTTGCGGATGGCGGAGTTGAGAACGCCCCGCGCCGGAAGGGGGCGGGCCTCCTCGGCCTGTGAGGCTTCATTGATTTCCGGGGTCCCGAGAAGACCTCTTTCCAGCTCATATGCGAGGTTCCGATATCCTGTTTCGTTTAGGGTAACTTCGTTTTCCGAAAACATGCCGTAAAAGACGACGTGCTTGGGCCACTCTTTCCGCATCGCAGAGAGGAAAGTCGCGCTCTTGGACACAGCGAAGTCACGAATGAGCGACTCGAAGGACTCGCGTCGGGCTTGGTCTGTGCGCAAGCGTTGAATCTCATTCAGATACTCGGGCTCGGTCATCCCAGCCTCCATCCCTTTCCCCGCAAAAAGTTCGGCCCACTCATTGCGGAACACGCCCACGAGAACAAACCTCACCTTCTGCCCGCTGACCTCGTCGATGGCGTCCATCAGCTTGCCGAGGTCGGCCTTGAACTTCTCCAGCTTCGCCGGCTGTTCCTCGGCCTTCGTCTCCGCCAGTTCCAGCGCCGCCGTCATGCCGTAGCTCAGGAATGCCACCGTCGGCTTCACGAGCGCGACCTGTTCCTTCACGCGCTTGAGCCATTCGGTTTCCGGCTTGTTCCAGTCGAAGCTCGCGCGCGCCTTGCCCATCGGGGTGTCGCCGGCCCAGGCGAGGTTGCGGAAGGTGACGTTGCGGTCGGGAAACGCCGCCGTGAGCCGCGTCTCAATGTGCCCGTAGTCGCCCTCGCGCTCGAAGAAGGTGTCGCCGATGAACAGCACGCGGTCGCCGTCCTTGAGCTCGAACTTCGGCGCGTCGGCCGCCGAGGCGGAAGGGCCAATGGCCAAGGACCAATGGACCAAAGAAAGCAGGGCGAACCAGCGGCAGAAATGGTGGCGCATAAGCGTGACGGTGAAGACGCGGGCCAGCCTTGCGGCATTCGCCCGTCCCGGCAAGTCGCCGGCTTCGGTCACCTGGCCACGAACGCTCTTTTCCTTTCAGCCGCCACCGGCCCGGCTCATTGCGCCGGGCGATTGCGGGCACCCCACCATTCCTCTTCCGCGAGGAAGAAATGACCGCCGGTCAGGAATCCGCCGCCGAGGATGAACTTGAGCGGAAACCCGGTCGGCACGCGCTCGCGGAGCAGCACATCGAGATAGTAGCGCCCCCAAGCGAAATCCGGGTCACCGAAGAAACGGCCCTGCATCGGCTCATTGGCCCAGAGCGGCGAAATGTAAACCCCGCGCACCCGCCGGCGGCCCTCGACGAACGTGTAAAAATCCTCGCGTCGGTTGGCGAGGTTGGCGTCGGGATCGTCCATGACCCGCAGGCTCACCCAGACGCAGTCACGCAGCCCATACCAAGCCATCGCCCACGGCGCATCGCTCATCAGCAAGGTTCCCGGCGGGCTGTAATCCGCCAGTGCCCGGATAACGCTGGGCCGGTAAAACGGCTCCTGCGCGGTGTATTTCTTGGGCGGCAGGAGCGACAGCAGGAGCGGACTCGAGAAGAACAGGATCAGGGCGCCGGTCACGAGCTTGCGAAGGATCAGCACGGGCCAATTCACCTGGTCGAGCGCGTATTCCAGCATCGCCGCCGAGAACATGAGCAGCAGCGGTGTCAGGATCACGAGCAGGTTCTCGCCGTTCACCACCGGTGACAGTTCCCACGCTGCCGACCGCACGGACGCCTGGGCGATGAGCAGGATCAGCAACATGCCGGCCAGCAACCAGCGGAGGCGGGATACGGTCGGCGAAGCCTGCGGCACCAGCAGGCACAGCAGGAAGAACGCAGCCGCCCAGTTGCCGGCTACGCGGGGCGCCTCGTCCTCGATCACCGTGATGGAGTTCGTGATGATTTTGCGGACCGGTTCGAGCCGGTCCATCGTGCGGAAGTTCGGGTTTTGTGAGCGTTCCAGACGATCGCGCGGAAACGATTCCGTGGCCGTCAGCGGGGCAAACGTCGCCGTGCCGAACGGCATGCCGCTGAGGCGGTAGTTCCGCCACATCCACGGGGTCACCACCAGGCCGAAGGCCAGCAGGGCGGCGAACACGGACGGCCAATGGGCGCGGCCGCGGATAAAGCCAAACAGCACCAGGAACGGCACGATCAGCCAACCGGCCGAATAACGGGTCAAGGCAAGGAATCCCAGCAACAGACCCAACGCCACCGCCCACAGCAGGCGTCGTCCGCCGGCGGAGGATTGGTTGCCGGACTGCGCCCGGTCATGCGCCACCCAGACGCGGACCACGATGAGGACGAGCACCATCAGCAGCAGGGTGGACAGGCCGGAGTTGGCGAACTTCCACATCAGCTCCGTGCCCACGAACAGCAACGCCGCCAGCCAGGCTGTTCCCGAGTTGAACAAGGTCCGGGTCAGGCGGAACAGGAGCAGCGCCGCGAGACCGAAAAGGCCGAGGTTCAATCCGCTGATCGCCACTTCGGCCCACGGGCGCCGGTTGAATTCGTCATCGGGCAGAGAGGAACGATGGCGGGCCGGCAGGACTTTCATCAATGCCGCCACCACGGCCGTGTAAACCGGCGGATTCTCGAGGTCGGGATGGGCGAATTCGAGCAGCGTGCGCGGATCGCCGCCGGATTCCCGCATCTTTTCCCGCACAAGATGGATGCTCAGCGGCCGGATGAACGAGGTCGTGTAGCCGCGGCCTTCGGCGAGGTTCCGGGCGACTTGGGCCGTGTCCATGGCCTCGGGCGTCGCGAAGTTCCGCGACTCCGTCATCTGGTAGATCGCGGCGGCGAAACCGACCGACAGGATGACCAGAAACCAACGGATGATCACCGCGCCGCGACCCTCCTCAATGAAGTGGATGAACTCCTGAATCCCTCTCGGCGGTGCCTTCATGCAAAACGTGTCCGTGAACCTGAGCAGGAACAGACCGGGATGAGAAGCCGCAGTTCAAGCAAACCGCAGCTCAGGAAGCCGGCGGTTCGGCCGGGGGCGGCGCCGCGTCACCCCAGAATTCCTCCAAGCCGAACTCGTGCAGCCGGCGATGGAGCGTGCGGCGGCTCATCCCCAGCTTCTGGGCGGCAACCGTGCGGTTGCCCCGGGCTTCCTGCAGGGAATGGATGAGCAACTGGCGCTCCGCCTCCTTCATGGTGAGCTTGCCGGTCGAGATCGCCTGGCGGGTCGCCGCCTCGGTCGGCACCACCGCCGGCGTGCGCACCGCCGGCGGCAGGTCGCGGGCGAACACCTGATCGCCCCGGCACAGCACCAGGGCGTGCTCCACCGCGGCGCGCAATTCCCGGACATTGCCCGGCCAGCGGTAGTGCAGCATCAGTTCCATCGCCTCCGTGCTGAAGGTTTGGACAGACTTGCCGTAATCACCGGACAGTTCCCGCAGGAACGAGTTCGCCAGCAGCGGGATGTCGCCCACGCGCTCACGCAGGGGCGGCAGATGGATGGGCACGACCGAAAGTCGGTAGTAGAGGTCGTCCCGGAACTTCCCTTCGCGGGACAGCGCCAGCAGGTCCTTGTTCGTGGCCGCAATCAGGCGGACGTCGGCGGTCAGGGTCTTGCTGGAGCCCAGCCGCTCAAAGGTCCGTTCGCCGAGAAACCGCAGCAGCTTGATCTGGGTGGTCGCGTCAATCTCGCCGATTTCGTCCAGGAACAGGGAGCCACCCTGTGCCTGTTCCACCCGGCCCAACCGCCGTTCATGCGCACCGGTGAAGGCGCCGCGTTCGTGGCCGAAGAGTTCCGCCTCCAGCAGCGTCGCCGGCAGGGCGGCACAATGCACGGTGACGAGGGGCGCCTTGGACCGCGGACTGAGCTGGTGAATCGCCTTTGCGACGAGTTCCTTGCCTGTGCCGCTTTCGCCAGTGACCAGCACCGTCGTCGGCAACGGCGCAACGGCCTGGATACGCTCGAAAACGTCCCGGATGATGCCCGACTCACCGATGATGTTCGCAAGGCCGAACTTTTTCTCCAGACGCTGGTGCAGCTGCTGGTTCTCGACTTCCAGCGTCTGCTGCTTGAGCGACCGCTGGATGCGCAGCTCCAGTTCGTCGATCTGCAGCTTGCCCTTGGAAATGTAATCATCGGCGCCCTCCTTGAGTGCCTGCACCGCCAGGTCTTCCGACCCGTAAGCTGTCATGAGGATGCACACGGGCGGTTTCGCGAGCGACTTGGCCCGCTTGATCAGCTTCAGGCCGTCCTCACCGGCCATGCGCAGGTCGGTGAGCACCACATCGAACGACTCCTTCTCGATTAGTTGCCAGGCCGTGGCGGCGTCTTCAGCCAGATAGACGTCGAACTTGTCCTCCAACGCGGCGCGCAGGCCCTCGCGGGTGGACTTCTCGTCATCGACGATGAGCAATGTGGGCGAGGCGGTCATGGCAACGGGAACCGGGACAGTTGTCGTGGCCGGCAACCGAGCACGCAAGCGCCGCGTGTTGCCGGGCGGAATTATGCCTGCCGGAACCGTTCCAGCAGCAGACGGGTCTTCTCGATGCCCTCGCGTTCGCCGAGCTTCTCGCCCTCGTATTCGATGCCGATCCAGCCGTGGTAGCCGGCGGCGCGGACGAGGGGCAGCATCTTCGCGTAGTCGGTCTCCACGCAGTTGCCGGCCACATCGAAGTCATTGGCCTTCGCGCTCACAGCCTTCGCGAACGGCATCATCTCAGCCACGCCCAGATAACGGTCATACCACTCACCCGGTTTGATCTGGAAATTGCCGAAGTCCGGCAGGATTCCGCAGTTGTTCCGGCCGACCAGACGCATGACCCCGGCCAGCCACTTGCCGTTGGAACTCAGGTGGCCGTGGTTCTCGACGATGCAGTTGAGCCCGAGCTTCCCGCAGTATTCGGACAGCCGGGCCAGGCCGTCGGCCGCACGTTTCTGCTGCTCTTCGAACGAGCCCACGCCGTTGGTCTCGGCATTCACGCGGATGCTGTGGCCGCCGAAGAACTTCGCGGCATCCGCCCACTTGTAGTGGTTCTCCACCGCCTTGCGGCGCTTGGCGGCATCGGGGTCACCGAGTGCCCCCTCCCCGTCGCACATGATGAGCAGCACGCGGACGCCCTCGCCCTCGCAGCGGCGTTTGAAGTCGGCGAGGAAGGCCTGGTCCTGCGCCTGCTTCATGAAAAACTGGTTCACCAACTCGATGGCGGCCAGCCCATGGTCGCGCCGGGCAACGACCGGAAAGTCGAGGTGTGACATCTTTTTCCCGAAGATGGCCTTGTGATAGGACCACTCGGCCAGGCTGATCTGGAACCACGGCTTGCCGGCACCCGGCTCCGGACCGGGATTCGCGGAACTGCGGGTGCGGACCAGCAGGCCGGATTTCTCAGGGTGGTAGGCACAGCCGGCGGCGAGGAGTGCGCCAAGGGCGGATGTTTGCGTGAGGAAAAGACGACGGGAAGTGTTCATGGTGGAGTCGCGAAAACATGGAGGCTCGACCGCCCGGCGCAATGACAGAACTGCATCTGAATCAACTCAGGGAGGCTCTTGACGGTCACCGGGGCCATCCTTAGCGTCCGCGGCCGGGTTGGTGGTCGTAGATCAATGGTAGATCCCCAGATTGTGGTTCTGGTTGTTGCGGGTTCGAGTCCCGTCGGCCACCCCACCCCTCCCTTTCAGCCGCTTTCTGAAGCTCGTTGGCTAACCATTTCCCGCTGGGAGCGCAGAAAGCCAACCCGAGTGAATTGAACCCGGGTTCAACCGTCAGAGTTGGCCGCTTGCGACCTGCCGTCGCCGGCGTATAGACAGCTTGCCTATGTTCACCGCGCCGATTTCACGACGCCTGCTGCTCAAGGGGGCTGGCGTCAGCATGGCCCTACCGCTGCTGGATGCGATGAGCCCCCTCCGGGTTCTGGCAGGGGAATCGGGCAAGACTTCCAAGCCTGTGAGGTTCGCCGCTCTCTACATGGCGAATGGCGCGCTGATGCGGGATTGGACACCCAAGGGCACCGGCCGTGACTTCGAACTGTCGCCGACGCTGTCGCCCCTGGCGGGCTTCAAGGACGAACTGTTGGTGCTGAGCCAGCTTTGGAACGCCGCCACCAACACCGGGGACGGACATTATGTGAAGACCGGCGGTTGGCTGACCAGCACCACCATCACCCGGACGACCGGCAGCAACATCTGCTCGGGCAACACGTCGGTGGACCAGGTGATGGCCAAGCATGTCGGGAATCTGACGCCGCTGGCTTCGCTGGAACTGGGCATCGAACCACCTTCCACCGGAGTCGATACCAACGTCGGTTTTACCCAACTCTACGGCGCGCACATCTCCTGGGCTTCGCCCACCAGTCCGTTGGCCAAGGAGATCAACCCCAAGCTGGCGTTCGACCGACTGTTCCGCTCCAGCGCGTCGGCCGCCAGAGCCGGCGGTCTGGACAACGACCAGAGCGTCTTGGACCTCGTCGCCGAGGATGCCAAGCGGCTGGAAGGCAAACTGGGCTACGCCGACCGGCAGAAGCTAAACGAATATTTCGAGAGCGTCCGGGCGGTGGAACGGCGCATCCAGTTCGACCGTAAACGGAAGTCCGCTGAAAACTCGGAAGACCGGCAGGTGCGGGCGGAGATAGAGCGCCTGGGCCGGGTTGTGGATCTTTACAGCGATCCGGCGCGGGTCAGTGAACGCCGCGACAACCACTCCGAACAGGTCCGCCTGATGCTGGACATCATGGCCCTCGCCTTCTGGAGCGACGCCACGCGGGTCAGCACGTTCATGTTCGGCAACTCCGTGAGCGGCCGGAATTTCTCCTTTCTCGAATCCGGCCTCGGCTCGCACCACGAAAACTCGCACCACGAGCACAAGACGGAGAAGCAGCAGCGCTACCAGAAGATCAACCAGTGGCACTGCGCGCAAATGGCCTATTTCCTCGAAAAGCTCCGTGGATACCGGGAAGGCGAAGGCACGGTCCTCGACAATTCGATGGTGCTTTTCGGTGCCGGCATGAGCGACGGCAACGCGCACAGCCCACACAACCTTCCGCTGATTCTGGCCGGCCGCGGCGGCGGAACCCTATCTCCGGGACGCCACCTGGTTTTCGAGAAGGATCATCCCATGGCCAACCTGCACGTCGCGCTGCTCCGGCGAATGGGGATCGGTGCCGAACGTTTCGCTGACAGCACCGGCGAATTGGCGGGTTTGAACGACCCGGCCTTCACCGGCAAACCACAACCGGCCGCGGCCTAGACGCCGAGCTTGGCCTTCAGGGCCGACTTGACCTGCTCCGGCACGAACGGACTGACGTCGCCCCCCAGGCGGGCGATCTCCTTCACAATCCTTGAGCTGACGAACGTGTAGGTGTCTTTTGGCGTCAGAAACAGCGTCTCAACCTGCTCGTTGAGCCGGCGGTTCATCAGGGCCAACTGGAACTCGAATTCGAAATCGCTCACGGCCCGCAGTCCGCGAACCACGGCGCAGGCCCCACGGCGAACCACGTAGTTGACCAGCAGGCTGTCGAAGCTGTCCGCCTCGACATTCGGCAGGCCGGCACAGGCTTGACGCACCAAGTCGGTGCGCTCCTCCACGGAAAACAGCGGCTGCTTGGCCTCGTTGCGCGCCACTGCGACCACCACTTGGTCAAAGATTCGCGCGGCTCGGCGAACCACATCCAAATGGCCGTTGGTGAACGGATCAAAACTCCCGGGATAAATCACCGTGCGCATGATCCGCACGCTAGCCGGCTGGGCGGTTCGGCCAACACCAAACTGCCGTCGCTGTCCAGACCGCCATTTGCCCGGGCGTTTCCAGCGCGTAGGATTCCGAGCCGTTGAAACCGCCACTCCCAGCCGAACCTGCCCTGCCACTTGCCGAAGCGACGCTCTGGCGGGGAATGGGAGCGACTTGGCGGCAGTTGTTCGGAGATTTTGAACGACTGGGGGTGAGCTTTGAGTGGCACGAGCTTCCGGGTGACCGGGAAGTGGACTGGGGACTGAGCTTTCATCCCGACAGCGTGGAACTTTGTCTGAATCTATCCGGAACCGGGAGAATTGAGGCAGGAGGGGAACAAACCCTGATCGAGGCGCGGACGGCCGCCTTTTACCGCCCGGGCAACGGCATCAATGCCCGTCGCACCGGTGGACCCGCCCACCAGTTTGTCACCGTCGAATACTCCAAGGAATTTCTGCAACGTCACCTGGGAGCAGACACCAGCGGCCTTCACCCGGTGGTTCGCGACCTCTGGGCACCTTCTCGAGTCGCGGCCGCGGTGTCTCCCTCCGAACCGCTCAACAACCGGCAGCGCGAACTGGTCGGTTCACTCCGGCAGCCTCCCGTGCTCGCGGCAGCCCAGCCCGTATGGTTTACGGCCAAAGCAGCGGAACTTCTGGGTGAGTTCTTCTTCCTGCCAGAACCGGCCGAAGAACTGTTTTGCCATCGGCAGCAGCGCATTTCCCGAGATCGAGTGACGCAGGTGGTCGAACTGCTGAAACGCGACCTGCTCAATCCGCCAACCCTCCAGCAGATTGCCCAGCAAGTAGGCTGCAGTCCGTTTTATCTGAGCCGGATGTTTTCCAAGGAACGCGGCCAGACAATCCCGCAGTTTGTCCGCCAGCTACGGCTGGAACGGGCGGCTGAACTCCTGCGAGGGGGCACTCACAACGTGACCGAAGCGGCCTTCGCCGTGGGATACAGCAGCCTGAGCCATTTCAGCCAAGCCTTTCATCAGCAGTTTGGCTGCTGCCCGGGGCTTTACCCGATGCCATTAAAGAGCACGCAGCAGGGCGATTAGTTGACCGGCTGCTTTTGCGACCAAGTCGATGCTCCATCCGGAGTTCCCCCAGACTGCGGACACCATTTCGCCAAACCGGAGTGAACCCAAGGCGAGCGGACATAGCACCGACCCCATTGCCAAATTGCCCAATACCACAACCACGGCTGAAAAAAGATAACCCTCGGATTCGATATCCGGCTGGCGAAATCGAAGCACCTTGGCAGTCATCAACAGGTGGAGCATGTAATTTCCTCCAAACACGAATCCAATCACCCAATCAGCCACCCGCAGGGGAGCCCAAAGGTTCAAACCAGTCACGACGATCAACCAGACAACACCGTAGAACGGGAAAAAGTAGGGCGCCAAGGTGACCAAGGAGTTGGTGCCGCTGAGGACAACATACCCACCTGACTTTCGGACCCTGATTGCAGTGACCCGCTTGCCGAAAAGAGTCGCCCAGAGGGCGTGGGTCAGCTCGTGGCCTGCCACGTATAGAATCCAGAAGGGATGAAAAAGCCGGGACGCAATCACTGCAATCGCCGCACCGGCAACCAGGGCAACGGTTTCTGGTGACCACAAACTGGCATTCAAGAAGAGTTCAACGACCAACTTGGATACGCCATAAACCCAAGGCAAAAGGAGCAACCATGTGATCTGCCGTAGCGCAAAAACAACCATCGCCAAAAGCAAAAATGCCTGCTTCAGGCGAAGCAGGCACTGTTACGAACAATTCTGAAGAATGAAATCAGGGATTGGTTCGCTCAGGAGCGGATCCAGTCTGACCATAAGCTTGGGTCGGAGTGCCCGAAGTCCTAGCAGTTTGGTTTTCCGTTCCGCCTTCGAAGGCAGCCGCTTCAACAACCCTACGTCCTTTGACAATGGCGACTTCGCGCTCAAAAGCAGTGGCGCGGGTAGGCATCTTGGCGCTGGCGATAGCAACAGCCTTGTCAGCGAAAGCAGGAGCGCCTTCCGCGGCAGCCGCCAAAATCGTCAGGGCGCTCTGAGGAGCAGCGTCCAGAGCTGCGGTGACGACAGCTTCGGTGGACTCAGGAGACACTTTCAAAACCGACACAATCACGCTTCCGATGGTGGAGGGGTGGGACTTGATGGCCGAGGTGACGGCCGCAACGGCGACGTCAGTCTTGTTTTCCTTGGTCGCAGCCGCAACGAGCTTCGCCGCCTTGCCGGAAACATCAACGACCTTGGCCGTCGAGATGGCCTTGGTGATCGCCTCTGCTTCAACAGAGGAAAGAGCGAACGCAGGAGCAACAGCGAGCACAGAGCCCGCAACCACGGCAACCACAACTGACTTCAACGAGTTGGTCTTCATTTTCTAAATGCTTGGATTAAGGTTAATCGCGCTGCTGGGGTATCGCGGAAAAGCCCCAGCCAGTCAACCAATTACTTTTGCCAAGGCTGTTCCAACCCGGGGTGATCGGGAGTTTGCCCCGAAATACCAATCCCCTGCCGGATTTTTCTCGGCGGAAAGTTTCGGCCGGGTTCTGTTTAACGCCCTCGACCTTGAAGACCCTGCAAGTCTATCTGCTCCGGCAATTGATCGCGACCGTCTCCCTGACGGTGGGGGCATTCACCGGCCTGTTGCTGGTCGGCAATGTCCTGTCGGACATCTTTGAGCTGATAGCTACCGGCCGGACCTCCGCCGTGCTGGTGGGGAAAGCGTTGCTGCTCCTAGTCCCATTCGTTCTCGCCTTCTCACTCCCGATTGGCCTGCTGACGGCGACCCTGCTGCTCTTTGGCCGTCTGAGCGCCGACCAGGAACTGACGGCGATCCGTGCAAGTGGAATCAGTCCGGCCCGGGTTGCAGTCCCCGTGGTCGCCTTTGGGGCGGCGATGGCAGTCATCTGCGGCGCCTTCAACCTGAAGCTGGCGCCCGAGGCACGGGTTGCCTTCAAGCGCCTCCGGGACGGGGTGCTTCGGGAATCGGGCGCAGCCATTCTGTCCGACGGTCGATTCATCGACCTGGGACCGCGCATCACCCTTTATGCCCAGAAGGTGGACGGCCTGAAAATGCAGGACGTGCTCATCTACGGCACCACCAATGTCGTCGAAAACGGGCAAACCAACCTGGTGCGAAATCTCGACATCCACGCACCGGAAGCCGAATTGCAACTGGATGCCCGAAATCTGCCTGCCCGGCTCAAACTCTACCGGGTCCAGGGCATTTATCTCCGTGAGAACGAATGGCAGCCGCTTTTCTTGGAACAATATGTCCATGAAATTGCCAATTTCCGGAAGCCCACGGATTTGGCGCCCCGAATATCCGACATGACTCTGGACCAATTGCTGGCCGAGCGACGACGCCTTGAACAGGACGGCGGGAAGGCCACGCCAGTCACCGTGCAGATCCACCGAAACCTCTCCTTTTCGTTGGCGTGCATCGCCTTCACAGCCGTTGGCGTTCCCTTGGGGGTGCGTGGTCATCGCCGGGAAACCAACTTCGGCATTGCCGCCTCCCTCGCCCTGCTGGCCGCCTATTACAGCTTTCTCCTGTTGGGATCCGCCTTGGATACCCGTGCGAACTGGCATCCCGAGCTGATTGTCTGGGTGCCCACCCTGCTGTTTCTCGGCACCGGCGGAGTGCTTCTGTGGCGGCTGAACCGCCAGTGAGCGGGGCATCAGGGCGAATTGGCCCCTTGCCGGAGCCTCGCCAGCAGGCCGACCAACCGGACCGCAATCACCAAGGCCGTCACCAGCAACAGCACGCCACTCGCCTGAGAAAGGCGCCGTAAGGCCACCGCCGAAAACCGGCCGTGGCCGCGCCCCACTCCCCAACTCACCCCGCCGAACCACACGAATCCGCTCGTCGCCACCGCGGCACAAAAGGCGATCTTGCTGCCCGGGGTTGGTTCAAGGGCGCCGTGGGCCAGCAAGGATCCCGTGATGCCGATCCACAGCAGCAATACCCCTGGGTTCCCCAGCACCCGCACAAAGCCGGTCCAAAACGCCGTGTGCGGGTGCAGCTTCCGCTCGACATAGGCTTCCACCGCCTCCTCCCCCGGCACGTGGCCGGCCCGCAGATATTTCAGCGCCAGCCAGAGCACCAAAACGAAGCTGAACAGCTCCATCGCCGCCCGGATCACCTGGACCTGGAAGAGCTGGGCAAACCCCGCAAAGGCCACGCCGCAGTAGATGGTCTCCATCAGCACCGCCCCGACCGCCATGATGAAGGCGCCGCGGAACCCCCGGGTGGCACTTTCGTTGACCACCGTCACGTTGATGGGACCGCCCAAGGCTGAGGTCACGAATCCCGCCAACAGCCCCCAGCCGCCAGACGTCGCCAGTTCGGAAACGGTGATCATGGAGTATGGGGCGACCCAATGGCGCCTAACTCTGCCCTTGGCCTGCGGAAGTTCCGGGCTCGGATTCCTCGTCGTCGGGCTCGTCGTCCACTTCGATTTCCTTCTGCATGGGCCGCGAAATCCAGGGCCGAATCAGCCCGTAAACCAGATACGCGGTGAAGACCATCGGTGCGGCAAAGGGCAGCAGCTTTTGCCACAAAACGATGACCGCCCCGACCAGCAGCACCACGATCAGCGTCTTCACAAACGGCCGCTGAGTCCGCCAATCGAGTTTCTTGAAGGTCGGATATTTCACCTCGCTGACCATCATCACCGACAGAAACACCAGGATGACCGGCAGGGCATAACGCCACACACCCACGCTGAAGTCCTTCTCCTCCAGCCACAGTAGGAACAGTGTCAGCGAAGCCACCATGCCGGCCGCCATGGGAATCGGGATGCCGAGGAAGTATTTTCCGCCGCCAGTGCCGGACATCGCCGCCAAACAGTTGAATCGCGCCAGACGGAAGGCGCCGCAAATGACATAGAGCGACGCGATGAACCAGCCCACCTCGGGATGCTTCACGAAGACATCCTTGAGCACGATGCGGTGCACGAGAAACGCCGGCGCCACCCCGAAGCTCACGATATCGGCCAGCGAGTCGAACTCGCGTCCGAACGGCGATTCGTATCCGCCCATCCGGGCCACCCGGCCGTCAAACAGGTCAAAGATGCACGCCAACAGGATGTAGAGCAGCGCCTCCCGGATCACACGCGGGTAAACCTCGAGATCGGTCAGATCCGCCTCGACGATCCGGGTGATGGCCAGAAACCCGCAGAACAGGTTCGCCGCCGTCAGCAGGTTTGGCAGCAGGTAAATCTTGAGGCGGGCGTCGGAGTCCGTCAGCCCAGACTTCGGGGTGCTCATGAGGGCATCTTGGCCATGACCGTGGTTCCGCCAATCACCTTGTCACCGAGCTTCACGGTGACCTCGGCGTTCAAGGGCAGGTAGAGATTCGCCCGGGATCCGAACTGGATGAGCGCGATGCGTTCACCCTTGGCCACGGTTTCGCCCGGCTTCAGCCACGGGATGATGCGTCGCGCAATCAGTCCGGTGATCAGGCGCACACCCACCCGGATCCCCGCGGGTTCGCCGGCCTGGAAGCCGATCAGCACATTCTCGTTGAACTGGGCGCAGTCGGTGCGCATGGCATTCAGGAACTTGCCGGGCGTGTGTTTCACGAGCAGCACCTCGCCCGCCACGGGCGCCTGCTGCACGTGAACATTGAAGACGTTGAGGAAGATCGAAATCCGCCGGCAGCGCCCCCCCATGACCGACGGCTCGTCGGTTTCGTCGATGACGTCCACCGTTCCGTGGGCCGGCGCCACGACCAAGCCGGCACCTGCCGGCACGCGGGAGTCGGGATCGCGAAAAAAATACAGGGTGAACAACGCCATCCCGAGCCCAAGGAAACAGACGACCGCAGCCAGCAGGAGGCCCAGTGTTCCTTTGGGCCAGACCAGCGAGACCAAGCCCGCGGCGAAAATCACCGCCAGCATCAATTTTGCGAGGATCGCCCCGGCCGCAGCCAGCGCTTTGCCTTTGTGCTTCACGGAACGAGGGTAGGCGCTCGCCGGGAGCAGGGGAAGCGCAGGCTTGGCGAACAAGAATCCGCTTCCCTCGCCCTTCGTGTTCTGCCCTATTCGCGGCCCGCCTGCCGTGCAGGCGACTGTTTACACGCCATGAGTCTTGCCACCGCCCTGCTCCAGCCCGGAGAAGCCGACCGTCTCGTTGCCGGACATCCCTGGGTCTATTCCAACTCCATCGCCCGGTTGACCGGACCGGCCAACGACGGCGACGTCGTCCAGGTCAAGGACCACCGCCAACGGTTCATCGGCGTCGGTTTCTACAATTCGCGGTCCAAAATCGCGGTCCGAATTCTGGACCGCGAACGCACGGACTTCGATTCGGCCTTTTTCCGGGAACGCATCGGCGCGGCCCTCGCGCTGCGACGGCGGCGGCTGCCCGCAGCCACTTCGTTCCGGGTGGTCAACGCCGAGAGTGACTTTCTCTCTGGGCTGATTGTGGACAAATACGAGGACGTGCTGGTTGTCCAAACCAGTTCATTGGGCATGGACAAGCGGAAGCACCTGATCGTCAAGGTGCTCGCGGATCTCTTTCACCCAACCGCCATCGTCGAGCGCAACGACATGGCGTCGCGGAAATTCGAGGGCCTTCACGAGTCGAACGAAGTGCTCCACGGCACTCCGCCGGAACGGTTCACGGTCCGGCTCAATGGATTGGAGTTCAGCGTCCCTGCGGGCGGCGGCCACAAGACCGGCCTGTATCTCGACCAACAGGCGAACTACGCCGCCGTGGCCGGGCTGACCAAGGGCGCCGAAGTGTTGGATTGCTTCTCGTATCTAGGCGGATTCGCCCTCCATGCCGCCCGGGCCGGTGCGAAAAACGTCACGGCGCTGGACCAAAGCGAAGAGGCCGTCACCGCCGCCCGCACCATCGCCGAAGCGAATGGCGTCAAGTCGGGCCTGACCTACGAAACCGCCAACGTCTTCGACTGGCTGCGGGAAAAGACCGCCACCGGACCGAATGAGCGCCTCATCCCCCGCTACGATGTCGTCGTGCTCGATCCGCCCTCGTTCACGCGCAATCGGGCGGCAGTCGAGGGTGCTCTGCGGGGCTACAAGGAAATCCACCTGCGCGCCCTGAAGCTCATCAAGACCGGCGGCGTCTTGGCCACATTCTGCTGCTCGCACCATGTGGACGCCCGGCTCTTTGAGGACGTCATCGTTGCCGCAGCCACCGACGCCCGGGTGCTGCTCCGCCGCACGCATTCATTCAGCCAGTCGCCCGATCATCCGATCATTCCGGCCATCCCGGAAACGGAATACCTGAAGGGCTTCGCCTACGAAGTCGTGCGTTAGTTCGTCCCACTCTTCGACTTCCCGAGTTCAACCGCCTTCCTTAGCCTCGACGCCATGTTCGATTCCCTCAGCAGCAAGTTGCAGAACGTTTTCCGCAACCTGACCGGCCAAGGTCGCATCAGCGAAAACAACGTGGCCGACGCCCTGCGCGACGTGCGCATGGCGTTGCTGGATGCGGACGTAAACTTCCAGGTCGCGAAGAACTTCATCGAGGCGGTCCGGCAGAAGGCGATCGGCGCCGAGGTCATCCAATCGGTCCAGCCGGGCCAACAGATGGTCAAGATCATCCATGATGAGCTGGTCACGCTGCTGGGTTCCACGAACGCCGAACTGCAGCTCAGTGGCAGCCCGCAATGCATCCTCATGTGCGGTCTGCACGGCTCCGGCAAGACCACCAGTTCGGCGAAGCTCGCCCGCCTGCTGGCCAAACGCGGGCAACAGGTGCTGCTGGTCGCCGCCGACGTTTACCGCCCGGCGGCGATGGACCAGTTGGCCACCCTGGGCGAAAAGCTTGAGATTCCCGTCTTCCTGAAAAAGGGCGAGTCGGACGTCCTGAAGATTGCCGACGAGGCCTTCGACTTCGCCAAACGCAATGCCCGCACCGTGCTAATCTTCGACACGGCGGGCCGGCTCCAGATTGACGAACCCCTCGTGCAGGAGCTGGTTCGCCTGCGCGACCGCATCCGTCCCAGCGAAATCCTGCTGGTGCTCGATTCCGCCACCGGCCAGGAAGCGGTCAACGTCGCCACCCATTTCGACAAGGCGCTCGGCGTCACCGGGGCGATCCTGACCAAGCTCGATGGCGATGCCCGCGGTGGCGCCGCCCTGAGCTTCAAGAGCGTCGTCGGCAAACCCATCAAGTTCATGGGCGTGGGCGAAAAGCCGGAGGACTTCGAGCCGTTCCATCCGGAGCGAATGGCCCAGCGCATCCTGGGCATGGGTGACGTGGTCTCGCTGGTTGAAAAGGCCGCGGAGGCGATCGACCAGGAAAAGGCCATGGCGCTGGAGGAAAAGATGCGCCGCGGCCAGTTCACGCTGGAAGATTTCATGACCCAGCTCGGGGAGATGAAAAAGATGGGGCCACTCGAAAACCTCGTCGGCCTGCTCCCCGGCGGCGCCGACATGATCAAGGGCGCCGACCTCTCGAAGAGCGAGACCGAGTTCCGCCGGATGGAAGCGATCCTACGCGGCATGACCCCGACCGAACGCCGTTCACCCGCCATCCTGAACGCCCGCCGACGTCAGCGCATCGCCAAGGGCAGCGGCGTGCAGGTCAGCGACGTGAACAACCTCATCAAGCGCTTCGAGGACATGCAGCAGATGATGCGGAAGCTCGGCAAACTCCAGAAGATGATGGGCAAATTCGGCGGCAAACTGCCGATGATGCCGGGCATGGGCGGTTTCGGTGGGTTTCGTTGACCGCTTCCTCGCGTCGGTCGCGAGCGGGCCACTCGGAATGCCTTCAGTGCCAGTTAGCCGCGCACCCGCTCCTTTTTGTCCTCAAGTTCCGCGAGTAGCTTCGCCCTTTCTTTCTGCAATCGGGCACGGATCTCGGCGGCAAGCTCCTCGTTTCCGTCTTGGATCGCTGCGGCTATGTCCCCGTCCGCAGCCAGTTCAGCCTGGGCAATGCGGGACTTGTAGAGCGACTCCAGTTCGGCAATTTGCTCCTTTTGGGCGGCGGTCAGCGTTTTGGTGGGAGCGACCTTGTTGAGTCGTTCCATGGCCAGCTCGTAGGCGGATTTCATGCAGGCACGGTAACAAGCGCCGCTCCCAACGCCAAGCAACGGCGATGCGGTTCCACGCGTGTCTTTGGCCGACCGTCGTGATTGGCTGTCCCGGTGTCCGCGGAAATGCACACCGGCCAAACCGAAGGCTGGAGCCATCCCCTGCCCGCCCGGTTGCACCAGCCGGCGTTTGGCCTGCTGCTGGCCGCCATCACGGGCAACGTCGCCTGGACCTTGACTGCCACACCCGCCGTGCCCCCGCCCAGCTTCGTCGAAGGTGCGCCTTGGGCGTGCGGCCTGCTCAGCCTCGCCGTAGGCCTTGCCCGCCGGCTGCCGCTGCAAAACATCGCGTTCACACTCGCCGGGTTACTCGCTTTCTCGGGTGCCTTGGAGTGTTTGACCGCCCAAACCGGGATTCCTTTCGGGCTCCGACGAGCCGATGCCTCGGGTAGTTCCATCCTCGGAATGCCCTGGTTCAGCCCATTCCTGTGGGCGACCCTCGTCCTTTCGGCCCGGGGGATCGCCCGACTGATGCTGAAGCCTCTCCGGCAAACCGGTTTCTACGGTCTGTGGGTGCTCGGGGTGGCCGTCCTGCTGGTCATGTTGGCCTGGTTGGTTCTCGTTCCGGTCGCGGCGGTCGGGCACTGGTGGGACTCCCAAATCCCGGCCGGCATCCGTCATTGGCATGGGCTGCCGTGGCTTTCCCTGCCGTCCATCCCGGTGGCCGCGCTGTTGCAGCTGGCCTTTGTCACCCCTTGGCTCCTGAACAAAAAGCCGGTCCGGCAGCCGTTGGATGTGCATCCACTGGCCGTGTGGAGCGGCCTGCTGGCGTGGCTAATGGCGCGGCAGGCGTTGGCGGGCCTGCACGGTCCGATGCTGCTGACTGCGGGAATCCTGGGAGCCACGCTTGGCGCGACCCTCTGGGGGTTGAAGACCGCCCAAGCCACCGAAACCGCAGCAGCACCCACAAGCCCTACGGAACGCGATTGATCGAGCCCCAGAATGAACCGCGCAGGGGTTTGCCGCCCATTTCACCATCCACGTTGTATTTCACCTCGAACTGCATCACCGGCTTCAGGTCCGGGATTTCGAGGAACACCGTGCGCCCGCCGCCGCCGACTTTCGCCGACCGGATGGGCAATTCATCGCGGCCTTCCTTCTGCGGGTCGGCGACCGACCAGTCCTTCGAGCCGTATTGTTCGGCGTAACGGTAGTTCCACTGCTTGAAACTGTAGCTGCCCGGATCGCTGCCGGTCTGGGGATCCAGGCGGCGGGTGAAGGTGATCTCGACCCCACCCGGCTTCACGGCCCACCGCACCGGCAGGCTGGGTGTGCGGTGGGTGTAACGCACCCGCTGCAGCGCGCCGTCTTTCACCGCGCTGGTCTGCCAACCCGTGCTGCCAGCGACATAGAGGGCACCGTCTGTGGGGTTGAAGGTCGCGCGATTGGGCCCGCTGAGGAACTTCACCGGCAGCGGCACCACGGCGCCGTTCACGGCCTGGACCGGACTGCCCACCTCGTCCCGCATCACCAGCATCATGCCGCAGCGTCCCCACAGCAGGTGCAGCATCTGGCCGCCGAGCGGTCCCCATTGCCCCGGCGGAATCCACACCTGCGAACCGCTGGAATTGTCCACGGCGTGGGGAATCCAGCACAGCGGCGCGTCGTAACCGAGCGGGCGCGTGGCAGTGACCTTGGGCCCGCCGTAGCCGCCGTAGAGACCCACGGTGTCCGGACGCACTTCCCAGATCCCCGAGGACGGCGTCCAGGTGCCCTGCTGCGGCGCGGCGGTGAACACTTTGCCGTCGGGCCGCACGCCCATGCCGTTGGGATTGCGGAAGCCGGTCGCCAACGTCTCCTGCCGGCTGCCGTCGGCGGCGACGCGATGCAAACCCAGCGGGTCGGTGTAGTAGAAGTTGCCCGCGGCATCCGTCTCGAGACAGGTCACGTAATCGTGCCCGCCGGTCGAGGTGGCAATGCCGTCGAAGAAGTTCTCGTAGTAGTCGGCCTCGCCGTCGCCGTTCTCGTCGTGCAGGCGCGTGATGCGGTCACGGCCGAGCACGAACACCTTGCCGTCGCGCACCTTGAGGCCGAGCGGCTGGAACAGGCCGGTGGCGTAGCGCTGCCACTTCAGCTCGCGCAGGGAATCGTCAATGCCCGTCACGCGCCACACGTCGCCGTGGATGGTGCAGACGTAGCCCGCGCCGTCCGGCGTGAAGTCCACGCCTGAGGCGAACAGGAGCGCCTTCGCCGGGTTGTCGTAAGGCAGGGTGAGCGTATCCACCGCGAGGAAGTCGGTGTCGGGCCCGCGCTGGCCGCGGGTCACCAAGGGGACATCGGGATCTGAGTGAGCCAGCGACTCGTCGAACTCAGACGGCGAAAGGAGAGGGAGTGACCGGACGACATCCTCCCAGCGATTCGTAGCGGACGAGTCACCGGTCCAGTAGTGCAGCTTGAGGCGAAGGAAGCTCTTTGCGGTTTCCAGCGGAATCACCGCGCCATTCGTCGCCAGCACGATCTCATGTCCGGCAACTGGTTGCCTCGATATCTCCTGCATGGTCGCAAACGTAGCCCGAGGACCATCAAGCAGCACCGCAGCCGACATGGCGCCAGATCGGAGCAACTGAACCTCCTGTCCGCTCCTACGCGTCAACACTTCCAAACTCCCGCCGTTCAGCAGCAGAGTCAGCGCACGGCTGACTACCTTGTGTCCACCGAGTGAACGCATGGATGGTAACTCATGGATCTGAGGGCTCTCCGCGGAATAGTTGAGATGTGGCTTTGTATTCCTGGCGATCATGCTGTGCCACCGGGGAGGCTGGATTAGTCCAGTGGTTCGTGGCGGAAGCGAAAGAACCAATTCGCCGTCGATCTTCGGCATCCCGATCAGCCCAAATCTGCCCGCATCAAACTTCAGAAACCCGCCTGTCCACGCGGCGCGGAGCGTGCAGGTTTCCGTGTCGTAAACCACCGCGCCTTCGCCGTGCTCGCCCACGCGGATCGTCAGCGCCTTGGCAATCACCGAGCCGTCGGGCAGGCGCAGGTTCGACGCGAGGAACGGTCCCACGTCCGTCTCCTGCCAGCGGTTGTCCACCCAGTCCTTCTCGCCCTGCGTGCCGGGTTCGCGACCGGAGATCGCCGGCTCGCCTGCGGTAGCAGGACGGGCTGCCAGCCCGTCACGTAGGACAGGCTGCCCAGCCTGTCGTTTGTCAGCGGTGGGATTCGCTGCGGGCAGGCTGCCCGCGCTACCTGGCAGGCTGGCAGCCTGCCCTACTTGCGGGGCCAGCTTCACCAGCCCCTCCAACTCCTTCTTCAGCTTCAGCTCCGCATCTTCATCCGTATGGCCGATGATGCCGACCGGACCGCGCCAGCCGCTGGCGTTGACGATGCGCAGCAGGCGCAGTTCCTCGTCGCCCGTGCCGAGCGGGATGATCTTTTTCCCGACCTTGTCGCCGTCGCGGACCATGCCGTTGAGATTCAGCGCGAGCAGGTGCGGCTGCATCACGCGAAGCTGCTCGGCGAAGGTGTCGAGGTGCGCGTGGGCGTGATGGAAGTTGTAAACGATGCCGACGTTGGTGTGCCCGGCGGCCTTGAGCTTTGCAATGATCGCAACCTGGTTGGTTGGCTCACCGAACCAGCCGAGGTGATTGTAGAGCGCCACCGTGCAGCCCAGCTTCGCCGCCACTTCGCAGATCGGCGTCAGCGTCTTGACGGCTCCCTCGATTTTCGCAGCCAGCTTTGCCGCATCCGGTTCCGGCTCGGTGCCCATCGTCACCCAGAGCTGCGGATGAATCTTGTTCCGCTCGATGCACGCGAGGATCGCCTTCGCCTCGTCGTTGAGCGCCGCCGGGAACCACCACGCCGTGAGTTCGATGCCGTGCTTCCGCATCGCGGCGACCTCTGCGTCGAAGGTGGGGATGTGTTCCGCGCGCCAGTCGTAGGCCAGGCGCTTCACGCCCAGCCGGTCGAGCATGGCGGCACGCTCCTCGGGACCGCGTTTCTGGGAATCGAACGGCACGATGCACCAGGCGACGAGATTGGTGCGGCTGAAGTTTCCAGTGGTGGGAAGCGCGGCACGAACGGAACCCGCCACGGTCAATCCGGCGGCCATCAGGAAAAGCAGCAAGGAACGCATCATACGGCGGAATGGGGTCAGTCTGCCCCATGCTGCCGGGTTGGCGAGCCCACAGATGGGTTCACCGGATCGGCGGTGGCTGCGCCATCCCGGTCGCACCTACTGAGCTTCCAGTTCCACTTCCGAAGACTCTTCCTCGCCAGAATCGGGCGGGCGCAACGGGATGATGAACCAGAACGTCGATCCCTTGCCCGAGTCGCTGTGCAAGCCGATCTGTCCGCCCATCTTTTCGAGGAGCTGTCGGCAGATGGCCAGCCCCAGGCCGGTCCCGCCGAACTTCCTTGTCGTGGAGCTGTCGGCTTGGCTGAAGCGCTGAAACAGCCGGTCCTGCTTGTCGGGCGGAATGCCGATCCCGGTGTCGGTCACATCGATTTTCAGGTGCCCGGCCACATAGGGCGAGCAGCGCAGGCTCACGGTGCCGCGTTCGGTGAACTTCACCGCGTTGCTCAGCAGGTTGAGCGTGATCTGACGCAGCCGGCAGCGGTCGCCCCGCAGGATGCCGACGGACGGGTCCACGGAAAGCTCGAGCTCCAAGCCCTTCTCGCGGGCGCGGGGCCGGATGAGTTCGAGCGATTCCTGCAGCAGCGCCGGCATGGCAAAGGTGCTGTATTCGAGCGTGAGCCGGCCGGCCTCGATGCGGGAAAAATCCAGCAGGTCGCTGATGATGCCCAGCAACGCCTCGCCGGCCGTGGTGATGAACCGCACGTATTCGCGGTCGGCCTCGTCCAGTTGTGAGTCCTCCAGCAGTTGGGTGAAGCCGAGGATGCCGTTGAGCGGGGTCCGGAGTTCGTGGCTAACCGTGGCGAGGAATTCGCTCTTCGCCTGGCTGGCGGCCTCGGCGGCCTCGCGGGCGGTGATCAGGGCCTGCTCCGTCTGCTTTTCCGCGGAGACATCCTGCAGCGTCCCGTAAACGCGCAGCACCCGGCCGAGTTTCATCTCCGCGCGGCCAATGGCACGGACCCAGCACGGCCGGTTGTTGGCCGTGATGAACGGCACGCGCAGGTCAAAGGCGTCTCCGGTCGCACACAGCCGGCCGAACGCACTGCGGACCTTGGCGGCAGCCTCCTCGGGGTAGAAGCGGAAGGCATCCTCCAATCCCGGCTGGCAGCCGGGGGGAAGTTCGTGAAGCCGGAACACCTCCTCGCTCCACCAGAGGCGGCCCGTCTGGGGATGGAACTCCCAACCACCGATGCGGGCGAGTTCGCCGACCTGCCGGAGGATCTCCGCGTCCTGACGCAGGCGGTTGCGCGCCTCGACTGCCCCGGTGATGTCCTGATAGATGCCCACGAGTCGGCGCGGTTTGCCCGCGGCATCGGTCTCCACGAGCGCGTCGCCCTTGAGATGGCGGGTGTCGCCGGACCGCGTGAGCAGCCGGAATTCGGCATCGTAGCGCCGCCGGCCCTCGGCGGCGTCCTGAAGATCGCGTTCGGCCGCTTCGGCGTCTTCCGGGTGCAGCCGGCTGCGCCACAGGTTGCGGGCGTTGACGACGTCAGCCGAAGACGGATGCGGCACGTCGAACAGCTCGAACATGCGGTCGTTCCACAGCATGCAGTCGGCCGTGATGTCCCAGTCGAGCACCCCCAGACCACCCGCGCGCTGGGCAAGGAGAAGGCGGTTCGACAGATTCGACAGGCGTTCGGCGGCGACCTGCTGCTCGGTGATGTCGGAATCAACTCCCACCACGCGCACCGCGGCTCCGTCCGCACGGCGCAGGATGTTGGCGGAACTCCGCAGCCAGCGGGTTTCGCCCGCGGCAGTCACCACCCGGAAGCTTTGCTCAAAACGGGTGACGGAAGCCTTCGCGATCGCCCCTGCGCGGGCGTCTCCGGCGCATTCAAGATCCTCGGGATGAATCCGCAGCCGTCTCGCTTCCGCGGCCGACGTGAATTGGGCCCGGGTCAGGTCGAACAGCCCCAGCATCCGCTCGTCCCAAGTCTCTTCACCAGTCGCCGGATCGAGGTCCCAGATGCCCAGCGACATTGCGGCCGTTGCCGTCTGCAGACGGGCTGAGGCACGCTGGAGGTCTTCCTGCAACGCCCGTTCCTCTGTGATATCCGTGTTGATGCCCGTGACCCGGATCGCCCGGCCGTATCCGTCGCGTTCGATCACACCGTGACTGCGCACGGAACGCACCATTCCGTCTGGCCGCCGGATCCGGAACATCTGCCGAAACCGGTTGGCCAAGGAGTCTTCGAGCGCCTGCTTCAGGGCGGAGGCGGCTTCGGACAGATCTTCCGGCAACACCCAGCGCTCCCAATGCCAGTCGGCCGGCTCGCTGCCACCCTTGGGCAGGCCATAGATGCTCGCCATCCCGGCGTCCCACGTGACCCGGCCGCTGACCACGTCCCACTCCCAGATGCCCAACCTGGCCGCCTGAACGGCGAGATGGAGCCGGCGGTTGGGATCGGCACCAGGCGCCGGCCCTGTAGCCTTCGCTTCGCGGAAGTGGACCGCAACATTGCCTGCCTGGCTCGGAGCCAAGGAAAGTTCCACATGGCCCAGTTCGGCGCCGGCCTCGTGCACGCAGGAAACCGCCCCGGGAACGCCCCCGGCCTGCAAGGTCGCCCAGAAGCCCTCGGCCAAAGGCACGACCGCCGCCGGAAGCAACTGCTGGAAGGAGCGTCCTACCGGTTCCGACACGCCGGCGGGAAGATGGGCTGGAATCCCAATCAGGGCGTCCAGGCAAATGCCGGCCCGGTCGAACAACAGCCATGTGGCCGGACGAGCGCCCGACGCCGACCACGCGGCCGACGGTGAGGTTCCCGGAACAAAGTTGGGCGGATGCAGCATGCGGCCGGTCTGGCCGCGGTGATACCGGGCCAGTTCCCGTCTGAGTATCGGTCCGGACAGCCGGAACTTGATTCACCCGCGGGCGGCGACTCTCTCCTTTGCGTCGGCCGGTCGGGGAAGCCATTGTCCGCCCCGCTCATGGAACGCGGTGCTTACATCGGATGGTGGGCGGGGGTGTTCGGCTTGCTGGCCTTGGCCAGCCGGCCGATTTTAGCCTCCCCCGGTGAGACCAGCCGGCCGCCGGCAGCGGTGCTCATGGTGAAAGATCCGGCTGCCGTGGTCGCGTTCGCACCGGTGGCCGCGGCGGTCGAGCAAATGGTGGACCGTGGCCTCCGTGCGTTCACTGCCGCCACCAACACCGCGGCCGCATGGCGAACCCTTGTCAGGTCCAATGATGTCGTCGGTTTCAAGGTCGTGTCCGCCCCGGGCGCCTTGAGCGGCACGCGGCCGGCCGTGGTGCGGGCGCTGATCCAATCGCTGCTCGCGGCCGGGCATCCGGCGGCGCAGATCATCATCTGGGACAAGCGGGAGGTGGACTTGCGCCCGGCCGGCTGGTTCTCGCTGGCAGCCGAGTTGGGCGTGGAGTGCGTTGCGGCCGAAGTCGCCGGCTGGGATCCGGAGAAGACTTACGAATCGCCGGTCCTCGGACGGTTGGTGGCCGGCGACCTGGAATTTGACCGGACCGACAAGAACAAGGTCTCCCGCCGCTCGCACGTCACCCGCCTGCTCACCGCGCGGATCACCAAGATCGTCAGTGTGGCCCCGGTGCTCAGCCACAGTGTGACGGCGGTGCATGGGCACCTGGCCGGCCTCGCCTTTGCCAGCGTGGACAACACGCTGCGGTTCGCCAACGACGCCGGCCTGCTGGCTGAAGCCGTGCCGGACATCTGCGCACTTGATGACCTCATGCCCAAAGTCGTGCTCGGGGTCGGCGACGCCCTCGTCTGCCAGTATCGCGGCGAGGACCAGCCCATGCTGCACTATGCGGTGCCCCTCAACGAACTGCGCTTCAGCCGTGACCTCGTCGCGCTCGACGCGCTCGCCCTCGAAAACATCACCCAAGCCCGCATGGCAGTGAAATACGAGGGCGAGAAGCCGGTGAAGACCGAACTCTACCTCAACGCGGAATTGATCGAACTCGGCATGGCCGACCTGAAGCAGATCCAGGTCCGCCGGGTGCCCTGAGGCCGGCCTGCACCACGCCCATTGCCACATTTGTGGCAGCACCCTGGCCTTGCCTCCCCAAGCCAATCTGGGTCAATCGCCTCATCCGCCGGGTCCACACGGCGGAAGATTCCGAAATGAAACTTCAGCCTTCTTCCAGTTCGCTTCGCCTCCGCGGTTTCACCCTGATTGAACTGCTCGTCGTCATCGCCATCATCGCGATCCTCGCAGGCATGCTCTTGCCGGCCCTTGCCAAGGCGAAGACCAAAGGCCAGGGCATCATGTGCATGAACAACACCCGGCAGCTCATGCTCGCCTGGCGGCTTTACGTGGATGACAACAACAGCCGGATTCCCCCGGCCTTTTCCAGCAACCCGAACAACGTTGCTTGGGCCTACGGCATCCTCGACTGGAACTCCAGCAACCGGGACAACTGGGATGTCACCAACACCCTCGCCAAGGGCACCATCTGGAAATACACCGGGCAGTCCCAGAAGATCTACAAGTGCCCGGCCGACCAGTTCCTCACGAAGGGCGCCAAGCCCCAGCCCCGCATTCGCAGCAACTCGATCAATGCATGGGTCGGCATGCACGACGGCAAGCCCACGTGGTTCGGCAACAGCCCGCCCTGGCGCATGTTCCTGAAGGAATCCGACTTCATTGAGGCCGCCAACACCTGGGTCTTCGTGGACGAACATCCGGACAGCATCAACGACGGCTTTTTCTGCACCGACATGACTCCGGCGCCCAACTTAGCCCGGGCAGTCCTGCCCGACGGACCCGCCAGCTATCACAACGGCGCCTGCGGCTTCGCCTTCGCCGACGGCCACTCCGAGATCAAGAAATGGGTGGATTCCCGAACCAAGATTCCCGTGAAACGGTCCGACTTCACGCCCGGCAATCAGGCCAACAACCGGGACATCGAGTGGCTCTGGAGCAAGACCACCCAGCGCCTCAACTGATACACCGACTTCACCCATGACCGCTTCTGCCCCATTCCGAATCGCCCGCCGTTGGTCCCTGGTTGCGGCGTTGGGCCTGCTGCTCGGTTGCCAGTCCAAGCCCAAGCCGGTCTGGCAACCGCTGTTCCTCGCGGACGGCGAACCGGCCGGCTGGGTCGTGCGGGCGTGGGATGACGTGGCCAAGCCCGCCCCAGCCGATTCCAAGTGGCTCGTGAAAAACGGCACGCTGACCAGTGCCGGTGCCCGCGGCACCTGGCTGATGTGGGAGCGTGAAGTCGGTGATTTCGATCTGGCCTTCGAGTTCCGCCTGGGACGGCGCGGCAACAGCGGAATCGCCCTGCGCGCGCCGCTGGCTGGCGACCCGGCCTTTGATGGCATGGAACTGCAGATGGCCGACCGACGCTACAATCCCGAGGCCAAGCCCACAGAACTTACCGGCGGGCTTTACCGTGCGCTCGCGCCGGTCGAGCAGGTTTACAAACCCGAGGCCTGGAACCGCTACGAGATTTCCCTTCAAGGCACACGCCTGTTTGTGCGGCTCAACAGCATCCCGGTCCAGGACGTGGACCTCGCCGGGCAGACAAATGTCGTCCAGCGCCACGATGGCCGCGACGTGCCCCCGCTCCGGGACCGGCCGAAACGCGGACACATCGGATTCCAGGAACTCAGCCGCGAAGACGGCCACGTTGAAATCCGTCAGGCCCAGATCCGGATTATCAACTGACAGAAACACCGCCCAGGGCCGAATCCCATGAATGCGCGGCCGAAACTCTTCGGAAGGAAGTGCTCCGCTCCCTTAAGACTCAGGCGGCCGTCGGCATCATGCCGTTCTTGCGGGCGTAGGCGAAGATGCCACCGGCGTCGATGACCGGCCGAACTTCGCCCAAGGGCTTCAGCGAATACACCTTGCCGGTCGCCACATGGCGGATCGTGCCCGCGTCGATATCCACTTCGGCGAGGTCGCCCGTCTTGAAGACGTCGCACAGGCGTTCGGTGCACTCGATCGGATACACCTCGCCGGTCGCGATGCAGTTGCGGAAATAGATCCGCGCAAAGCTCTCTGCGACGACGCACTCGCAGTTCGCCGCGCCCAGGGCGATCGGGGCGTGCTCGCGAGAACTGCCGCAGCCGAAGTTGCGGCCGGCGATCACGATGGGGAACTCCGTGTCCATCGCGCCGTCCTTCACGAAGCGGGCGGGATAAAGGCTGTTCGGCAGGCCGTTCAGGGCGTAGCTGCCCAGCTTCTCGTATTCCTCGGCAATCGTGGGCACGAGGTTCAGGAACTGCGCCGGGATGATCTGATCGGTGTCTATGTTGTCGCGGACGACATAGACCGGGCCGGTAAACTTGCTCATGTTGGCCGGGACAATGGTCCGGCGCCGGCGGGCGGACAACTCGATTGTCGCCGGGCTTGAACAGCGGCGCCGGCCGTGAATCCATTCCCGCCAGTGAAGGCTTCCGTCTTGGTCACCGTGGTGGGCGTGGGCGCCGGCTTCGCCGCGGGGTGGATTGTCGCCCGACTGGCCGCGCCTCCGCCGGCTCCGGCCGCGCCGCCCGTCGCCGCGGTGGTCACCAATCCCGCTCCGGTGATCCCCGCCAAGCCGGCGCCGGAAAAACCCGCGCCCGCCGAGACGCTCCTGCGCGGTCTGCCGCTGGAAACCGCCCTGCGCTCCGCCCTGACCGAACCTGACGATACCCGGCGGCACGAACGCCTCCGCGCGCTCGCCGCCCAGACTGACCTCGCCGCCTACGCCGATGCGCTGGCGAAGGGCGACCGCATCCTGACCTCCGAAGACCGCATGGCCTACCGGCTGCGCCTGCTGGAACTGCTCGTGCCGCAGAACGCGCTCGCCGCGGTCGCCGCCGCCCGCACCTCGCCGGAAGCTGGCCAGCGCGAATGGGCGCTCATGGCGGTGCTGCAGGCGTGGGCCCGGCATGATTCGACCGCGCTTGTGAAATGGCATCTGTCCCTGCCGGACCACGAACGGCGCGGGCAGCTCCATGCCCTCGGCGGCGCCCTCGGCCTCTATTCGCCCGCTGCCGGACTCGAACTCGGCCGCGGGCTCCTCACGGTCGCCGACCGCCGGGTCTTCTACCGCAACCTGTTTGAGAGCTGGGCCGATCGCGACGCCTCCGGCGCCTATCAGGCCGGCTCGGCCCTCCTGATCGCCAACAACCAGGAAAGCGAACTGGGCCAGCTCATCGGCCGCTGGGCGCTGCATGACTTGCCGGCGGCAAAGGCAGCCTTGGCCCAACTCGGTGCTCCGGACCGGCACTGGGCGGTGTTCGAAGCCTTTTTCGGCGGCCTGGTTCAGGAACGGCCGGCCGCTGCTGCGGAACTGCTTGCCGGCATCAGCGGTTTTCAACGTCGCCGTGAAATGGTGGCGCAGCTCATGCAAAGCTGGGCCAACGCCGACGCGTCGGCGGCGAAACGCTGGGCCGAGGGCCTTGCTGATGCCGGCCAGCGCCAGATCGCCATCGCCAACCTGGCGACCGCCCTGGTGGACATCAATCCGCAGGCCGCGCTCGAGCTGCTGCCCGCCAACGGTCTTGGCCCCGACAACACCTGGGTTTACCGCACCCTGGCCGCCAAGTTGACCGGGCGCGATCCGAAGGCGGCGCTCCGCCTGCTCGAATCCATCAATCCGCCCACGCTCCGACGCGAAGTGATGCTCGGGCTGATGGACGGCTGGTCGGCCACCGACCCCAAGGCCGCCGCCACGTATGCGACGCAGCTTCCGGTCGGCCCCACCCGCGAGGCCGCTCTCAGTTCGCTGATCGGCGGCTGGGCCAACCATGACCTCAAGGGCACGGTGGACTTCATCCGCGGCCTCGATTCGAAGCGGGAACAGAACAACCTGCTTGGCCAGATCATGTGGCAGGTCGGAGGACAGAATCCGGAACTGGGCAAGGAACTCATCGCCGGCCTGCCGGCCGGCGGGGCCCGGGCGGGTCTGGTGGAGAACTTCACCAGCGCGTGGGCGCGGGAGGATCTCAACGCCGCGAAGACGTGGATCGAGTCCCTGCCGGAAGGGGCGCTGCGCCGGGATGCCCTCGCCGCGTTGCCCAACATCTGGGCGGAACAGGATCCGCAGGGCGCTGCGAACTACGCTTTGACCATGCCGGACAAACAGCTCCAGCAGCAGTTCACCCAGGCCGCGGTCCAGCAGTGGCTCCAGTCGAATCCCGAGGCCGCCCTGCAATGGGCCAAGGCGCTGCCCGGCGGGCAGTCACGCGAGGCGGCGCTCCAGACCATCGCGGAGTTCCATGCGGCGGACGATCCGCGTATGGCGACCGAACTGGCGCTCCAGATGACTGACCGTGACCGCCAGCAGGGCGCCGTGATGAGCATCGTGTCCAACTGGTCGAACAGCGATCCCAAGGCCGCTGCCGACTGGGTAGCGCAGTTCCCCACCGGCGAACTTCGCGACGAGGCCGCCACGCAGGTGGTCAACGCCTGGGCGCAGCACGATCCCGCGGCAACCGCCCAGTGGCTCAAGGATCAGCCGGCAAGTCCCGGACGCGACAACGCCACCGAAGCCTTCGTCTCTCATCTGCGCGAGGAGGATCCTAACACCGCCGGCGCGTGGATCAGTTCCATTGCCGACCCGGCGAGGCGCACTGCCGCCCTGCAGGAACACGTCGGCTGGTGGTGGGAAAACAATCCCAAGGCCGCCAAGGTGTGGCTGGATTCCCTCGGCCTGCCCGCCGATCTCCGCGACGAATGGCAACGCGCCGCCGAATCCCGGGCCGCCCATCCCGACAGCAGCGTATTTGAACGCCTGCAACAGCTGGAGAACCTGCGGGACTCGTCGCCCTGAACGGGCGCTCACCAAAAACACCTCAAGAGCACCAACCTGCTGGAACGCCTCAGCCAGGAGCTCAAGCGGCGCACACAGGTCGTGCGCATCTTCCCCCACGAGCAAAGCTGTTTGCGCCTGATCCGCGCCTTCGCCGCCGAGCAGCATGAGGAATAGCTCGACGGCCCCGTCCACCTCGGCATGCAGCCCCTCAAAGACCAGCTCAATCCCTCCCTTCAACTCGCCGCCAAAATCCAAACCAACCTCAACCCACCCTCTCCTTTGACCCGCACCTTTTGCTGAGCCTTGACGAACACAACCTGGACGGGCCCGTTTTGTTTTCCCCTGCGATTGCCCGGACGTCCCGGTTGGGGGCACCTTAGGTAGCACTTGTTCCGCGGCACTTTGGGCCGGGCGCTGCTTCCACGGTTAACGGGCGACCGAGGGTTCAAACATGGCGCGACGCCGGAAATGTGCCGCTCAAGGAACGGCCACCCGGATGAAGCGTGACTCGTCCCCCGTGCGGATGGGGATGTTGATCTGGGCCGGTTTTGTCAGGTCGCTGTAAAGGAATTCCTGCGTCCATGTTCGCAGGTCGATGGAGGCCTCGACTGCAAACGGGCGCCCCAGGAAATTGAACAGGACCAGTTGCAACTGGCCATCGAGTAACACGAGTTTGGGTCCGAGACCCGCCCACGCGTTGTTCCGGAAAGCGCCGAAGTAGCGGAGTTCGCTGTCGCCGTTCAGGCGCAGGAAACTTCCGCCCACATAGACCTCCCGCCCCCTCGTGGCCAGCGCCGAGGGGCCGCCGATCCGGTCACTCTCGAAATACTCGAGGCCTGCGAGGGGGGCCCAGTGGGTCCCATTCCAGCGCGCCATTCCGGGGACATTCGTCTCGCCGATGGATGAAAACCCGCCACCGACCAGAAGGTCGTTTCCTTGGGCCGCCATCGTGAACACGGCGCCGAGATAATCTCCGCGTTGCCGCAGACCGCCGCCCAGGCTCTTCCAAGCCGTGCCGTCCCAACGCGCCACAAAGCCGGAGTTGCCCGTGCCATCGCGGAAGGTTCCGCCCGCGAACAGGCCTAGTGGGGTTTCCTGGAGGGCATAGACGTTGTCGTTGAACGGCGCGCCGACCCTGACCCAGTTGTCCCCTTCCAACCTCTGGACGGTGTTGTTGTTCGCGGCGAAGAGGCCGTTGGTCCGGCTGATCATCAGGCGGATCGCGCCGGCCACGGGCGCCCCGACCCGAGTCCACCGCGTCCCATCGTAGCGCATCAGGTATCTTCGTCTGGGCTGTTCCGGCAGTTCGGCGTAGCTGACGCAGTGGAGCGCCCCGTCATGCACGGTCAGGGCACTGGGCCAGTCGATCAGGCCGGCGTCGGCCCGGCTCCAGTTGAGGCCGTCCCAGCGCCGGAGCAAGGGCGGTGGCGTGCCCGGTTCGGAGGTGTTCAGGCTCCAAACGTAGAGGTGATTCTCGAACCATACCATCTCCCGCACCGGCCCGGTCACACCTTCGCCCAGGGCGAACCAGTTGGTTCGGTTCCAGAACGCAATGCGGTTGGCCAGCCGCCCGCCGGCCATGGTGAATTCGCCGCCCACATACACACCCCCTGGCACCGCAACGATACTCGTCACCGGCCCGTCAAACGCACTCGACGCCAACGGGAAAAACCATTCGTCCGGGTCGGAGCGGCTGGAGGCATCGGACCGTTGCCGCACGTCCCGGGCGGCGCACGGCCAGCCGTTGGTCGGCATCGCGGTGGTCCCGCCGATGGCCTGCAAGCCCCCGAACAACGAGCCGACGTAAACCGTGCCGTCGAACCCGATCGTGGACCCGAAGAGCAGGGAACCGCTCGCGAAACGAGACCGGACCGTGCCGTTGGGATTCAGCGAAAACACTTCCGGGCCGGGGCACACGAACCAAGTGCCGTCGGCCGCGAGGCTACCCGCCCCCATCACAGGTGCCGGCAGTTCCAGTTCCCAGCGGACCGAACCATCGGCATTCAGCACCACGGCCCGCCCCTTGATCGGCTCAGTCGTGATCCGCGGGTCGGCGGAGCCCACATAGATGGTGCCGTCCGGCCCGATGATCGGTTGGGCGACCTTGCCCACGGCGGTGAACTCCCAACGCAGAGTGCCATTCGGGTTCAGGGTCAGGACCTTGGCGCCAACCCCTAGGATGATCGCCCCGGCGGCGCCGATGGAGGCTTTGGTGAGCAGGGGAGAAAACGTGTCGTGCTCCCATCGTTTTGAACCGTCGGGCGCAACCAAGTAGATCCGTCCGTCGCCGGCGGCGAAAACGATGTTGCCCTCGGTGGTGATCGAAGGGCTGGTGGCCCGGGCGAGTAGAGTGGGGAAACGCCAACGGTTGGTGCCGCTCAGCGACCAGGCTTCGAGCACGCCCGCAGAGGTGGTGAGGTAGACCGTGTTGCCGGCAGTTCGTGCAAGACCTTCCACCAGTCCGGTCGTGGGCTGACGCCAGAGCTCGCGCCCAGTTGGGCTTACGCAGACGAGCTGGTTGGCCTGCCCGAAATAGAGTGAGCCATCGTCGGCCACGACGATCTCGGTGCTCGCGGCGCCATCCAGCATCCACACCAACGCTCCGGCGCGATTGCGGCACTGAAGCCCACCGGGATTTCCGCTGGTGAAAATGTTTCCCGATGGCCCCAACGCCGGCGGCCTTCCATCCGAGCCGCCATCCTGGCTCCAGTAAACCTTTGGCGGCAGCAGCACAGTAATCAGTGCGGGTTCCGAGACCGCCTGCCCGCCGCCATTGGCCACGCGCGCCGAGTAACGCGCCGACATCGCCGGCGTGGTATTCTTCAGGGTCAGCGTGGCGTTCGTTTCCTGGACCATGGCTCGGCCATCCTTGAACCACTGGAAGGTCAGCGGCGACTGCCCCAGGGCTTCGACCGTCAGGTTGAAAGTCTCGCCGGGGCCGATGGTCGCTGACGCAGGCGACGAAACGATTTGCGGCGCGGCTCCGACGGCGGCGACCCGGATGCGGGCGCTGGGCGTTACGGCGGAAGCCCCGAAGGTATCCACCACCCGGGCGTTGACGCCGAGAACCCCAACGGGCGGGCGAACCCAGTCGAACTCATACGGCGCGTCCGCGTCGGTCCCGACCACCGTGTCACCGAGGCGAAACTCGACGCGCGCGATGGCTCCGTTCGGCGAGCTGGCGGTGGCCTCAAAGCGGACCGTGTCCGATTGCAAGAACGAGGCGCCGTTCGTCGGATTGGCCAACGTAATCTGGGGTAACAGCGCCCCGCGGCCGGTCTGACGTGCGTCCCGGTTGAACTTGGGCCACTGCACC
>Ga0169931_10000108_pt1 | contig 123761 bp, 102 predicted proteins | sample Kivu_15m_20L_FD_129675 | JGI IMG/M metagenome (GOLD analysis project Ga0169931, IMG submission 129675) | Freshwater microbial communities from Lake Kivu, Western Province, Rwanda to study Microbial Dark Matter (Phase II) - Kivu_15m_20L... | ecosystem: Environmental > Aquatic > Freshwater >... | reverse complement strand
TGACTCTCTTAACCCGTGACCCCGGAGGGATTCTAACCCCCAACCGCTGGAGCCGAAATCCAGTGCTCTATACAATTGAGCTACGGAGCCATATAATCCAATGCTCTATCTCCGCCAATGGCAGAAGCTACGGAGCCAATTTACTTTTCAGCACGCAAAAATACAATCTTCTCCAATAGCTTTTTCATGATAGCCAAATTTGTCGGGTGCTCTGACTCTTTCCATTTCAACAAATCACTATCTTTGCCGCTCATTTATCAAACATGTATGGCAACAAATTCCACCATCCAAAACACAAAATCTGCTCACTTTATCGAACTTGAAGACAAACACGGTGCGCACAATTACCATCCGCTTCCTGTGGTGCTTTCGCGTGGCGAAGGAGTTTATTTGTGGGATGTGGAAGATAAAAAATACTACGATTTCCTTTCAGCATATTCCGCTGTAAATCAAGGACATTGTCACCCAAGAATCATCGATGCCATGCGCGAACAAGCAGAGACCTTGACTTTGACTTCTCGTGCTTTTTACAACGATTGTTTAGGTCCCTACGAAAAGTTTGTGACCGAATATTTTGGCTTCGATAAAGTACTTCCTATGAACACTGGTGCAGAAGCCGTTGAAACGGCCATCAAACTCTGCCGAAAATGGGCTTACGAGAAAAAAGGCATCGCTGAAAATGAAGCTGTTATTATCGTTTGTGAGAACAATTTCCACGGGCGCACAACAACCATTATTTCATTCTCGAACGACCCAGATGCGCAAAAGAATTTTGGTCCATATACGCCAGGTTTTGTGCGTATCCCTTATGATAATATTGAAGCATTAAAAGAAGCCGCAAGTCAAAAAAATGTTGTCGGTTTTTTGGTTGAACCGATTCAAGGAGAAGCAGGTGTTTATACACCAAGTGAAGACTTCTTGACGCAAGCCAAAAACATTTGCAACGACAATAACATTTTGTTCATCGCAGACGAAATTCAAACAGGAATTGCACGCACCGGAAGTCTTTTGGCTGTTTGCGGCAATTGCTCCTGCGAAAATCACTGCGAAAGACAAAGTACTTACCAAAAACCAGACATATTAATACTAGGCAAAGCGCTTTCTGGTGGCACCTACCCTGTTTCAGCAGTTTTGGCTGATAATCAAATCATGGAGGTCATCAAACCTGGTCAACACGGTTCTACTTTTGGAGGAAATCCAGTAGCAGCCAAAGTTGCCATCGCAGCTCTAGAAGTGGTGGTAGACGAAAATCTTACCCAAAACGCACGTCGCCTAGGTAAAATTTTCCGCGAAGAAATGAACCGCATTATTTCGCAATCAAATTTAATCGTAAAAGTACGCGGCAAAGGTATGTTGAACGCCATCATCGTAAACGACACACCCGACAGCGATACTGCATGGAGACTTTGTATAGCCCTAAAAGACAATGGACTTCTCGCCAAACCAACACACGGCAATATCATCCGCTTTGCCCCACCTTTGGTCATCACCGAACAACAACTCAGGGAATGTATCGCGATTATTGAGAAAACGATAAATAACTTTGTAAAATAATTTTGCCAGCGGCCAGAAGCTAGTAGCTAAAAGCTCTGCCGCGGCAGACCAAAAAAACACTATCTTTGCACCCTCAAATTTAAGCTTTCATATCATGAGCGACGCCATAAAACACGAATGCGGAATTGCAGTATTAAGACTCAAAAAACCGCTCGAGTTCTACCTTCAAAAATACGGCACTGCATTTTATGGTCTCAATAAAATGTACCTCATGATGGAAAAACAGCACAACCGTGGTCAAGACGGCGCTGGATTGGTCAACATCAAATTGGATATGCAAGCGGGAGAACGCTACATCAGTCGACACCGTTCCATCGATTCAAAACCCATTCAAGATATCTTCAACAAAATCAACGCGCGTTTTCAAGAAATTGCAGATGTCAATCCCGATTTGCTAAACGATATCGATTACCTGAAAAAAAATGCTGGCTTCACCGGAGAAGTTTTTCTCGGTCATTTAAGATATGGCACCTTTGGAAGAAACAGCATTGAAGCTTGTCATCCTTTCTTGCGTCAAAACAACTGGATGACCAAAAACTTGGTTGTGGCTGGTAATTTCAACATGACCAACGTAGATGAACTTTTTGATGTTTTGGTGAAATTAGGTCAGCACCCAAAAGAAAAATCCGATACCGTTACGGTGATGGAAAAAATTGGTCACTTTCTCGATGTGGAAAACGACAAATTGTATGATGAACTGAAAAAAGCCGGATACAGCAATGTAGATATCTACGAGCACATCGCGAAAAATGTGAATTTGGTCAACATATTAAAGAAGGCTTCCGAAGATTGGGACGGTGGTTATGCTATGGCGGGAATACTCGGTCATGGAGATACTTTCGTGTTGCGCGACCCCAATGGTATCCGTCCGGCCTATTGGTATGAAGATGATGAGGTGTGTGTGGTTTGCTCTGAGCGACCTGTAATTCAAACAGCGTTCAACTGCGACCCAGAAAAAATCCAAGAGTTGACTCCTGGTGCGGCACTTATTATAAAGAAAGATGCTTCTGTTCGCGTTGAGCAAATCAATCAACAACAAGAACGTTTGGCTTGTTCATTCGAGCGCATCTATTTCTCCAGAGGAAACGACGCCGATATTTATGAAGAACGAAAAAATCTCGGAAGACTGATTTGCCCTCAAATTCTGGACAAAGTAAACCACGATTTAGACAATACCGTTTTCTCATTCATACCCAACACCGCCGAAACAGCTTTCTATGGCATGATCAAAGCCTTGGAAGATTATCTTAATGCTAGAAAATTTAAAGCCATCAACGAAAGTGTAGGCAAACTTTCTGAAAAACAATTGTCCAATATCCTTTTCCAAAGAGCGCGTATTGAAAAAATTGCAATCAAAGATGCCAAACTCAGAACATTCATCACGCAAGATGCATCACGCGATGACATGGTGGCGCACGTTTATGATATGACCTATGGCTCTATCAAAAAAGGAGTAGATACTTTGGTAGTGATTGATGATTCAATTGTTCGAGGCACAACATTAAAACAGAGTATCATCAAAATGCTCGACCGTTTGGGTCCAAAGAAAATTGTTGTTGTTTCATCGGCGCCGCAAATTCGCTACCCAGATTGTTATGGTATTGATATGGCCAAAATGGGAGATTTTATTGCTTTCCAAGCCGCCGTGTCCTTACACAAAGATTTGGGTACTGAAGATCAACTTACGGCTATATATAATAAGTGTAAAGAACAAGAGCATCTTCCTAAAGAATTGGTGAAAAATTATGTTCAGGAAGTTTATGCTCCTTTCAACAACGAAACTATTTCTAAGAAGATTGCCGAGCTCTTGACTCCTCCAGGCACCAATGCAGAAATAGAAATCGTTTACCAAAGCGTAGATAACTTGCACAAGGCCTGTCCAAACAACCTCGGAGATTGGTACTTCACTGGTAATTATCCAACTCCCGGAGGCAATAAAGTCGTAAACAAATCTTTCATCAACTTCATGGAAGGCAAAAATGAAAGAGCATACTAACTCAGGTGCACCATTTCACTAAAATTAGAGGCAATAGGTGAATTCCAAGTTCACAAATTGATTTTTTAAAATAATCCAAAAAAATAGACTTGTTATTATTTTGTTTTTTTAGGTGGTATCACTTAGGAATCAACCGCTTCCAATATGCTACCTTTGTACAAGGTCAAGTTTATGTTAATTTTTATTAAAGAGTTTGATGCCCCAAATGAATTTAATTTATAATTTTACCCGCTTTGTTACTAAAAAACCTTTCTAAATACAAATTGCTTATGTTACGAAAGTATTACTTATTACTCGCAAGTGTTTTATTCTTAGGATCTTACTCATTTGCTCAAACAGGTGTTGGTACCATTAGAGGTGCCGTAACGGATAAAGACACCAAAGAACCTATTCCCTTTGCCAATGTCGTTCTCTTCAGAAGCGGTAATCAAGTGGGTGGTGCAAAAACCGATTTTGAAGGTAAATTTCAAATCAACTCCATTGAACCAGGTTCGTATGACGTCGAATTCAGATATGTTGGTTATGCCACATTAAGAAAAAATGGCGTTATTGTCAATTCAGACAAAATTACCTTCTTGAATGATATCGAGTTAACTTCTTCGGATAAAATCACTGAGGAAGTTGAAGTAGTTTACTACGTTGTTCCACTCATCGATAAAGATGGTGGTGCATCTGGTGCTACAGTAACCCGTGAAGATATTTCTCGAATGGCTGTAAGAAGTGCTACGGATGTCGCCGCTACTGTAGGTGGTGTATATTCCGCCGAAGGTTCAGACGCTATTAGTGTGCGTGGATCACGTACAGGTGATAATTACATCTTTATAGATGGTATCAAAGTGCGTGGTTCGTCAGCACTTCCAAAATCAGCTATCCAAGAGATTTCCGTAATGACAGGTGGTTTGCCTGCCAACTATGGTGACATGACTGGTGGTGTAATTTCTATTACAACTCGTGGTCCATCTGCGAAGTACTTCGGTTCTGCTGAAGTAGTTACTTCAGGGGTTGCCTTTAGAGGCGCTAACCCACTTGGATACGATACAGAAGTTTTTGGATTTGATAAATTCGGTTACAACCTTGTAGAAGGTATGTTATCAGGTCCTCTATTAATGAAGAAAGATTCTTTGGGCAACAAAACTCAACCAATCCTAGGCTTCTTCGTTTCGTTTAATATTACGGATGAATTAGACCCACGTCCAGTAATTGGAGGAACAAGTCGCATCAAAGAAGAATACAGAGACGCACTTTTGGCTAATCCATTGCGCCCAACAAGCTCTGGTGATGGAACGTACTATAATGCCAATTTTTTAAGAGAAGATGATAATGGAAACACACCATTTGAAAACAAACCATTTAGAATGAATGCCAGAAGAACAAATTATTCGGGTACATTTAAATTGGATGCCAACGTAGGTCCAAACGTAACATTAACTTTTGGTGGACAAGTAGCCTACAATACGGGTAACAACTACAGCTATTTCAATTCCCTAATGAACTGGAATAACTTCGGAGTTTCAGATCGCTTAGATTATCGCTTATTTGGTCGCTTCACGCACAGATTGAGATTTGATGAAAAAGAAGGAAGCAGTTCAAAAATTTCTTCTTTCTTCTACTCATTCATGTTCGATTATTCTAATTCTCAAGGAACAACTCAAGATAGAAATCACAGAGATAACTTATTCAACTACGGATATGTAGGTCGTTTTTCTACATCAAGAATCCCTACCTACCAATTTGTGGATGGTGTTGATGAAAATGGAAATAGCTTCCAATATTATGAGCACGATGGTTTCTTGGAGACTGGAACAACATTTACACCTTCTGATGTAAATGCCGACCTAGCAGCGATTACGAGCCAGTATTACCAAATTTATGCAAACGACCCAAGTAGAACAGCAAGTTTGTTTGACATTGTAAATGGTAATGCCTTAAGAAATGGCGACGTGCCAGGTTCAGTATACGGTATTTGGGGCAATGTAGGCGTGCCTTTTGGTACTTATTCAAAATTCCAAAACCAACAATTTAGAGCAACTGGTTCTGCAACTATGAACATAGGCGGACATTCTGTTTCTCTTGGATTTGAATTTGAACAACGTAATGACAGAGGATACTCAGCTGCTCCAATTCGAATTTGGGAAGTTGCACGTCAGTTGGCCAATTCACACATTCGAGAATTGGACAAAAACAAACCAACTTGGGAAAATTATGGTACATTTAGCCGTGTAACCTACGACAGATTGAATCCAGGATATGGTGCGACCAATGGTACTTTTGGTGGTCAACAAATGGGTGACCCTCAAAGCTTCTTCGATTATAACCTAAGAAATCTTCTTGGTTTTGACGCATTCGGTACAGACTTTATTAATCTTGATGAAGTAGATCCAAATTCTCTTAATTTTAGCATGTTTACACCAGATGAACTTTACAATTCTGGTAACTCATTTGTGAGCTACTTTGGTTATGACCACACAGGTGAAAAAGTAAGAGGTGCAACAGACATCAACCGCTATTTTAATGAATTTGATGAAAATGGTAACTACAAAAGAAATATTGGTTCATTCCAACCTATTTATTTTGCTGGGTATTTGATGGATAAATTTGCTTTCGATGATATCGTATTCAATGTCGGTGTTCGTTTAGACTACTTCAATGCGAATCAATTTGTTTTGAAGGATCCATTCCTATTCTACAATGCTAGAACAGTTAGCGAAGCACAAGAGCTTTATACAAGCGGTGAGGCGCCTTGGGCTGTAATTCCAGAAAACATGGGTGATAACTACACAGTTTATGTGAACGATATCAATAACCCAACCCAAATCAATGGTTTCCGCGATGGTATTAACTGGTATGACGCAAATGGCGTTCCTGTTGCCGACCCTTCAGTTATTGCGGGGAGCTTGGGCATTGCACCATGGGTTTACAATCCTGGTCAAACCACACCAACTGCTGACGCGTTTGAACGATACAGACCACAAATCAATGTGATGCCAAGAATTGCTTTCTCTTTCCCAATTTCGGATGAGGCCAGTTTCTTTGCACACTACGATATCTTGACGCAGCGACCAAACGCAGGTTTCCGTTTCGACCCATTTGAATATCAGTTTATTCAAAACAGAAGCGCTCAAATCAACAATCCAAACTTGCGCCCAACTACAACAATCGACTACGCTTTGGGCTTCCAACAAGTTCTTACAAAGACTTCTGCTATTAAAATTGAAGCGTTTTATCGTGAAATGAGAAATCAAATTCAAGCCATGAGAATGGTAGAGGCTTTCCCAGCTACTTATACCACTTTTGGTAATCGTGACTTTGGTACAGTAAAAGGTTTAACGGTTTCTTATGACTTGAGAAGAACAGGAAATATCAGATTAAACGCCAACTATACCCTACAGTTCGCTGAGGGTACTGGCTCTGATGCCAACTCTTCTTTGAGCTTGGTGAACTCAGGTCAACCAAACTTGCAAACCATTTTCCCTCTAGATTTCGATAGAAGACACACATTCAATTTTGTAGTTGACTACCGTTTCGGAGAAGGAAAATCATACAACGGTCCTAAAACGAAAAAAGGTTTCCAAATCTTTAAAAACACAGGTGTCAACTTAACTACGAATATTGGTTCAGGTACACCATACTCAAGACAGCAATTTGCCACTGGTGAAGCCATTGGGGTTGGTGCTTCAGGATTGGAGGGTACCTTAAACGGTTCTCGCAAACCGTGGACATACACAACCGACTTGCAAGTGGACAGAACCTTCGATTTGAAATTCGGAAAAGAAGAAGGACAACAAAATTTGGCGTTTTTACAAATTTATTTCAGAATTACCAACGTTTTCAACACATCAAACGTCCTTAATGTGTACCGCGGTACTGGTAATCCAAATGACGACGGTTATTTGCAATCAGCTCAATTCCAACCAACTATTCAAAATCAATTGGATGAGAGAGCATTTAGAGATATGTATGCACTAAACGCAGCAAATCCCTTTAACTTAGGTTTACCAAGAACAATCCGCTTAGGTATCAAATTTGATTTTTAATGACTTTACAAAAAAGAATGGTTATGAAAAAAGTAGTAATGAAAACCCTTTTATTGATTCTTGCCGGAGGACTCGCAAATGTCTCCTATGGTTGGAATCCGCCGAATTCCAACGGTGGTGTATCTGGTGGTGGTGGAACAGTGTCGAATGATGGCTCAATGATGTCAACAAGAGCCTCGAATTGTACACCTACCACGGAAAGAAAATTCATGGAGTTCAATGACCTCAAAGTACTTATTGAAACTGGAGGTATTATGTGGCAAGACAGGCTTCTTAATAGAGGTTCATATTTTGCTCCAAAACCTCCTTCAACAGCCAGTAATGGTCCATCTGTGCTTTATGCAGGTGCACTTTGGATGGGTGGAACCGACGTTAATGGTCAGCTTAAACTCGCTGGTATGTTATTCGGAGCGCGTGGTCGAGATTATTGGTCTGGCCCACTCTCAGTCAATTTAAATACAGGAAATTTCAATCCTATCGAACCCATTGTAGGTGGTTCCAACGTTGTGCGTCCTTATGGTGAAGCAACTATTACTGCAACTACATGTATTCAATACGACAAATTCTTTACCATTTCAAAATCTATGGTTCGTGAGTTTATTCGTTGGTGGGAATGTAACGATGATCCTACTATTTCTGGATGTGACAATTCCGTTTCTGTAGATCCTCAAACCTTGAACGTTATATTGAACTGGCCAGCGCATGGTGACGAAGCCTTAGGTCAAGACAGATACCTCGCACCTTTCTATGACAGAAACCAAAATGGCGTGTATGACCCAATTGAAGGAGGTGACTATCCTTGGTATGATTTTGAAGACGATATTGATTGTAGAAATGACCGTCGCGTTGTGTTATTTGGTGATGAAACACATTGGTGGGTATTCAACGATAAAGGTAACATTCACGGCGAAACAGGTGGTGACCCGATTGGTATGGAAGTTAGAGCGCAAGCTTTCTCTTTTGCTACCAACGATGAGGTGAATCAAATGACATTTTACAATTATGAGATGATCAATAGAGGAACACAAACCCTCTTCAACACCTACTTCGCTCAGTTTGCTGACCCAGATATCGGAGGTTCAGAAGATGACTGGGTAGGCTGTGACGTATCGCGCGGTTTGGGTTACGCAATGAATGGTGATAACTATGATGCTACTCAAGGTGCCGCTATTGGCTACTTAGACAGACCTGCTGCAGTTGGTATTGACTTTTTTGAAGGTCCGTATCAAGACGATGATGGAAAAGACAATGTAGGACCAAGTTTCGATGAGAACGGCATCTTAATCACACCAAGCGTAGCTGAAGCGCGTGCCGATTTAGGTATCGTTTATGCTGGTCTCGGAATCGGATATAGTGATGGCGTTGTTGACAATGAGCGATATGGTATGAAGCGTTTCGTTTATTTCAACAGAGCTGGTACAGGTGGCGCAACGGCGGGTATCAATGATGACCCTGTAAACGCAGTTGACTTTTATCGCTACATGAGAGGTATCTGGAGAAACAACGAACGTATGGGTTACGGTGGTTTTGGACACCAAGCTGGTGGAGCAATTCCTGGTGTCGAAAATGACTATATGTTCCCTGGTATTACCGATCCATTGGGTTGGGGTACACCAAATTCTACAGCACAAGCACCATACAGTGAATCAACAATTAACAACCCTGCTGGTGATAGACGATTTGTGCAAGCGGCCGGTCCGTTCACATTGAAACCAGGTTCTATTAACAACATTACCGTTGGGGTAGTTTATGCCAGAGGAAGTGATTACCTCAATTCTAGAGATGAAATGTTGAGAGCAGATACAAAAGCTCAGGCTTTGTTCGACAACTGTTTCCAAATTCTAGAACCACCTATGGCGCCAAGACTTCAAATCCGTGAGTTGGAAAATGAATTGATCTTGATGATTGACAACCCTGGTGGAAACAACCAGAACGAAGATTATGAAATTGAAGACCGCGTAAATATCATCGACCCTGTTGGTGCACCTGCATATGACAAATTCTATAGATTCGAAGGATACCAAATTTTCCAAATTAAAGATGAAACTGTTTCAGTTGCTCAAATTGGTAACACAGATTTCGTTCGTCTTGTAGCACAATGCGATAAAAAGAATGGTATTGATCGCTTGATCAACTACGAATTTGACGAAGGACTAAGTGTATCAGTTCCTAGATTGATGGTGGATGGTGCTGACGAAGGTCTACGACATACTTTTAGCGTATCTGAAGATATGTTTGCCACAGGTGCTAATAAAACGCTTGTGAATCACAAAACATACTATTATATTGCCATAGCCTATGCACATAACAATTTCAAACCTTTCTCAGTTTCAGCAGACAATTGGGACGGTCAGAAAACTCCTTATATTGCATCGCGCATGGCGTGGGATGGACAAGCTATAACAAGCGAGGCTGGTGTTCCACATCACCCAATGCCAGGTATGGAGGGTACTTATTTCTATGCAAATTATGGTACTATGCCAGAAATCACGAGACTTGATGGAAGAGGTAATATGGGATTGAACACTGATTTGCAGGATACTACTGTTGCTGAAATCCTTGCTAACAACTCAACTCCTAGACCTAAATATGCACTAAACGCTGGTCCTATAGAAGTAAAAGTAGTAGATCCTTTAAATGTTGTGCCTGGAAGATTCCAATTGAGATTTGTCAACTACGGTACTACTGCAGCGTCAATAGATTCAGCTAGTTGGATTATTGATAGATACGACGAAGAGTCTGGTGTTTTACTTGAGTCTATGTCTTCTGATCGCACGATTGGAACGATAACAACAATTAACAGCACGAACGTTTCTGCACCTAATGGAAACGAACAAATCATTCCAGAATGGGGTATTTCTGTTTATATTGAGCAATACCTATACCAATTTGCTACTGACGCTCTTCCAATTGCTCAAAATGCGATTACAGAACCTATTGAAGCAACCATTGAATTTGCCGACTCAAGTAAAGCATGGTTGATTGGTGTTCCTGATTCAGATGGACCAGAGGCAACCAATTGGATTTTGTCTGGTCAAACAGCAAATGAAGACGAACCATGTTATGCTGACCTTCCAAAAGATAGAGAGGAACGATTTGAGAACTTACTAGGCGGTACTATTACGCACTTCTCACAAATCAGAAATTGTGGTCCAGCTGCACCAATTGGAGCAGAAAATAACCCTAACCTGAATATTGCTCAAGCACAAGAGCGTGCTAGAATTGCATCTGCAAATGGCGTTGACCTTGTGTTTACTGCTGATAAATCTAAATGGACGCGCGCAGTTGTAGTTGAATTGTGTCAAGAAGAAGCATTAGCTCAAGGACAAGCGAGAACAGGTAAACCAAGAGGACGTGCTTCTATAGATAAAAACGGTAGATCTGCTGGTCAAGCGGGCTATAATGCGGAAGAAGGCGACTTGGTTTCCCCAACAGGTATGGGTTGGTTCCCAGGATATGCCATCGATGTTGAAACTGGACGAAGATTAAATATCGCTTACGGTGAAAACTCGTTCTTAGGTGGACAAAACGGTACGGATATGTTGTGGAATCCTACTTCAAGATTATTTGATAATGTGTTTAACCCTGTATTTGGTGGTCAACACGTAATTTATGTAATTGGTGAAGACATCAATGGTTCGTCAATGCCAATTCACGATAACGGTGCAGCATTCTACAATGCAATTAGCAGTACCAATAACAACGCCAACAGAGATGCATGGCAAAGTGTTATGTGGGTTGCTTATCCTGTGTTGGCTCCAAACAGAAACTTGCTAGAAACGGATGTAACTATTCGTGTTCGCGTTAAGAAAAGATTCGAAAACTTTGTGTTGAGCAATGATAACCAAGGCCGACCAGCATTCGAATGGAGTATGACGAAAATTGCAACAGATACTGGTAACGATAAAGCATTGTCTGAAGCTATGAAAATGATTAATGTTGTTCCAAATCCATACTACGCATACTCTCAGTACGAGCGCGACCGTATCGACAACAGAATCAAAATTGTAAACTTGCCGCACAAGTGTCAAGTGAGCATCTACAACATTCAAGGTAAATTGATTCGAGCTTTCGATAAGGATAGTCCTGTTACTTCTATCGATTGGGATTTGAAAAACCACAAAGGCATTCCAATTGCTGGTGGTGTTTACTTAATCCATGTAAAAGTGCCCGGTATCGATGGAGGCGAACGTGTATTAAAATGGTTCGGTGGAATGCGCCAACCTGACTTCCAAAACTTATAAAAATAAAATAATCCGAGACGAATACGTTCGTCTCGGATTTATAAAAGCTTTCTAATTATTGTTGAAAAAAGTAACGTATGAAGAAATTTAACTACATCTTAAAATCTGCTCTTCTAGGATCAGCTCTAGTGCTAAGTACTTCGCCATTGCTGGCAGGAAACGAAGACCGTGTTGGTTCTGCTGGTGCTTCGCAATTGCTCGTGAACCCTTGGGCAAGAAGTTTAGGTGCTGGCAGCACAGGTGTTTCATATACCAACGGACTTGAAGCGCAATTCATGAATATTGCAGGTTTGGCTTTCACCAAGCGCATGGAATTAAAGGTAAATGCCACAAATTGGTTGGGTAATGCTGGTGTTCAGTTTTACTCTGCTGGTTTGGCTACTCGAATTTCTGATCAAAGTGTGATTGCAATTAGTATTCAATCTATGAATTTTGGTGATATTCCAAGAACATTCGTTGACAATCCTGAAGGTGATGGAAGTACTTTTTCTCCGCGATACAATGTTTTCAACGTGGGATATGCTCGAGAGTTTTCAAATCGAATTTATGGTGGTATTAATCTAAAAGTAAACTCAGAAGGCGTTGACAACTTGCGCGCCAATGGAATTGCTATAGATGCAGGTATTCGCTATGTAACAGGTGAGCGCGAACATATTAAATTTGGTATTGCCTTGAAAAACATCGGGCCTGTAATGCGATATAGAGGAGATGGTTTGGCTTATCAGGTGAGTTTTGCGCAATCTGGAAGCACAGAGCCTTTCACATTGGAACAAAGAAGTGCCGCTTTTGAAATGCCTTCATCTTTGAGTATTGGTGGTTCTTATGATTTCTTCTTTGGTGAAAATCAAAAATTGACAGCCGCATTTGCTTTCTTGGCCAATTCATTTTCTTATGACAATTATGCGCTAGGCTTGGATTATGGCATTGGTATCAAAAAATTCCAAATCAATGCACGTGCAGGTTACATATATGAACGCGGTATATTGAGTTCATCATTAAGAAGATCTGCTTTAACCGGGTTTACTGCCGGACTCTCTGTTGATTTCTTAAGTGGAACTAACAAAACTCCAATGGGAATTGACTATGCAGTTAGATTGTCATCTCCTTTTGGACCAATCCATACTGTAGGCATCACGATTGCTTTGCAATAATTTATTTTCTATTATATTTGCATCATGAGAGTCCGTTTTGGGCTCTCATGTTTTTTGTTTAATACCCAAGTAACTTTATCCATATGGCTATCAACTATTACACTGCCGAGGGTCTGAAAAAATTGAAAGACGAGCTTCACAACATGAAAACCGTTCAACGCCCATCTATTTCTCAACAAATCGCAGAAGCTAGAGACAAAGGTGATTTATCTGAAAATGTAGAATACGACGCAGCTAAAGAGGCGCAAGGCTTATTGGAAATGAAAATATCCAAAATGGAGGAGATTGTTTCTAACGCTCGCCTTATAGATGAAAGCCAACTTGACAACTCTAAGGTTTTAATTTTATCCAAAGTCAAAATCAAACATACTGGCAACGGTATGGAAATGGAATATACGCTAGTTGCTGAAAACGAGGCAAATCTAAAAGAAAAGAAAATCTCTGTTGACTCTCCTATTGGAAAAGGACTTTTGGGCAAAAAAATTGGCGACCTTGCCGATGTTCAAACTCCTGCTGGTACCACACAGTTTGAAATCATTGATATTACGAGATAATCATGTCAAGTATATTTACCAAAATTATCAATGGTGAAATACCCGCTCATAAAGTTGCCGAAAACGATAAATTTTTGGCTTTCTTGGATATAATGCCTCTTCGTGAAGGACATACATTGGTTATTCCCAAAAAAGAAATTGACTACATTTTTGATATAGACAATGAAGATCTTGGAGAACTCATGGTTTTCGCAAAATTCGTTGCAGAAAAAATCAAAAAGACAATTCCTTGTAAAAGAATCGGAGTAACAGTTATTGGCTTGGAAGTGCCTCATGCACATATTCATCTGATTCCTATAGATTCACTTTCTGATATGGATTTCACAAAGAACAAATTGAATCCTAGTGCCGATTCATTGGCCACAATTGCAACAAAAATCAGAGAGGCTTAGGGATGAAAAAAGTAGCCATCAACACACGCTTCTTGCTAAAAAACAAGCTAGAAGGCTTCGGATGGTTTACCTATCATACTACGAAACTACTCGTGGAACGCAATCCAGATATTCAGTTTTATTTTTTGTTTGATAGAGACTATAGCCCTGAATTTGTATTTGGAGCTAATGTTACTCCAGTCGTACTTTTCCCACAAGCACGACATCCATTGCTTTTCAGATGGTGGTTTGATTTTTCTGTGACTAGATTCCTCAAAAAAGAAAAAATTGACTTATTCATCTCTCCAGATGGCTATCTTTCTCTAAGAACTGAAGTCCCACAAATTGGCGTGATTCACGACTTGAATTTTGAACATTATCCGGAGGACTTGAAACCACATCACTCCAAATATCTAAGAAAATATTTTCCGAAATTCGCCAAAAAAGCCGAGCACATCATCACGGTTTCTGAATTTTCAAAAAAGGACATCATTGACCGTTACACTATTGACTCGGATAATATTTCCGTGGCTTACAACGGTGTTGATGAAAAATTTCACCCCGCTTTGCAAAAAAAAGAAACCAAGGCACCACCCTATTTCTTGTTTGTTGGTTCCATTCATCCACGCAAAAACTTGAAGAGACTGCTCTTGGCTTTCGATTTATTCAAAACCCAAAACGGTACTGACCATCAGCTTCTTGTGGTTGGCGACGCCTATTTTTGGAGCGATGAAATGAAGTCCACATTGGCGAATCTACGACATAATATCGATGTTGTTTTTAAACCCTACGCGAGCATAGATGCATTAGTAGATTACTATCAAAATGCAGAGGCCTTGTTGTTTGTATCTTATTTTGAAGGATTTGGTATTCCAATTGTTGAAGCCATGGCTTGCGGCTGCCCTGTGCTTGTGGCTCAAAACACCGCATGTGATGAAATTGCAGGCGATGCAGCGCTCAAAGTGGATCCATTTAGCGTGGAAGATTTAGCCAAAAAAATTGCTATTTTAAGTAGCGATTCTGCATTAAAATCTAAACTATCAGCAGCAGGCATTACTCGGGCAAAGCTGTTTTCATGGTCAAATACGGCTGAAGTAATTCACCAAAATATGCACCGATTGTTGCTTGAAGAATGACTAACTTTACAACCAAAAATTGACCCATGAAATCTATTTGGCGCAGATTGATGTATTACGGTATCGGGCTCATGTTTGGCTTGCTTTTCGTAACCTTATTTTTTGGAAACCGAGGTTGCTCGTGGCTTCCTGAAAATCGCATCAAATCCTCTGTTTTTAGTCAAGTCCTGGTGATTGACACCAGCACCATGATTTCAAATTTCACAGACAGCATGTATGTTGTTTCGCTTGTTGATGCCAAAGTGAATTTAGGTCTGAGCATACGGCAGGGAGAACCCAAAGCCTACTATTTTGCCAATACTAAAAAAGGGAATACTCCTAGATTTTATCAAGTTACCTTTGAAACAGACGGGGTTGTAGGCATTTGCAAAACCATTCAGGAAAACCAAAAAGCACAAATTCATAAAGGCAATTACTGGTATCCTATCATACACGTGCCTGGCGACAGCAATTTCATTTCGTTTATTGATGATGTGCAAGACAAAATTGATTTTTTCAAATTGAATCGACAACAAATTCACAATGCACTTAAGAGTGCTGGCCTTGCAGAAACTCAAAATTTTGATGTTGATCCAGACAAGCGAAAAATTCATCGCATGAGCTTCGTTCATAAAGGAATAACGTACAACATCAACGTTCGCTATTTTCAAAATTCACTTCAAATATTGGAAATAGAGGACAACTATTGAATAAAATTTCACTTACAAGAAATTAATCAAAAACGATTAATCGAATTTCATTAGCTTTGCAGCACATATTTCTACAAAGCCAATCTGGATGGAAAAACAAGTGATTTTGAATGAACAACACTTTGACCTTACTCTCAAAAGGCTTTCCCATCAATTGATAGAAACACACAACGACTTTTCTGATACCGTTCTGATTGGCTTACAACCCAGAGGCGTTCAGGTTTTATCGCAATTGAAACAAATTCTGGAAACAGCGCTCAACAAAACTATTCTTTGCGGCACGCTAGATATCACTTTTTATCGAGATGACTTCAGAAGACGTGAAAAACCTTTGATTCCAAGTGTTACAAACATTGATTTTAGCATAGAACAAAAACGCGTTGTTTTGATAGATGATGTGTTATACACCGGTCGAACCATCCGTTCGGGCTTGGATGCGTTGTTGGCATTTGGTCGCCCTTCGAGTGTTGAACTCCTTGTAGTTATCGACAGACGATTCCGCCGCGAATTGCCCATTCAAGCAGATTATGTGGGAAAAGCGGTCGATACCTTAACCGAAGAACGCGTTTCCGTTGAATGGCGTGAAATTGAAGGCAAAAACCAAGTGATTTTATTTACTCCAAAAGAAGGCCATGAATAATTTAAGTGTTGACAATCTCATTGGTATTAAAGATCTGACTCGAGAGGATATTGAGTTGATTTTTTCTACTGCCGACTCATTCAAACAGATCATCAACAGGCCCATCAAAAAAGTTCCGTCATTGCGGGATATCACCATAGCCAATCTCTTTTTTGAAAATTCTACCCGCACCCGCATCTCTTTTGAACTGGCACAAAAACGTTTATCTGCTGATATCATCAACTTCTCCGCATCCGCATCATCGGTGAAAAAAGGGGAAACTTTAATTGACACCGTCAACAATATTTTAGCCATGAAAGTGGATATGGTTGTGATGCGTCACCCCAATCCAGGAGCTGCCAAGTTTTTATCAGAGCGTGTGCCCGCCAAAATAATCAACGCTGGCGATGGCACGCATGAGCACCCCACCCAAGCCCTACTCGACGCCTATTCGATTCGTGAAAAACTAGGCGCCGTTGATGGTAAAAAAGTAGTGATTATTGGCGATATTTTACATTCTCGTGTAGCACTATCAAACATCTATTGCCTTCAAAAACTGGGCGCAGAAGTGATGGTGTGTGGACCAACGACTTTAATTCCAAAACACATTGATATACTCGGCGTTCAGGTTGAACACAATCTACAAAAAGCCTTGGAATGGTGCGATGTAGCGAATGTTTTACGGATTCAATTAGAACGTCAGGACATCAAATATTTTCCCTCGCTTAGAGAATACACCATGCTTTTTGGCATCAACAGTTCAATTTTAGAGTCATTGGAAAAAGACATTGTGGTGATGCATCCAGGCCCAATCAACCGTGGTGTAGAAATCACTTCGGATGTTGCCGATGGAAGGCATGCCATTATTTTAGACCAAGTTGAAAATGGGGTTGCTGTGAGAATGGCGGTAACCTATTTATTGGCAGGAAAAATAGAAAGATAAAGCCCAAGAAATTTTGACCTATCAAAAATATTCCTACTTTTGAATCCATAAGACAAATCGTAGCTATGAACTTCACAACAGCAAACCAAGGTAAATTCACTGTGATTACTGCCGGAGCCAACATGCTCGATGGCGCATCTGCTCCAGAATTGAAGGCGCTTTTCGTTCAGCTCAATAAAGATGGCGTGAATCAAATCATTCTAGATCTAAACGCCGTGAAATACTGCGATTCATCTGGCTTAAGCGCTATTTTAATCGGTCACCGTTTGTGTCGTGATGCTGGTGGCTCTTTCACCTTGTGTGGTCTTCAAAGTGCTGTTTCTAAAATCATCTCTATCGCTCAATTGGATCGCGTTTTTCAAATCACTGATAACATCGAAAACGCTTTGGCAAAAACGCCTGCATAAGCGTGGAGCACTGATCTTACATGAAGTTCGAAATAACCATCCTAGGTTCAGGCTCAGCTCTTCCCACCTTACAAAGAAATCCGACAGCGCATTTTGTAGAATGTAATAATAGATTTATCTTAATCGATTGCGCAGAAGGAACACAGATTCAATTGAGAAAATTCAAAGTCAAATTCCAAAAAATCGACGTTATTCTCATTTCACATTTGCATGGCGATCACTATTTTGGACTTGTGGGTCTGCTCTCTTCCATGCATTTATTAGGCCGAGATAAGAAATTGCTTGTTGTTGGACCAGAGCATCTGGAAGCTTTAATACGACCGCAATTGGAAGTCGGTGGGCATCAATTGAACTATGCACTAGAATTCAAAGCGCTTCCCTACCCCAGCCATGAAGTAGTGTTCGAGGACAAAAAAATAGAAATCAAGTGCTTTCCATTACTACACCGCATTCCTACTCATGGCTATCACATTGCAGAAAAAACTCCAAAGTTCAAATTAAATAAAGCAGCCTTTGATGCCCATGGACTCAATTTAGCCGACATTCCAAAAATCAAAGAAGGATTCAACATTACGCTGGATAATGGGACTACAATTCCAAATGAAACGCTGGTTTTAGCACCGGAAACTCCAAAAAAATATGCCTATTGTTCAGACACCAAATATTCTGAAAAAATTGTCCCCTACATACAAGAAGCTGATTTACTTTATCACGAAGCCACTTTCTTAGAAGAACATAGAGAAAGAGCCAAGCAAACTTTCCATTCTACCGCTGGAGACGCAGCGAAAATCGCTAAACTCGCAGCCGTTAAACAACTTATTATCGGGCATTTTTCTTCTCGATATCAGGAATTCGATGCGCACCACGGCGAAGCAAGTTCCATCTTTGAAAATGTGGTATTGGCTGAAGATGGGATGGTTGTGCGCTTGTGATAGGCTAGCCTTTAGCTATTGGGTAGCTTTGCTATTGGCGAAAAGACAATTGCTATCAGCATAAGGATAAAAGCTAACAACTTTTACCTACTTTTATCAATCGAATTGAAATCATGAACTCAATTACACCAAATAGATTGTCACATTGGAAAAAACGCATATGGGTGTTATGTTTGACTTTCATGTCTTTTGTTTCAATCCAAGTTCATGCTCAGATTGTGCTCAATCATTTCTTGTTAACCGTGGATTCAACAACGTATCAAGAAATCCTGAATTCAAAAATTCTCAATTCAAGTTTTGCCTACGCTCAAGAAAAAAAGCTCAGTGGTTATAGCGGCATTTATATTTTTGGACGGGATAATTATATTGAAATTTTTAATCCCAATAGTATTGAAAATGAACAAATTGAGCTCGGAACGTCTTGGATTTGTTATTCTTCAATGAAAGCCAATCAATTAAAAGAAATTAACGCAACCAATACGCATAATTTTGAATTTTCAAATGATGATTATTTCGACGAATTATCCTTGTATTTTCAGGACTCCACAAACTTATTGACTACTTGGGAGATGAAGAAAATGCACTATGAAAATTGGGCAAAAAAAACATATAACGACACTGTTTCTTTTCTTTCAGTTGATTACAACAGTCCCGCAGATGCTGACTCAACAAAAAACTATTCGTTCAACAATGTGCTTGGATTAAAAGTATTGGTGAACTCTGCTGATTCGGTCGCCGTATTGGCCTATATGGAGTTCATAGGATATTCAAAAACAACATCAACTGGTGTAATCAGATTTTCTAATTCAACCGATTTTATTGAATTCGAATTTCGCCCAGACATTAAATCACCAACTGTTACGACAATCTATTTGGAATTAAAAAACAGTTATGAAACAGAACAAATAGCAATAGGAAAATCTGAGCTCTATGTTGAAGGTAAACAAGCAATTTGGGTTTTTAATTGAAAAAAAATCTAAAATGCAACTTGGAGTTATTTTTCACTCGAACCAAAAGCTAAACACCAATAGCTAAGCGCTTTTTTCTAACTTTGCCCAACATAATTAACTGATGAAAAAAAGTATCCCATTTTCGCCGCCGCGCATTGATGCCAAAATAAAACAAGCTGTACAAGATGTTTTAGAAAGTGGTTGGATAACAACTGGACCACGAACCAAAGAATTTGAACGCAAAATAGCAGATTATTGCGGTGTTCCTCATGTGGTAGCTGTAAATTCTTGGACCGCTGGAATGGAAGTTGTGTTACGCTGGATGGGCATTCAAGCAGGTGATGAAGTTATAATCCCTGCCTATACGTATTGTGCAAGTGCCAATGTGATTATTCATTGTGGCGCAACTCCAGTGATGGTGGACACGAATGCTGACGACTTTAACATTTCACTTGAGGCCATCAAAAAAGCGATTACGCCTAATACTAAAGCGATCATGGGTGTTGATATTGCCGGTTTGCCGTGCGATTATGATGCAATTTATGATTTGGTTCACCATCCTGAAATAAAAGAACAATTTCAAGCCAAAAACGAATTTGAAAAGAAACTTGGACGCATCGCTGTATTGTCAGATGCTGCCCATAGTTTTGGTGCCAACTATAAAAACAAAAAATCGGGTGCTTTGGCAGATATCACTGTTTTCTCTTTTCACGCTGTAAAAAATCTTACAACGGCTGAAGGTGGTGCTATTTGTTTGAATCTACCGGGTTCATTCGACTCAGAAGAAATATACAAAGATCTATGCATCAAGATTTTGCACGGACAATCCAAAGACGCGCTGGCCAAAAGTCAGTTAGGCAATTGGCGTTACGATGTGGTTGAACCTGGTTTCAAATGCAACATGACCGATATTCAGGCTGCAATAGGATTGATCGAATTGAGCCGCTACGACAGTGAAAACCTACCCCGCAGAAAGACGATATTTCAAAAATACACAGCTGCTTTTTCTAAGCAATCGTGGGCAATTTTACCTCAGTATAAAACAAATCACAAAGAATCTTCCTACCACCTGTTTATGTTGAGAATTGACAATTGTACCGAAAGCCAACGCGATGCCATTATGCAACGCATATTTGAGACTGGCGTGTCGGTTAATGTTCATTTTCAGCCACTTCCTTTGTTGTCGGCCTATAAAAATATGGGCTATGCCATTGAAGATTTTCCTGTTGCCTTTTCCAATTACGCCAACGAAATTTCTTTGCCGGTTTATTACGATTTAAGTGATGAGGATATCAATCGAATCATAGATGCTGTAGTTGAATCTGTGCATGCCGAACTATGCTAAAGCGTGTTTTTGACATATTCTTTTCGATTTTCGCCCTACTGATTTTCCTACCCTTTGGTCTGCTCTTGGCCTTAATTATTACTCTTGAATCTCGTGGTGGTGTGTTTTATCGACAAGAGCGAATTGGTCAATTTGGCAAACCATTCAAGCTGCTTAAATTCCGTTCTATGCTTACTGGAGCTGATAAGAATGGCTTGCTTACTGTGGGTATGAATGACAGTAGAATCACAAAATCAGGATCGTTTATACGCCGCTATAAACTTGACGAAATGCCACAATTCATCAATGTACTGAAAGGCGATATGTCCATTGTTGGACCTCGTCCGGAAGTAAAAAAATATGTAGATTTATACACTGAAGAACAGCGCAGCATCTTAAACGTTAAACCTGGCATAACAGACTATGCGTCATTAGAATATTTCAAGGAAAATGAAATTTTGGCACAATCGGACAACCCCGAACGTTCGTATATTGAAGAAATAATGCCCGACAAAATAAGAATAAACCAAAAATATCTAATGAATCCAACGTTAAAGGAGGATTTGAAAATAATTGGCTTAACGATAAAAAAGATACTATCTTAAAGTAATTTTTTTATATAATTTAGATACGGCACTAAAATTGTTAAGTTTGTAGAATCAAAATAGCGAATTAAATGAAAAAGAGCATATATACATTGGCATTGATAACTATCATAAGTAGTTTTAATTTATTAATTTGTCAAGTTTCACCGAATTTATTAGGACACGGTGCTTTTGAAGACCAATCAAATAATCCATTATTTTTTGTAAATGATGAACATCTGTTGATTTACCCAGGAAATCAAAGCTCAGAAAAAAGCTTAAATCAATATGTATGGTTGATGAAAAATTTTTCACCCAAAACAGATAGAATAGAATTAAAAGTAGAAAGCGCTAAAGATTCTCGTATTATTCACATAGAAGTTGCTGAAAGTAAATTCACATTGTATGAGTCCTTTTTTGATGCTAAAAATAAAACTATCCAAATTATCGAACACGCTATAGTGAATGGAGAATTAATATCGAAAAAACTGCTCGCAAAATACAGCAACAAGAATTTGAGTTCACCTACTGTGGAATTTGTTTCATCCGATATGAAAAAGTCTCGCATCATACTAATTACAGAGACAAGTCAAGCGTTGGGGGGGGGGTTAATCACGTCCATTGAACTCAATTACGATGGCAGCTCAGGTATTACAAGAGAAACGATTTTGAGAGAAAAAAATCAAGATTTAAAATCAAAAAAAGTATTTCTCACAGAACACGGCCAACTTTTACTTATCACGGAAATTGATCATGGAGAAGGCAAAAAACATTTAATATATACCATTGATGTTCGGAACTCAAAAATTGATTTTCTTAATACTGTTATTGAAAAAAATAATGACAAGGAAATTGTTTCATACCGAGCTTATATTGATTTACCAGATAATTTGATTGTTTATGCTATAGTTAAAGGAATTAAAGACGATTCCAAACCATCATTAGAGAAATATATAATAGGATCTGATCAAAGCATTAAAGCCAATGAATTGAATTTCAATTATGTACCAAATCCAGCCTATCACATTGATGGTATTTTACCCATATCAGAAGATTTCACTATTTTCGGTTTGAGAAATTCAAAAGATCAGGATATGAATTCTAAAAACTCGAGTTCTTCCAATGCGATTCAAGAAAATCCTGCAATACTCTTTGTTTGTATTGATAAAAAAGGTAACACCCTATGGGAGCAAAAAATAAACAGCAATTTTCACAGCAAAATTGCTATTCAAAAATCAATGCATTCATCTGTTACAGGATTCTCCTATTGGATTCATGATAACCGATTAATTTGTTTGTATAATAATTATAAAGAAGATAAAAAACTCGTTGCACTTAGCCAAGACGGTGGAGTTTCAACATTCAGTATAGAGCCCACAATTTGTGTATTCGAGTTAAAATCTGGTTCATATAGAACGAGTCCTTTAAAAGTAGATGAATTTGTAAGACATAAAAATCCAGTTGTTTTGACTGGCAAAATTAAATTCCCAAACATGAAATTCGGGATGTGCCTTGTTCAAACCGAAGACAATAAGTTTATCCCTTTACAATTAATGTTGTAAAACGAGACAAAAAAGTTTAATAAGACAATAGCTTTTCTAATTTCTCTACTACTTTATCGGCATTTGGCAATAATGTGCTCTCTAATATGGAGTTCAACGGTATTGCTGGGGTATCAATGGCGCCTATTGTCATTACAGGAGCATCTAAATGTTCAAAGCAATTTTCTTGAATTCGTGCAGCCAAACCAAGTGTAAATGACGCTTCGCAAGATTCCTCGGTTACCAACAAACATCGGTTGTGTTTTTTCACAGCAGCGAACATAGCCTCTGTATCTATTGGGTTCAAGGTGCGTAAATCGATAATTTCAACCTGACCGGGGTAATTTTGCGCAGCTTTCAAGGTCCAATAAACACCCATTCCATAAGTAATCACAACACAAGAATCGCCTGATTTGATTTTTGCATCTTCGGCTTCTTGAACAATTCTAGCTTTTCCAAAAGGAATCACATAATCCTCATCTGGTTCAATTGTAGCCGCAGATTCAGTCCCGGCAATCTTCGACCAATACAAGCCTTTGTGCTCAAAGATAACCACTGGGTTGGGGTCATAAAATGCCGATTTCAACAGACCTTTCAAATCTGCCCCCGTTGATGGATAAGCTACTTTAACCCCTCGAATATTGGTAACCACAGATTCAACGCTTGACGAATGATAAGGACCACCAGAGCCATATGCACCAATGGGCACCCGTATTACCGCCGAGGCTGGCCATTTGCCGTTAGATAAGTAGTAGGACCTGCTCAGCTCGGTAAACAATTGATTCAATCCTGGCCAAATATAATCTGCGAATTGAACCTCAACAACAGGTTTTAGTCCAACACAAGCCATTCCTAATGTTGAGCCTATTATAAATGCTTCTTGAATGGGTGTATTAAACACACGATCGTCGCCAAATTGCTGTCCTAAAGTTGCAGCTTCGCGGAACACGCCACCCAATCTTCCACCAACATCTTGTCCATAGAGCAAAGCCTCGGGGTGTTTTGTTAGAATTTCACGCATGGCAAACAAAGCGCTATCGACCATTACAGTTGGCTTTTTACCTTCTGGCGATCGGTTTCCGCGCTCTTCTGTGATAGGAGATGGAGCAAAAATAAAATCGGTTACAGAATCTGGAGTGGGTTCAGGTGCGTCAAAAGCGCGGTCATAATCCGTGTCAACCAAATTGCGCGACATCGATTCAATTTCGAGGATTTCATCTTCTTCAAAGCCAACTTCAGACATCAAATTACGTAGTTTTGGATAAGGGTCTAGCAAAGATTGCTCATCCAAATCATCGCGATACCATTCCTTGCGAACACCAGAAGTATGGTGACCCAAAAGTGGAACCTTGGCATGTACCACAAAAGGACGGCGTTCAGCGCGAACAGTATCAATAACCTCTTTCATAGTTTGATAAGCCAAATCGAAGTCACTACCGTCAATAGTACGCAGTTCAAGACCATTAAAACCTTGAACAAACTTCGAAATATCTTGCGCGCGAATTTCTTTGGCATTGGCCGAAATATCCCACTCATTGTCTTGAACCAAATAGATAATCGGAAACTGCTTCAGGGCAGCCATTTGGAATGCTTCAGAAACTTCACCTTCCGTACATGAGGCATCACCTAAAGAACAAACCACTACGGGTGCAGGACCTTCAGGCAAATTCAAATCAAATTTTTCCTTGTATTGAATACCCATCGCTACTCCTGTGGTTGGAATAGCCTGCATGCCTGTTGCCGAAGATTGATGCGGGATTTTTGGCATATAGTCTCTATTCAGCGAAGGATGCGAATAATATGTTCGTCCTCCACTGAAAATATCATCTTTTTTAGCAAAAACCTGAAGCATCAACTCATATGGCGTTATTCCGATACCCAACAAAATGCTATCATCGCGATAATATGGAGAAACCCAATCATTCGATGTAAGCTGCATGCCTGTTGCCAACTGAATAGCCTCATGCCCACGAGAAGTTGCATGCACATATTTAGATGTCACCTTAGCGTTGGTTTCATATTTTTCAGCCAATGATTTGGCAGTAGACATCAATTCAAATGCACGACGAATTGTTGCTTTATCAGTTTTTACTTTTGATTTTTTCTTTTTGGTGATAGTTTCCAAAGCGCTTAATTTTAGGGTAACAAAGATAATTAAAAATGAACAAAGGCTTATTCTATAGATACAAGCACGAGCGAAAACAAAAATCTCATTACATTTACCACTCAAAAAAATAGATTTTATGAAAACAGCAGTGGTTTGTGGTGCAACGCAGGGAATTGGGTATGAATGTGCGAAGGCTTTGGCTAAGCAGGGCGTGAAAATTGTCTTGGTCGCCAGAAATAAAGAGAAATTGAAGGAAGTTGCTGCTGAACTTGAATCAATAAATGGTGTTACAAATGATTATGTAATAGCTGATTTTTCGCAACCGCAGGGTGTTGAACAGGCCATCAAGCAATGGTTAAGCAAAGGAAACACAGCTCAAATTTTAATAAACAACACCGGTGGTCCAAAAGGAGGTGCCATTTCAACAGCGCCTGTGAGCGAGTTTTTAGATGCATTTAATCAACATTTGATTTGTAATCACATCATGGCGACGGCTCTAATTCCCGGCATGAAAGCGGCCAAAACTGGGAGAATCATCAATATCATTTCTACAAGTGTAAAACAACCTCTACCTAATTTGGGTGTATCCAATACCATTCGTGGTGCTGTAGCCAATTGGAGTAAAACTTTGGCCAATGAATTGGGACAATTTAATATTACTGTCAACAATGTGTTGCCTGGCGCCACGATGACCAGTAGATTGCAAATTCTTGCACAAACAAAAGCGGATGCCCTTGGACTCGATGTAAACGATGTATTCCAAGAAATGGCCCAGGAATCACCGATGAAACGCTTGGCTGAGCCACATGAAATAGCAGCCGCAGTTGCATTTTTAGCATCAGACGACGCTTCTTATATCAATGGAATTAACGTTCCAGTTGATGGTGGAAGAACAAAAAGCTTATAAAATCTATGCTTGATTATTCGACCCACCAAAATTCATAGGTGCAACAAATCCACCTTGCTCGCCAAGTTTCAGTTCACCATGAACCGATTCGAATTTCTTCACATTATCTATCAATGCCAACATCAAGCGCTTCGCATTTTGGGGAGTCATAATTGTTCTTGACTTTACTTTTCCTTTTGGCATTCCAGGCATCAATTGAACTTGGTCGATGATAAATTCATTTTGGGAATGTGTAATAATTGCCAAATTCGCATATTGACCAATGGCCATATCCTCAGTCAATTCAATATCAATATGATTTTCTTGCTTGTTCATGATATTTAGTTTTAAAAAAAAAGCAGGACGAATGCCCTGCCTTTCTTATGTTTATTTTATTTAATCAGCGATTGCAACAGTTGTGTCAACTGAAACATTTACATCTTGGAAGTTTCTCATACCAGTTCCCGCTGGAATCAAGTGACCTACAATCACATTTTCCTTGAGGCCTAATAAATGATCTACTTTACCAGAGATGGCAGCTTCATTCAACACTTTCGTCGTTTCCTGGAAAGATGCTGCTGAAATAAAGCTTTGTGTTTGAAGCGATGCTCTAGTAATACCTTGCAACAATGGTTTAGACGTTGCCGGAATAGCCTCACGTGCCTCAACCAGTTTTTTGTCTTCGCGCTTCAATCGAGAATTTTCATCTCTCAACTTACGAGCAGAAACAATTTGACCAGCTTTCAACTCACTTGACTCACCAGAATCTACAACAACCACCATTCCATATAAAGAATCGTTTTCATCCATAAAATCTGCCTTGTGAATCGACTGACCTTCAAGGAAACGCGTGTCGCCGGCATCCTGAATTTCAACCTTGAGCATCATTTGACGAACAATAACTTCAAAGTGTTTGTCGTTGATTTTTACACCCTGCAAACGGTAAACTTCTTGAACCTCATTCACCAAATACTCCTGAACCGCAGTTGGTCCTTGAATATAAAGAATATCATTAGGAGTTACTGCTCCATCAGACAAAGGTGCACCAGATTTAGTAAAGTCATTCTCCTGAACCAAGATATGTTTTGAAAGTGGAACAAGATACTTTCTAATTTCACCAGATCGAGATTCTACTGTGATTTCTCGGTTACCGCGTTTCACTTTACCGAAGCTTACGATACCATCAATCTCAGAAATAACTGCTGGGTTAGATGGGTTACGTGCTTCAAAAAGTTCAGTGATACGAGGAAGACCACCCGTGATATCCCCGGTTTTACCAGAAACTCTAGGAATCTTCACCAAAATATCACCCGCCTCAATCTTATCTCCGTCGTTCACATTCACGTGGGCATTTACTGGCACACTGTATGATCTCAGAACTTCTTTAGTTTTTGGGTCGATGATTTGGATCTCCGGGTTTTTCTTCTTATCTCTCGATTCAATGATAACTTTTTCCGTAAATCCAGTTTGCTCATCCACTTCTTCGCGGAATGTGATACCTTCGATTAAGCTATCAAAAACAACTTTACCGCCGAATTCAGAAAGGATTACCGCGTTATACGGGTCCCACTTACAGATTACATCGCCTTTTTTAACTTTAGCTTCGTTTTCAACAAGCATAATAGAACCATAAGGAATATTCGCTGTGGCTAAAATTTGTTTTGTTTTCGGGTCAAGAAGACGCATTTCAGCAGAGCGACCAAGAACAACATTCTGCTCGTTGCCTTCACTGTCTTTTTTCTTGATGGTTCTCAATTCTTCAATATCCAACACACCATCATATTTAACCTTCAAGGAGCTTTCATCAGCAATATTTGATGCAGTACCGCCCACGTGGAATGTACGCAGCGTAAGCTGTGTACCAGGCTCACCAATTGACTGAGCTGCAACAACGCCTACCGTATCACCAATTTGCGCCGAATTGTGAGTAGATAAATTTCTACCATAGCACTTCGCACATACTCCTCGACGCATTTCACAAGTCAAAACCGAACGGATTTCAACTTCCTCGATACCATCTTTGATAATTGCATCGGCAATGTCTTCAGAAATTTCTTCACCAGCAGCAACCACAAGGTCGCCATTAGATGCATAAACATCATTTAAAGATGTTCTTCCCAGAATTCTTTCGTACAAAGTCTCAACAACTTCATCGTTTTTCTTCAACTCGATAGCCAATAAACCGCGGAGTGTTCCACAATCTTCAGCATTGATAATTACATCTTGAGCTACGTCAACCAAACGACGTGTTAAGTAACCCGCATCAGCTGTTTTCAAGGCCGTATCTGCAAGACCCTTACGAGCACCGTGTGTTGAAATAAAGTATTCAAGAATTGAAAGACCTTCCTTAAAGTTAGAAAGAATTGGGTTTTCAATAATTTCTTGAGAAGATGCACCAGATTTTTGAGGCTTGGCCATCAAACCACGCATACCAGACAACTGACGAATCTGTTCTTTCGAACCACGAGCACCAGAGTCGAACATCATATAAATAGAGTTGAACCCTTGTTTGTCTGTTTTCAATTGCTCCATCAACGTATGAGTCAATCGAGAATTGGTGTGCGTCCAAATGTCAATAATCTGATTATAACGTTCGTTGTTAGTGATAAGACCCATGTTATAGTTCACCATCACCTCTTCAACTTCAGCTTTTGCTTTATTTACAAGGATATCTTTTTCTTTTGGAATAATAATGTCATCCAAGTTAAAGGACAATCCGCCAGTAAAGGCCATGTTAAATCCAAGTGTTTTAATATCATCCAAGAATTTTGAAGTGCGGGCAGTGCCACACACTTTCAATACCAATCCGATGATATCGCGAAGCGCCTTTTTGGTCAAAACGTCGTTGATATAACCCACTTGATTTGGCACTACTTCATTGAATAATACACGACCAGCAGTTGTTTCAATCAGTCGAAGTACTTGATTACCATTCTCATCAACATCGTTCGTGCGAACTTTGATATGGGCATGTAGGTCAAGAACCTTTTCATTCATCGCAATGATTACTTCTTCTGGAGAATAGTAAATTTTATCCTCGCCTCTCATTACGCGGTCAGCATCTGTTCTACGACCTTTAGTCATATAATACAGACCCAAAACCATGTCTTGAGATGGTACGGCAATTGGAGCACCGTTAGCCGGGTTCACAATGTTGTGTGAAGCCAACATCAACAATTGAGCTTCCAAAATAGCAGCATTACCCAAAGGCAAGTGAACAGCCATTTGGTCACCATCAAAGTCGGCGTTGAATGCCGTACAAACAAGAGGGTGAAGACGAATTGCTTTTCCTTCAATCAATTTTGGTTGGAAAGCTTGAATACCCAAGCGGTGAAGTGTTGGGGCTCGGTTCAAAAGAACTGGGTGACCTTTCAACACATTCTCCAAAATATCCCAAACAATTGGTTCTTTTTTGTCAACAATTTTCTTTGCAGATTTCACTGTTTTCACAATACCTCTTTCAATCATCTTTCTGATAATGAAAGGCTTGTAAAGCTCAGCTGCCATATTTTTAGGTAAACCACATTCGTGTAGTTTCAAATCTGGACCAACAACAATAACTGAACGTGCAGAATAGTCAACACGCTTACCCAAAAGGTTTTGACGGAAACGACCTTGCTTACCTTTCAAAGAGTCAGACAATGACTTCAATGGTCTGTTTGATTCAGTTTTAACTGCACTCGCCTTACGAGAGTTGTCGAACAAAGAATCCACAGCTTCTTGAAGCATACGCTTCTCGTTGCGCAAAATCACCTCAGGTGCTTTGATTTCAATCAATCTTTTCAAACGGTTGTTGCGAATAATCACACGTCTGTAAAGGTCATTCAAGTCGGACGTTGCAAAGCGACCACCATCTAACGGAACCAAAGGTCTCAATTCTGGTGGAATAACTGGAATTACGCGCATAATCATCCACTCAGGACGGTTTTCAATACGCGTTTGAGATTCACGCATGGCTTCCACCACTTGCAATCTTTTCAAAGCTTCTTGCTTGCGTTGAACAGAGGTTTCAGTATTTGCTTTGTGACGCAAATCGTATGACAATTCGTTCAAATCCAAACGCTGCAATAGGTCGTGAATCGCTTCAGCACCCATTTTAGCAATGAATTTGTTTGGATCTTCATCAGGTAAATACTGGTTTTCTTTTGGAAGCGTATCCAAAATATCCAAATACTCATCCTCTGTTAAAAACTGCAAATATTCTAAGGCTTCACCGTCAACATTTTGTGCGATACCCGTTTGAATAATAACGTAACGCTCAAAATAAATAATTTGGTCTAACTTTTTGGTAGGCAAGCCTAACATGTAACCAATCTTATTTGGAAGCGAACGGAAGTACCAAATGTGTGCAATAGGAACAACCAAATTGATATGTCCCATACGCTCACGACGTACTTTTTTCTCAGTGACCTCAACACCACAACGGTCACAAACAATTCCTTTATATCGGATACGTTTGTATTTTCCACAATGACATTCATAGTCCTTTACTGGACCAAAAATGCGCTCGCAAAACAAACCATCACGTTCAGGTTTGTACGTACGATAATTGATGGTTTCAGGCTTTAATACCTCCCCGTGTGATTGCTCTAAAATCTGCTCTGGAGAAGCTAAAGAAATCGTAATTTTCGAAAACTTATTTTGCTTCTTTGGGGCTTCTTTTCTATATGCCATGATATAAACTTATAAAGTTAAATTTTGACTAATTAATCCATTGTGATGCTCAATCCTAAGCCTCTAAGTTCATGCAACAAAACGTTGAATGACTCAGGAATACCTGGCTCAGGAGTATTATCACCTTTCACGATTGATTCATATGCTTTTGCACGACCGTTAACATCATCAGATTTCACTGTTAGGATTTCCTGAAGAATGTTTGCTGCGCCATATGCTTCAATCGCCCAAACCTCCATCTCACCAAAACGCTGACCACCGAATTGGGCTTTACCCCCCAAAGGCTGTTGCGTAATCAATGAGTAAGGTCCGATAGAGCGAGCGTGCATTTTGTCGTCAACCATGTGTGCAAGTTTCAACATGTAAATCACACCAACAGTTGCCGTTTGATCAAAACGAACACCCGTGCCGCCGTCATACAAGTATGTTTTACCAGAACGAGGAACACCAGCTTCATCACAATAGCTATCTACCTGATCCAAAGTGGCACCATCGAAAATAGGTGTCGCAAACTTCAAACCAAGATTCATACCTGCCCAACCCAAAACAGTTTCGTAAATCTGTCCCAAATTCATACGAGAAGGTACACCTAATGGATTCAATACAATGTCAACTGGAGTACCATCCTCTAAGAAAGGCATATCCTCTTGACGCACGATGTTTGCCACGATACCTTTGTTACCATGACGACCAGCCATCTTATCCCCAACCATCAATTTGCGCTTTTTAGCAACAAAAACTTTGGCCAATTTGATAATACCCGCTGGCAATTCATCACCTACAGAGATGTGGAACTTTTTACGTTTGTAAACACCAAGGATATCATTGTATTTGATGTTGTAATTGTGAAGCAAACGTTGAATTAATTTGTTCACGCTGTCATCAGGGGTCCAATTCGAGGGGTTAACAATCGAATAATCAACTGACAATAAGGCTTTCTCAGTAAATTTAGCGCCTTTTTTAATCAACTCCTCGCGGAAATTATTAAAGACACCATTACACTTAGAGCCATCCAAAAGCTTCATTAATTTAACAACCAAGTCTTGTTTCAATGCAGCGTGATCCTTTTCAAAATCAACATCCAATTGCTCCAAAATAGGCTTATCTTGTGCTTTAGATTTTCTGTCTTTCACAGCACGAGAGAACAATTTCTTGTCTATCACAACCCCACGTAAAGAAGGACCTGCTTTCAAAGAAGCATCCTTAACATCACCGGCTTTGTCACCAAAGATAGCACGTAAAAGTTTTTCTTCAGGAGAAGGATCAGTTTCACCTTTCGGCGTGATTTTACCAATCAAGATGTCACCTTCTTTGATGTCTGCTCCAACTCGGATCAATCCATTTTCATCCAAATCTTTGGTGGCTTCTTCACTAACATTCGGAATATCCGCCGTTAATTCTTCCATACCACGCTTCGTGTCACGCACTTCAAGTGAATGTTCATCGATGTGAATTGAAGTGAAGATATCATCACGAACTACACGTTCTGAGATAACGATTGCATCCTCAAAATTGTAGCCTTTCCATGGCATGAAAGCCACTTTCAAGTTTTGACCTAAAGCCAATTCGCCATCTTGAGTAGCGTAACCTTCGCAAAGCACTTGACCTCTTTCAACTCTGTCGCCACGTTTAACAATTGGCTTCAAATTGATAGTAGTACCCTGATTGGTTTTTTGGAATTTGGTCAAATTATAGCTTTTCGTGTCGCCATCAAAAGAAACCAAGTGGTCTTCTTCAGTCAACTCATATTTGATTGTAATTTGATTCGCATCAACATATTCAACTACACCGTTTCCTTCCGCGTTAATAAGAACGCGAGAGTCGCGAGCAACCAAACGTTCAATACCTGTACCAACGATAGGTGATTGTGGTTTCAAAAGCGGAACAGCTTGACGTTGCATGTTAGAGCCCATCAAGGCACGGTTGGCATCATCATGCTCTAAGAACGGAATCAATGAAGCCGCAATAGATGCAATCTGGTTTGTCCCAACGTCCATTAGGTGAATACCTTGAGGAGCCAAAACAGGGAAATCACCTTGTTGACGAGCCTTGACAGTAGGATTCAAGAATTTTCCTGAATCACTAATTGGCGCGTTGGCCTGAGCAATGATTTTCTCTTCTTCCTCCTCTGCAGATAAATAAATCGGCGTTTGATCCAAAGCTACTTTACCATCCTTTACTGGACGGTATGGTGTTTCAATGAATCCAAGCTTATTCACCTTAGCAAAAACACAAAGAGATGAAATCAAACCAATGTTCGGTCCTTCAGGAGTTTCAATTGTGCACAAGCGACCGTAGTGCGTATAGTGAACGTCACGAACCTCAAAACCTGCTCTTTCACGAGACAGACCTCCGGGTCCGAGTGCAGATAATCTTCTTTTGTGCGTTACCTCAGAAAGTGGATTTGTTTGATCCATAAACTGAGAGAGCTGATTGGTACCAAAGAAAGAATTGATAACACTAGAAAGTGTTTTCGCGTTAATCAAGTCAATTGGTGTGAAGACTTCGTTATCGCGAACGTTCATTCTCTCGCGAATTGTTCTTGCCATACGAGCAAGACCAACACCGAACTGAGAATACAATTGTTCACCAACTGTTCTAACACGACGATTACTCAAGTGGTCAATATCATCCACATCAGCTTTGGAATTAACCAATTCGATGAGGTACTTGATAATTGAGATAATATCCAACTTGGTCAATACGCGAGATTCCTCAGTTGAATCCTTGTACAATTTCTTGTTGATTCTGTAACGACCAACTTCTCCCAAATCATAACGAGAATCGGAGAAGAATAGTTTGTCGAATACGCTACGAGCCGTTTCCTCATCTGGTGGCTCAGCATTTCTTAATTGACGATAAATATGCTCAACCGCCTCTTTTTCAGAGTTGGACGTGTCTTTTTGTAAAGTACTGTAAATCAACGTGAAATCAGCGCTATTCACATGCTCTTTGTGAAGAATGATAGATTTCGCACCAGACTCAACCACAAGGTCGATGTGGTGTTCTTCAATCAATGTTTCACGGTCAAGAAGGATCTCATTTCGTTCAATAGAAACTACTTCACCTGTATCTTCATCAACGAAGTCTTCAATCCAAGTTTTCAGAACTCGAGCTGCCAGTCTTCGACCGACAACTTTTTTCATGCCTGCTTTACTTACTTTGATTTCGTCGGCCAAATCAAAAATTTCAAGGATATCCTTGTCACTTTCATATCCGATAGCGCGAAGTAGTGTTGTTACAGGAAGTTTTTTCTTACGGTCGATGTACGCATACATAACGCCATTGATATCCGTAGCAAATTCAATCCAAGAGCCCTTGAACGGAATTACGCGTGCAGAATACAACTTGGTGCCATTAGCGTGGCGCGACTGACCAAAGAAAACACCTGGTGAACGGTGCAACTGAGAAACGATAATTCTCTCAGCTCCATTAACCACGAAAGACCCCTTTGGAGTCATATAAGGAATTGTACCCAAATACACATCTTGAACAATGGTTTCAAAATCCTCATGTTCTGGATCTGTACAATACAATTTTAACTTTGCTTTCAGTGGAACACTGTATGTCAAACCACGCTCAATACATTCTTCGATTGTGTAGCGAGGAGGATCAATAAAGTAGTCCAAAAACTCCAAAACGAACTGATTTCTAGTATCAGTAATTGGGAAATTTTCGGAAAACACTTTAAACAAACCTTCGTGTTCACGATTTTCAGGAGTAGTTTCTAATTGAAAAAACTCTTGGAAAGATTTCAATTGAATATCCAAGAAATCAGGATAGTCAAATTGACTTTTGCTCGTAGCAAAAGAAATTCTTTTTGATAAATTAGTTGTTGTCGCCAAGGCTAAAAAATTTAATTAGAACAATGACCAAAAAGCACAAAGTGCTAAAAACAGCTTTAGGCACTAGTCAAAAGACAGTGCCTAAAGCTTCATAAGTAGGGTAAATTACTTAATCTCTACTTCAGCGCCTGCCTCGATAAGAGCTGCTTTCAAAGCATCAGCCTCATCTTTAGAAACGCCTTCTTTCAAGTTGGTTGGAGCAGCATCAACTGCATCTTTAGCTTCTTTCAAGCCAAGACCTGTCAATTCTTTCACCAATTTCACAACTGCAAGTTTGTTAGGACCTGAAGCTTTCAACACAACATCGAATGCTGTTTGCGGTTCAGGGTCATCACCACCACCTGCTGCAGGACCTGCAACCATAGCAACAGCAGCTGCTGCTGGTTCGATACCATACTCATTCTTAAGAATGTCTGCCAATTCATTCACGTCTTTAACTGTCAAGTTTACCAACGTTTCCGCGATTTGTTTTAAATCTGCCATTTTATTAAAGTTTAAAAAGGTTCAAAAAATAAATTAAATTAATTATGCTTTCTCAGAAAGCGTTTTAAGGATTCCGGCAATTTTGCCTCCACTTCCTTTCAGACCAGAAATAACATTCTTAGCAGGAGATTGAAGCAATGCAATAAGGTCACCGATAAGTTCGTTTTTACCTTTGATATTTGTAAGTAACTCCAAATTTTGGTCACCTACATAAATTGCATGCTCAATAAACGCCGCTTTAACAGCAGGAATGGCATTCTTTTCACGGAAGTTTTTAATCAACTTTGCAGGGGCATTACCGTGCTCAGCAAACATGATGGCAGTTGGACCAGCCAAAACACCTTTAAGTTCGCTATAATCAACACCTTCTACACGATCCATTGCTTTCTCCAAAAGTGTGTTTTTCACAACACGGATTTGGATATTGTTTTGGTAGCATTTTCTGCGAAGAGCGTTCACTTTTTCTACAGTTAAACCTGAAGTGTCTGCCAAGTAAAATACACCTGCTTGAGACAAATCTACTGCTAGCTCCTCAATATACTGTGCTTTTTGTTCTTTGTTCATATCACTAAAATTTTAAGCTACAACTGATTTAGGATCAACAACGATACTTGGACTCATCGTTGAGCTCAAATGGATGCTCTTGATGTAGGTTCCTTTTGCCGCAGCAGGTTTCATCTTTATAAGCGTCTGAATGATTTCTTTAGCGTTATCTAAGATTTTATCTCCTTCAAAACTAACTCTAGCGATACCCGAGTGGATATTACCATATTTGTCAACTTTAAAGTCAATTTTACCAGCCTTAACTTCTTGCACTGCTTTACCAATTTCCATGGTTACAGTACCTGTTTTAGGGTTTGGCATCAATCCACGAGGACCTAAAACACGACCTAAAGCACCAACTTTACCCATAACAGAGGGCATCGTGATAATTACGTCGATGTCAGTCCATCCACCTTTTAATTTTTCAATATAATCATCAAGACCAACATGGTCGGCACCCGCAGCAGTGGCCTCAGCCTCTTTATCTGGAGTACACAAAACCAAAACTCTCACATCCTTACCTGTTCCGTGAGGAAGTGATACAGTTCCACGAACCATTTGGTTCGCCTTACGCGGGTCAACACCCAAACGTACAGCAATGTCAACTGAAGCATCAAACTTTGAAGTAGTAATTTCCTTAACTAAATCACAAGCTTGAGCCAAAGTGTAAGTCTTGTCCAAATCAAATTTGGCAAGGATTTCTTTTCTTTTCTTAGCTACTCGTCCCATAATGTGAAATTAGTTTTGTGAAGGAAATTCTCCACTTACAGTTATACCCATACTTCTAGCCGTTCCAGCAACCATTCTCATAGCCGATTCAATTGTAAAACAATTCAAATCTGCCATTTTATCTTCAGCAATACCACGAATTTGATCCCAAGTTACAGAAGCAACTTTCGTTCTGTTAGGTTCAGAAGAACCCTTCTTCAATTTCGCAATATCCATCAACTGAATCGCCGCTGGAGGGGTTTTAATGATAAAGTCAAATGATTTATCACCGTAAACAGTGATAAGCACTGGAAGGACTTTGCCCGGCTTGTCCTGAGTTCTAGCATTAAATTGCTTACAGAACTCCATAATGTTCACCCCTTTAGAACCCAAAGCGGGACCTACTGGAGGAGATGGATTTGCCGCACCGCCTTTGACTTGCAATTTGATTAGCGCTGCTATTTCTTTAGCCATATAAAAAAATTTATGTAGTTCAAACGTACGCTTAAGGTATGGAAGCTTTAATATACCACGTACTACTACGGTTAATAAAAAGCTACTCTTTCTCGACTTGTAAATAGTTGAGTTCGAGTGGCGTCTTTCGGCCAAAAATTTTGACCATTACTTTTAATTTCTTTTTCTCTTCATTTATCTCTTCAATTACACCGTTGAAATTATTGAAAGGACCATCAATAACTTTCACGGCATCACCAATTTGATAAGGGATATTCATTTCTTCTTCACTTTCTGCAAGTTCGTCCACTTTTCCAAGTATTTTAAAAACTTCAGACTGGCGCATAGGCAGTGGTTCACCACCCTTTTCTGCTCCAAGGAAACCGATAACATTAGGTATATTCTTAACAAGGTGTGGCACTTCACCAACCAGAGCGGCTTCAATCAAAACGTATCCGGGCAAAAAAGCTTTTTCTTTGCTTATTTTTTTGCCATTTTTGATTTGAAACACGCGTTCAGTAGGAATAAGGATTTGAGAAACGTAATCACCTAAGTTCATACGAGACACTTCAAGTTCGAGATATTCCTTCACCTTCTTTTCCTTGCCACTTACAGCGCGAACCACATACCACTTCTTAGAAACTTCCGTCATTACGATGAATTATTTATTAAATAGGTCGTAGAAAAAACCTAGAACACCCTTCCACCATGAATCTGGATTTGCACCAAATACGAAATCCATCAAAGCGATCATCAAGGCAAAAAGCAAAGAAGCAACAACTACCAGAATGGTACTGTTTTGCAACTCTTTCCAAGTTGGCCAAGTCACACGATGCACCATTTCGGTGTATGTTTCGTTAATATATTCTTTAAAACTTGCCACAATCTGTAATTTTAATGTTGCACGGGCGGTAGGATTCGAACCCACGACCAATGGTTTTGGAGACCACTACTCTACCAGCTGAGCTACGCCCGTAAATAAAGGGAGACCGAGGCCTCCCTTTCACTTATCGGTAATATGTAAATTATTTTACGATTTCAGTCACCTGACCAGCACCTACAGTTCTACCACCCTCACGGATAGCGAAACGTAGACCTTTATCCATCGCTACAGGTACGATCAACTCTACATTAATTGTAACGTTGTCACCTGGCATAACCATTTCTCTTCCTTCTTCAAGGATGATTTCACCTGTAACGTCTGTTGTACGGAAGTAGAACTGAGGACGGTACTTGTTGTGGAATGGTGTATGACGACCACCTTCTTCTTTTTTCAAAACATAGATTTCAGCTTTGAATTTGGTGTGAGGAGTGATTGTACCTGGCTTAGCGATAACCATACCACGACGAATCATAGCTTTGTCGATACCTCTTAAAAGAAGACCTACGTTGTCACCAGCTTCACCTCTATCCAAGATTTTACGGAACATCTCAACACCTGTACAAACTGATTTCAATTTTTCTTCTTGCATACCAAGAATTTCAACTTCTTCACCAGAATTAACGATACCTGTTTCGATACGACCTGTTGCAACTGTACCACGACCAGTGATCGAGAATACGTCTTCAACTGGCATCAAGAAAGGCTTCTCGATATCACGTGGAGGCAATTCGATGTAAGTATCAACTGCATCCATCAATTCTTCAACAGTTTTAACCCACTTGTCTTCACCGTTCAATGCTCCAAGAGCTGAACCTTGAATTACTGGAGCGTTATCACCGTCATATCCGTAGAAAGACAACAATTCACGAACTTCCATTTCAACAAGTTCCAACAACTCAGCATCATCAACCATGTCAACTTTGTTCAAGAATGTTACCATTCTTGGAACACCAACTTGGCGACCCAAAAGGATGTGCTCACGAGTTTGTGGCATTGGACCATCTGTAGCCGCAACTACAAGGATAGCGCCGTCCATCTGAGCAGCACCTGTTACCATGTTCTTAACGTAGTCAGCGTGACCTGGACAGTCAACGTGAGCGTAGTGACGGTTAGCAGTTTGGTACTCAACGTGTGAAGTGTTGATTGTGATACCACGTTCTTTTTCTTCAGGAGCATTATCGATTGAAGAGAAATCGCGTACTTCAGCAAGACCTTTGCTCGCCAAAACAGACGAAATTGCAGCAGTCAAAGTTGTCTTTCCGTGGTCAACGTGACCAATTGTTCCAATGTTTACGTGTGGTTTGGAACGATCAAAAGTTTCCTTAGCCATTATTACTTAGGTTTAATTTATGTTACTACTTAATTAATTACAAACAAAAAATCAGATTTTGCAACATGATGCAAAACCTGTTCACAGAGCCAATGACGGGATTTGAACCCGTGACCTCTTCCTTACCAAGGAAGCACTCTACCCCTGAGCTACACCGGCTTTGGTTCTTTGAGCGGGAGACGAGATTCGAACTCGCGACCCTCAGCTTGGAAGGCTGACGCTCTACCAACTGAGCTACTCCCGCTTTAAAATAACCAAATACTGTGTTGTGGGGAGAGCAGGATTCGAACCTGCGAAGGTTACCCAGCAGATTTACAGTCTGCCCTCGTTGGCCGCTTGAGTATCTCCCCTACGCAATATTATTGGAGCCGATGGAGGGATTCGAACCCCCGACCCGCTGATTACAAATCAGCTGCTCTGGCCAACTGAGCTACATCGGCTTATCGTGAAATAAAGAACTAATTCCCTGTTTTCGGGTTGCAAAGATACATTATATTTATAATTCGCAATATGTTTTTACAAAAAAAATATAGGCAATAAAAAAAAGGCGCCCAGTGAGCGCCTTTAGTAATTAAAAATCAATTAATTAAGCATTTGTTAATTTGCCTTTATATTTTCTCACTTGTCGTCGGAGTGCTTCAACTGCTAGGTCTGTGGCCTCTTCAAAGGTTCTTGACTGCTTTTTGGCGAACAATTCCTTACCGGGCAAAAGAATGCGAACTTCAGCAATTTTATTACTCTTATCTTGCGCTTTATCCAATCTTAGAAAAACTTCACTGGTCACTATATTATCAAAAAACTGACTCAATTTTGAAACCTTTGAATTGATGAAATTGACAAGCTTAATGTCTGCATCAAAGTGAACTGAATGAACTTTAGTACTCATGGGATTAGTTATTGTGCCCCCGTGGGTGGGCTGATTTATAAATAGAATTAATTTGTTCGAAAGAATTGTGTGTATAAACCTGTGTCGCGGCAAGATTCGCATGACCTAAAATTTCTTTCAACACTTCAATGGCAACACCTTCATTGAGCAGATGGGTTGCAAAAGTATGTCTCATGATATGTGGGCTTTTTTGATTCATTCCTGTGACCTGCGAAAGGTAGTAATTTATTTTTCTGTAAACAAATTTGGGGTACATTTTTTTTTGTGAATCTGTGTAGAAGACAAATTCGTGGTTACAACTCAGTCGTTTTTTTGAAGCAATGATTTGGAGTAAATCTTGATACAGTTCATCACTGATTGCTATATCTCGCTCTTTGTTTCGCTTTCCGAGAACACGAATATGTCTTTGGGAAACATCTGATTCTTTAAGGTGAATTAATTCAGAAAGGCGAATTCCGGTTTGATACAAAGTTTCAAAGATCATTTTGTCGCGAAAACCAAAATCATCATCTGAAAAGAGCGCATCCATTTTTTCTATAGCAATTTCCTTTTTTTGAACGAATTCTGGCAATCGCTTTGGCATTTTTGGACCTGTAACAGCTGCAAATGGATTGACATCAACACAGGCCCGTGTCATCAAGAATTTATAAAACGAGCGATTGGAGGATAGTTTGCGATTTACGGTTTTGTTGCTTATTTTAGCTTTGAGCAAAGAAACCGCCCATGTTCTGACCATGGGCGCGTTCACTTCACGAATATCTGCTAAGCTTTCTGGATTGATTTCCGAAAAATCGAAAAACTGCTGAATATCTTTCACATAAGCCAAACAGGTATGTTCAGAATAGCGCTTTTCTTTGACGAGATATTGTTCGAAATTATTGAGCATAAAAAAAGGAGACCTATGGCCTCCTTAACGTAAAATATCGAGTAATGTTATATTATTGCTCTGAAGACTTCATTTTCTGCTTGTATGCAGCGCGAATTTCTTGTTGACGCATGGTTACAGAAGGTTTGGTGAATTGCTGACGCGCACGCAATTGCTTCATTGTGTTTGTTTTCTCAAACTTCTTCTTGTATCTCTTTAGCGCTCTTTCGATGTTTTCGCCTTCTTTAACTGGAATAATTAACATATCTTTTTTCTATTAGTTTTCAAATTTCAGGGTGCAAAAATAGTCAATATTTTATACGAACCATAATTATTTCAAAATTTCTCTTGAAATAACTACTTTTTGTATTTCAGATGTCCCTTCCCCAATGGTCATCAGTTTGGCATCGCGCAAAAACTTCTCTGCGGGATATTCTTTTGTATAACCATAACCGCCCATAATTTGCACAGCTTCATTACCGTTTTTCACAGCCGTTTCACTCGCAAAATATTTGGCGTAAGCACCCTCTTTGGTCATGGGTAACTTGTTGTTTTTGAGATATGCGGCTTGAAAAGTAAGCAATTCAGATGCTTCACAATTGGTTGCCATATCTGCCAATTTGAAAGAAATGCCTTGGAAAGCGGCGATGGGTTTACCAAACTGTTCGCGTTCCTTTGCGTATTTAACAGATGCTTCATAAGCTCCACGTGCAACACCACAACTTAAGGCAGCAATCGAAATTCTACCACCATCAAGGATTTGCATAGCCTGATAAAAACCTTGTCCAACTTCACCGATAAGATTTTCTTGGGGTACACGAACATTGTCGAAAATCAACTCGGCAGTTTCAGAGGCACGCACGCCCAATTTGTCTTTAATTTTTACTGCTGAAAAACCTGGAGTTCCTTTTTCTATTATAAATGCTGAAATGCCTTTGGAATCGAGCAATTCACCTGTTCGAACCAAAACAACTGCAACATCGCCTGAGAGACCGTGTGTAATCCAGTTTTTAGCACCATTGATTACCCAATCGTTGCCATCTTTTACAGCAGTCGTTTTCATGCGCATGGCATCAGAACCTGTGTTTGGTTCAGTCAAGCCCCAAGCACCAATAAATTCTCCGCTGGCCAGCTTTGGTAAGTACTTCTTTTTTTGTGCTTCACTTCCGTGATAATAAATATGTCCAGTGCAAAGTGAATTGTGTGCAGCAACGCTTAAACCAATACCTCCGCATACTTTTCCAAGTTCAATTAATGTCGTTACATATTCATCATACGAAAAGCCACTTCCTCCATATTCTTCGGGAACAAAAATACCAAGCAAGCCCAGTTCACCTAGTTTTTTCATCGTTTCAACAGGGAAATATTCATCTGCATCCCATTGGTTCATGTAGGGTCTAACTTCCTTCTCAGCAAAATCTCTAACCATTTGCTGAATCATTTTTTGATTTTCGTTTAATTCAAAGTTCATTGTTCGATTCTTAATACATTAATAAGCAACTAAATTCATAATATGTTTGCTGAAATCCGTGAGTTTGTCTCGACCATTCAGAAATGACAATTCAATAATAAAAGAGAAACCGGCAATTTGCGCATTTTGGCTCGAAATCAGTTGTGCAGCGGCTTTTGCTGAGCCTCCTGTAGCCAACAAATCGTCGTGAATTAAAACCCGGTCATTTTCATTTACGGCATCTTGGTGCATTTCAATTTCTGCCAAGCCATATTCCAAAGCATAAGATTGAGTAACCTTATGATAAGGCAATTTCCCTTTTTTCCGAATCAACACAAAAGGTAAATTGAGCATCATGGCCAAGGGATAGCCCATTAAGAAACCACGACTTTCGATGCCAGCAATTTTAGTGATGCCCAGTTCTTTCACTTGCGCGGCGATGGCTTCAACCATATCGCGAGAAAGTTGGGGGTTCATCATGAGTGGAGTAATGTCTTTGAAAACGATGCCTGGAATTGGAAAATCGTGGACATCGCGAATCTCTTGTTTTAATCTATCTTCAAGTTTCATGGCGCAAAAGTAACATAAGCTTCGATTTTCTTAACATCATCGGGCTCAATTCCTTTTGAATTTAACAAATCTTCAAGCTTTTGATAGGGGCCGTGTTGTTCGCGATAGTTCACAATAAGCTTAGCTAAATTATAAGAAATATACGGATGTTGGGCCAAAGTCTTCATGTCTAGCGCATTAACATTGAGTTTTTTAATTTTTGACAAATCGACTTTCAATTTGGGTTTAATGGCTTGAAAAGTTTCAGGTGACAGACCATAGACCTCGCTAATTTGATCCACAGAAGCAAAACCGCCCAGTTTATCTCTAAAGGTAATAATGCGTTCGGATAATTTTTCGCCGATTCCTTTCAAAGCCATGAAATCTTCGCGCGTGGCGGAGTTGATTTCCAGTTTTTGTTCGACTGGTTTTTTCTTATTGAACACCAAAAAAGGCTGCCATTCGTCGACGCGTGTGGAGTCGAGCACATAGGCATCATAAAGTTGATTGATGTTGTAGAAACCACCAATTCGGTTGCGGTAGGATATGAGCACCTCGCTTTGCCTTTCTGATAAACCGAGATTTTGCCATGCCGCCATTGACATTGTATCAGGGTCAAAGGGCGCTTTAGGCAGCGGACGTTGATAGTCCTTTTTGTTTTCTTTGTAATGAAATTTAGTTTTTGCCTTTTTTTCTTGTTTCTTTTTCTCGAAAGCTGCCTTGAACTCAATTTCTTCTTCAGTTAAGGAAACGTGCAAAGGATCAGCTTGATACCGAAAAAATTTGGGCAATACAATTAGGGCGAACACCAGCAATAAAAGAACAAGTGAACCCCGTTTCTCACGGCGGTTAAATTTCAGTTTTTTAAGGGGGGCATTGCTGGCCACAGCGCATTATTTATACTTAACGATTTCGCCAGATTTGAGTCTCTTGAAGTAGGACTTTAAATCTCTTCGAACTTCTCCAGAGAGTAATAGGAGCCCTAGAATATTTGGAAAGGCCATCGCGAGAATCATCATATCAGAAAAATCCAAAACACTACCTAAAGCAACAGAGCTACCTAAAACAACGAAAAACAAGAAGATGATTTTGTAGGCATTTTCCATTTTTTTCGTGTTTCCGAACACATAAGTCCATGCTTTTAGCCCATAATATGACCATGAAATCATTGTGGAAAAAGCAAATAAAATTGCAGCAACAGCCAAAACATAAATTGACCAAGAGCCAAGGGCTTGCTCAAAGGCTTTGCTTGTCAATTGAGAACCTTCAAAACCTTGCGTATCGGCTGCAAAACCCGTAAATATCAGAACTAGCGCAGTCATGGTGCAAACAACCACAGTATCAATAAATGGCTCGAACAATGACACTAAACCCTCGCTAATGGGCTCATCAGTTTTAGCGGCTGAATGGGCAATAGAAGCTGAACCTACACCAGCCTCATTAGAAAATGCTGCGCGTTTGAAACCTACGATAATAACACCAATTATACCGCCATTAAGGGCAGATGCACTGAACGCACCGTCAATAATTTGCGCAAATGCACTACCCAATTGTGAAATATTTAAACCAATGATAAGGAGCGCACTCAATACGTAAATCCCTACCATAAAAGGAACGATTTTGTCTGTCACCTTGGCTATCGATTTAATCCCGCCGATAATTACGACACCTACAAAAATGGCCATTATGAGTCCAAAAACAATTCCGTATTCTTTAATCCATTCTAAGCCTGGAACACCACTAGCTTGAGCAAAAGCTTGATTCACTTGAAACATATTGCCCCCACCAAATGAGCCACCGATGCATAATAACGCAAACATAATAGCAAGTACTTTCCCAAGTTTGCCAAGCTTCATTCTTTCCAAACCGCGTGATAAATAATACATAGGCCCACCAGAAACAACGCCATTTTCATCGATTGAACGGTATTTAACGCCAAGGGTGCATTCAACAAATTTGGAAGACATGCCAATTAAACCGGCAACAATCATCCAAAAAGTAGCACCAGCACCACCTACACTTATGGCAATGGCTACACCTGCAATGTTTCCCAAGCCGACAGTGCCGCTGAGTGCCGTTACCAAGGCTTGAAAATGAGAAACTTCACCTTTGTCCTCTGGTCGGTCGAATTGACCACGAACCAATTGAAAAGCATGCTTAATTCCAGTTACATTAATGAAGCCCATTCGGAATGTAAAAAACAATGCGCCTAACACCAACCAAACTACAATAATCGGCACATCAGATGATTTAGTTGTTTGATTCGGATTGTAATAAGGACTTTTCTCTGAATATTTGATGTAGGCCAAATTACGTGCAGATTTATTCAAAGAACCTTGTTTGAAAAGTGGGTCGCCAGGTTGAACCAAAAATTTAATTTTACCAGAACCCACAGCGTACAAGAAAATAGTGTCGTTATCAATTTGAATTTCAGCAACCGCTTGCTCATGTTTCACCAATGAATTTTCCTCAACCAGCCAATTCAAGAGGGTATATTCTTTTGATGGGCTGTAATTTGGAGTCGTGAGAAACATGGAGTCAATCATAACCTGTTTAGAATAAATCGACTTGAAGAAAATCTCTGCTCCGATAAAATCCACAATGGGTTTAATTACGGATTCCATATGCTCCATAATTCCATTTGCAGGCACTTTAGCACTCAAACGCGTAGAATCATTGTTAGCATCGACAACCAAAACCGATAAACTCATACCTTCATTTAAGTCACCAATTTTATCTTGATAAATGGACGCTGAAGATACATTCCAGTAATAGCGAAATGGAGCTTTGCCTTGGGACACAACAACTTGAGCTTGTGCGTTTTTGATAGCTCTAGAGGTATCAGTAATTTGTATTGTCGCCTTAATTTGTGCAACTGATACATGAGAAACAAAAAGAAGTAATAAAACTGTGTATAATCTAAGCATGTTTTCCTTAATTTAGCGGGTGATTGGTTCATGAAAAAATCAACCATCCATTTTTTTTGAAGCGCTAAAGTAAGAAAATTTTTAGAAAGCCAATTACGAGCAGTCACGAAGTGAATTTACAGGAATTGGCGAAACATTATCGTGCTTCTACTTTCAGACTGAGCATCCCAGCAATTCTGAACAACTCATAGAATGCCTCGATGCGGGCATATTGGTTATCGAGATGATTGAGTTGGGTTTGGACGTATTGATTGCGCACATTCAATAAATCGAAAGAAGACACCGAACCAAAATTAAAGCGCTCTATAGACATATCATACAACTTCTGTGCATAGATTATATTCTCGCCAGACACTTCAATCAAACGACTTCGCATGACATACATATGGATTAAAGTTTCAGTATTGTTGCGAACGGTACGTTTCAAATCCTCGATATTCATCTGGGTAATTTCCTCGTTGATTTTTGCAACTTCTATGGCTCGTTTGGATTTCCAATTGTTGTACAGATTGTAGCGCAAAGTGGCTCCAGCAAAGTAATTTGGCACAGACACACTGGCGTTAAACAAGTTGTTCTCCAATTCGCGAAACGAATTTCTTGAATATTGATAGCCCGCCTGAACAGCCACCACGGGATATAAAAACGACTGCTGCAATTGGGTATTTGTTTCAGCCAAACTCATGTTTAGGTATTGATTCTGAAGATTTCGGTTGTTTTCGTAAAGACCTTTTCGAAGTTGTTCAAAATCAATCAAAGGCAAAACAAAATCGAGCGGGTCGGTGGGATTAAACAAAGTATCCAATTCAAAATTCATGAGTAAACTCAAGTTGCGCAAGGCATTATCGTAAGAAATCTCTTGCAACAAAACATTCATGGAATCGCTGAGCAGCTGGTTTTTGAATTGCATTAATTCAAGAGAATTCGAACTGCCGTATTCTTGTTTAATTTCGATCATTTCAATTCGTTCGCGAGAAAAGCCGAGCAATTGACGCAGCAGATTCAATTTATTCTTGTGCAACACAGCGCTGTAGTAAACCTTAATGACTTCGAGAACCGTATTTTCAACAATCAACATGGCATTTCCGCGTGATTGCTGCTCTAAAAAATCCAAACGCTGCTTGTTCATTTTTACAAAAAAGCCACTAAACACGTTCCAATTCAAGTTGATTGATGGCTGAAATGACTGCTGCAAAATGAGTCCCGGTGTAAATGTGAATGGATTATTTCGGTTGTCTTGAATCACATTATTAAAATTTGCATTCAAGGTTACAGTAGGAAAAAGACCCGCTTCCGACCACGTATTATTTCGATCCGCAATGTCTATCTGTCTTTTTGAAATTTGGATTTGATAATTGCGTTCGAGGGCCAAATTAATGGCTTCTTCGAGACTCAAATTTTGCGCAAAAGTTGTGGTGTGAAACAACGAGGCAGCAAAAAATATCAGCAATCCAAGAGACTTATTGAACTTCATTGATATCATTTTTTATTTTTTTCAAAGCAGGCTCAACATCCTTCGGTTCAGGGGTTTTACCTTTAAAAAGCAAATGAAGAAAACGAAGGAAATCGTTACCAAATAAAATTGCCGCTGGGAAAAACAGCAAAATCATTATAGTGCCAAACATGACACCAAATGCAATAGAAACAGCCATCGGAATGAGGAACTGAGCCTGCATCGATGTTTCAGAAATGAGCGGTAAGAGACCAGCCACTGTGGTAACAGTGGTCAACAAAATTGGTCTGAATCTCGATTTAGCAGCCTCAAGAGCAGCCTCCTTTATACTCATTCCTTGTTTTAAAACATCATTATACCGGTCCATAAACACAATACTATCGTTCACCAAAACACCCAACAAACCAATCATACCGAAAGCACTTAGGAGTGAGACTGGAATACCCACGAATCCGTGACCAATAATTGCTCCCGCGATACCAGCTGGCAAAACCAAGAAAATCAAAAGCGCTTGATACAATGATTTGAAGTGAAGCATGATAATGATAATCATGATAATGAGCACAATCAAAGTCATCGACATCATGGAATCGCCGCTTTTCTTACTTCGTTCGGCTTGACCAAGTGCCACAACATCTACACTTGGAAACATTTGTTTCAAAGTTGGAATAATCTCTGAAGATATATGCTGATTCACATCACCGGTCAAATCTGGATTGCGCACATCGGCAGAAATTGTAACCAAGCGCATGCCGTCACGGCGTTTTAGATTTTCGTATCCACGTCCGATGGTATAATCTGCCACTTCGCGCAGCGGAATTTCCATGCCTTGAGCCGTTTTGATGCGCATATTTTGTACATCGGAAACAGAGGAACGATCGGCACGCGGATAACGCAACCAGAGTTTTACCTCATCTGTACCTTTTATCAAGCGTTGCACTTCTTGCCCGAAGAAGCCTTGTCTTATTTGGTTCAAAATATCGGATCGGGTGAGGCCATACATTTCCGCTAATGGCTTCATTTCCAAATACATTTCCTTTCGTCCTGGCGTTTGATCATCCATAACGTTAATTGATTCTGGATGTTTGTTCAACTCCTCTTTGAAATATTTATTCGCTGCTTTCAATGCGGCTTCATCGGTTGAACTTAAACCATAGGCCACAGGTTTTCCCCAGCGACTCATGCCCGTTACAACAAATTCTGAAGAAACTCGAACAGCATCTGTCTCCTCCAAGCGATCGATTAATCCGTTCATAAATTCTTGGATAGAAGCCTTTTTACCTTCTGCATCGCAAAAAATCTGGACGTTCGCCACGTGATTTCCAACCTGACCGATATTCTGTGTCCACCCAACAAAAGTTACATAATCGCTCATCAAAGTGTCGCCTGTCTCGTCAATAATTCGCTGATTTTCGGCATACACTGCATCCATAGCAACATCGATAAACTCATGAGCCACCCGTTTGTTTTCACCAGGCTCGTAGGCCACCTCAATGGTAAACATGTCTGGTTCGATGTTTGGGAAAAAGGTGAATCCAATTCTACCCGAACCCAAGTTCCAGAAACCATAAATCACAAAAATCAAAGGAAAGAAAACAAACAACCGATAAATTTTCCCTGATGAGATAAAATTTACCGTGGTACCAATGAAATACTCTTTGAAAAAAGTAATCATCACATCAGCCGCTTTACGGGTATATCCTTCAATTTGCGATTTGTTGAAGCCCAAGAAAATCATTACAATAGCCAAAATCAAAATGGCGAACGGGAATAGAACCGTTGCAACAGTAGGATTTTCAGGAATCAAACCTGTGCCATAGAAAATCAGGCCGAAACCTGCTAACATCAATAGTAAGCCAATATACCAAGGCCACTGCCCCACTTTTTCTTCGCTGAGAATTTTCTTACTCGCCAAGTGCGACGGCAACACAAAAAATGCTTCAAACAAAGAAAAAACCAAACTAGCAATTACGACAATAGCCATTTCGCGCATCATCTCCATGCCTTCAATGAAAAGCAGTAATGAAAAAGCCACAATTGTTGTAAGCACCGACGTGAAAACAGGTTTCAAAACTTCTAAAGTTCCTTCGAGTGCTGCCTTGGGCGCAGACTTGCCCTGTTCGTAATGCGTGAAAACATTTTCGGCAATTACAATACCATCATCCACTAATATACCGACTACGAGAATCATCCCAAACAAGGTAATCATGTTGATGGTGATGCCAAATGACAAGCTCAAGATGAACATGCCCAAAAAGGAGAAGGGAATCCCGAAAGCCACCCATGCTGAGAGTTTCAAATTCAAAAACAAACCCAAAGCCACGAGTACGAGGATAAGACCCACTTTACCATTTGCCGTTAGCAGGTCAATGCGCTCTGACAACATTTCATCGAAGGCAAAAAGCACATTGATTTTATAATCTGCCTCTGTTTCGTTGAATTTTTCTGCGTATTTTTTTACCGTTTGAGCAATGGAGCGTAAATCTTGGTCTGTTGTTTTTTCGAGATTAAAAATCACAGTGGGCTTACCATTGAATCGGGCCAACTCACTGTTTTCGTTCAATTCGAATCGAACATCAGCCACATCTTTGAGCAAAAGACTTTGTCCGCCTTGCACGCCACGAATTACGATTTGTCCTAATTCTTCAGCATTCGTGGTGCGGGATGAACTTCTAATTATAATTTCTTTATCTGAACCGCGGATAATACCGGCCGTGAGGTCGATATTTTTCGATGCAATGGCTCTTGAAATTTCGTCGAACGTGATTCCATAGCGCAACAAATCTGATTCTCGAACCTCAACCACGAGTTCAACTTCTGGGAACACATCTTTTCGAATTTGCGTCACCGTTTTTGAATTGAGCAGCTCATTTTCAACATCTTGCGCCTTCATGCGAAGATCCATCAAGCTCAGAGATTCATTGTTCAAGCTAATGCCAATCACCATTACAGTGCTGGCCATGCCCCCTGTTTTCAATCGCTTGATGATGGGTTTTTCGGCACCTTGAGGAAAAGAATTGATGGAGTTTATGGCATTTTCGACGTCCGAAAGCAGTTCATCCATATCGGCATTTTGGTAGGCCTCAATGGAATTAGAACACATGTTTTCTGAAGAGGTGGTCGCGATATGTTCAATGTCTTTTAATCCCTTTACGGCTTGTTCAATTTTAATAGCCACCCCCTCTTCCATTTCCTCTGGAGAAGCACCTGGATACATAACCGAAATCTGTATGCGCATCGGATCCAACTCTGGAAAGAACGAACTTTTCATGTTGAGCAAAGACCAGAAACCAAACAAACTGATGATTACAATGAATGCGTTGGTCCAAATAGGATATTTAATGAAAAAACCAATTAAATTTCTCATAACCAATTATTTAGGAATACCAACAACCTTGGCGCTGTCTGCAATAGACTCGGATGAATTGATGAGCACCTGCATATTCTTGTTGAGTCCGCGCACCAGCAAAGTGTCAGGAAAAGAAGCAACAATTTCGATTGGCACTTGTACAATAGAACTGTCGCGAATGATTCGAACTGCATTGTTCTTTACAGCCAAATATGGGAGCGCCATGACCTCTTCATACGATTCTTTGTTGAGTTTAATGTGCACATACATGCCGTTGTACAAAACAGTTCCACCTGTTGCTGCGATGCTAAAAAAGACATCGAGCGACTGTGTCATTTTATTCACCACATCAGAAATACGAACCAAGGTAGCCACACCTACTTTTTTACCAGTAACGTCGTAAACATCCACTTTTCCCTTTTGTTGGTAAAGCGCCAATTCTTCCATGCGAATAGGAATTTTCAACTCATAATCACCTGTTCTGAGTGCAGAGGCGATGCGAACTCCTGGGTTGATGATGGAGCCCGGCTCAAGATATACATCGGTTACTGTGCCTGAAAATGGTGCGTAGTATTTGTGTTTTTCTAATCGCAATTCTTGGCTTTTGATGTTGTTGAATTCTGCGAATATGTTGCGTTGATTGAGCAGTAAATTCAATTTTCTAGAATTCACTGCGGGCAAATTTTGTAAAGGTTTGTTGATGTCGATACCAGACAAATAGCTATCCCATGCCGCAAATTCTTCTGGGAAATCAAGTTTGATGTCGGGCATCACCTGTACCAAAAGCGTTATAAAAGTGCTCTTTCTGGCGCTCAAGGCATATTTGGCCTCCTCGGCATCCACTTCAAAGAGGAGTTGACCTTTAGAAAAGCGAACACCTGGTTTCAGGCGGAGTGAACCTTCTTTTAATTTGCCTGAAACTTCAAAAGCGATGTCGAGCGTTTGTCCAGCATTTAACTGCCCATATGCTTCAAGGAAAAAAGTGCGCATTTTATTTTCTACTTCCAAAACTGGCACGTAAACCAGATCACTGACTTCACGTGATTCCTTGGCAACTGTTTCTTTTGCTCTAGTGCAATAATGTAGGCCTGCCAGAAGCAATAGAACAGAAGCAATGATTACAATTGTATTTAATTTCATAGGTATATAATTTGTCTAACTACAATTTGAGCATGCAAATGTAGAAACGGAATGCTGTTCCATTTGGAGAAAGTGATGAGCGGTATTTTTGGGGTCTAAAGAAAATGCGGGGCTTGGATTAATGAATCACTAGCCAAAATTTAAGACTTGGTGAATAACACACTTGTGGCAAAATTTGTTTGATAGAGAAAAAAACAAATACGCAAAAAAAAGCATTACACTTTGAACTCTTCGTCCTGAGAAAAATACTCGATAATTGCTTCTTTCATCAGGTGTTCTTGTTCGCGTTGGCCTAATTCTGGTAGCGGTTTTTTAAGTTCAAAATGGGGCCAGCCATCTTCATCTCTTCCAACAAATTCGTAATAGCCTGTTGGCATCAACACGGTGCAAATGGCCACGTGCATCAAATCCACTTTTTCGTCCTTTTTGAACTCTTTGTAGCCTTGACCGAGCTCTTGCACGCCAATCAAAAAAAGAATCGATTGCACATCCAAACCACCACCGAAGCGGTCGTCTAGTTTCTTTACCAATTGTTGAAAACGAATTTCTATATCAAAGTCCATAGTTGTTTTTTAATTTTTTTGAAAACGCAGCGCTTTCAATCCTTGATTGGTCTCCAAAACAAGTTGGTATTGCCCTGCAGATAAACTTGAGAAGTCCAACTCACTTTGGTAAAAACCCGACATCACTTTTTGTCCCACCGCATCATAAACAACAAAAGTTATTGCTTGAAGTTCATCTGGCAGCTGAATATTCACAACGGCATTGCTCGGATTGGGATAAAAGGAGAAACCGATTTCTTCAAAACTATCCAAAGCGAGAATGGAGGAATTGGTCACGGTTTCGAGGCTGCTGATTTGGTTATCCAACTTTATGAGCACAACGCTGGCACCTCCAATTTCCATCCCTGCATCTCCAGTGTACCCAACAATTACAAAGTATCCAGGACTATCAATAGATTTAATTATTCTTTTCAAATTAATTTTCGATCCAAAAACCGTGTGGTTATATCCTACATAATCTAAATTGATATTGTAACCATATAGCAATGCGCGCGGACCGTTGTTTAAAACAAAACTTGGATTTTGCGTTTCAACAACTCCAATAACATTATTTGGTTCAACAGCACAAATACCCACCATGGATTCCATCAAAGAATTTTCAAAATAAAAATGCGTTGGCAAAAACACTGTTCCATCTAGCTGACACATTATTCTAAATGATCTGTAATTATCTTCTTGAAATGGGTTTGGAGTATAATTTCCATGAATATAAATTCGTTCGTCCGTTTTAACGAGACCACTTATTTCGCCAGTTCCTTGTCCGACTAAATAGTCTGTTCTGCTCCAAATAATATTTCCATTAAAATCTATTCGAGCCATCCACGCATCTGACGTTGTGGTGCCCCATTTACCAGCAATTAATACAGAACTTGCATCGAATAAGGCACACGCGTATACCACATCATCTTCTAAACCTGAATATGTCTCTTGCCAAACCGCATCTCCATTTTCGTCAGTACGCACCACAAAAGCATCTTTTCCTGCATGACCTTCGCCCTCAACTTCTCCTACCAATAATACGCCATTATCTGGTAATAAAACGGCGTCCCATAGGCGTTCCCAGTTATTTGTTCCGTAGGTTTGCTGCCACTGAAATTCGAAGTTTTCGTTGAGTTTAATGAGGTAAAAATCATAATTGGCATTGTTTGAAAACGAATTGGAATAACCTGCAATCCAATAACCTTCGTTTTCTTTGTGCATCACTTTTACGCCGATATCCGAACGTTCACCTCCAAAAAAATGAGCGTTCATGAAATTGCCCAATTTATCCACTTGCATCAATAAAACTTGATTGGGTGATTGACCAGAGCTGGAACTGGAGCCTACAATTACATACGACGAATCGCTTTCCAATTGGATGACATCCATACCAACGTCGTAGCCGTTGCCGCCGTAGGTTTTATAAAAATACTCTTGTGAAATGGCCCATGTCGTTAAGACCAAAAAACAGCCCAATGAAATTATTTTTGTTGCCATGTGATTCTAAATAAAAGTGAATGACCAAAACCTGTGTTGGCGAATGTGCCTAAAACATCCTGAGAACTTAAGCCCATTCTAAATTGCGCCAATTTAACGTCTGCATAGAACCCGATACGGGCACCGCCAAATCCGCCATAACTGCCGTGCAAACCTGCAGCAAAAACGCGATTTGGTTGCCAATGAACACCAGCGAAGGCTTGCGGCAAATACATGATTTGTGTGTAAACATTCAAACCAAAAAAGCTTTGAAAAGTGTTGCTCGAATTGCGATCTACGATTTTGGCAACTTGCAAAAACCCGGGCAGCCAAACGTTTTTACCGCCCGTTTGTCGAACCAAATTTAAGGTATCCGCCAATGACAGAGCTTCATTGTTTGATAAATCTTGTATTTGATTCAGCGTGAAACCAGTATAGCGATAGTTGGTATCCACATCATAAGAAAAAGAGGCGCGATTGTAGCGAACAAAGCCCACGTTTTGTGCTGAAAGCTGAATCAACACTTTATGTTTTCCAAGCACTACGGGCACACGCATATCTACATCTATTGCTGCACCAATACCATTTGAAAATCCACCTAAACTATTTCCTTTGTATGAACCGACCAAAATAAGATCAGTGGTGTCTTTGTTGGTGTTTTGACGGAATACGCCATTCACAAGGTCCATACTCTGAAAACCAGCACTGTTTACCAGACTCAATGCAAAAGTGGAACGCGTTTTTTTATCCAAAACACCAAAACCAATTTTCTGGTGACTCATTTGAAAAAATCTTGTATTCGTAAGGTCTATGGCACCATCAAAGTTGGCATTACCATTGGCTAAAAGTTTGAACAAATCTGAGGAGTATGACGCAGCAAAATAATTTTGATAGCCAGCCAAAATAACCAAACCAAACTCTTTCTTTTTGAAAAGATTTACGGTATAATCGGTATAAATCACATCTGAACTCAAAATACCACCCGTACGATTCATGCCATTGGCGCTGAGCATTTTGAATGAATTGGACTTCATTTCGTCGGAAATAAAACCACCAAAAAGTATCATTCGACTGATGTCAGACCCCAAATGATTGGAATGGATTTGACCTGTTCCACTCCATACCAGTTCTCGCTTAATTGTGGTAGAATCGTGATAAATGGGCAGAGTTTGCTGTGCGAAAGACACAGTAACAAAAAAAGAAATCAAAACTGAAATATGGCGCATGGTGTATGTATGTTTTACTTCAAATCGGTTTTAGCATCAGATTGCAAAGATAATGCTTCGAAAGAATAAATCGCCTTGCTTAACAATTGAGACGTTATAAAGCATCCATAGGTTGGCAGCATGTTTTTCTGGTTATCGAAGCCCTTCATAAACGGTCAGTTTAAAATTATCTACTTTAAATGCGCCTTGACCCGCAAGCCAGGCAAAAATTTGAATTTCGTCGCGTTTCATATTGCGCACATCTGCTGAATAAAATATATGTTCCACTTTGATCCATGTATTTGTCTGAAATTTCTCGTGCTCATCAAGGTGAAGATATTGATCGTAATATGGCTTTCCTCGGTGACGCATTTTAAACACAATTCTTGGCAATACGTCTTTAACATTACCCGTGCAAAAAACAGATGCCTCAAGTTTGAAAATAACATTTTTCTTACTAGTGATTTCCGGATATTTCAAGACAAGATCTTTGGAATATATTTGATTGTCGTTGACCCAAACGCCTTCAGGTTCATGCTCGGAATCCCAATCCACGGGCACCCAAGAATCTGATTGAAACGAAAAGCGAAACTGCTTGGCTACGGTTAATTTATCCAATTCATTTTCCAGTCTATATTCGGCTGGCACATCTTTGTTAACGAGTAACAAGTCTTCAAAATTAACCACAGCCTGGGTTCTCATGAAACTAGCCCAGTAGGCATCTTTGGTCATGCGAGAGGGATGAATTAAACCCTTGTGCAGCTGCCAAGTTTGGAATTGGTTGAGGCCGATGCATACCATCACAACAGAAAAAGCGAAAATTTTGAATCCTAATTTTTGTTTGATGACATGTTGCAAAAAAAAGCCCAAAGGAATGAACAAAACCAAATACGATTGCACCAGAGCGCGCTGACCAAATGATTCGGCGTACCACCAGCACGTCCAAGATGAAAGCACATAAACATTGAGCAATGTGAAAATAAACAGCGCTAAAAAAGCTGAATTTTTATCCCTCCGCATGATCCAGAAACCCCAACAACTCAACAAGAAAACAGGTGTGTAAACCAACCAACCTTTGCGTGCGCTGAATAAAAAATCTACGGTATGTGGACTAAAAAAATCAAAGCCTTCGCCAGCATTATTGTATGCATCAATGAAAAAATGACCCGTTGCCAGTTTGTAATATACCAATTGAAGAGCGCCAAGCAAAAACACCACAATGGCTATTGCAAGGATTTGCTTTTTGTGCGCTTTGATGAGTTGCCATTTCTGCAACAACGATTCTTTGTTGGTGACCTGCCAAAACAAAGGAATCAATACGGTCAAAATTTCTGTAGCTCTTATCAATGAAGCTAGGCCTATTGACAAACCCAACAGCACACTGTTTTTAATACTTGGTTGCTTGTGCCAACGGATGGTAAACCACAAAATCAAGGCATAAAACAAAAACAAATGTCCATGCGGCATGGCAACCATTGTGGTGGTCGTGAAATAGAAATTGGTGCCCGCGAATAGTATTAACAATAGCAATGCTGCAATTTTCTCAGTGAAAAAATGAAGCAATACTTTTCTTGCCATCCACAAACCCAAAAGCACATAAAAGCAGTGCCCAGCAATAATCGACCATTGATATGGCGCAGAAAAACCATCTTGCGCGTAACCCAAGAAAGGAGCGAGCCAATGGCCAACGAAAAAAAATGGCGCATAAATTAATGCAAAACCGATTGGATATTTGATGACCTGATTGCCCGTGTCGGCATACCAAAACTGATAATAAGAAGGTGTGGAATTGTATTGTTCATTCAAGCGCTCAATCCACGACCAATCCGTTAAAAAAGGGTCTTTGTAAATGAAATTAGCAGGAAGATGTAGGTAGGCGCCATATACATCCCAGGAGAGAACATTGTTGGGAAAATGGTTCGCTAATTCCCAAAAAAACCAGATGGAAATAAAAAGTAGGACATACCGAGATATGTTTTTCGACAACATCAGAAGCTACTCGTCAATTTCAAGCTGCTATATACCCTAAAAGCCAAAAATTGGCCAGAGAAGATATTGGCAACTTGCCCGGAGTTGGGTGAATTGAAAACAGCTGTAACGACCAGTCGCTCCATAGATTTTACAGCAGGTATTTCATTTTCTGAGAATTCAAAAACGACTTCGCTATTTACGGGTACAATTGGAGCAAAATTTGATAAGCTTGAAGAACCAGCTATTGGAGCCGATGCGTTTTTTGTGAGTAAGATATTATTCTGTGCATCAATAATTTGAATCGATAAAGAAGCTCCAAAAGAATAAGCATTGGATGCAACAATTTTGATATTACCCGATTTTGGGTCAATAGCGCCAGTTTCTCCCAATTTCAAATTGAAAGTATCGCGCAAGGTTAAATTATTCATTCCCAAAGACAAAGGCATATCCGCAGTGAGAAAAGCACGAACAAAACTGGTGCTAAACAATTCATCCCAACCACCTGAAGTGTTGCCATAAGGATTCAATTCAAAGCTAAAATTCACTTTCAAAAGATTAGGCAAGTTTTCTATAAACTGTTCTATTGTTGAATTACTCGAAGTCAGGTTGATTTGGTGGGTTGAAGCCTGCAAATCGTCCCAAGTACCCAAAGCTTGATTGATCCAAATCCAAGGACCCACCTGCGGATGCGTAAGAAAAACGCTGTTGTTTTGTGCGTTTATGCCTTCTAAACTTTCTATTTTGGCACGGGCACCCACTTTGATCCCGTTGTATAAGGTCATGGTCAAATTCACATTTTCCATATCTATAGCACCAGCAACCACAAGATCCATAAAATCCAAATCAATATCTTGTTGCTCTTCTATAATTCGATTGCCAAAATAGCCGCGTGCATAGCTTGGTTTTAAATCTTGAAAAGCTACTTCAAAATTCACAACTTGACTTGTGCTCACCATAACAGGACCGCCATTGGGATCAGTTTTCACGCGGAATTGAGATTGTATGGAATTGAATAAAGTGCCATTAACACCTGCAAGATTGATTTCATAGCCCGACAAATCAATTTCTTGAATAATGGAGCTCGGATTGCCATTAGAACCAGCGGGCACTTCCACTTCTAATGAGAATACAACGCCATTTTTAGAAACGCCAGGTAAGATTAGTGTAACAATACACATGGTAGCAATAGGTGATTTCACCTCAACCAAAGCGCGACCAGAACGCACCATGATTTTTTTCAATTCTAAACCATCAAAATCGAAAGTATTGTCTTCAATTTGGTCGATGAATTGCGAACCTGCAGGCACAGAAACAGAAACAGGTATATTCACATTGTGCGCAATTACTGTATCAGGAATAGCAACAATATCGTCCATGTTGAGATTCAGAATGTCGCGGTTAATCAACAAATGATAAGAGCCATCGGTATTGACGCCCAAAATAGTGTCGGTAACTAAATCATCCATGTTCAGGGTGTCCTGAATCAACACCAAGCTCCAATCCGAATTCCACGAAACGGGTTCTTTGCGGCAGGCAAACGCTAAAAGAAGCGTAAAGACAAGCAATGTAGATTTTTTCATCTTCCAAAAGTATAAAAATTAAACCTTGAGATAAACAATTGTGCATCTAAAACGAAAAAGCTATTACTTTCGTTGGCGTGACAAACAATAAACCCATACTAAAAATTTTCCTGCCCTTTATTTTGGGCTTGGTGGGAGCACTTTCATTGGTGAATGCAGCTGATACACGCCTGCCAACATTTGTGTTGTATTTGTCTATTTACGCATTGCTATTCATTTTGGCAACCATGCTTGTATTGTCCATTTTTAATAAAAACAATAGCGTAATACATGTAATCACTTGGTTGTCAGTAGGATTTGTTTTGTCGATGCAAGCAAACATTACCCTAGACCCCAAACATTTTTCGCATATCGAAGTCGAAACCTACGAAGCGCGCATTGACCAAATCAATCTCACCAACACCAAGAAAAGTAAATTTGTGCGTTGTGAAATGAGTATGCTTTACGCCTATGATGCTTTAGAAAAACATGAAGTTAAAGGCAAAATTTTGGCTTTCATAGACACTGCTGCCTTTGGTGATTTTAAACTGGAGGATGTAATTCTTTTAAATTCTGTGCCACTGGCCATTAAAAACCAAGGCAATCCTGGCGAGTTTGATTTACAACTATTTTGGCGCACCAAAGGGTTCACGCATCAAGTATTTTTGGGTTTAGAAGATTTGACCTTCAAAGCCGCTGGAAATTACCGTGCAGGACTATTTGACCGCATGAAAACCAGCATCGTAAAAACCTTAGGTTTACATTTGACGGATGATGTTTTTGCTGTGGCTATGGGCATTCTTTTGGGCGATAAAAGCTATCTGAATTTAGAACTAAAAGATGCATTTTCTGGCGCCGGAGCCATGCATTTGTTGGCTGTTTCAGGATTACATGTGGGTATCTTTCTTGTGATTCTGCAATGGCTCTTCAAAACATTGGGTCGCCGCGTGCCCCGTTGGTTGCAATTCAGCCTAATCTTAATTATTCTTTGGACCTACGCTGGCATCACAGGATTTTCGCCTTCCGTGAACCGAGCCGTTACCATGTTCTCTTTTGTGGCTTTGGGCACTTTAACGGGTAGGCGCTACGATTCTATCAACGGACTTATTGCTTCTGCGATGATTTTATTGGCGATTAATCCGTATTTCATTTTCGATATAGGTTTCCAATTATCCTATGGTGCCATGTTTGGGATTTTTCTTTTTTCGCCCATCATCGAACGCAGCATATACATCAAACACAAATGGGTCAAATTTATTTGGTCGGGCACCGCGGTTGCTTTGGCAGCACAACTCACTACTTTTCCATTGACTTTGTACTATTTCCACCAATTCCCGAACTATTTTTTGATCACCAATTTGGGATTGATGGTGATTTCTGGTCTCATGATGGCGATTGGCTTGGGTTTAATTACACTGGGCAATATTCCCGCACTTGGAAGCGCTGTCGCCCTTCTTTTTGTGGTCACGATTACTGCGTTGATTGCCTTTGTGGAATGGGTTAGTCAGTTGCCCAATGCCATAACTACTGGTTTTCGCGTTTCCTTGTGGGAAGTTGCCCTGCTTTATCTCACGATGGGTGTTTTTCTCTTCGGATTGTATAAGGCCCGCAAAATTTGGATTTATCTTGGAATTTTAAGTTTAGTATTCTTTATCGGATTTCAGAGTTTTCAATCGATTCAAGATACTCAAGTTAGAGAAGTTTTAATCGTTAACGCCAACGACCCAACTTTTTTAATTCGGCGCGGTAAACAAGGTGATTTAATTGTGATGAGCAACAAAGAGAACATTGAAGAAAAAACGGACTTCTTAAAACGCGCTTTAGATGTGTATTATGGTATCGACACCAAACTGCATTTTGTAGCAAGAAAAAACGGAAACATTACCACAACCATTCCAGGATTGCAGTTTTTTACCAAACCCGCACTTATTCATCTGAAAATGGAAGACCAAACATACACTTTGATTTATGGCGACTATTTTAAAGACCAAGACTTGCTGGATGCTGATGTTTATATCGGAGGTCCTTGGGTTTCACAAGACATCATCTACGCTGTAGCTGACAAAAAGAAAATATGGATGATGAAGGATAAAGGGGCTTTTCGGGTGAAATTATGATTGTGCTTGATTAACAACCTCAATATCAAAAATAAACCCCGTAAAATCTGGGAGCGTTTCTGTTGCTAAACTCCAAAGTGGGCAGCGGAATTTTCAGAAAGTTAAAATTGCCAAGCAGCATTTTGAGCCATGGTTTTTTAACGGGTATTTTGGATAAATCAATATCAAAAGACAGTAAATAGCGACGGTAGGCATTGAATTCGAGGAATTCGTTGTTGTGATTCACGGTATAGAATTCGGTATCGCTTTTCAATTTTTCGGAGATGGAATAGCCAAAACTCAAACAAAGCCAATCTGGAATGCGCCAAGCTTCTGGGGTGATTGTGCCTAAACTCAAACTGAACCAATAGGTTTGTCCGTTGTAGTCTTTTAATAAACGTTCTGGTGTTGTGGAGCCCAAAAGTTCGGGGCGATACTGTGCGTAAGGTGAATGTGCATAAGAAAACTTCATGGTCAGATGTTGTTGACCGAAAAAATGTTGTTGCGCCGAGAAAAGTCCAATTCCAAGTGTATTAGCGCCGACATCGGCCCAAGAGAAACCGTAGCTTGGCGAAAAACCATCCATGATTTCAAAGGTATTCATGAACAAAACACTGAACATCGACGACCACAGCAATGCTTTGTTTTGCTTCATTCCCGACCAGCGATACATGGAAAAAGCGCGATTTTGCATCCAATAAGCAGAATACGTATGCCCTGTTTTATCCATTTGCAACCAGTGTTTGCTGTCATTGAACAGCTGAAATCCTTGCGATTCTTGGTTTTTATACCACACTTGTGCTAAACCAATCATGGAAGACGAATAACCCAGTCCCAGCGTTAAATGAGAAGCCAAAACACGCTTTTTATTCAATGAATCAGCGGGTTCAAAAAAAGATTGCGCTGAGGTGGTGGTGGAGATGCTTAGGGCGAAGATGAGAGATATTGACTTGAGTAAATTATTGAGGGACAGAGGAGAAAAGTCCTCCCCCTTTATCCCTTCGGTCTTCAAAAGCAGTGCTTTTTCTTCCCTCCAAAGGGGGAAACGGACACCTCTGAGTTTATTGGTGTGCCAGTAAAATAAAGTTGTAAAAGTAGAAGTGGTTGCTGTCCCTCCGCCAAGGCGGAGCGTACGAGTGGTAAAAAAATCGAAGATTTTTTTTGTTCCCCCTTTGGAGGGGGATAAAGGGGGAGGATTCAATACCCCAAAAGTCATATCCACAATTTTCCCCATCATGCCAATTCAAAATCGATGTTTTCTTCTTCCAATTTTCGAATCAATTGATCGCTCAAATCCACTTTCACGGTTTTAGAAGGCATGCTCAAAGCCATATCGTTGAAGTCATCTTTAACGATAAAACGCAAACGACATTTGCCGTTGTGTTCTGACAAAAGTTCGTGCATATCTTGGATATAAGAAGCCGTGAGCATGTTGTTGTCTACATGGATTTTAAGTTCCTCTACCCGATTTTGTCTGAAATCGCGCAACAAATCAATTTGTTGGATTTTGAGTTCCTTTTCGTTGGTTGTGGTGTAGCGTTTTGGTGCAATTTTGGCGACAATAAAAACACTTGTGTTTTCGACCATGTAATGTCGGTATTTTAAGAAGTCTTCATTGAAAATCATGAAACGATAGGCTCCTGTAAAATCTTCAATAGTCATATCACCAAATTGATCGCCACGCTTAGAAATCCTTGTTTCTTGTCGGGTAATAATTCCAGCAATTCTCACTTCCGATTTTTTAATGCTGCTCAGGTCTTCCAATTCAGCCAAAGTTGCTGTGCAGAATGCCTTTATTTCATGTTTGAAATCGTCTAAAGGATGACCTGATATATAAATTCCAACTACTTCTTTTTCACGGTTTAACACATAAAGAGCGTTCCACGGGTCCACTTTTGGTGGAATTGGTTCGGGCATTTCCACAGCCACATCATCACCAAAAAGAGAAACTTGAGCAGAATCGGCATCACTCTGCAAATTGCCACCATAGCGCACCAAGTCTTCCAAATACGTGCGTCCAGAGCTTGTTGGGGTTAAAAATTGAGCGCGATGAAAATTCTTAAACGAATCAAAGCCACCCGCTAAAGTCAAGTTTTCTAAAACGCGTTTGTTGCAAACCCGCAAATCTACACGATTGGCAAAATCTGCCGGTGATTTGTAGGTACCATCTTTTTCTCGCTCAGCAATAATTGAAGAAACCGGCTTTTCACCAACACCTTTAATAGCGCCCAATCCAAATCGCACGGCACCCTCTTTGTTTACCGCAAATTTGAACAATGATTCATTTACATCAGGACCCAAAACAGGAATTTTTGCGCGACGACATTCCTCCATGAAAAAGCTCACTTGTTTGATGTCGCTCATGTTGTTAGACAATACCGCCGCCATGTATTCTGAAGGATAATTCGCCTTCAAATAAGCAGTTTGGTATGCAATCCAAGCATAACACGTAGAGTGAGATTTATTGAATGCATACGAAGCAAACGCCTCCCAGTCGCGCCAAATTTTCTCCAATGTATCTTTTGGATGACCTTTGGCATGGGCTTGTTCGATGAACTTCGGCTTCATTTTATCCAAGACATCTTTTTGTTTTTTACCCATCGCTTTACGCAAAACATCGGCTTCACCTTTGGTAAAATCTGCCAATTTCTGCGACAACAACATCACCTGCTCTTGATACACCGTGATGCCATAGGTTTCCTTCAAATATTCTTCGCAGGCCTCTAAATCGTATTTAATCTCCTCTTCGCCATTTTTACGACGGACAAAAGACGGAATGTATTCCAAAGGTCCGGGGCGATACAAGGCGTTCATGGCAATCAAATCACCAAAAACGGTTGGTTTCAATTCACGTAAGTATTTCTGCATGCCGGGAGATTCATACTGGAAAATGCCGACTGTTTCTCCTCGCTGAAACAATTGATAGGTCTTCTCATCATCAATCGGGAAATCATCCGGATTGAGTTCAATACCATGACGCAAACGCACCAATTCCACTGCATCTTTCAATAAGGTGAGCGTTTTCAAACCCAAGAAGTCCATCTTGAGCAGTCCCGCATCTTCTGCCACTGAGTTGTCGAATTGGGTACACACCATATCCGAGTCTTTGGCAGTAGCTACAGGAACAAAATTGGTGATATTATCAGGCGTAATAATGACCCCACAAGCGTGAATTCCAGTGTTGCGCATGGAGCCCTCCAAACTAATCGCTTGTTTGACTACTTCTGCTTCGAGTCCTTTGCCCGAGGCTATTGCTCTTAACTGTCGCGCTTTATCTAAATCTTCGCCACTCAGTTTATCCGCCAACTCTGCCTCGCTCATGGCGAAAAGCTTGTTGAGCGATATATCAGGAACCAATTTGGCAATTCTATCTGCATCAGGCAAAGGCAAATTCATCACACGAGATGTGTCGCGGATAGACGATTTGGCCGCCATTGTGCCATAGGTTATTATTTGCGCCACTTGAGATGCACCATATTTATTGATCACATAGTCGATGACCCTACCACGACCTTCATCATCAAAGTCGATATCGATATCGGGCATTGACACACGCTCTGGATTCAAGAAACGCTCAAAAAGCAGATCGTACTTGATGGGGTCTACATTGGTGATTTTCAAGCAGTAAGCCACAGCCGAACCTGCTGCTGAACCGCGACCTGGTCCTACCCAAACGTTCATTTTTCGTGCGGCATGACAAAAGTCTTGAACAATCAAGAAATAACCCGGATAACCTGAATTTGCAATGGTTGTCAACTCAAAATCCAGTCGTTCACGGATTTCATCAGAGATTTCACCGTAGCGCTCTTTGGCACCTTCGTAGGTCAAGTGACGGAGATAGGCATTTTCACCCCGTTTTCCGCCATCTGTTTCATCTAAAGGGTCTTTAAATTCCTCAGGGAAATCGAAATTGGGGAGCAAAATATCGCGTTGCAAAGTATAACCTTCACATTTGGCATAAATTTCAGCGGCACTTTCTATGGCTTCGGGTAAATCCGCAAAAAGCGCCTTCATTTCCTCGGATGATTTGAAATAATATTCCTCATTATCCAGACCAAAGCGGAATCCACGTCCTCTACCTTTAGGTGTGGCTTGAAGCTGTCCATCTTTCACACAGAGTAAAACATCGTGTGAGGTAGCATGTTCTTTATCTAAGTAATAATTACAATTACTGGCAAGCAATTTCACGCCATGTGCTTTGGCCAATTTGACAAGTAACACATTCACGCGATCTTCATCTTCTTGTCCGTGGCGCATCAATTCAACATATAAATCGTCGTTGAACTGTTCTTTCCACCAAATTAATGCTTCTTCGGCTTGTTTTTCACCAACATTCAACAAAAGGCTAGGCACTTCACCGCGTAAATTTCCCGTGAGTACAATTACGCCTTCTTTGTGTTGCTCAACAACCTCTTTACTGATACGCGGCAAGTAGTAAAAACCATCGGTATAGGCAATGGAAGCCATTTTTGCCAGGTTGTGATAGCCTGTTTTGTTCTTGGCTAAAAACACCACTTCGTAGCCATTATCTTTGTTGGATTTATCGATATGGTCGCGACAAACATTGAGCTGAATACCGATAATCGGCATAATTTCCTGACCGTCAAAGTGTCGACCTTCTTCTTCAGCCTTAGCACGTTCAGCTTTAACGGCTTTGTTGTGTTTACTTACTGCCTTTTCAAAAAGGAAAGCACCCATCATATTGCCAGAATCTGTGAGCGCAACGGCGGGCATTTTGAGTTTCGCCGCTTTTTTCACCAATCCTTCCACATCGATGGTGGATTGCAAAATTGAAAAGCGCGAATGGTTATGGAGATGAATAAAATCAATTTCTTCAAGTCGGCGGAGGTTTTCCTTTTTATCGTCGCTGCTCACCACTTCTACCTGTGGTTCAGTTGCTTGGAGTTTTTTACTTTCAGCTTTGAGGTTCAAGTGTTTCAGACCCACCAAGGCAAAAGGTGCTGGATTAGCAATTTTAAAGCGCTCGAAATATTCGCCATCTGCGAGCAAAGTTTCGGTTGAGAAAAACTCGCGGCGCACCAATTCCAAGAAACAGCGGGATGTTGCTTCTACGTCGGCAGTAGCATTGTGGGCTTCAACAAAGCTTTCTTCAAACAAATGTTTATGCAATTCTGAAAGTGTTGGCAATTTGAATTTTCCGCCCAAACCACCTGGAATTTGACACATTTTGGCTGTGTCTTCCGTACAAGTATCCAAAGATGGCAATTCCAAAAGTGGGTTTTGTTTTTGGAGGCGGTGCAACTCGCAACCCATGATTTTCAAGTCGAATTCGATGTTTTGTCCGACAACAAATTTCGTTCGACCCAAAGCCTCATTGAAGGCATCGAGCACCTCATCTAAATCGTGACCCAATTCATGCGCCAATTGTGTTGAAATTCCGTGAATCCGCTCGGCATCATAGGGGATATCAAAACCATTGGGTTTCACCAAAAAACTTTTGGCTTCAACGAGTTGTCCCAATTCATCGTGCAACTGCCAAGCCAACTGAATACAGCGCGGCCAATTGTCGGTATCGGTAATTGGCGCTTTAAAATCCCGGGGTAATCCAGTGGTTTCAGTATCAAAAATCAGGTACATAGGCTTCAAAAAATAGAGCATCAAAGTTAGCGAATGAAAGCTGAACTCTATTCATTCATTCAATACATTTTTGAAGAGTTATTAACGAAAAAAGACTTAACAGAAAATAACATTCACACTGACAAATATCAGGTTCGAGGTATCGGATAAATTCTATTTTTGTGGTATAAAATTAGAAAACATGAAAGTTCAAGTAAACACAGACAAACACATAGAAAGCTCGGCAAGATTACAAAACTACATAGACGAACGCATGTCGGCTGGCTTGAAGCATTTTGACAATAAATTAACGCGTCTTGAAGTGCATTTAACGGATCAAAACGGTGAAAAATCAGGCGCTGATGATATCCAATGTCGCATTGAAGCACGTCCAAAAGGATTGCAACCAGTAACAGTTACTGCAAGAAATAGCACTTTGGATATTGCGATTAGTGAGGCGGTTGATAAGATGAAGGCTGCTTTGACGAGTACTTTCGGGAAGTTGGAGAGGTAGTCTTTGCAAGAAAACTTCCTAATACTTCGTTGTTCGAATTTGCGCATCAGTCATTTACGCATGTAAACTCCTGATTAGCGCAAATAACGAACGCCTCGTCTTAGAAACTTTTCTCCTCAAAGACAGAATTTCGAATATTTTCATAATTTGAAAAGCCAGTATTTTGAGAATATTTATTTAAATACAATCGGAATAGTCATTGGTGATTTTCGGGCTTTTCCACTTTCGTAGCTTGGTTTGAAATTTGGCAGCATACTTACTACTCTGATGGCTTCGGCGTCGTTTGCTGGAGATAAACTTCGAGCAATTGATACGTTTTTCACTGAGCCATCGGTATCAACGACAAAGCGCACAAAAACTTTACCTGCAATCATCGTGGTGGTGTCGTAATTGATATTGTCTTTGATGAATTTGTCGAGAGCTGCGTCGCCTCCAGGGAACTCAGGTACAATTTCGATGATATCCCCCATCAATAACTGATGATATTCTAAAGGTGGAGTAGGTTTTGGCTTTTGATTAAAATCTGGCGGAGGTATATTTATTTGATGAGCATCAACAGAAATTTTGCCTTTGATTGGTTTTTCAACACATTGCGTTTCAAATTCAGCGATTTCACCGAGTATCATTAAATCATCATCATTTGGTGTTGTTGGATTATTGTTCAATGTATCGATTTGTTCTGTGTCATTCGATGGAATATCCAATGATGATGGATCATTGCTACACGAATACAAAAAAACCAATCCCATTGTCATGATGAACAAACGACTCGGTATGTATTTCGGAGTGATAAAAAAATGACTGGGATAAATCACAACTTCTGGCAAAACTGCATCTTTGGACAAATCGGATTTTTTTATCCTACCACAAATTTTTTCATTGACAATGTTTTGGAAATAATCGGAAATTTCCTCTTTACTCATCTTCGTAAAATCGACAACAGTTTTTTGGCAACTTGAACAGAAACGTCCTTGTTCTTTGGGCGTCATTTGATTCCAGTCTTCGTGGCAAGGATTTGGGATGGATATTCTCATGAGGTGATTTTAGAAAAATGCCACAGAATTCATGCCAAGATTTAGGTTGATGGGACGCAGATATTTCTTAATCTAATAACGGTAATCGATTGAGACGAAAACCTATCCTGAATAACCAACAAACCTGAATATAAAAATTCGGTTTAAGAGTTTTTGCTTTTGAAGAAACCTCCACACTTGTCTTTTTTCAGCAATCGATAAATCCCTGCTCAGTTTCAAAAATTGTTCAACTTCTTCATATTGACAAATTGCTGCTGTCTGTTCAACTGAATAATTCTCAGCACAACTAATACCTTTACCACCACTTAGGTAACCAAAAATATAGTTGATTGCATGGCGTGAGGGTGAACGTTTATCATAACCCGAGCAGATTGTCATCACAGAATTTATTGGGCTGTGATATTCAAAGAAAAATGGTGAGTAGGCATTTGAATCTATGATAGTATCATACTTAAAGGACATAAGCCAATGTAAGACTTCAATATCCAAATTCATAAATTCATACACAGCCTCATGATAAGCTACACTATCTTCTAAAATTTTATCTTCGTTTTGAATCCATCGCCAAATTTCTTCATCCAAACCAATGGATTTCAAAAGTCTAAAGTCATGAGGATAATCCTTATTTACTCTTGACAAGATATCCTTATAGCGTTCTACATTCGATGAATCGAAGTGAAACTCATAGTCGTCAACATGTTTTTCTTTAATACAAGATGAAAGACACAAAAGAAGAAACAAAACTCCTTTCAGCATAATATTTGCTTCAAAAAATCTCATCAAGTTCTATTTTATCACCCCCAATTCTCTTCCAACCTTAATAAACGCTGCAATCGCTTTATCCAAATGCGCTTTGGTGTGCGCGGCAGAAATTTGCGTTCTGATTCGCGCCTGACCTTTGGCAACTACTGGATAGAAGAAACCAATGGCATAAACACCTTCTTCTAAGAGTCGGTCGGCAAATTTTTGTGACAAGGCAGCGTCGTATAACATAATCGGTACAATCGGTGAATCGCCGGGTTTGATATCAAAACCTGCTTCAATGATGTGCTTTTTGAAATATTTGGTGTTTTCTTCTAATCGGTCGCGCAATTCGGTTGATGCACTCAAAATATCAAACACTTTGATGGCTGCTCCAACAATACTTGGTGCCAATGAGTTCGAGAACAAATACGGACGCGATTTCTGACGCAACATTTCAATCACTTCTTTCGGTCCGGTTGTGTAGCCGCCCATCGCACCACCCAAAGCTTTGCCCAAGGTTCCTGTGATGATATCGACTTTATCCAAAACACCACAATGTTCAGGCGCACCACGACCGGTTCTGCCGATAAATCCAGCAGCGTGACATTCATCCGTCATTACGAGGGCATCGTATTTTTCAGCCAAAGCGCAAATTTCGTCCATTTTAGCAATGTCGCCATCCATAGAAAACACGCCATCAGTAACGATGATTCGATTTCTTTGAGCTTGAGCTTCAATTAATTTGGCTTCTAAATCGGCCATATCGCTGTGCTTGTAACGATAGCGCGCTGCTTTACACAAACGAATCCCGTCGATGATTGATGCGTGGTTCAATTCATCAGAAATGATGGCATCCTCTTCGGTAAACAAAGGTTCAAAAACACCACCGTTGGCATCAAAAGCCGCAGCATACAAAATGGTATCTTCTGTTCCATAGAACTCCGCGATTTTGCGCTCCAAAGTTTTGTGAATGTCTTGCGTGCCGCAAATAAAACGCACCGAGCTCATCCCAAATCCGTGAGTGTCCAAGGCGTCTTTTGCCGCTTGAATCACTTCAGGATGCGATGACAAGCCCAAATAATTATTGGCACACATTATCACCACGTCGTTGTGGTCACTCACATCAACCGAAGCCCCTTGCGGCGTAATGATGATGCGTTCTTTTTTAAACAATCCTGTTTCTTTCAATTGCTGCAAATCGGCAGCGAGTTGGTTTTTTATTTTTCCGTACATTTTTTATTTTGGCTGTTGGCCTTTAGCTTTTAGCTATTGGCGGGTTTAATTATCTAATAACTCTTCAATTTCTTTCTTAAGTTTTGGAATGTGATTGATTACAATGCTCCAAATCAATTCATCAGATATTTTATCGTATCCGTGAATGATTCTATTTCGAGTAGCTACAATTTTATCGGCATTCAAAATAATTTGTTGTTGCTCCGATTTCCTAATTCTATTAACGGCTTCGCCAATAATTTCAAGATTCCGCTCAACTGCGCGTTTTGTTTTGATGTCCTTAAGATATTCTTCGAAAATTTTAGGCTTGTCGGCAAAATAACTTTCGATTTCTTCAATTGACTGAAGAATATCAAAAAGCCATGTTCTGGTTTGACTATCCATAAATCAACTTTTTAGTTGAATCAATAGATTGCTTCAAAAAAGGATTGCGAATCGCTTGGTTTTCTAATAAGTCAACAGGACGTTTCAGCAATTTTTCAAGCGCAGATTTTAAGTCAAAATAATTATCAGCGTAATCATTTAAGTCAACTTTATCGAAATCTACTACAAAATCCACATCACTATTCTCGTTAAAGTTCGTTGATAAAATTGAACCGAAAACAAAGAGTTCTCTTACCTTATGTTTTTTACAAAGGCGTTTGATCTTTTCAATATTTCGTTCAATCAAATTCATGGTGCAAAATTAGTTAAAAAAATATATTGGATTTTGGAGGATATTGTGCCACTGTAGAGGATTCCTTGATAGTTGATTTTTTTTCCAATTCAGCTTCAATTAAAAGTTCAGATAATTCATCAGAATGATATAAAATGATTTCATTTTTCATGAAAGTTTATTTTACCGAAAACGGTCGCGTAATACTTTTGTTGTTGGACTGAACTCGAATAAAATAAAGACCACCGCTTAATTCGGAAACATTTACCTCGGCTTGATTTCCTGACGCTTGAATTGAACGAATAATCTGACCTGTTGCATTTAGAACTTGTATTTGTTCAATGCTTTCATTCAGCGTGACAAATAACATTGAATTTGTTGGATTTGGGTAAACCATGATCTGTACATTGTCATATTCCGAGATACTTGATGGGTCAACCACAACAGGTTCGATTACTTTGCAATTCAAATAATCTTGCATGGCAACTGTTGTTGATTCGTAACATAAGGTGGTATAATCGCCTGTATATTCCAATTCAATTTGCGCTTGCGAAAGCCCCATAACGCCGAGATAAAACTTGTAAAGTTCTGAACGCAACACAACTTTTTCAGTAAACGCAGCTGTGGATGTTGTTCGACATTCTAATCCGCCATTAATAATGTTATTGGTGTGCGCAAAGCCCTTTTTATACATTTTGTCTGCCGTGTATTCTCCAGCCTCTGGCACCCAAAGATCATGCATCACTTGATGACAAGAAGGCTTTGGACATTGGGGCATCATCCAAAACCAAATAGTAGATTTGAATGCCAACACGCCATCGTTTTGTATGGCATCTGGATTATCCAAAAGCACATTGATATCGTTGTACAAAAACTTGCTAAACTGCCCGTAGTTGTAATTCCACGACAATTGAATGGGGCCTCTACCATAATAACCAACAGCCGGATTTGGTGGATAATCGGGGTGCGCTTGCGAATATGCTCCTGCTGAATTTGCACTTGTATATCCCACTTCATGCACAAAATAGAGTCCCCAAGTTGCATAATCACCATCCGTTCCGCCACCTACAGGAAGCTGCCAACCACCAGTAGTTTCTTTGGAGATGTTCGCCAAAAAAGCACCCAATTCTCGCTTGTTATTTACGTCGGATGCGCGGTTAACAAAATGCTCAAAATCGACATTTACAACCGTTTCGGGCGTTGGATTGTTGTGCCACCAAGACTCTACATCCGAGTAAATATAAGTTTGATTTGTTGATTTTCTTGTAATGGTGATGAGTTGACCCCAAACGCCATCTTTAACTTTTATTTCAACCAAATAATCTGCCATTTCATCAGCGGCTTGTTTCAAATTGTTGAAGGAATAAAAATCCGTTGTGTACCCTTGAGGATGCACACCAAAAGTTCCAGCGCGTTTTGGAAAAAGCGCATTCCACTGCGCTTGCGTTATCAAATTTTCTAAATTCGTGTTTTGAGAAAAGCAGCTAATTCCTGCAAATAAAACTGCGATTAAAGTATTGATTTTCATTTTAATTTTTATAGTTATTCTTTAGTTTCTACTTACTCTGATCCAACTTCTTCACCATCGTCAAAATAGTCGCCAACGCTACAGTTTCGCCAGTTTCATCATACACATCAACCAAAAACTTCACTATACCTTTTGCTACATCTTCTTCTGAACGTTTTTCTTGGTCGATTTTTTCTTTTACGGTGAAACGAACGCCAATGGTTGCTCCTGGATAAACGGGTTTCACAAAGCGGGCTTCGTCGATGCCATAGTTTAATAAAACTGGGCCTTTTTTCGGGTCAACAAATAATCCTGCTGCCTTGGAAAGAATGAAATAGCCATGGGCAACGCGTTGTTCGAATAATGTTCCTTCCAAAGAAGTGGCATCCATGTGTGCGTAGAAATTGTCGCCGCTTACGTTGGCAAAATTCACAATATCCGCATCTGTAACCGTATGTTTATGCGTGAAAACGGTGTCGCCAACATGCAATTCCTCGAAATGCTGTCTGAACACATGCGGATTGGCTTCAGGTTGTGCCGCACCGACTTGGAATTGCTCAGTGATATGTGTAATTGTAGTCGGATGTCCCTGAATGGCTGTGCGTTGCAAATAGTGCATCACACCTCGTTTTCCACCCATTTCTTCGCCACCACCTGCACGACCCGGTCCACCGTGTGTCAATAAAGGCATTGGCGAACCGTGACCTGTGCTTTCTTTGGCGCAAGTTCCGTTCAAGACCAAAATTCGTCCGTTTACACAAGCTGCTCCCACCACAAAATCACGGGCGATGTTGTTGTCTGCTGTAACAATGGATGTCACCAAAGAACCTTTACCTAATTTCACCAATTCGATAGCGGCATCCAAATCTTTGTAAGGCATAATCGTTGAAACTGGACCAAAAGCTTCAATTTCGTGCACTGCGGTTTGTTGGAAAGGATTTTCGTTTCTGAACAAAATCGGACTGAAAAATGCGCCTTTTGATGCATCAGCGCCCATCACTTCGCAAGAATTCGGGTCGCCAAAAACGATTTGCTGCGACTCTGCCAATAAATTTACGTTAGTTCTTACGCGCTCCACTTGGAGTTTGGTTGCCAAAGCGCCCATGCGAACTCCTTCAACACTTGGGTCGCCAATGGTTGTTGTTGCTAATCGTTTTGAAACAGCAGTTTGCACTTCGTCTAACAAATTTTCGGGCACCATAATTCGACGAACGGCGGTACATTTTTGTCCAGTTTTTACCGTAATTTCTTTACAAACTTCTTTGATGAAAATATCAAATTCAGCGGTTCCTGGCACAGCATCTTCACCTAAAACACAAGCATTCAATGAATCTGCTTCTAGGTTGAAATGTATTGATTCTTGCACAATATGCGGATTGGATTTGAGCATTTTTCCTGTATGCGCAGAACCTGTAAATGTGATTACATCGTGCATGTTGGTGTGGTCGATAATTCCGCGACCAAAGCCCGTCACCAATTGTAAAGCACCTTCAGGTAAAATTCCCGATTCTATGATGTCGCGCACCATAACTTCAGTCAAATAAGCTGTGAATTCGGATGGTTTCACAACAGCTGGCACACCCGCCATTAAATTCACCGCGATTTTTTCCAACATCCCCCAAATTGGGAAGTTGAATGCATTGATATGTACCGCTACACCTTGACGCGGCACCATGATGTGATGTCCGATAAAAGTTCCATTTTTAGACAAGGGAGCAGCCGAACCATCCACATAATAAGGCAAATCAGGAAATTGACGACGCAGCGATGCATTTGCAAACAAGTTACCGATACCGCCTTCAATATCAATCCATGAGTCGATTTTTGTGGCGCCTGTCCATGCACTTACTTCGTAATATTTCGCTTTTTTCTCGAGAAGATACATCGCCAAAGCCTTTAGCATTCTGCCTCGCTCTTGGAAAGTCATTTTGCGCAATTTTTGTCCACCAGTTGTGCGACCATATTGCAAAATAGCCTCATAATCTAAACCAGCGGCAGAAAGCTCACCAATTTTTTCACCGTTAATGGCGTTGAATAATTCAAGTTCTGTTCCATCGCCATCCATCCAGCGACCTAGTATGTAATTTTGGTATCTTCTCATTTGACATGTGATTTGGATGCGAAGATAATAAAAACGCATGGTGCACATATCCATAAAATTCTGATTCGCAGTTTAAAAAATTTTGCCCAATCAAATCAACTCACTAAATTTGACCAAATCAATTTCGTTAATCCTTAAAAAATGTTCTATGAAAAAGTTTCTTCTTCTACCAGTCCTTTGTGTGTGTGTGTGTGTGTGTGACTAACACAGTATATTCTCAAGGTGAACAAAACACAAATTGTGAACAATTAATCGACGGCACTTATCCAGCAGCAGTTTGGACGTCTGTGGCTGGGCAAAATTATGGCCGACTTTATACAGCCGTTAGTTGTCCTGCACGGGTAGGTATAGGAATAAGTAATCCACTCGCTCCTCTTCATATAAGACCAACGTACACTTCATCCTCTGCCAGATTATTTTTAGTTGAAGGCTTAATGGGAGGCTCTAGCACCCGCCCCATTTTCCAAATCACCAACGACGGCATCACCCGCGCTAGAGAAATCATAGTGGACTTAAACACTTGGCCAGATTATGTTTTCAGACCAAGTTATCGCTTAATGCCACTGCGCGATTTGCGTTTATACATCAACACCTACGGTCATTTGCCAAACGTTCCACCTGCAGCAGAAATTGAAACCAGTGGTTTGAGTTTGAACGAGAATGCGCGCATTACCATGGAAAAAATTGAAGAATTGACGCTCTATGTTTTGGATTTGCAAGAACAAATTGACGTGCAAAATGCGGTGATTGAACAACAAATGGAATTGCTGCGCCAAATGCAGGCTTTGTTGGAAATGTACACGAACCAAGGAACACAAGCGCCAGCACCAAGTGGAAACCAATAAAACCAAGAAGCATGAAAAAGCTCATTTTAATATTGCTTTTGGGATGCGCGGGCGTTTCTTGGGGGCAGACGGATACTTTGTATGAAGAAAATTTGCGTAAAGCCGCTGATTTACTCTTTCAAAATTTGGATTCGAGCTTGTATGGACCGAGTTTGTTGAATAGGTCGTTTTCCGATAATCCAGTTATTCGCGAACAATTGGAGGGAAATTACCGTCAAACGCACACATTAGTTGAGTTCTTATTCATGTATCAGGACTTGGCTTGGTCCTATTCGGATAGCACTTACATGATGAATATTGACGAAATGGTTGATTATATTGATCGTTTATTCTATGAATATGAAATGAGCGATGATGTGGATGAAGATAATGATGATTTACTTGTTCTGCCTTTTGGGTTAATATTGCATAACACGAGCTACATTGATTCCGCAAAATGGAATGAAGAAAATTTTGAGGTAGACAATTTCTCTTATCGAGTTTTGACGGATGAAAGCGAAATTTATTCTCAAACCAAGTTAAAATCATGTGGCGTATTAGAGTTTTATTCAGAAAACGGATATGAATTTGGTTATCTAAAATATGAACCTAAGCTAATATCTCACAGTCCAGACATTTCTAATTTAACGCTCAGAATTGATTACGGTGATGGATTTAAAGATTTTAATGCTCAAAATAGTTTGTTAAAATATTCTAGGGAAAGAGACTCTCTTATTGGCAGGGTGGCCATAAGGTACAATAGGAATAATGAAACCTATTATGACACTATGGATTTTTATGTAACAACAAAGTCTGATTACAATGCTTCGCTGAAAAGTTCTAATAAAGGTTGGGATAAAAAAGACAAATATGAAATTCATTTAAGTGGCGTAAAAATTAAATACGGTGTTAAATGGGGCTGTGGAAATTCAAAAAAAGTTTTTCGAAGACCAATTATAATAATTCCTCCATACAGACCAAAAATACAAAACGTTAGCCTGAACAAATATTATGATCAATTTAATTACAAAAGTTTGATTGACATTCTTGCTGACATGGGTTATGACGTAATTTTTGTAAAACTGAATCCTGGGAACAATAGCCTTGAAGATGCAGCGGAAGTTGTTCGCTATTTTATAACATACATCAACAATCAAAAAGAACAGGCCTACCCCAATGAGGCATGGGAAAATATCGTGTTGGGTTATAGTATGGGCGGACAAATTGCTCGATATGCACTGAAAAAGCAGGAATATGAGCACATGGAGAACAGAGCTCCTCACCACCACACAAGGCTTTATATTCCTTTTGATAGCCCTCATTTAGGAGCAAACATACCTATGTTTACGCAATTTGTTTATTATGACATGAAAGGATTAAATTTTTTCGCAAAACAATCCTATAGAGCTTTAATTGATGAAGCATCCAAGGATATGGGAAATTGTCATATTAATGGTTGTACGTACACAACGTATTCGCTAGGAAACCCTGCTAGTTTTCAAGGCAGAATCTATAGCCCTGGTATAACTTCAGAAAGAGCAAATTTTATTGATGGATTACACAATTGGTACAATCATCAATTCACACCTTTATCTGATTTACGCCGAACATATCCAACATTCACTCGAAATGTCGCCGTTTCGGTTGGTCGAAATGATAAAAATTATCATTCCGAATTTTTGCTGAATCCTGGAAGATTGCTTTTCGACCAGTATACCTTAGCACCATCATACGTGGGTTTTATAAATACTTGGAAAAGAACTTTATTTGCCTCTAAATACGCACCCAATGCCATGAGTTTCAGTAACGAAATGAGAATTGGAGGTTTCCAAGGCTCTATTGCATATAAAAGGACAGAATATAGAATGAACTTTGGACTAGAATGGGATATGGCTCAGGGTGGTTATAAAGACGAGTTTTGGGATAAAAATGGAGCAGGAATAATTCCAGTTGGTCCCATTGCTATTTTGAATAACTTCGGCATGTTTGGAAATCAAGCCTTTAAGGAATACTCTGGTCACATGAGCTTCCTGCCTCTCGTCTCCTCCCTGCACATCAACCCAAGCATTTGGCAAAACAACAACCTTTTCTTTAATGTGAAAGACCAAGGGTTGATGTATAATAAGTTTAATTTCAACCCTGTTCAAGATAAATCCAACACCTACGGCTACCCCAATTTAGGGCATCCTACCAACCATTTCAATATCACTCCTTTTGAGGCTATTTATTGTGATCCTCAAACGTATGAGCACATTAAGATGCAAGCATCCATTGAAGACAACACTGGGCTAGAAGATGTTTATTTAGTCCACACTCGAAACTTCGTTGTCAACGAAGTAGAATCAGATGTGGTCTATCTCCAAAATAAAACCATTGGAAAAAACCATGTTCAAGGTGTGCCTTCATACAAATACCGTGCTTGGTATAAGGCCTACACACGTATTGAAATTGGGCATTTGGTAACACCCAAAACAGACCCAGGAAATTATGTAATCGAAAAAACTGGTGATATTACTGTTTACGCAGGAGAAAGTGTAGTCTTAAAACCGGGTTTTCATGCACATAACGGCAGTACTTTTCATGCCTTTATAAAGCGAGATTGTATTAGACCGCCTGCTAACGTTCCTGTTAACACCACTTTTCATGAGCCTGAGAATTCAACATTCACAGAAAGTATCTTGGCTGATAAAACTAATTATTCAACAGAAGGATCAAATGCTGAAGACATCAATGATACAGGCGAAGATTTGGAACATCTGAATGTAGCTAAAAACGCTGCTCTTTTTGAAGAAAACTTACCAAGAAAACCACAGCAGACAGCAACTTTACGTTTGTTTGCCGTGAGAAATGATGATGAACTTTAAAATATTAAACCATGAAAACAAATTGGATAATAGCATTTTTGATATTGACTGCGCTCAATTCATGTAATAAAAAATTTGATGCTCAATTTCACGTAAAGATTATTAACCCAGCCACAGGCGAAGGTTATGCAAACACAAAATTCTATGTGATAAGCGAACGTACTGGCGCAAATGGAGAGGTAGTGAAAACGGAAGCACAAGGAACTACCAACAGCGCAGGAGAGGCCAATGTAACAGTTAGTATAAAAGCGAGCAAATCCTATTTTGTTACAATTGAAGCACTGCCAAATATTTGTTACGTTGATGATATTCGGAAATATTATAACGATTGGAGTAATAAAAACCCAGAATTCGTCTTTGAAATTGCGCCGTGTGCTTACTCCAAACTAACAATCAACAATGTCAACTGTGAAGGACCAAACGATTTGATGGTATTGTATCAAGGAAATCAGATAGGCACATTTGATGGCAGCTATGGTTGGCAGCACCACGGCTGTGTTTTTTGGCAAACAAATGGGCAATCTGATATTCCAATGGGTAAGGTGTATTACCGTTGGGAGGTTACGCGCAGCAGCGGCACGACAATTCATTATGATACTGTGTATTATGCGACAGGGGTATTAACGGAATACACTATAAACTACTAAATATTAAGTAGCTCAATGGATATTATCCTGCGTAATAATAATTTCCACACCCGCTATTTCGTAATCAAAGAAGTAGAATCTGGTGTGGTCTATCTCCAAAATAAAACGATAGGTAAAAATCATGTGCAGAACGTGCCAACTTACAAATACCGCGCTTGGTATAAGACAAATAAGTGCATCGTGGTGGCAAAAACTTACAATCTCCCCACAAACCTCACCATTAAATCTGCGCATTTATCGAGGAGAATCATGTCAACATCATGGGCTTTATCCGTTGGAACATGATAATGTTTGTTGTTCCCTCCTGAATACAAGAAAAAGCTACGCACGCCAGCCGCATGGAAATAATGGTGGTCGCTGTTGGCAGATTCACCTCTAGATTTGATTTCGGGTGTCACGTTCATTTCTTTGTTGGTGTTCACCAGACACTCAAACTCATCGTGATAAATGGTTCCATTCACTGCAGTTATGCTATGTTGAGCGCCACCGAAAATATCCAAATTCACCAAAAAGCGAATGGACTTCAAATCAAACATTGGGTTTTCAACAAAATATTTAGAACCCAGCAAGCCCACTTCTTCACCTGCAAAAGCAATGAAAACGTATTCGGTAGATGACCTTGGTTGTTTGACTAGTTTTCTCGCAATAGCAATCATCAATGTTACGCCACTTGCATTGTCGTTGGCTCCGGGATAAAAAGTTTCTTGACCCATTCTGCCCAAGTGATCATAATGCGCGGTGAACACAATTCGTCGTTTGGCTTTTCCTTTGGCTGGAATACGCGCTATTACATTTTTCGCTTGGTGATTTTTCATTTTGGCATCCACTGTGGCCACAACTTTCCCCTCAACAAATGCGGCTCTATCGATTTCAAATACTGGAAATTTCCATTGATTTTGACTCACGTGCCAAATTGGTGTGCCCTCATTCAGCACAATAATAGGCAGCACCTCCGCCATTTTTGTGATTGCTGTTCGGAAGACCAAAAGTTCGTCTCTGGTTTTAAAATGAGCCTTATCCAAAACAAGAATATGCAGATTTGGGTCGAGCTGATCCAATCCCGAAACTATATCTTCTACACGTTGAAATTTTTCACTGAAAAGCAAGGTTTGTCTTTCAATTTTGGAACTTGGTGAAGATGGATTAACTACATAATCTTTTCCTGGTTTTAAAGTTATGCCATTGTTCGCTAGAGACAATGACGATGGAAAAGTATTCACACCAAATTGAAACGATTGAAAATATCTCCTTCTCTGAGGCTTGAGACCCAGTTTTTTAAACTCCACTGCGATAAAATTGGCTGCTAAACTATCCCCCGCGTTTACATAACCTCGACCAGAGAAATCGTTGTGACAAAGTTGTTGTAGAATTCTGGAATCGTCGGAATGTTGTGACCAAGCGAAAACAGGAAAAAAAATTCCAATTATGAGCCACTTATGCATAGCGGCGCTCAACAAATTCATAGAAATCTATAGTATTATTGTCTTCCAAATCCCATTCATACCGTGAAGCATATTGCCCCAACAAGTCTCTTGCTTCTGCAAAAGATTTTTGTGCATCAAGCAGTTGAATTGCGGCATTGAAGGTATCAGAGTTTGCGTCAAACAAATTTTTAGTAAATCGAATTCTATCGTTTAGTGTTAAAACACTTACCAATGAATCAATATGCGACTTTTTCAATTGGTCAGCCAAACTATTTGACAAGTTATTTGAAGTCAGTTTATCCAATAAAGATCCGCTTGACGTATTTTGTGTCGCAGGAGCATCAGGAGTTTTTGCAGCTGATTGCACTATAGGTTCTTCAACAGGCAATATGGATTCGGAAACCACAGGTTCAGATGGCGCTGGTTTTTCTACTACAGGTTCTATAACCAAAGGCACATCGCCTGCTGGAGAGCTATGATCTGGCATTTCACCAAACAAAGCAAACTCAATAGCTGGTGGTTCGTCTGGCACAATTAGCTCTTCTACTGCTGGTTGGACTTTGTTTTCAGGCTGCGGCACAACAACATTCCTTTCACCATGAATTTGATTTTCGAAGGCTTTGTATCGCAAAACCAAAATTCGTTCATACAACTCTCTCGAAGAACCGAGTAGATTTTCTAGTTCTTGGATTGGAAATTCGCCTTTTGACAATTTATGAAGAGAATCGCCTATTTTTTGATGCAATTCCAAATTGGAACCAAATGTTGACATATCGGATATTGTTGTAAAAATTATCGAGCTAAAGTAATGTTTCCTGATTCCTCTTGGATTGTTCCATCCGTTAATGTAACCTGCAGTTTATAGGCGTAAACCCCCATTGGAGCAGGTTTTCCTCTAAATGTACCATCCCAGCAATCGGTTTGTTTATTGGAAGTAAACACGAGCTCACCCCATTTGTTATAAATTGAGTAGGTCATTGTTTGTACACAACTACCCATGAGGCATAATTCATCATTCAAATTATCACCGTTTGGAGAGAAGATCGTTGGCATAAACGCAGCTCCACAAGGAAGTTGCACATTCACAGTAGCCTGAGCGGTTTGCGTACAACCATTGGGTGCTGTAACTGTTACTGTATAAGTGGTGTTGGTAATAGGCGCAGCAATAGGATTCGGACAGTCTGTGCAACTCAATCCCGCTATTGGTGACCACGAATATGTTGCTCCTGGAACATCTGGAACAATAGCAACATCCAATAAGACAGATTCTTGGTATTGGATAGTTGAAACTGGAGGATCTACGGAAACAATAAAGCTGTTATTGAGTTCTACTGCGAAGTTGGCACTTACAGAACAATTATTAGCATCAGTAATGTTCACTTGGTAAGCACCCGCTCCCAAATTAGCAAGCAAAGCGTTGGTGGAGCCTCCAGGCAACCATACATATGAATACGGTGCATTGCCGCCACTTGGATTCACCAAGATAGACCCGTTATTGATGTTACAATCTGTATTCGTTACAGAACCATTAGGCACAATCTGAGAAGGAGAAGCGACAGTGGCTGAACCTGTTGAAATACAACCCTGCGCGTCAGTTACAGAAACCGTGTAATTACCAGGGAAAAGATTGTTTGCTGTCGCATTTGTACCACCCGTGGGTGACCAGCTGTAGCTGAATGGCCCAGAGCCAGTAGCCACTACACTCGTCTGACCTGTTGGCGTTCCAAAACAAAGTGCATCGACAGCAGACATGACTAAAGTTGGTCCAACTCCGCTTACGGTTACTGTAACAGAGGATGTTCCTGCACAACCCGCCAAATCAACACCAACCACGTTATATGTTGTAGTTACTGTAGGACTTACAGTATGAGATGCACCCACACCTAGTCCATTGTCCCATTGATAGGCATTAGCACCAGAAGCAGAAATCACGGTGCTGCCTCCACTACAAATGGTAATATTGGGAGATGCTGTTACAGTAGGACCCGGAGATACATTTACATCTTGAGTAAAAGTGTTACTTCCACTGCCATCACCATTAGTAACAGTCAATGACACAGTTTGAATACCTGGCGTTGTGAAAACCACAGTGTGCGGACCGACAGTATTGGCTGTTGGTGGAATAGCATTGGGTCCAAAATTCCAATTGTAAGCTGGATTCACGGTACCCGTTGAATTGTCAGTAAAAGTAACTTGTGCGCCAACACATGGATTGGCCGGATTGAAAGTAAAATCTGCAACCGGCGCACCTCCTCCACCAGCTGGCTCGGCAGTAATCACAACATTATCTATGGCTACAGATGGGTCAGTGCCCAATTCATCGTTGTTATTCACCCATCTAAATCCAATTCGAAGGTTAGGATTACTGAAAGTGCTTGCGGGCATATTGATCGCAAACTGGGACCATAGTCCTTGGTTATTTCCTGTACAAGGTGTTGATGCCCCACCACCATCACAACAGTTCGTTTTAGCCATATCAGCTAAAAGCGCCCAAGTTGCACCATCGAATATCCAGACCTCAGCATTATCGATAGAGCCTTGGCCATTTTCGATGTAACTAAAAGATAATTGTAGGTTCGTAAACCCAGTTGAATTAATGACAGGTGATTCAGCTCTTCTATTAGTTGTGGCGTCTCCACCTAATGCTGCACCACCAGCCAGATAGGCCGCTCCCAAATCAATTAAGTCGATGCCCATTATGTTTACATTCACACTGATGTGTAACGATGCATTTGTTGCCCCGCAATCAATACCACATTGCCCAGGTAACATACCACATTCCGCACCACTCACAAACCAGTCATTGGCTACATTTCCGTTGGCTCCTGGAGAAGTTACCGACCAAGCACCATTGATTCCATTGAATGCTGAGGCATAACAACCACCTGTGCATCCATTGTTAAAATCTTCTGTCCATATGGTTTGAACCTGCGAATAAGCATTAAAACCTAAGGAAAGAAATAGAACTGTTAAAAATCTAAATTTAGGGCTTCTCATTGTAATCATGTTTTGAAAAATCGACTACAAACCTAAAGTAAAAAACTCAACTAAACAAATCCAGATTGCACTCCTTAATTTTTCTCTATTTTTTTACGAAATTATTTGCCTGAATAAAAAAAAGTCTATCTTTGCAATCCAATTTTTAGCCCCTAGCTAAGTTTAAGAATCGAAAAAATGAAAAGAACGTTTCAACCATCAGTCCGAAAGAGAAAAAATAAGCACGGTTTCAGAAGTCGTATGGCTACTAAGAATGGTCGCAAAGTATTGGCCTCTCGTAGAAGAAAAGGCAGAAAAAAATTGACTGTGTCTTCTGAAGGAACACACAAGAGATAATTCAATTGAACAAAATGCATTGAGCGTGCATTAGTGGTGCAATAGAATAATTTTTCTTACAAAATATTCCAGGTTTGATCATTAGATTGAACCTTTTTTTGTTTGTAGGATATTCAAACTGAATTTAATTTATTCGTTCTGCATGAATTTCACATTCGGAAAGGCATATAAACTTTGTTCGAAAAAAGATATCGAAACACTTTATCGAGAAGGTAGAGATGTAAAGTCCTTTCCATTCTATTTGAAATACAGCATTTGTGCGGTCAAAAACGCGCCTTTTCAAATCGTATTGGTTGTTCCGAAAAAGAAATTTAGAAACGCTACAACACGCAATCAAATACGTCGTTATATTCGCGAAGCTATTCGGTTAGAAAAAAATATGCTCGAGGAAAAACTAGTTGGGAAAGAAATCACCGTATCTTTATTTTTGGTGTATGCGGGAGGAACTGATATTTCTTTGTCAAGCGCAAAAAAAGATATAGTCAAACTATTTAAAAAATTGATTTATGATATTGAACAAAACAAGGCTTCGTAATGCTATACTCACATTTGTCTTTTGCTTTTCTCTATTCGTTCCCAAACAACTAGAGGCACAAAGCGATGGTTTCGAAATCATCAAAAACCTGGAGCTAATCGAGTTGATTACCTTGGAATTGGACAAATATTTCGTTGATAAACCCATTCCGGGTAAATTGATGAAGGTAGCTATTGATGCCATGTTGATGGAACTTGACCCCTACACGGTTTTGATTAACGAATCGAATATTGAAGATTATCGACTGATGTCTACTGGTCAATATGGAGGTGTGGGTGCTGGACTGAGATCGGTGAATAATCAAGTCGTATTTTCTGATATTTTTGAAAACAATCCGGCATACAAAGCTGGAATAAAAACGGGCGACATCTTGCTTTCAATAGACGGAAAATCTATGACTGGTAAAAAACCAGATGAAGCTAGTGATCTGCTGCGCGGACCAAAGGGAACAAAAATTCAAGTTGAAATTCAACGACCATTTGGGACAAAAATGACATTCGACATTACACGAGACGAAGTAGTAATCGACGATGTGCCCCACTTCACAATGGTAGGCAACGGCGTAGGTTATATCAAACTGACTTCTTTTTCTCAACGTGCCTTTATTTCAGTAAAAACGGCTTATGACGAATTGGTGAAACAAGGGATGACTTCACTGATTTTTGATTTGCGCGGCAATGGTGGTGGTGTATTGACTGAAGCCGTAAAAATCGTGAACATGTTTGTGCCTCGTGGACAGGAAGTGGTTCGAACCAAAGGTAGAATTGAGGAAGAAAATAAAATTTATCTTACAGAAAGTGCTCCAATTGATTTGAATATTCCTGTTGCTGTTTTGGTAGACGGCATGTCGGCATCAGCGAGTGAAATTGTTGCAGGTGCGCTTCAAGACTTAGACCGTGCTATTATAATAGGATCCAACACCTTTGGCAAAGGCTTGGTGCAGCGTGTGATGCCTTTAAAATATGGTTCACAATTAAAATTAACCATAGCCAAATACTACACGCCTTCTGGGAGATGCGTACAGCGTTTGGATTATTCTAGCAGAAAAGATGGTGAAGCCGCTCAAGCTTTTGATGAGTCTCAAGTGACTTATTTCAAAACGAAAAACGGACGAAAAGTGCGAGACGCTCGTGGCGTTGACCCCGATATAGAAATTGAAGAAGGTACATTCAGCAGATTGACCATTACTTTGTTGTTGGAAAATGTGATTTTCGACTTTGCGACCAAATTTGCGCATCTCAACGCTAACATCGAATCTGCAGATAAATTCAAAGTGACTGATGCCATCTTTTTGGAATTTAAAAAATTTATTTCCGAAAAAAACATTACATACACTACTGAAAGCGAGGAGATTATGCTGAGTCTTTTGGAAAGTGGCGAGCGCGAAAAGTTGTTTACCAAAGACAGTCCAGAATACATCCAGCTCATGAAAATTGTGAAGGCTTCAATCGACAGAGATATTGAAAAATATAAAGCAGAAATCATAGAACTTTTGGAAGATGAAATTGTGGCGCGCTATTATTTTGAAAAAGGTCGCGTAATCAACAGTTTCAAAAACGACAAGGCGCTTGTTGAAGCCTCAAATATTTTGCTCAATGCAGATGCCTACAAAAAAATGCTAAGCGGAAAATAGTCACTGATGTTGAGCAAACAAAGTATTCACGCCCAAATTCATTTCGTTTCTCTTCTTGGCGTTGCTGTGGGCTTACCGCTCAACAAAATCGTGTTGAGCATCAGTGGATTGCTAATGGCTTTGAATTGGATTATTGAAGCAAACTTTGTTGAAAAACTAAAACAACTCAAATCACAAAAAACGGGGCTCATGTTGACAGCTCTTTTTTTAGTCTTGGCCCTTTCTCTACTCTATTCTGAAAACACCCAATATGGCCTCAATGACCTGAGAATTAAGCTCCCACTATTGCTCTTTCCTGTTGTTATTTTATCCTCGAAGGCTTTAAGCTCTGAAAAATACAGTGCTGTTTTACACGCTTTTATAGCTACTGTGATCCTAGTTACCGCGATTAATTTCATCAACTACCAAGTCGGAATCTATCAACATGATAGCCGAGAAATGTCGTTGTTTGGTTCGCATATAAGACTATCGTTGATGGTAACTTTCTCTTTTTTCTTCGCACTATATGCTGCTTGGACAAAACGAAATTGGTGGTCGGTGTTGTACTATGCATGTGCGATATGGTTGCTATTCTACGCCTACAAATCGGAAGTGCTTACGGGTTATTTCGGTTTGGTTATTACCGCCGTAGCGCTGATATTTTGGGGCTTAATTCACCAATTCAAAAAACATAAAAAAACAGCATTTATTGCGGCTTCATTACTCGCCTTTTTGGTGTGTTTCATTTTCTATCGTGCCGTTTATCCCATTCCACAGGAGGCCATATCGAAAGAAAATCTGAGCGAAAAAACAAGCTTAGGTGGCACCTATCAGCACGATACCTCAAGTATTATTCTCGAGAATGGATATTACATACATTATTTCATATGCCACGAAGAATTGGACTCGATGCTCCAGCTTAAAACTGGCAAATCTATTGCGCTTTTGAATCAAGAGCATCAAGACTTTTTCCCGACTTTGATCAGATATATGTCTTCGCTTGGACTAAGAAAAGACGCTGAAGGATTTGCGCAATTAACAGATGCAGACCTCAACAATATTTTCAATGGCATTCCATCGGTTGTTTATGCAGAGGGGGGCGTGAAATCGCGATTGGCGCGCATCACCATGGAGCTTCAAAAACACTTAGAAGGTGCCGATCCGAATGGTTCAACGATACAACAGCGAATAGAATATTGGCGAACGGGTTGGGACCTTATCAAAAAACATCCAGTTTTTGGAGTTGGTGTTGGCGATGTTCAAGACGCGTTTAATCAACAATACGAATTGAATCAAACGCGCTTATTCGAAGAAAACAGGCTTCATTCGCACCAACAATTTGTAACCATATGTATTTCGGTGGGCATTATAGGCTTGCTTATATTTTTGACGAACATCTTGCTCACCATTCAAATTGCTTTTCGCTTACAATCCATTTTGCTTTATTTGTTTGTAATCATCATTACCTTTTCTTATTTCTTTGAAGACACTTTAGAAACACAAGTTGGCGTGTCATTGGCAGCATTTTTCTTGAGTTTTCTCTTGAAACAAGAACAAGAAAAGCCATTTTTTGAAGAGAAAAACAAAGCATCACTATGAGAATCATATTCGCATCACACAACGCCAACAAAGTTCAAGAAATCAGAAGCCTGCTTCCAAAAACAATTGAATTGCTCTCGCTTGAAGACATTCAATATCACCACGACATTGAGGAAACTGGTGCCACTTTAGAGGAGAATTCCAAAATTAAGGCGGCTACCATTTTTCAAATCACAGGCATTCCTACCATTGCAGATGATACTGGACTTGAGGTATATTCATTGCAAATGGCACCTGGTGTTTATTCAGCACGATATGCCGGCGCACACAAATCTGATGCAGACAATATTGAAAAATTATTATCCTCATTGGCAAACATTGAAGATAGACGAGCGCGATTTAGAACCATCTTTTCGTTGGAAGCCGATTGGGCAAGTGTTCAATTTGAGGGCATTGTTGAAGGTCAAATTGCTATGAAAAAAAGTGGCTCAAACGGATTTGGTTATGACCCTGTTTTTATTCCTGAGAACTTATCAAACACATTTGCCGAAATGAGTTTAGATGAAAAAAACAAAATAAGCCACAGAGCAAGAGCCTTAGCCAAGCTGGTTTCATATTTTCATAACATGCATAAATAAGCCCATTGTGATTAAGGATTTTGTAAAAGAAGGAAGCATCTATGCACTTGCAGGCATCGCAGCCAAAGGTGTGAGCCTTATGATGATTCCGATATTTACATTTTACTTTAGCACCCGAGATTTTGGCAGAATAGAAATCCTTTATGTGCTTTCAATGCTTACCTCAGGCCTCCTATCGTGGCAATTGGGTCAAGGATTAATCCGCTACGTGAGTCAACACCGCAACGATGAAAAAAGAAAATTGTTTCTCGGGTCAACTGCACTTATATTCACCTTATCTGCCTATTTTATTGGAACCCTAATTTTAATTCTATTGGGTCCTCAACTGCTCAAAATTTTCCATTTAGAGACACAAATCAGCTTTAAGACCTATATACTCACCATGATGGCCATCTTTCTAAATGGCATTTTTTCATTCTTCGGTTCTCATTTACAAGCCCTGCGTAAAAAAAATCAATTTGCTATTTCCAATTTTATTCATTCTTTGTTAGGCATTCTGGCTACTTACCTATTTGTAATTGTGTTTGACAAATCGATCAATGGAATCTTTTACGCCACAATTGTAACAGTACCCATTTCAATAATTTATCAATTTTCGGTTCTAAGAAACGAATACCAGTGGCTCTTCAGTAGTGCCATCTTGCGTCAGATACTTGCCTATTCTCTGCCCTTGGTTCCAGGCGCTTTGGCATTAATTTTATTGAGCATTACTGATCGTGTCATGGTCAATTATCTCACCAATTTATCCACACTAGGCATTTACAGTGTTGCGCTCAAATTCGCATTTGGTTTTCAAATCATTGTTCAAGGATTTGGGATGGCGATTAATCCACTAACCTTTGAAAAACATGTATTACCTAAAACCCAAGAATCCATTGGTTTTCTTCTATCAAACTACATCAAATTGGGAGGACTAGCCATTCTGATTATGGGTATGTTTTCCAGAGAAATTGTTTACATCTTTACGCAAGCACCCTATTACAATGCGCAATATGTGATGCCCATGTTGTTCGCAGCCATTTGGGTACAAGGACTCTCGATGTTTGCACTCGGGCTACATATTTCCAAAAAAACACTACATATTAGCATAATTGCATGTGTGAGTGTATTGGTAAACATTTTGTTGAACTTATATTTGATTCCGATTTTCGATATCAAAGGATCCGCACTATCCACTTTGGTTGCCATGTTGACCAATACCCTTTTGGTTGTTTACTTTTCAAAAAAATATTTCCCACTCCATATTCAAACAAAAGACCTTCTCGTTTTCGTGGCTGTTATTGCTCTAATTATTTTATGTTCGACATCTGTAATAGGTGATATATTTGCAAGTGTGACTTGGATCCACAAAACGATTTTGGCTTTCTTGGGCTTGGTTCTGATTTTCTTCACTTTTACTATTAAGAAACTGCATACAGATTGATACAATGATTGGCGATTTTAAAGAGATTTTTGGTTTTGTTGACTTGGGCATCGGCTTCATGTATCTTATTATTATCCTCATGTTGTTGGCTTATAAACGCTCGAAAATCACTGATTTAGAAGCAAGAAAATACTTCAACCGGATGGTAGCATTGAAGCTGGGCATGTCGTTCATTTTCGTTTTGTTGTATATTGTCTACTACAAGGGCGGCGACAACACGGCATATTGGCAGGGAGGCGTTAAGTTAAATATGTTATTCTTCGACAATCCGAGTGCATTTTTCAATAATCTCACCTATCTCGAAGCCAACTCTTACGATGATTTAATTGTTTTTCAAAATGTTGGCAATCCACCCAACTACATTTTCAAAGGTTACGAAAGTTGGTTTGTTTGCAAAGTGGTGAGCTTGGTGTCGTTTCTTACCCTCCGCAGTTATTTGGCTACCACATTGTTTTTCACGTATTTAACCACCATGGCTTCTTGGCGTTTATTTACGCTCATCAACAATTACAAGGTGATGAGCACAAGAAATGCTGCCATTGCTACACTTTTTATTCCAAGTGTAGGAATTTGGTGTTCAGGAATTACGAAAGACGCACTAATTTATGCAGCTATTTTACAGCTCATCACGAATATTTTTTCGATTTTTAATGGTTGGAAAAAACTCACCCTATGGAGCATCATTGTTATGCTTATTTCGGTATTCATAATATATCATTTGAGAAGTTTTATTTTCTACTTGGTAATCGTTTCAGTGGCATTGGGTATGCTGGCTGGCTACCAAAAAAAATTCAAAGACAATTTCATATTTCGTATAGCTTACTTTTTGGCCATTATTACGGGATTTGTTGCGCTTATTTTTGTTTTTGCCAGCACCAATGCCGTTGATGCCTTCAATGAAAGTTCATTTATGGAGGAAGCCGAATTGGTGCAAAATGACTTTATTAAAAACGAAACCTATACTGGTCAGCGCTACGACTTAGGCGAAGTAGAATTCACTGTGGTTGGTCTGCTCAAAGTTTTTCCGATTTCCGTTATTACTTCTTTTTACAGGCCTTTTATTCTGGAGGCACGTTCACCTATTTTATTTGCCAATGCTTTAGAAAGCTTAATATTTGTTTGGTTCACCCTCAAATTCATTTTTCAAGGCAATGTGTTTCGTAAAATCAGAATGATTCTCGCCAATGAGGCACTTTCATTTGCTTTGTATTTTGCTGTTTTTCTGGGCTTTATTGTTGGTTTTACATCCATCCTTTTTGGTGTATTGGTTAGATTTAGAGCACCTCTTCTTCCCTTTTTAGCCATTATTCTGCTTGCTGGAATATCCTACGCCGTTCAGAAAAAATCTAATGAGGAAGTTGAAACGCAAAACAATCCTTCTATTTAATTCGTTAACTTCGCATCATGACAGAACGCCCTATAACAGATTGGCTCCCGCTTACCCAAAAAGAAGTTGAAAAACGCGGTTGGGACGAACTTGATGTAGTTATCATATCAGGTGACGCTTATGTAGACCACCCTGCATTTGGCACTGCCGTAATCGGACGAATTTTAGAATCTGAGGGGCTCAAAGTAGCTGTTGTGGCGCAACCCAATTGGAAAGACGATTTACGCGATTTTAAAAAATTTGGCAAACCAAAATTGTTCTTCGGAGTTACTGCCGGCTGTATGGACTCTATGGTAAATCACTACACAGCCAATAAAAGATTGCGTTCTACGGATGCTTATACGCCTGGCGGTGAGGCAGGTTTTCGACCAGATTATGCCACGATTACTTACACTAAAATTCTCAAAGAACTATATCCCGATTGTCCAGTTTTGATTGGTGGCATTGAGGCTTCATTAAGACGCGTAACACATTACGATTATTGGTCGGATAAACTCATGCCTTCAATTCTGATAGATTCTGGCGCCGATATGTTGGTGTATGGCATGGGCGAACAACCTTTGCGCGACATCATCAAAAACTTGAAAAAGGGAATTCCATTCGATCAATTGGATTTCATTCCTCAAACTTCATTTCTGATTGATAAAGAAAAACCACTTCCAAAACACAAAAAATGGGAAGATGTTGCATTGGCTTCGCACGAAACCTGTTTAAAAGACAAATTGGCTTATGCGGCCAACTTCAAAATTGTGGAAGTTGAATCAAACAAATGGGAAGCACAAAGAATTTCGCAACATGCTGGAGATAAAACGATTATAATCAATCCGCCGTACAAAACCATGACGGAAAAAGAGATGGATCAATCTTTTGATTTCCCCTATACCAGAATGCCGCATCCGAAATACAAAAAACGCGGTGCCATTCCAGCCTATGACATGATCAAATTCTCAGTGAATACCCATCGCGGCTGTTTTGGTGGATGTAGTTTTTGCACCATTTCGGCACACCAAGGAAAATTTATTGCTTCGAGAAGTGAAGAATCGATATTAAAAGAAGTAGAGGCCGTTACGCAACACCCGGAATTTAAAGGCTACATTTCGGATATTGGAGGTCCATCTGCCAACATGTATGGTATGAAAGGCAAAGACGAAGCCATCTGTGCGCGATGCACCAGTCCTAGTTGTATTCACCCAGTAATTTGCAGCAATTTGGACACCAATCACAGCGATATGACTAAACTATATCGCAAGATAGATGCCAATCCGAAGGTAAAAAAGGCGTTTGTGGGGTCAGGTATTCGCTATGATTTATTGGTGGATGATTTCAACAAAAACAACGAAGACGGCAACCACGACGAGTACATGGAGCAAGTGATTACGCGCCATGTTTCGGGTCGTTTGAAAGTAGCCCCAGAGCATACAGCAGACAATACGCTCAAAATGATGCGAAAACCGTCTTTCAAATATTTCCATAAGTTTAAAGAAAAATACGACCAGATTTCAGAAAAGCACAAGCTCAAACAACCTTTAATCCCCTATTTTATTTCATCACATCCTGGTTGTGAAGAAGAAGACATGGCTAATTTGGCGGCAGAAACCAAAGACATGGGCTTTCAATTGGAACAAGTGCAAGATTTTACACCAACTCCCATGACGGTTGCAACGGTGATTTACTATTCGGGTGTGCATCCCTACACTTTGCGACCCGTTTATACAGCAAAAACCAGAGACCAAAAACAAAACCAGCACAAGTTTTTCTTTTGGTACAAACGCGAAAATAGAGACTGGATTAAAAACCAATTGGGCAAAGCAAAACGCCCAGATTTAATAGAAAAGTTACTTGGAAAAAATGCAGTTGAATCCAAGCCAAAAATTGAAAACACCGAGGGAAAAACCCTACCGCCATGGTTGGAAAAACGTAGAAATCAAAATAAAACCAAAAAACGATGAGTAATCAAACATTAGAAGAAAAACTCGGCTTATTGAAACAGCTTATTTTAGTGGCCAACGCCGATGGAAAAATTAAGGAGGCTGAATATCAGCTTTTATTAGGTTTAGCAGCCAACTTAGGTGTCTCGCAAGAGGAGTTTCAAAAAGTTTTTGACTTAGGTGTTGAAGTTGAAATGCCTAAAACCGATGCCGATAGAATTTTGCAGTTTCATAGAATGATTTTGATGCTCAACGTGGATGCAGATGCCGCTCCAGCAGAAATTGACATGGTTCGCAAAATGGGAATTATGCTGGGCTTGAATCCGCAGGCCATTGAAATCGTGCTTGAAGAAATGAAAACCTACCCAAATAACTTGATTCCACCAGACAGAATGGTACAGATTTTCACGAAGTATATGAATTAAGAGGCGGTTAGCGGCTAGCAGCTGGCGACTGGCTGTTAGTAGCTAGAAGCCAATCGCCAGAAGCCAGAAACCAAAAGCTAGAAGCCAAAAATGGACATACAAGACCTCCGAGAATATTGCCTCAGTTTGCCGCACACTTCAGAGGACATGCCTTTTGATGATGATGTAATCGTTTTTCGCGTTCACAACAAAATTTTTGCTTTAACATCCTTTTCAAAAAGCAGTTCTGTTAATTTAAAATGCGACCCAGAACGCGCTATCGAATTGCGCGAACGTTTTGAAGCAGTTACTCCAGGCTATCACATGAACAAAACGCATTGGAATACGGTCTTTTTCAACCAAGATTTGAGCGACAGAGAATTATTGGAATTGGTGACGCACTCCTATGATTTGATTTGGAAATCGTTGCCGAAGAAATTGCGGGAATCCTAAGATTTCAAAAATCCCCGATGCACATCCAATCTAAAAATAATCCATGCTTTCGCTTTGGAAAATTGAGCTGTGAGGGTGTAATACAATGCAAACAAGAGCGCGGCAAAAAACTTGGCCACTAATACCATTCTGATTTTACATTTTCCAAAAATAGACGATCGATTTGACGCCTGTCGCAAACCAATGCCCACCCCTTCGCTCATTTTTTTGATATGCGTTCGGGTTAATCTATCTTGTTCGATTACATGCTCCACGCGAGAATTTCCTAGATAATAAACTGGTTTGTTTAATTTTTTGATGCGCTCAAATAATTCTGTTTCATCACCACGCACCAAATTATCACCCACTTGTCCGATTGACGTATCGAACATGCCAATTGCTTCCAAGATATCTTTGCGATAAGTCATATTGCAACCAACGGGATAGCGCTTACCCGTATATTGAAAGTTATTGTCACCATAATCCACTTTACTCACCAAACCTTCTAAAATTGTGTCGATCCATTTGGGTTTTCCATGCACATAGCGCGGAATTATTTTTCCTCCTAAACCAATAACATCAGCGTGACCTTTTAAAAATTCATATTGAACTTTGAGAAAATCTGGGTCTGCAATTCCATCATCATCCATGTAGCAAATGAATTTGCCTTTGGCTTCTATAATTCCTCGATTGCGGGCAAAACATAAGCCTTGATTGGTCTCTTTGAAATAGTGAATTTGGTGGGTTTGTTTATGATGTTCGAGTAGCTCCAATGCAATTGCTCGAGTTTTGTCCTTTGAATTATTATCGATTATGATGATTTCATATAATTCTGGCGCCAATGTTTGATTCAGCAAACTGTTTATAGCATCAGCTATGTACTTTTCGCGGTTGTAGGAGCAGACGACGACTGAGAGAAAGGGATGCATAATTTCTGTTAAACGCATATTTATATTGCAAAGCAAACATACATTTTTCCCACAAATGTAGTATATTACAAGTCATTTTTGCCTTAAACTCATTAATTTCTATTTTAGATAAAGGCTCTTGGAACGCATAAAACACACGACATTTATGTTTGGGTATTTCGGATAATGATTTTAATTTTGATAGATTTTGTCATAAATATTGACTTTTTAAATCATATTAAACAATTATATTCGCCCAAAAAACAAATTTAAGCTAAACAGGCCAACGACTAATTTTCATAACAATTCTTCCCATGAATTATTTCTAATGACTTTTTCAGGTTCTCATTTGTAAAAGCCGAAAATAGATTTAAAAATGGTGTTCACGAACAAACTATTTGAATTCAATATGCTATACAATAAAAAATTCTTTAAAAATTTACAAGAAGGATCTCTTCGATCAGCTCAACAAGTGGTTCCTCTTGTAATCGAATTTTTAAATATCAAATCAGTTGTTGATTTCGGTTGTGGAACAGGCGCTTGGTTAAAAACCTTCAAAGATTTCGGAGTTCATAAAATTGTTGGATATGATGGCAGATGGGTTAAAAGAGAGGATTTGCTGATAGATTCGACGTCATTCTTTGAGGTGAACTTTGATAATTTCATGCCTACCAGCGAAAAATTCGATTTGGTTGTTTCGCTCGAAGTTGGTGAGCATTTGCACGAAAAAACTGCAGATGCATTTGTAGAATTGTTGACCAAATCTTCTGATTATGTGCTTTTTTCCGCAGCGATCCCGTTTCAAGGAGGCACGGGTCACGTGAATGAGCAATGGCCAGAATACTGGTGCGAAAAATTTATGAAACAAGGCTACGAACCTATTGATTGCATACGTCCAATAATTTGGGATAATCGAGACGTTTCATATTGGTTCAAACAAAACATACTTCTTTTCATAAACAAAAATGTTGAATTAGCAAATCCTAAATTAAAGGAGTACAAACAATATACGAACCCAAGATTTTTGTCTAAAGTGCACCCTGATTTTTACATCAAAATGGCATCAAAGTTTGCGCGATTAAAAAAGATAATAAAATTCAGATTTTTTAGATAAACTTTGAGATTGAATGTAACATGGTAGTGTTTATGTCAATTTCTTCATGAAAATATAGTCCACTAACTAATTCTGTCTTAGTCTTCCCATTTATTTTGATACTTATTTCTTCACCTTTTATTTGAATCAACAACAATAGCTTTCACGATAGCAGGTGTGAATTAGAACTGAGAGCATGGGTGGCATTTAGTTTTTATTTTTGGAATACGCCCAATAGTAACAAGCCAAGGAATAAAGCATGAGCCATTTACCTTGAAAAGACCAACGCAGGGATAGTTTTGAAAAATGTTTTAAACGCAACCAATATCTTTTGTGCTTTTTTTGGTTCATTGATAAATCATAGCACTGGAAACGAACTGTGTAGATATCGATTATCATTTTTTGTAATTCGATAGCACTGATGCGTCTATTCTTTTTCAAAAACAGTTGATGAGAGATTTTTTCATCATCAGGGGGAAGTTGCATGTGATGCTCACCATAAAGAGTTTCGAGGTAAACATCCCTGTTATTGGGTTGAGAAAATGCCTCGTTTTCAAAGTCTGTTCTTTTTTTCAATGGAAAAATTGTTGACTGAGCATATCCTCTTCTTTCTGATTTGACATAAGAATCGGAAAAAATGTAATTGACTTCAGCATTTGAATCATTTTTTTCCTCGATGTAGATTTCTGAATTCAAATTCAAAAATTCGCCAAGAAATTTTCTTCTCTCGTCAACTTGATTTTTGAAGTTTTTGGGTAAATACTTTTCGTGTGCGGGGAGAACCTTGCTGCTATTTTTTAAATATCCACGAATATAAAGGTTAGCAATTTGTCTTAAACTTTCTTGCTCGGAGAATTTCGATTTAACTGAGCTCCAATAAATTACAGGAATTAGATCCACTCTAACGGGGAAAATACCATCACAAAGATATTCAGTGGAGGCATAATGATCAAACCACATGGGGAAATCACTTCCGTGAAAATAAAGCATACGGTTGTCTGAATGCGTTATTTTTTCTTGAAGTAGTTCTAAAAGCTGGAAGTAATCAGGAATGGGCAAACAAATATCTACATCATCGTCCCATGGTATAAAGCCATTATGACGCTTGGCTCCTAACAATGTGCCACCATCTATCCAATAAGTTAGCTGATTTTGCTCGCAAATGTCTCTAACCTCCTTCATAAGCTCGAGGCAAATATTTTGTGCTTTGGCAATTTGTTTAACCATAATAATCAATGGAAATTATAACATTGTTTTATTCGATAAAATCTCCAAGTCTCTTGGCGTATCTATCTCAAAACACTCAATATCAATTGCTTTTACTGGTAAATACTTCTCAATTTCTTGATAAACATATTTGCCTTCTTTGGAAATTGTAATGTTGGAAAAATACGCAATCCCAGTCCATTCTAAATCTGATATTTTATCACGACTGAACGCTACGACTTCATTTTTTTCATTCACTTTAACCAAAACAGCATCTTCCGTATAGGATTTTGTTACACCTATTAAATCCTCATTTTCCTGAATACTTGAACAGAATTTATCAAAATTGGCTTGATCGATATACATATCGCCGTCAATATTCATAAATGGCGCTTTGAGATCGTATGAACCTAGATATAAACTGTAAGAATTTGTGGTGCTCATGTAATTTTTATTTCGAATAAAGAGCACATCCTTTCTGATAGATCTCACGTAGTTGATTACTTCTTCTTCTTTGAAACCGACCACCATTCTGACATTTTTCACATCCTTCAACACCTTGAGCAAATAATAAATCAGCGGATGATTGCCAATTTTAACAAGACATTTCGGTGTGTCGAGTCCCAATCGGCTTCCCAACCCAGCAGCACAGATCACCACAGTATCAACTTTCACTTTCATACTTCAATTTTAAATTTTCAAGTAAACCCACCAATGCTGTTGAATCATAAATAACGTAATCAGACATTTTGAGCAAGGTACTCACAGGCTCATGCACGCCTCCGTAGGCAATTCCGATATCCGCAACTGAAAACATAGAACAATCGTTCATGCCGTCACCAATGGCCACCACAACATCAAACTGCTCGCGTACTTTATGAATGGCATCTTCTTTATAAAGAATTTTGTCTAATCCGATCAGTTGGTCGTCGACAAAATTTGCTGAAGATGAGAAATAAGAACAACTATAATTCGTTTCTATGAAATCATTAATCCAAACATTTAAGTTTCCGGTTACTATGAAACAATTCTCACTGTTTTTCTTTACAAAATCTTGTAAAATGGTATCTATCTGTACCCTTTCAACAATTTCTTGAACCGTAGAAATTGGAATAGAAGAAAGAAGTTTAACGCGAAGTTTGAAAGATCGATCAAAGGTTATTAATCCTTTCATGGTAATGCTTGTGAGCAAATCAATCTCTTCAAATAAGTCAATCTTCCTCGCTATTTTTGGCAAAATCTCTTCTTTTGTAAGCGTGCCGTCTAAATCAAAACAAAATGCAATCCTCATGCTCAATCTTTTTCGCAGATAAATATAAAATGTCGTGTATCCGGCCAAACATTCAAAGTATCAGGAAAGATATCATGTTGGCTAACAAACCTAAAACCTGCTTGCTCCATAAGCTTAATCTCATTAGCAACCAATCTATATTCAGCAAAATATTCCGTACCCAATTCTTCTGAAAAGCCATTGATCACTTTATCCGCATGTAAACCGCAATGCGTTCGAACAATCATCTTTCCTCCAGTTTTTGTCATTTGAAATAAACGTTCATAAATTCCCGCTGCGTCTTCGGTATTGAAGCATTGAGAAACTCCAAACGATAGCACGGCATCAAATTGTTTGCGCATATTAAAATGAAGCAAATCACTATTTATCACCAACATATTCGGATGTTCTACAATGAATTTCGAAAATCCTTCAAACTTCTCTACAGCTGTAATATGGCCAACATAATTGACGAGTTTATTTACAATTAATCCACTACCACTGCCCACATCGAGAATGTTATCATTTTCAGTTAAATGTTCTCTCAAAAATTGAATTTCCAAATCGGAGGTGTCGGGACGTTTATTCTTCGTTTGAACTGGGTCCTCTATGCGTTGCGCCAACTCTCTCCAATATTTGTCTGATTTTATCATTACGAACTCTATTTACATCTGATTCACAAAACTAATCAATTTCTAAAGTCCCTTATCGGATAAACAAACATATTCATGAAAGATTCACGTCTTCTCTTTTTCCCCTACTTTTGTAGCCATGGGCATCATCCGTCAACAAGCTACTGCATCTGCTATTCTGATTTATGTTGGAATTGTGATTGGGTTTATTGGCGCTGCAGTGCTCCGACCAAAAATTCTTAGTCCGGAAGAAATTGGTTTTCTGCAAGTCGTTTTGAATATGACCATTTTGTTGGGCGCCGTGCTCACGCTGGGTGCAAATTTGATTACCATAAAAATGTTTCCGCAATTCGAACGCTTAGATCCCAACAAAAAAGGACTCTTTCGATTGATTGTATATTTTGGTAGTCTGGGTGCATTCATTGGCATTCCTGTTTTGTATTTAACTGAGTCGTTTTTTCTTGAAAACAACTTGGGTGTGAGATTTGAGCACATATCATACGACTTGTTTTTCTACGTGTCCATTTACCTATTAATTGTGTTGCGCACTTTTTCCAATCTGTTTGATAATTATTTGAGAGCCAACCACATTACTGTGCCAGGTGTTTTTTCGGAGAGCATCATACTCAAAACATTGCCCATTTTGATTTTGATTTTGTTCTTCTTTGGTGTGTTTAATTACCAACAACTTTTTTACAGCAACATTTTTATTTACTTAATTCCGCTGCTCATCAGTATCTATTTTTTAAGGAAAATAAAAGCCATTAACTGGACAAAACCAGGGCCGTTTACCCAAGCCGAAAAACGAGAAATGTTGGGAATTTCATCTGTTGGTTTTATGGAAATCATCAGCTATTTCATCGTGTTGTTTATTGATGTTTTTATGTTGAAACGTCTCATGAATGATGAAGCCGTTGGGATTTACACCACGATGTTTTTCTTTGGTACGGTTGTGAGCATTCCACTTAAAGCCTTTATACGCATCGCTCATCCTATTATTTCGGCAGCTTTTGCCAAAAAAGACATGGACACCATTTCTGAGATTTATCAAAAAAGTAGCAATATTTTGTTTGTGTTGGGCGGTCTCGTATTTTTATTGGTTTGGGGCAATCGATATTCTGTAACCGAATTCCTCGACCCCATTTATTCACAAGGCATTTGGGTGATTTTCTTCATCGGATTGGCACATTTGGTGGAGGTAATAAGCTCGGTGAATTATCAAATTATCGCAATTACGCCCAATTATCGCTTCAATCTTTATATGGGTGTTTTTCTGGTTGCATTGCTCGTGGTCACCAACTACATTTTTATTGATTTATTTGGTCTAGTAGGTGTAGCCATTGGCTCTTTGGTTTCCATGATGTTGGTGAATTTGGCACGACATATCTTCCTAGTTTCCAAGTACAATTTAAGTCCCTTCTCCATAAACACGGTCAAAATTCTGCTGTTGTTTGGAGCTGTGTTTGGGCTAAGCGAAATTTTGCCCAATCTCGAAAACATCTACCTCAATGCTGTTTACAAATCAGTGCTTATCGCCGTGGTGTATATCCCCAGTGCCTATTTGCTAAAATGTTCGGCAGATTTCAATGCGGTGATAGACAAATATTTGAACATCCTAAGACGAAAGAGCCAATAATTCCTTATTTTTGAGGTATGGAAATGAAGAAACTCACTGTAGAAGATTTATCACCGGCCTTGTTTTGGGACGTGGATAAAAGTGATTTGGATTTTGAGAAGCATAAATCTTTTGTGATTCAGCGTACTTTAGAATACGGGATTTTTGAAGATTGGATTAAAGTTAAATCATTTTACAGCAAAGAACAAATCACAGAAGTTGCATTAAATTTCAGGACGCTCGACCCTATTTCCCTTTCATTCATAGCTTCTTATTTAGGTATAAATAAAACCGAATTTAGATGTTACAAACACGCACAGTTACACCCGAATTACTGGAACTCCTTTATAGACTAATGGAAGTTGATTTGCTCCAACCATTCAGCTTAGTAGGAGGTACTGCGCTGGCTTTACAGTTGGGACATCGTGAGTCAGTTGATATTGATTTGTTCGGCTCATTACCTCTAGAACACAACGAAATTCTTGATGCTCTCGGTAGTATTGGAAATGTGCGTGTGAAACAACAATCGCGAAATATTTTAATAACAGAAGTTGAGGGGATAAAAGTTGACTTTGTGTCATTCAAATACCCTACGTTGGAAAATGTAAAGTTAGACAACAATATCAGAATGTTCGGATTGAAAGATATTGCTGCGATGAAAATTAGTGCAATTACGCAAAGAGGAAGTAAAAAAGATTTTGTTGATTTGTTTTACCTACTGAAACACTATACACTAGATGAAATATTTGAGTTCTATGAAACCAAAATAAGGGATGGCAGTAGATTTCTCGCTTACAAAAGTCTGCATTACTTTGAAGATGCCGAACATCAACCTTTACCACTTGTCTATGAAACTGATTTTTCATGGGAGATTTGCAAAAACACAATCTTGAAGGAAGTCAAATCAATGTGATGTAAAGATAGTGATGGTGTCCGAAAGAAATTTATTTGTAATTATGCACAAAATAAATCCTATGAAAAAACTTCTACTCCTTTCAATTCTAGCGCCATTTTTCTCTTGGTCACAAATCACTCAGACCGTGAAAGGCCGCGTGTTGGACAATGAGACACAAGTGCCACTGATTGGCGCCCGCATACTCATTACAACTGCTGATACTTCAGTCCGTTTTCAGGGCGTTACCAATATGGATGGCGAATTTGCCATTGGCAATGTGCCCGTAGGCAAACATGAATTGCGCGCCAATTATATCGGATATGAAACATCCTATACCACTGTGATTGTAATTTCAGGCCGTGAAACTGTGCTCACGATTTTCATGCAAGAACGTGCCACAGAAACTGGGGAAGTGGTCATCGAAGGGCGTAGTTTGGATCAAACGATTAATGAAATGGCCACAATTTCAGCCGCTCAATTCTCTATTGAAGAAACAGAGCGTTATGCTGGTTCTCGAGCCGATCCAGCCCGTATGGCTTCCAATTTTGCGGGTGTTCAAGGTGCTGATGATTCTCGAAACGACATCGTAATCAGAGGAAATTCACCTTTGGGTTTGCTTTGGCGTGTAGAAGGTATCGATATCCCAAATCCAAACCACTTTGCCGTGGCAGGATCAACCGGTGGACCCGTGACTATTTTGAACAACAAATTTTTGGACAACTCTGACTTGTTCATGTCAGCATTTCCTGCACAATACGGAAACAGTCTGTCTGGTGTTTTCGATTTGAATTTGCGTCGTGGAAATATGGACAGACATGAATTCACAGGGCAGTTTGGATTTCTGGGAACTGAAATTTTGCTAGAAGGTCCTTTGTCTTCAAAATCACGAGCATCTTATTTGTTTATGGGGCGCTATTCAACGCTCGCTATGTTTCAATCGCTTGGCATTCAAATTGGTACGAGCGCTGTGCCTCAATATGGCGACATTGCATTCAAATTCAACTTCCCGATGAAAAAAGGGGGGCACTTCTCTGTTTGGGGACTTGGTGGAGCCAGCAAAATTCAAATCATGATTTCTGATCAAACAGAAGTTACCGAAGAATTGTATGGCGAAGGCGACCGCGACCAATATTTTTCAACGCAGATGTTCGCCGGCGGTTTGACTTACAAAAAACCTTTGAATGAAAAAATATTCCTGCATGCTACGCTCGGTGGCTCCTATGAAAAACAAATATCCAAACACGATATTGCGTGGAGAACATTAGATACCACTTGGGTTGGTGGTGTGGCAAACACTTCTATCCGTTTGGATTCTTTATACAATCTCATGCAGTACAATTTTACAATTCTTCGAACAAGCGCTCATGTTTCTATCAATTACAAAATCAACCGACGAAGTTTGATTAAGTATGGTTTCAATGCCGAACTGCAATTCTTTAATATGCAAGACTCTGTGTTGAGCGATATCCGCGTGCAAGGCATGTATCGTCAGCGTTGGGACTATCAAGGCTATGGCGCTTTAATTCAGCCTTTTGTACAATACAAATACCGCATCACCGATAATATGAACTTCACTGCGGGCATCCATGCTCAATATTTCAGTTTGAGTAAAAGCGTGTCGTGGGCAGAGCCAAGAGTGGGTTGGGATTGGAGCATCGACAACAAAAATAAAGTGAAATTTGGCGCTGGATTACACAGCCAAACCCAACCATTGTACACGTATATGTACGACCAAAACGGTGATGGAAACCTAAAAAACATGAATATGGATTTCTCACGAAGTGTTCATGTTGCTGCCGGTTATCAACGAAGTTTTAAAAACAAAATGCGCATAATGACAGAAATCTATTATCAGCATTTATACAACATTCCTGTTGACCCGACAGACTCTATGGGCTTTTATTCCTTGATTAATATGGGGTCTGGATTCCAAAGATTTTTCCCAAATGAATTGGTGAATGAAGGACAAGGACGAAATTATGGTATCGAATTGACCGTTGAGAAATTCTTCGCCAACCAATTTTTCTTCTTGTTCACAGCTTCTATTTTCGATTCTAAATACACAGGATTTGATGGCAAATGGAGAAATACTGACTACAATGCCAATTTTGCCACCAACTTTTTGGCTGGTTATGAATTGGCACTCAACAACAAGCACAGCCTTTCTTTCGGAACAAAAATTACTTACGCCGGCGGCAGAAGATATGGCTTGGTCAATGTTCCAGCGGCTCAATTGCAGCAAGAACTCATTTTCTTAGATTCGATGTACAACGAATTTCAATTCAGAAATTACTTCAGGTTGGATATACGCGTCGTGTATCGCATCAATCAAAATAAGGTAACGCACGAAATTGGTTTGGATTTGGTGAATGTGCTGAACACGCGCAACCTACTTGGATTATCTTATGCTCCCGATTTGTCTAACCCAAGTGCTGAACCGATTGCCTTTAGATATCAATTGGGCTTCTTACCACTATTCTACTATCGAATTGATTTTAAGCTCAATAGAAAAAATCGAAGCGCTGGTGAATAAATTGAATTAACATAACTTAACAATTCTTGGAAAAAATCAAACGCTGTTTGGAGCCATTAAAATTAATTTCGTAGCAAACCAAAACACGTGATGAAAGTACACAACGCAATTTCTCAAGCCAATTTAACGCCTAGACAAGCATTTCAATTTCTGAAAGAAGGCAATGAGAGATTTGTCAACAACTTAAAATTAAACAGGAATTTACTCAATCAAATAAACGACACAAGACATGGTCAATGGCCTTTCGCTGTTGTGTTGAGCTGTATTGATAGCCGCACATCTGCTGAATTGATTTTCGACCAAGGATTGGGAGATGTGTTTAGTGTGAGAATTGCAGGAAATGTGGTGAACGCAGATATTTTGGGCAGTATGGAATATGCTTGCAAAGTAGCGGGGAGTAAGCTAATCATGGTGGTTGGGCATAGCAAGTGTGGCGCTGTAATCAGTGCTTGCAAACATGTGAAACTGGGCAACATTACAGAATTATTGAGTAAAATACGACCGGCTGTTGAAGAAGTGGCTCAAAGAAACCACCCAAGCACGCCAGACGCTCCAGAACATGTGGAAGCCGTTGCTCATCAAAACATCAAAAACTCCTTGGAACAAATTTTAGAAAGAAGTTCTATTCTCAATGAAATGTACCAAAATGGCGAAATTGGATTGGTAGCAGCCTATTATGACGTTGAAACAGGTGTCGTAGAATTTATGGATGAAATGTTCTCATAATTGATAAATATCACAATTATCAATCGGGATGTTGAAAACTTCATCCCGATTTTTTTTGTCCACATAAAATCTACTTTACTTTTGAGCAAACTAAAATTTTGAGATTATGTTAAAAGAATTCAAAGCATTTATCATGCGAGGCAACGTGGTTGATTTGGCCGTTGCAGTAATTATCGGAGCAGCATTTAGCGCAATTATAGGCTCTTTGGTGGCAGATATTATCACACCACTTATTTTGAAACCAGCACTCGAAGCTGCACAAGTTTCAAAACTTGACGATCTTTCTTGGAACGGTGTATTATTCGGAAAATTCATAAGTACAGTAATAAACTTCCTAATTGTGGCTTTCTGTATTTTCTTGATGATTAAGGCCATGAACAAATTCAAGAAAAAAGAAGAACCAGCTCCTGAAGTACCAAAGGGTCCAAGTCAAGAAGAATTGTTGGCAGAAATCAGAGACCTTTTGAAAAAATAATTCGATTTATACCAAAGTCAAAGCCATGTCGAAAGATGTGGCTTTTTCTTTTTCAGTAAGTTTGCAATTCAAACAAAAAGTGTGGAACTTCATATACCTTCTAAATATATTCAACAAGCCGTAGAGCAAATGGCGAGCCTTCCTGGTGTTGGTAAAAAAACAGCTTTGCGTCTGGTTTTAGACCTGTTGAAGCGCGACCCCAAGGAGGTTGAAAAATTCTCCGCGGCTTTTATCGACTTGATTCAAAACATCAAAAAGTGTAAATCATGTGGTGTGATTGCCGATGGTGATATGTGCAACATTTGCCTCAATCCCAAGCGCGACAAAAGCATCATCTGTGTTGTTGAAGATTTAAGAGATGTGCTGGCCATTGAAGCCACCGAATCGTTTCATGGTATTTATCATGTTTTGGGCGGCATTATCTCTCCCATGGATGGGATTGGGCCGGGTGATTTGAATTTTGTTACTTTAATTCAAAAAGCAGAATCTAAAGAAATTAAGGAGGTAATTTTGGCTTTGAGCGCTACCATGGAGGGCGACACAACCAATTTTTATATTTACAAGAAAATCGGACAATTCAACATCGAAATATCGACACTTTCTCGAGGTGTGGCAGTGGGCTCAGAATTGCATTATGCAGATGAAATTACATTGGGCAGGTCGATCATGAATCGGATGCCATATGCGGCAAAATAATTAGCCCTGCGTCAATTCCTTAAATACTTGCTCCAAAGATTTTTCCTCTGTGTGCATGCTCAGAACGAGCCAAGAATTTTTCAGTGCTGTTTGGGATATTGTTTTGCGCAAGTCCCGACCATCTTCAGACTCTACAAGCCAATTTTGCGCATCAGACAATTGCTTCACTTTAGTTACACCAGCAATTGATTGCAGTTGCTTGGCTTGGATTTTAGAATCAGAATCGAATTCTACTATCACCACTTGTTTCTTTCCAGAGGCTTGCAACACTTTTGAGGTATCATCTGCAACCAAAAGACCATTGTTGATGATTATCACACGATCGCAAATGGCCTCTACTTCTTGCATAATGTGTGTGGAAAGCATCACGGTTTTGGTTTCTCCAATGTGCCGAATCAACTCTCTGATTTCAGACAATTGATTGGGGTCCAAACCACTTGTAGGTTCATCCAAAATCAATACTTCAGGGTCGTGAATAATTGATTGTGCCAAACCAACGCGCTGACGATAACCTTTTGACAGAGCTCCGATTTTTTTTCTTTGTTCGCGTTCCAAGCCAACAAGATTCACCATTTCGGCAACGCGAGTTTTGATGTTTTTCAGTTTGTAAACGCCGCCCACAAACTCCAAATATTCCTTAACGTACATATCCAAATAAAGCGGATTGTGTTCAGGTAAATAACCAATGCGCTTTCTGGTTTCTAGGGAATTTTCTTCAACATCAAAACCACAAACTTTTGCCAAACCAGATGTAGCAGGAATAAAGCCTGTTAATATTTTCATGGTTGTTGATTTACCTGCACCGTTTGGCCCCAAAAAACCAACGATTTCGCCTGTATTCACCGTAAACGAAATGCCGCCAAGAGCAGCTTGTTCACCATAGAACTTTTTTAAATCGACAACTTCTATAGACATACGCTTAAACTTTCATGATGTCAGCCTCTTTCACAACGATTACCTCATCTATTTTTGTTGAGTAGATTTTGGTAAGATCATCCACTTTGGTTTCACCTACTTTGATGAGGTCTTCGGGCATGCCATCGTTTTTCAAATCTTTGAGCATATCCATAGCATCTTTGCGGTTGTTGCGGATGGCTACTTTGGCACTTTCGCCTTCGGCTTTGGCTTTTTTCACCAAATCTCTACGGCGTTCTTCAGTGAGAGGTGGTACATTGATGAGCAAGACCTCACCATTGTTTTGTGGATTCAAACCCAAATTGGAATTGATGATACCTTTGGCAATATCATCCAACATTTTACGCTCCCAAGGCTGTACAGTAATTGTACGCGCATCAGTTGTTGCAATATTCGCCACTTGGTTGATCGGTGTCATAGCACCATAATAATCTACCATCACACTGTCCAACATAGAAGGTGTTGCTTTTCCAGCTCTGATTTTTTCCAACTCAGATTTCAAATGCGTCAACGACTTTTCATTCGCTTGACGAAACTCATCCATTACCAATTGTATTTCCTCGCTCATAAGTCAAATTTGAGTCGCAAAATTAATCAATTCATCGGCCAAAAGCTATGCCTGAGCCAAAATTTACCAAAAAGACGCTGCGCTTCATGCAATGGTTGGACATTCTGTGCATCAATCAAATACTTCTTCCAACACAGCCAGTGATTTAGGTGTACTGAAATTGCCCAAATGATGCGAATAATAATCCAGTAAAATGCGCAACAATCGTTGGCGTTGCAGGCGCGGCATATCTTGCGCAAGAATTTGGTCTTTGTTTAAAACAAAATTCTGCGACAACCAGTGTACTTCTGGTTGCGTGAGTTGCATTTGAACACGTTTAGGACTTTGTCTGGTAAATAAACCTTCGTGCATATCAAAAAAGAGTGGCACATCTTCTTCAAAATTGGGTTCAAATCCTAGAAATCGTGTCAGAGCCATCAAAAAATAGAGCGGATAATTGGCTTCAAAGCGAGATTTATCCAATTCCACCAATTCGGCGCTCAAAAACATGAAGAGTTCTTTTTGCGGTATATTTTCTTCACGAACAACGGTGCTCAATACATCACACATAAAAAACAGCACAGCCGACTTCCGCGTATCTTGAAGCACATCGTTTAAATGCAAAAGCAAATCGGCCTGCGTCAGTTGACCCAATTGATTTTCAACGCGCTCGAAATAGGTGATTTCCAAAAAAGCAAGTGGCATCAAATTAGCGCCTTTTTTTTTCTTGGCACCCTTGTATAAGAATGATTTTACCCCGTGATTGTATGTAAACAAGGTGAGAACCAAACTGGTCTCTCCGTAACTCACCTTTCTGAGCAACAGTGCTTTATCGGTAATTTTCAAGCTATTTTAATTGATCATCACAAATTTACCAACATACCGCCCCTTTGAATTGATAGGCGCTGTCCAAATCAAATAAACTCCAGAAGCTGCTCGTTCGCCATTCAACAAATCGCCATTCCAAGTGGCTGTTCCTCCGTTGGATATAGTTTTATAAACCAAATTGCCAGCCGCATCGGTAACGCGAATTTCTGAATCATATGCAATGCCTTGAATGGTTACGACGCCATTTGTGTTTGGGCGAAAAGGATTAGGAAAAACCTGAACATTGCTGTATTCAAAATCTGAAATAGACGCATCGCTACGAAAAGATTGCAGTCCCTTTTCTGTAACAAAAAACACTTCTCCAGTTACGCCATCAATTGCAATATCAAGTATCGCATTAGACATCAGTGGGCTATTGGAGGTGTTGAAATTATAGACTTCTTGTCTGCCATCGTTGGTAAAAAGGATAACACCAGCCGATTCAGTGGCTACCCATTTTCTGTTTCCACCATCAAGCACAATTTTGGTGATGGCTGTGCTGCCCAACAAACGCTCAATTTCCTCTTCAAACTCAATCAAAATTGGTTGTGCATCGATGCTATTGGAGTTAAAAATACGCGAGCTGTTGTAATATACCACAAGTCCCTTATCGGTGCCGATCCAAATATCATTGTTGAAATCCACACAAACAGAAGTGATTACGTTGCTTGGCAAATTCCCCAAACCTTGTCCATCTTTGAGCACCTTGAATTGATCATCTGAGGTATCAAGCGGTGTTTCGTTGTCATTAAATACCACCAAACCACCACCTTGAGTAGCGAGCCATTTGTAACCGTTAAAATCAACACGCAAATCATTCATTACTTTAGACTTAGGGTCTGGACCCAAATCATATTGCATAAAAACACCATCTTTCGTTTTAACTTTTAGCGGGAAATTGGCATACGATTGTGCAATCCAAAGATTAGAGGCGTCATCGAAGAACAATTGCGAAACGTTGTAGGAATTGTTTCCCAAAGTGGTCAATTCTAGTGGCGAATTGGTATTGTCAAAAAAAGCATCAACTGTTTTTCCATCACGCACTTCAAATAGCGGTCGCCCAGAATACGTGCCAAATGCAAAGTGATTCACATCGTTAGGGTCAATGCTCACGGAAATAACATCCCAGGTCAATTGCGTCATGCTCGGAGCATTGGTGGTATTGATATACGACCACTCTTCATTTTGAAACATATAAACACCAGAAGTATTGAAGCTTTGATTGAAGCCAGAAAGTCCGCCACCTGCAACAAGCAAAAGACCGTCTTTATTATCCAAAGCGAAACTGCTGCTTCTAAATGGACCCTGGAATCCCAATTTTTGATGGGCAAATGAATTTCTAGCTTGAACCAAACCAAATATCTTGTCGGCAATAAAATAATCCAAGCCCAATTTATAGGCGCCGTTGGGTGCAATATTAGAACCTTCATCATATTGATAAATAAGTTCAACCAATTGTAAATCAGTGTTGTATTCTGCCAATTGAGCATCAGCACTCAAGAACAAATTGTCGTTTTGCACTCGGATATTGTGGATTTCCAAATTCAAGAAATTGTTCACCACTTCGAAGCTGTTGTTCACTCTTCTGTAAAGCGTATCCGTTGCATATGAAGTGATTGGTGATTTGTAACGCAGCCAAAGTTGGTCATTAAAAAGCAGTAAATTCCTATATCCGCCCACAGTCTGCTCGGGGGTATTGGCGTAGGTCTGCCACTGCGTAAAATCTGCCAAAGCAATGTTGTTTTTATTGGCAAAACGAATTCCAGAACTCGATAAGGCAAAAATTGTGTCGCCATGGAAAGCCACATCCCAAATGGGTGTTGAACTTGAATAAGGATAATAGGTATCAGCAACTTCACGGCGCTCTGGATTAATTTTCATCACACCAATTCCGCAAGATACATACACAAATCCTTCGTGATAAGTCATTTTATTGATGCGTTTGTTGCCCAGAATATTCGCCAAAACTAAAGCAGGCAGGTTGAAAATCACATTGTTGGAAATCAAATCCAAATTTCCATTTTCATAGCCCACCAAGAGTGTGTTGTTTTCTGGCGCATAACACAAACTTGTAAGACCCACATCTGAAAGATAATTGGCAGCGGTCCACAAAAATTTTTCACTGCTCTCTACATCGTATTCGAAGAGTCCGTTTTCAAAGGCAACATATACTTTATCATTCAAATAAGCAATGTCGCGCGCATCATTGTTGGGTGTGAATAAGCGCCAAGTGCCCATGGGAATTTGAGACCAAGCCATGGGAGAAAAAATACCAATAATCAACAAGGACAAAATCAATCGAATCATATGAAATGCGTTTGGAAGATAGAAAACGCACAAATTTGCTAATTATTGGGAGTTTTCTTGATAATTAATTTAAAATCGCAGTGCACTGTAGGTTTTCTGTTTTCTTAAAAGATTATTTTTGCAGTCTAAAATCAGAAGCAAAATCAGAATTTATGGGAAGAGCATTTGAATATAGAAGAGCGGCAAAAGAAAAGCGTTGGGACAAAATGTCTAAGGTATTTCCAAAATTAGGCAAAGCCATTACGATGGCGGCTAAAGAAGCTGGAACCGACCCAGACACCAATGCACGTTTGCGAACGGCCATTCAAAATGCGAAAGCCCAAAACATGCCCAAAGACAATATAGAGGCAGCCATCAAAAGAGCTCATGCCAAAGACATTGCCGATTTCGCTGAGATTATCTACGAAGGCAAAGGTCCGCATGGCGTTTTGGTGTATGTTGAATGCGCTACCGACAACCCAACAAGAACGGTGGCCAATGTGAAATCCTACTTCAATAAATCAGGCGGTGCGGTTGTGCCCAATGGTTCTTTGGAATTTATGTTTTCGAGAAAAGCGGTTTTTGAATTTGACAAAACCGACAGCATCGATATTGAAGAATTGGAATTTGAACTAATCGACTCCGGTTTGGAATCCATTGAAAGTGAAGAGGATAAAGTCTTTGTTTATGGTGACTACACCAACTTCGGAACACTTGCCAAAGCATTGGAAGACAAAGGCATCGAAATTATTAAATCCAATTTGCAGCGCATCCCAACTAGCCCTGTTGAATTTAGCGACGACCAATTGACCGACATCGAAAAACTCCTCGACAAAATCGAAGACGACGACGATATCCAGCAGGTTTTTACGAATATTGCGTAGCGTTTTTGTAGGACTCATCGTTTGGGCAAATCATCCCTTGTAAGATGGATTTAAGCAAAAATCGCACTAATTATGCGCCCTACTTCAATCTCTTCAATACACTTGCAAAATTCACCTTTTTTGCACTTCTGGCAATTTTCATCATAAACCAAAGCCACACTATTTTTCCCCAACGGCTGCCAACGTCCTGGATGAATGGGTCGCCGTGGTGAGAATAAACCTACAGCGCGAATACCCAACAAGCCAGCTATGTGCAAAGGTCCTGTGGACGCAGCTACCAAGGCGTCACTGGAGCCAATAACGGCAATCAGTTCAGTTAAAGTCAACTTACCCGAACTGTCTAACAAATTATCGTGCTTGGGCAAGAATGGGCGAAAAAATTGTCCCTCGATTTCTGTGCCCGTGAAAATCACTTGATGTCCTTCTTCTATCAAGCGTTCAGCCAAAGCCATAAAATTGGGTGTGCCCCATTCCACCGCGCTGCCCTGCGATTTACAGTGAAGAATCACGCATTTTTTTTCAGTGCGCCATTGAGCAATAAATGCTGGAATTGGTGTATGCGTTTGCAACAATCGAACTTCACTCAAAGCAGCTAAACTGGGCACTTCAATATCAAAAGGTTGTAAGAGTTTGAAATTGAGTTGAGCTTCGTGCAAGTCTGATTTCTTACGCGTGAAATTGATTAATTGATTGCAAGTAAACCAATGAAACAAGCGGTGACTAGTGCCAATGCGCATCGGGATTTTAGCACGAAAAGCTAATTTTGAGAGTCTTTTGTTGGGGAAAACATGGATAATGGCATCTAAATTGGATGCCATTATTTTTTGAACGACATCAGCGTCCGAGCAAGCATTCCATTCATCCCAATTGACAAAATCATCTACAAAGGGACAACTTAGAATTATCGCTTCGGTGTAAGATTTTCCCAAAAATACAATTCGCACGGCGGGGTATTTATCTTTCAATGCCTTGCAAATCGGCAAAGTCAAACAAACATCACCAATGCTATCTGTGCGAGAAATGAGGACGGTTTTATTGTTCAAATCTATCTTATTCATAGCCCACCCAATTTGTGCAAGTTTCTCAATTTCTTATACTTCAAGTAAGTTGCAAAAGCAGAAATTCGACAAATCTGAAAACCCGTTTTGCCATCAAGAAAACCTCTATTGATGATGTAATCTTTCAAGAATTTCACTACTGGACTGAGGTACAACACCAGAAAAGGTGCTTTTTTACCACGCTTGTGTTGTGCCTTGGCTAAAATGGTGGTGAAATATTCTACTTGTTTGTAGTGGTCATCCAAGGTATAATAACTGTAGTGCAAAATATCGCCTTTCAGATGTCCAATTTCGTTTTGGCGTGTATGGAGTTCGTATTTATCGTGCGGATTATCGCCTCCCCATGCACCAAGACGAGAATCCCAAAGGCGCAGTTTTTTATCGGGATACCAACCACAATGGCGCACCCAATGACCGCAGTAATTGGTCAAACGATTCATGCTGTATGCTGCCAAAATGAAATTGTTTTTCACCTGTAGAATGGATTCTTTCAAAGTATCGTCAAGGGCTTCATCGGCATCGAGCGATAAAACATGAGGGAACTTGGCTTGTGTGATGGCCCAATTTTTCTGTTCAATATGTCCTTCAAAAGCGTGTTCTATAAATCGAACGCCATGCTGTAAACATATTTCCTTGGTACGATCTGAAGAAAAGGAATCAACAACCACAATGTCGTCGGCAATGTCTTTCACCGAAGCCAAACAACGTGCAATATTTCTTTCCTCATTGAAAGTGATTATAACAACTGAAATTGGCGTGTATGACATGGATTGAATTAGTAACGCTGCGAAGTTAGTAAAACTAAATCTTCACAGTTCGCAAAAGGGCTTTGTGCTCACGGATATAGGTCAATAAAGGTTCGCTTGGACCATGCACCATGCCAAAAACAGTAACAATTTTATTTGTTTTCGGGTTCTTAAATGAATAGCTCACAAATGGTCCACCCATGAAAACATCGCTGCGCCCGCGAATTCGATATTGCCCTTTGATCTCGGTCATTTCAATGCCATTAATCATCAGTTTTTGTGAAACAGGATAAACCAGCGTGTCGTATTCCGTAGCCAAATAAGCCCCTTCTTTCTCGTGCGGCGCATATTTTTTAAGAATGGTGTCCTGAAAATCGAGCAAGGCAAGCATGTTCAATTGCTCAGCACTCTTATAATCTTGCTGCCAAAACATAACACTGCTCAAAATGAAATTGGATTTAGATGTTTGAACGCCAGAGCCTGCATCTAGTGGCATTTCTCGTGAGCGATCGGGCACATCAACACGCAAAAAGTCGTCAACGTCATTGAGAACATCAACACCACTTGGGATATCCATTGCAAAACCGTACTTTTTCTCGAGAATTCCACTCAACACACTGTTGGATTTACTCACAAAATGTTTCACCAAACGATTCATTTCTGCCTCTTCGAATGCGCTCGTGATCACATCCAAGTCAGCCGAGGCAATTTTACGCAAATCGGCAATATCTTGAAAAAACAACTCCACAACCACCTGGCCTTTCACCCATTTGTTGTGAATAACATTGACGGTTGCCGGTGAGTATTGGGCGTTGTCATGACGCTCAATGATCAGGATGTTTCTGGTTGATTTAAAATTACCATTGAATCCAACAACATTTTTCTGATTGAACTTGAAGGCGTATTCATAAGGATAATAAGGCTGCTCAGCTGGTGCAATCTTTATAAAAAATGAATCCAAATCTGTAGATTGCCAAAGTTCATCGGTGCATACCACTAAAACATGGCCAGGTTTCCCCGAAGCCCAAGTTTCGTTATTTCTTCTTTTATTGAATTCGGAACAAGAAGCCAATGTTATGATAACAAAGGCAATAGAAAAGATTTTAGCCATAATGTGAAGTATTATTTAACCCTAATTTTCTGTCCGATCTGAAGTTTATTGACATTCAGACGCGGATTCAACTTCTGAATCGCGGCAACAGTCGTGCCATACTTTCTGGCTATGACGCTTAAAGTCTCTCCCGACTTAACAGAATGGTATTTTTTGGCCGGTGTATTGGGTTTTGGAGGCTGATTATTGGTCGCTGCATTGTTTGCCGCCATGGTTTTGTCGCTGGTATAAATCACCAAAACTTGTCCGATATAAACTTGCGCGGAAGGCAAACTATTCCATTTCACCAGATCATCAATCGAGACCAAATACATTTGTGAAATGGCGAATAATGTTTCACCTACCTTCACGGTGTGCCTAATTTTTAGAAGTTCAGGCTTTGTTTGAAGAGAATCGACATTCGCGACATTGGAATCAGCAACTTGGCTTGTGTTTCCGTTTTGAGTTGTTGAAACAGGTACGCTCGTCTTATCTACTTTGATGGTTTGCCCGATTTTCAATTTCTCAGAGCGCATGCCATTCATCTCCATAATTTCGGCTTTTGTAGTGCCGTATTTTCTAGCAATCGAAGTTAATGTTTCCCCTTTTTTCACTTTGTGATAGCGAATTTTATGTTCGTAAACCACTTCGCTGGTGTTCAACAAACCGGCACTGTCTTGAAGCGCATTCGATTCATTTAAAAACAAATTATCTGATGTGTAAATATCGTTTTCGTATTCAATGAACAAGGCAATTTTCTCCAAGGGCAAAGTGATGCACTGTGCGGGTTCAGTTTTAGGAATGTAAGTGCCCTTATAAATCGGATTCAACATTTGTATTTCCGCAACTGGAATGCCAACTAATGCCTCAACACGTTGCATTTGAACGCCCTTTCTTAGACAAACCGTGTCAACATCGTAGTACGTGATTTTGGCTTCTGCTGGAACAATATTGTGTATTACATGATGCTCCATGAGATAAGCGATTGCCATAAAACGCGGAACATAATCCTGTGTTTCTTTTGGCAAAAATGGACGAACCTCCCAATAAGTTGAGCGACCTTCTGCCCTTCTTATGGCCTTATTTACATTACCCGGACCCGCATTGTACGCCGCCAAAGCCAAATTCCAATCGTTGTAAATACTGTACAGTTTTTTGAGATACATACAAGCCGCTTCGGTAGCTTTGATAGGATCCATGCGCTCGTCGATGAAAGAATTTTCAACCAATCCAAACATTTTACCCGTGCCATACATAAATTGCCAAAGTCCTAACGCACCTGCTCTCGATTTGGCTTTTGGCAACAACATACTTTCAACCACTGGCAGATATTTCAGTTCCACTGGCAAACCGTGTTTATCTAAAAGAGTCTCAAACATTTCAAAATACAGTTTCGAGCGACCCAAGGCAATTTTTATGGTACTTCTTCGGCGCACACCAAAATCCTCAATAGCCTGAATTACAGCAGAATGACAATCGAAAGGAAAGTCAGAATATTCATTCATCTTCATCAAACGCTGGCAGTATTCCTTGTTGCTAAAACTGGGAATATGACCAGGTTCGTAATTGAGTTGCTTCTTGATTTGCTCGTATTCAGCCAGCGTAGCATATTGCACGTAAAACTGGCGCATGTTTAATTCAAACTCATCTAGCAAACAAGCATTGTTAATGGTATCATCAGCCGAAAAAGCAGACCCATTCAAATTATGTTGAGACCAAATGTTTGTGTTAAAAACAAAAAAAACCAGTACGCTGAATAAACGACCCATTATAAAAATTAATTGCGACCCAAAATTATTTGGGGTCGGATGGAATGAATTACTCCTTTGCGGATTTTTCTTCTTCTTTTCCATTGGTGGCGTCTTTGAATTCTTTTACGCCTTTACCCAAACCTTTCATCAGCTCAGGAATTTTTTTACCACCAAACATAAGGAGCACAACGGCTACTATTAAGATAACTTGCCAAGGTCCAAATACACCTAAAATCATTGTAATTTGTTTATTAAGTTTCGACAAAATTAACGATTAATAGGTTAACAAATCCCCTTCTCTAAGATTTAGAGAATATTTAACACCATTGAATTCGCATTCCTAATATAAATCACTATAAAACAAAGCGTTAAGAATAAACTATGAACTTTAGATAAACAACTCGGCTGCATAAAAATCAGCCTGCAATTTTGCTTTTTTTGTTAAACGAAAATTATCGTCCACCCATTCCAATACACCATCATTTTCGAATGCTAAAATCTTTTGATGCAACAAATTACTGGGTTCAACCAATGCACGTAGCTTCAGAAAATCGACGCCCCATTGCGTTCTTAAACCTGTAAGAATCAACTCATTGAACTTGTTTTCTGGTGTTAAAATCTCAATGGTTTCGGGCAAGTCACCGCGTTCGAGAATTTTGATGTATTCCCTATTATTTGAAATGTTCCAATACCGCTGAGTACCATCAAAACCATGGGCAGAAGGACCAATCCCCCAATAATGCGTCCCTTTCCAATAGTTCGAATTGTGTATGGCATGCGCATTAGGTAACGCAAAATTGGATATCTCATAATGCTCGAAGCCATGTTTTTCTAAAGTTTCCACCAGAAAATCAAATTGTGCGGCGACCAAATCTTCATCAGGAATGATCAATTCTCGGCGCTCAACAAATTTTTTAAGCGCAGTGCGTTCCTCCACCGTGAGGCAATAAGAAGAAATATGAGGAACCCCAAGCTGCAGTGCCATTTCCAATTGACGCTGCCATTTTTCGAAGCTTTGGTTGGGCAAACCATACATCAAATCTATGCTGATGTTTGTAAAACCGTTTTGCTGTGCCTGAAAGATTGCTTTCCAAGATTCTTCAGCACTATGGGCTCGGTTCATCCAAAGCAAATCATCATCATCGAAGGACTGTATGCCTATACTCAAACGATTGATTCCTAGACTTTTCCATAATTCCAAACGTGCTAAATCAATATCATCTGGATTGGCTTCGAGGGTAAATTCTAGGATGTCGGAAATTGTCACAAACTCAGCCAGTGTTTCAACGATAGATTTTAATTCTGATTCGAGCAACAAACTGGGTGTACCTCCACCCAAGTATAGGGTTTGAACATCAATTGGTTCATCAAATTGGTTCAACCTCAAGCGAATTTCAGTACATAAGGCTTCAATCATTTGCGCCCGATACGATTCAAAAGTTATTGAGAAGTGAAAATCGCAATAGGTACATTTTTGCTTACAAAAAGGGATATGAATATAGATTCCAGCCATTCGGCAAAGATAGGTTCTTGAAAAATTCTTAGTAGAAATATTTTCAGCTGAACTACCTTTTTGAAAAAAAAAGTACATTTGCAGACCTAATTTATTAAACCTACTATTGTGAAAGCAAAAGAACTACACTATGCTCTCGCTCTTTCGATGGTGCCAAATGTTGGCTGCATCAGAGCAAAGCAAATCATTGCAACTTTGGGCTCAGCTGAAGCCTTTTTCAAAGAAAAGCCCAAAAATCTCCGTAAACTTGTTGGATTAGCCAGTCATAAACTCACCAAAGCATGTTTGGATGAGGTGTCTGATCAAGCCGAACAAATTTATCTTTCGGCATTACAAGACGGGCAAGAATTGTATCATTATCTCGATGAGAACTACCCCCGACGCTTAAAGCAAATAGACGATGCGCCCGTTGTGCTGTTTGGAAAAGGAAATATTCAGACCAATGCCAAACGCACAATCGGAATAGTGGGCACAAGAAATGCCACACATTATGGGCGTCAAGTTACTGAAGACATAGTAGCTTCTATCAAAGATAAGAACATCACGGTTATTTCTGGCTTAGCGATGGGCATAGACGGTGTGGCGCATAAAACATGCGTGCAACATAGCATTCCTACCATTGGTATTTTGGGTCATGGTTTGAATTTGGTCTATCCTTATCAACACAAAAAACTGGCCGATGAAATGATGGAAAATGGTGGTTTGATTACCGAATTTCCAATGGGTACAAAACCAGATGCTTTTAATTTTCCGATGAGGAACAGGATTGTAGCAGGGATGGTGGATGCGTTAATCGTGGTGGAAAGTGATGTGCCAGGCGGGTCTTTGATAACATGCAATTTGGCCAATGATTATGGTAAGGATGTGTTTGCAGTGCCCGGACCGATTTATTCCAAATATTCAAGAGGGTGTCACAAAATAATTGCCAACAATAAAGCCCATGTTTTTTCAGGCATTGAAGACTTTTTTGAAATAATGGGCTGGCACAACCATGCACAAACGCAGGTAAAACAGCTGGATTTTCTCAATGAAATGGATGCTCAGGAAAAAGCAGTTTTCAGTTTCATCAAAGAAAAAAAACAAGTTTCATTGGACGTGCTAAGCGTGGTGCATCAAATACCCTTGGGTCAATTGAGCAGTGTTTTGCTCACCATGGAAATCGCTGGGTTCTTGAAAACCCTGCCCGGTAAAATGTATGCCTTAAGTGATAAATTTGCGTATTAACCCCTATTTGGCTTTAACCCCAGGCTGAAAATCCTTGAAATATTGGGGTTCAAAATAGACCAAATCGGCAAACTCCTGATTGAGAAATTTCGTGTAGGCTTGTTCAACTTGCCCACGAGCATCAGCCTCTAATTCTGTAAAGTGTAAATTTTTCCGGTCTTCCCATAGCGCTTTGCACTTCTGTTGCGCATCACCAACGATAATTATTTTTTGATTGGCATTCAGTTCACTCAAATAATCAGCGTCAAAAATATCGGCTGAAACTGGCTTCAAAGCATACATATTTGAATCATAAAGAGCCGTGTATGCTTCCATTCTTCGGGCGTCAATCATACTCAGTAGAAGCGCATCACTTGTTTTCATCTGAGAACTTGCAAAATGCGCCAAAGCACGAAGTGAATCAATAGCAATAAGCGGGATATTTAAGGCATAGCACAAACCCTTGGCTGTTGACACACCGATACGTAAACCTGTGTAGCTACCTGGACCCGAGCTGATTGAAACAGCATCTAATAAGCTAATATTTAAATCATTGCGAATCAACAAGTCTTGAATTAATCCATTTAATCGTTCGCTGTGCACAAAATCATGAGCGTTTTCCGTTTGATAATCCAACAAGCTTCCATCGCAAGAAACGGCTACCGAACAAACTTTGGTGCTTGTTTCGAGATGCAAAATAGACGTCACGACTAATCTAAAATTTTGATTTCAACCCTTCTATTGGCGCGTTCCTCTTCATCATTTTTCGGATCGACAAAAATCATAGCTGAATTGCCGTAGCCCACAAAGGTCATTCTTTTCGGGTCAATGCCTTTTTCCACCAAATAATCATAAACTACCTTAGCTCTCTTTTCAGAAAGTTTCTGTGCAGCTCTGCTTTCGTTGTTTGGTGCGTTCACATGACCTTGGATTTCAATTTGAATTTTAGGATTCTGACGCATAAAATCCACCAATTTATTTAATTCTTGAAAAGCACTTGGAAGCGGTTCAGCAGTTCCTTCTTTAAATTGAACACCATCTAAACGCATGTTTTCATTAGACGATAAGGGACTTAATTTTACAGTAACCACATTGTTCACCCCAGCCGTCAACTTCAATTCGATATCGCGATTAAAATAACCAGGAGCATCACAAGATATTGATGCAGCTTTAGATGTAACCAAGTCGAATGTGAAGTCCGATGCATTATAGACATTGTCTATTCCTTTCAAACCTTGCACATTGATTCTAGCTTTCACAGGGAGCCCAGTAACGGCATCGCGAACAACTACTTTCAGCGATTTTGAGGCTGGTGTTTTGCGGTATTCGAACGGAACCAAAAGTTTACGCGGTTCAATGCTTGGGTTTCTTTTTAGTTCTGCATTGAAATTAACTTCTTTGCCTTTGATTGAATTAACAAAAATCAAAACGCCTTGGCCTTTCATGATTTCAAAAAGAGCGGCATCAAAATTGTCTGGATCTGTATTTGAGTCCAAGTTTAGCGCTTTTCCAGTAGCAATTTTTTGAGCACCTAACAAAAATGCATTGGCCGATTTAAGTTCTTGTGCATAGTCGGTCGTCTCAGCTCTAAAAGCCGCCATTTCATAAGCGTCTTTTGAAACAGGCGCTGCAATAGACAAAACGCCATCGTAAGGAGCTACAAGCAATACCCAAGCACAGTTTTCCATTCCGAAATCGCCGAGCATATCGTATTGAAAAAATCCGTTATTCAAGGTGTTCTCTGGACTTAACTTCAAGCTTTGACTTCCCCATTCTGTTGGAGACGTAGGAATAACCGAGGGAGTTTGAGCATAAACTTGTATGCCAACAACGCCAAATACAGACAACAATAAAAATCGAAAAGTATTCATATTAATGATGTTTGTTAAATGCTTACCAAAAAACATGCTAAAAACTTTAGCCCTTGATTTTGAGGGACAAAAATAGCAAAAATAAAAATTCTATTGCTATGCAAGACTAGTATGCTTTAAATAAATAGAAAGTCATGAAATTGCACAAAAAAAGCCACCAGAAAATACTGATGGCTCAATTATCATTTGAACATAGTTTATTCGCCAACCACTTCGAATTGGAAAGTCGCTTTAACTTCTTTGTGAAGATTGGCTTCTGCTGTGTATGTCCCTGCATCACGAATAGGCTCTTCTTTGATTTTCAAAGATCTTCTATCGATTTCGATACCTTGTTCTTTCAAGGCTTCTGCCAATTGGATAGTGTTGATTGAACCGAAAATACGGCCAGTTTCACTTGCTTTCGCACCAATTTTAATTGTTACGCCATCCAATTTGGCAGCCAAAGCAACCGCTTCATCTTTGATTTTCGTCTCTTTGTGAGCGCGTTGCTTCAAAGTTTCAGCATGTGCTTTTTTGGCTGAAGGTGTAGCCAATTTCGCATAACCTTGAGGAATCAAGAAATTACGACCATAACCAGGCTTCACCGTAACCAATTCATCCTTATAACCAAGGTTGTCTACGTTTTTTGTCAATATCAATTCCATGTCTCTAACTTTTTAAGAATTCAAACTATTTAAGCATATCCCCTACATAAGGAAGAATCGCCAAGTGACGTGCTCTCTTAATAGCTTTATTTACTTTTTTCTGAAATTTTGAAGAAGTACCTGTAAGACGACGTGGCAAAATTTTACCTTGCTCGTTTACAAACTTCAAAAGGAAATCAGAGTCCTTGTAATCAACATATTTGATTCCGCTTTTTTTGAAACGACAATATTTGTCTTTCTTGATATCAATGTTGATTGGCGTTAAATATCTTATTTCGTCTGCCATTTTTCTAATTTTTTAAATTTAATACTTCGGGACTAAGCTCCAACAGCACCTGCAACTTTAGCTCTTCTTTTTTCTGAGAATGCCAAATGGTCAGGGTCCATTTTTACAGTTAAAAAACGCATGATTCTTTCATCACGCTTTAATTCAGTTTCAAACTTGGCCAACAAAGTACCTTCTAGCTTGAAATCCAGTAAAAAATAGAAGCCAGTACTTTTCTTTTGGATTGGGTAAGCCAATTTTTTTAGGCCCCAGTCTTCAGAATGTACCATTGAACCACCCATAGAAGTGATTAAATCTTCGAACTTTTTTACTGCTTCCTTTGTCTGATCCACAGACAAAACGGGAGTTAAAATGAAAACAGTTTCGTAATTGTTCATAAATACAATAATTAATTAATAAAAATTTCGGGGTGCAAAAGTAGTTAATTTCTTGAAAAAGAACAAAAATAATCTGCTTTCATGAAAAAAAAATCGCAGAAGCGCCAAACGCTTGAATGATATGCAACTTTGATTAGATTTGTTGCGTCAACTTAAACAATTGAAAGCTTAAAAACACTTATTATGAGAATATTTCACGCCTTTGTATACTTTTTGTTACTTGTTAGCATTTCACAGGTGCATGCACAATTCCCCGGTTGCCCAGACGTGAACGCTGGACCAAATCAGACCTTAACTTGCAATCAGGCCTGCGCCACAATTAGTGCAACTGCGTTTCAAGCTGGTTCAACAACCAATTATTCTGTCTCGCAAATACCGCCTACACCTCCAATTGCTTATAATGAACCGGGAGGTACAGCGATTTCTGTAGGCACCGATGATGTTTGGAGTCCAATCATCAACTTGCCTTTCACTTTTTGTTATTACGGTCAATCCTATACCACGTGCAAAGTGAGTTCGAATGGTTCTATTACACTTGGACCAGCCACAGGTGGTGGGGGCAACCCATGGGCATTTACAGTTGATGCGCCCAATCCAGCTTTGGTTAATGCAGGTATGATTTTCGGAATTTACCACGATATTGATCCTTCTGTTTTTGTAAATGGTTCACAAATCAGATGGTATCTTTTGGGAGAAGCGCCATGCAGAATTTTTGTTGTTTCATTTTACGATATTGCACAATTCTCGTGTACTCAGCTGCGAAGTACACACATGATGGTATTATATGAAACCACCAATACTATCGACGTATATGTTGACAGAAAAGATTTATGTCCGAATTGGAATGGCGGGCGCGCTATAATTGGTATTCAAAATCCGACTGGCACAGTTGGTGTGGTAGCTCCTGGTAGAAACTCAAATCCAACATGGTCTGTATCTCAGGCTTCACCAGAAGCTTGGAGATTTAGCCCAAATGGCCCTTCAATTATCACCAATTTTGAATGGCAAGTAGGCGGTCAATTTCTATCAAACGATTATAGCATGGAAGTTTGTCCAAATTCTGCAACAACCTATACGGCAGTGGCAACCTACACGGCTTGCGATGGAGAAATAGTGGTTGTAGAAGACGATGTAGTTATAACGCCGTCACCGGAAGCTCCAAGTCTCAATCTGGGTAATTCCACCATACCGAGTTGCGGTTTGAGCAATGGTTCGATTACTGTATCTGCCAGTGGCGGTGTTCCGGGGTATCAATATTCGATTGACGGTGGGACAACTTATCAGGCATCTGGCACCTTTACTGGGCTGCCATCAGGTGTCTATAACATACTGGTTCTTGATGCCAATGGATGTACGGGTGGAATAACGGTTCCTATTATTGAGCCAAATGCTGTTCAAGTAACTATTGACAATCAGACTGATGCTACTTGCTTTGGTTTGAATGATGGGTCAATTCAAGTTGCTGTGTCGGGTGGCTCAGCACCTTATAATTTCACCATAAATGGCACAAGCAACGGAACCAATTTGAATTTCAACAACCTCGTAGCTGGTGAGTATACAATTATTGTTACTGACGGTCAAGGTTGTACGAATCAAATTGTAACTAGTATTTTAGAACCAGCAATCATTCCTGCAACCATCAACTACCCCAGTTCCCCCATTTGTTCTTATGAAAACGGAAATGTTGTGGTTACTGGAGTTCAAGGAGGCACTTTCAGCGCAAGTCCAAGCGGATTAAATTTGGAAACATCCGGAGATCTCGCTGGTGTTGTAACCGGTCCAGGCAGTCAGCCAGGCAATTATGTTATTACTTATACATACACCAACCCCAACGGTTGTGTTTATCAAACTACGGCACCAATAGTGGTATTACCTCCTGCGAATATCAGTGCGGGAATAGATGCTTCTATTTGTGATTTTGATCCTTACACTTTAAGCGCATCAGGTGGCGTGCAATACCAATGGCAGGGTGGTTTTTCAGATGGTCAGACCATCACGCCTTCAGCAGGGACAAATACTTACATTGTTTTAGGTACAGATGCCAATGGATGTCAGGGTATTGACACAGTAACGGTGATTGTAGTGCCCTATCCTACCATTTCGTTCACTCAAGATGTTACAGAAGGATATCCTGTGTTGAATGTAAACTTCACCAATACTTCAAGCCCAGGAGCTACGAACTTTGTATGGAACTTTGGGAATGGCACTTTAGCGTCAAACAACACGAATGTTGCGAATCCTTATGCTACTCCAGGTGTTTATACTGTTACTTTAACTGGCGAATTCAATGGTTGTTTCGCTTCTGCTAATTCAACCGTAACGGTATTTAATTTCGACCCACCGATTATTGAAGCACCGAATGTTTTTTCACCGAATGGCGACGACGCAAACGAAGTATGGCAATTTATCACCTTTGAAAATGTAGCTGAAATTGAGTTTGCTATTGTAAACAGATGGGGCAACTTGGTTTTCGAATCAACAGACTTGAATTTGAGTTGGGATGGTAAAACTCAAAGTGGCTCTGATGCTGTAGAGGGTGTCTATTTTTACAAATATACCGTGATTGGATTAAATGGATTGGAATATTCTGGACACGGTCATTTGACTTTGGTTCGCCAGTAACTTGAATATATATATTTAGGGTCTGCTCAGACCGCGAAGCAGCAACAAAGTTGATCTCAAACTAAATGATTTTCAATATTTTAAATTAATATTTCAACATGAAGGTGCAGGGTTTTTAATAGATTTTTTCAAAAAACCTCGCACGTAGTTCTTTAATATTCAAAATTTTGGTTTAGCTGCGCTGGTTCACTGCGTGGCTGCCTATGGCGGTCTTCGAGGTGATAGCCAGAAATGCGGCATCTTTTTCGTTGCAGTCAACTCGAGGTATTCCTATACATCTTCATTGACTGC